>ENA-UONT01000093-UONT01000093.1-human-gut-metagenome-genome-assembly--contig:-CS20-NODE-93-length-128399-cov-163.111334_pt1 | contig 128399 bp, 110 predicted proteins | sample MGYA00242459_ERZ724006 | MGnify/ENA metagenome assembly ERZ724006
TTTTGCCCGCCGCCAGCTTGTATTTGCGGTATTGCTTGACCGCAAAGTGGTCAGGGTCGCGGGCTTCCAGCTCATCGAACATGACATCCACGGGGTTCTTGAAGGTCTCATCGTCCTCTCTGGCTTCCGAGGCATTGATCATTTCGAGCAGGGTAGTAAAGTTTTTCTCGTGGTCGGGTGCCTCGTACCAGATGTAACCGATGAGGGCTGTGTAGTAGAGCTTTTCCGCCTTGACCCAAAAATCTTCGCCGGACTTATCGCCGTCTCCCTTCGTGTTGACGATGATCGTATTGACCAGCTTGAGGATGTCCTTCTCGCTGCGGATGTAGCTGAAAGGGTTGTAGTGCATGGATTTCCGGAAGTTGATGGTGTTCAGCGACTTGATGACGTAGCCGCCCTTTTCGAGCATTTTTCCGCATTCCACCAGCACGGTTCCTTTCGGGTCAGTCACAACGTAGCTGCTGTGCATCTGCATCAGGTTTGGCTTCACGAAAAAGCGCGTTTTACCTGAGCCGGAACCGCCAATGACAAGGATGTTCTTGTTGCGGGCGTATTTCGGCTGCTTTGGACGACTGTTCATAGTCAGAAACTCCGTCTGCGTCAAAATGACGTTGTTGGAGAACTCCGGATCCATGTACGGCTTGATGTCCTCCGGCTTGCCCCAGCGGGCAGAGCCGTATTCTTCGCCCTGTCGGAACTTCTTGCGGTTCTTGCCCTTGACGTAGACCGCCAGCTTGAGCAGCGCACCGGCAATCAGACCGATGAGCAGATCAACGGGATGAAAACTGGGGAGCGGATTTGCAAAGGCACTGCCGAACACGGCAAAGCCGTTTGTCAGCTTGTCGATGAACTCCGCGCCGGGAGCGAGACGGAACACAGAAGCGATCTTATCCGCAAAGTAGAAGGCGAAGACATACGGAAGGTTCAGAAGAATGAGTTTCTTCACATCGGGTTTGTTCACAGCTCCACACCCCGATCCTTGGTCTTGACCTTGACCTTCTCCTTGTGCTGCGCCTTGCTCTGGGCTTTCTCCTGATCCAGCTTGTGCCGGATGGACGGCTGTTCCTTCTGCTTGACGGTTTTGGCGGAGAACTCCTTGAAGGCGGCGGTCATAACATCAACATCTCGTCCCTTGAAGAAGACAAGATAGCTGGGCGGCTCAACGGAAACGTCCTTCTTGAGCGCAAAGTCCAGACCGTATTTGCTGGCAGTCCGCTCAAAGGACTTGATGTTGCCGTCCGTCACTTCGATGTTGGAGATGGCGGCGTTCTGGCTCATCAGATGCTTGATGGACTGCTTGCCGCGATAGGTTTTGGGCTGCTGCATCTGCTTCTGCGCCTTCTCAATCTCCTGCACGAACTTGTCCAGCGCCTTTTTCAGCACCTCGGCTGAGATTTTGCCGCCCTTGATCATGATTGCAACAACTTTGGTGTTGACTTCATCCTGCATTGCAGAGATACCTCCTTTCCTTGGAATGATTGCGGGGATGCTGCCTCAGCTAAGGCGGCACACCCTTGAGACAGAAGATTTTCATTCGAGCTATCCTCCTTCCCGCCGAGTTATCTGTATTTTCCGAACAGGCTTTGCTTTTCGGAAAAAGCATCCAGATCGTCAATGATGAAGAGATCGCTGCGCCAACGTCCCGGCCACACTGCAAGGATTTTGCTGATGCCAGCCTGTGCATTTATGTAGGCAGAACGTTTTTCGCCAACCGTGGATAACTGGGTAACAGCTCCGTCAGGCGAAACTTCCATGTAGCAGACCTGACCGCTGCTATACGGGAAACAACCGGTTTCTTTTGCACTTCTCATGTTTTTCCTTTCCGAGCAATGCTCAAGCAGCTTTTTATGCTGCAATCGTATTTATGTGATTATTGGGAGGACTTGTCCTGCCCGTAGAGATCGTGGTTGACCAGAGCGGAGTAGTAATTATCTATCGTAACAGGCGCATTGTAGAGTGCCGTCAGGAGATATGCTCTGATGTTCCGAATGTCGGATGGGTTCTTTGCCATTGAGTCGATCACATACTCAATGTGGCTGTCATTCAATTTGAGATACCGGGATTTAATCACAGCCACGGGAATATCTTCGCCGTTGATGCGAATTGTCTCCGCACAGGAGCAAACCACATCCAAGATAATGTCTACAATTTCTTGAAGCCTGTCACGGTCATAGTGATAATTTCTGAGCAAGTAGTCGAAGCCGATGTTCTCTTTAATCAGCTCTTCATATTCGCTTCGCTCATCCGTCCCATCCATCCTATCAAGATTGATAGATGGATAGTTTATAGAGTCCGTATTTGATTCTTCTGTGATTTCTTCATTCGTATTTAATAGCGTGGGCTTTACCGTTGACGCATTCCTCGATGACGGATTGTCCGTTGTCGGCTTTTCCGATGACGGAGAACCCGTTGGTGGAGAAGACCACTGCGGACGCTCGTAAACCGTGTACTCACATTTTGCAAATCGACCTCGCTTGTCATAAAGCTGCCGCCTGACAACGTAGCCGTGGTCTTCAAGGTTTTTGAGCGCCGCTCTGGTGGAATCCAGACCATCGGAGTTGAGTGTTGCAAGACCCTTGATTGTGTAGACCCAGCCGTCCGGAAGGCTCAAAATCAGCGATAGTAGCCCCTTCGCCTTGAGCGAAATGGATCGGTCTTTCAGGTGGCTGTTAGACATGACTGTGAAGCCTTCTGTTTTTTGGGATCGAACGATTGACATTTGGCATCACCGCCCCAGCTTTTCATTGCGTGTAGAAACCGCAATCGGAGAATAAGGGCAGAACTGAAAGACACAGGACTGATACTTCCAGTGCGGACGATGGAAACGACAGGTGCGGCATTCCGGTGTGATGCCTTCGCAGCCGCTATCGAAGTGCGAATAGGGTGTTTCCTGCATCAAGGCGTCAAACGCCAGAAGTGGATTTGGAATCATAAGTGTTACCTCCGTTGTGATAAAAAAATAGCCCCGGTATTGTTCCACTCATGCGTGGTACAGTACCGGGGCTATCCCGTTGAGTATTATGTTATTTGCTGCGACCTCCTTCCGAGAGTGCGGTTGCAGCTCACCGCGGTCAAACAGCTTGCGCTCTGAGTGCTTGCGAAATTGGACAAAATCAGCGAAACACCAGTGTTTTCAAGGCTTTCTGACCTTGCTCCTATTATAACTTAATCGTCGATTCGACAAACGATGACAGCGTTGGACAAGAATTTAGTCCTTCCAAGACAGGATAGGTCTTTCACCACAATAACCGCTATACAGACATAGCCAGAAGTGACCCTCATTACTGCTGAGGGACAGAGCGGAAAACCCTCATTTGAAATGAGGATAACACGATTACGGAGGAAATCAGCCATGCCAACACTTGAATGGATTGGAAAAAGCAAGGTGATCAATCACCATCAGGACGTGCCGTTTCGGGTGTTGGAGCGCAAGTACAGCTTTGATGAAAACGGGCAGCACAACGAAGATAATGGCAGCGAAAACATGATCATCCGGGGCGACAATCTGGAAGCCCTGAAAGCCCTGCTGCCCCGGTATGAGGGGCGCGTCAAGTGCATTTATATCGATCCGCCCTACAACACCGGCAACGAGGGCTGGGTTTATAACGATAACGTCAACGACCCGAAGATCAAGAAGTGGCTGGGCGCGGTTGTCGGCAAAGAGGGCGAGGACTTGACCCGCCATGACAAGTGGTTGTGTATGATGTACCCGCGCTTGAAGCTGCTGCAAAAGCTGTTAGCGGATGATGGAGCAATTTTCATCAGCATTGATGATAATGAACTATATAACCTAAAAGCAATTTGCGATGAAATCTTTGGAGCCAATTGTTTTGTGGCGAAGGTAACTTGGCAAAATAACTACTCTTTTCGCAATGATGCAAAGGGAATCCCTTATGAAACGGATAACATTCTGGTGTACTCCAAAGCTGCATCTTGGAATCCGAAGCGATTAGCAAGAACGTCCGAAATGGATGCTCGGTACGTAAACTACGACAATGACTGTACTCCATACAAAGTTACGCCTATTCATGCGCCTGGTGCTTCTACACACAAAAGCATGGTTTATGCGATTCAACAACCGATTACGGGTGAACTCATGTATCCGCCCAAAGGTCGACACTGGAAAGATGGACAAGATAAGTTACTTACTGCGCTCAACGAGTGGGCACCTTATGAATTGCGAATCATTGATGACTATGAAAAAAGGTGTGATATATGCGGTGGCGATGTTCCTTTAGAGATTCTTGCTATTATGCTTTCTGTCCCAGAGGAAAATGCGAAAAAAATCGCTTTGCAGCGATACAACCACTTTCCTTGGCCTTCCTATTTCTTCCTTGCAAAAGGGCTTGGTAGCATACAATCAAAAACGTATTTAGATGCCACAAAAGGGAAAGTAGTATCAACTCTGTGGAAGTATGAGGATGTTGGAACAAACGTCGAAGCTACCAACGAATTAAAGCCTTTAATGCGAAATGCTCCTCAATTTGATACCCCTAAACCCACGCGTCTTTTGGAGCGTATAATCCAAATCGCAACAGATTCGGATTCCATTATTCTTGATTCTTTTGCTGGCTCTGGTACAACCGCTCATGCTGTCCTCAATGCCAATAAAAACGATAATGGTAATCGGCAATTCATACTCGTTGAAATGGAAAAATACGCCGACAGCATCACCGCCGAGCGCGTCAAGCGCGTGATCCGTGGCTACGGCGAGGGCAAGAACGCCGTGGAGGGCACGGGCGGCAATTTCAGCTTCTACGATCTGGGCGAACCGCTGCTTGTGGGCGATTGCCTGAATGAAGCCGTTGCCCCGGAGAAAATCCGAGAATACATCTGGTTCATGGAAACCAAGCAGCCCTACGCCCCGCCCAGCGGCGGCAATCCCTATTATCTCGGCAAGCACAACAACACAGGCTATTACTTCTACTACGAGCCGCAGCGCGTGACGGTGCTGGACTATGCGTTCCTCTCCACCATTACGGAAAAAGCCGATGGAACGGTGATCTATGCAGACCGCTGCTCCATCAGCGAGGACAAGCTGGCAAAAATGGGCGTTACATTCAAGAAAATACCGAGAGACATTAGCAGACTATAAAAGAAGGTGAGTTCACATGGCTTTTACATATTTTCTCCCCGATGAGAATGGAAATAAGACAGAGCACGGAACTACCTCAAATGCGGTCATCATTATCGGAGCAAATGGATCTGGAAAGAGCAAGCTGGGGGCTTGGATCGAGCAGCAGGATATGGAGCAAATCCACCGTATTGGGGCACAGAGAAACCTTAACTTTCAGGAAAACATCCCACTCAAAAGCTATTCACAGGCAGAGGACTTCGTTTTTTATGGAACAGATGAAAAATCAGGTAAACGCGGGAAGGGGTACCGTTGGGAGTGGGGGAAATATACTACCAAACTGGTAGATGACTTTGATAATGTACTCGCTGCACTAATTGCTCTAAAAAACAACGATAACGAAAAATTTGTAAATGAATGCAAAGCAGCACCCACCCGTGAAGAAAGACCTGACCCTCCATTCACCTCAATTGATAAATTAACCCAGATATGGAATGTCATTTTTCCGCAGAGAAAGCTACGAGTTGAGGATGCTAAGTTCTTAGCTTTTTTGACTCGTGACGATTCTGAAATTCAGTATAACTCGAACCAAATGAGCGATGGTGAGCGTGCAGTTCTATATTTAGCTGCACAAGTACTGTGCGTTCCAGCAAATAAAACGCTTATTATTGATGAGCCGGAGATACACTTACACCGTTCCATTATGAACAGATTATGGTCTGCGCTTGAAAGTTATCGACCAGATTGCCTGTTTATTTATATTACTCATGATACGCAATTTGCTGCCGCACATGGGCAGTCTGATAAAGTATGGATCAAGGAATTTGATGGGATGCACTGGAAACTCGAAATAATTGATGACCATGAGCTTCCCGAAGAATTACTCTTTGAAATATTGGGCAGTCGAAAAAATGTGTTGTTCGTTGAGGGAGAAAGAAACAGCTATGACACTCAGCTATATAGCATTCTGTATCCGAACTACTATGTGATTGCCTGTGGGAGTTGCACCCAAGTTATTTCAAGAACAAAAGCTTTCCGAAACAACCTGTCACTACACCACTGTCAAGTGTTTGGCATTATTGATCGAGATTACCGATCCGATTATGAAATTGAAAAATATAAGGATGACGGGATTTATGCGCTCAAAGTCGCAGAGGTAGAAAATCTGTTTTTGGTAGAGGGACTGTTACGCCTAATAGCTGATTACTTAGGAAAATCGCCTGACGAAAGCTTTGCCCAAATAAGAGAATACGTTATCCATACTCGCTTTGCCCATCAAATTGATCGGCAAATTTGCCAAAGTGTAGTTGCGCATTTGAAATACCAATTAACCGACATCGAGCTATCGAAAAAGAATGATGATGAAGCTAAAAACAGCTTAAACGTTGCATTACAGAATATTGACTACGAGAAAACAAAAGCGGAGGAGGAGTCAAAATTCAGAGGCGCGTTATGTGAAGAAGACTATGCTAAAGTACTTAGCGTATTTAATGAAAAGGGCTTAACAAGCTCCATCGGGCATTTCCTTGGCTTGGTTGACAAAGAGTACTGCAAAAGTATACTGGCACTTCTTAATGGGAAAATGCGCGATGAAATCTCAAACGCTATTTCGACTTATTTACCTTCTGAAATTCCAAGATAAAAGGGGTGCTGTATGGAACTGAAATCTTATCAGAAAAAGGTCATAGCGGACTTGACCCGCTATCTGGGCCTGCTGAATGAAACAAAGAGTGACGCAGCGGCGTTTCGCCTGTTTTGGCAGGAGAAATCAGCCCCGGCTTTAGGGCGATACCAAAACGTTATACCCGGTGTTCCGAACCTCTGCTTCAAGGTGCCGACAGGCGGCGGCAAGACCTTTATTGCCTGCAACGCCGTTCGCCCTATCTTTGACGCACTCCCCGCTACCAAGACAAAGGCGGTCGTGTGGCTTGTTCCGTCGGACGCGATCCTGACGCAGACGGCGAAAGCCCTGAAAGACACATCCCACCCCTACCGTCAGAAGATTGACGTGGATTTCGGCGGGCGTGTGGAGGTTTACACCAAGCAGGAGCTTTTGAACGGTCAGAACTTCAACCCCACCGCCGTAACGGAGCAGTTGTCGGTTATGGTGCTGTCCTATGATTCGTTCCGTGGTCGCGGCAAGGAGGTCTTGAAAGCCTATCAGGAGAACAGCAATCTTGCCGAGTTTGCAAAGGTGCTGGGCAAGCCAGACAGCCCCATTGAAAAAGCGGACGAGACCGCCCTGTTCCAGATTATCAACCAGCTTAACCCGCTTGTCATCGTGGACGAGAGCCACCATGCCCGGTCGGAATTGAGCCTTGAAATGCTGGAAAACTTCAATCCCTGCTTTGTGCTGGATTTGACCGCCACGCCGAAAAAGGAGAGCAATATCATTTCCTATGTGGACGCGGTGCAGCTGAAAAACGAACACATGGTAAAGCTGCCCGTGATCGTCTATAACCGGGACAGCCAATCCGAGGTACTGATTGACGCGATCGACCTGCGGAACAAACTGGAAGAAATCGCAAGCGCGGAGTACACCAAGACGGGCAAATATATCCGTCCTATCGCATTGTTCCAGGCACAGCCAAAAGGCAAGGAGGACGCGACCACCTTTGAAAAGCTGCGGGACAAGCTGGTGGACGCCGGGATTCCAGCCGAGCAAATTGCCATTCGAACCGCCGATGTGAACGAGCTGAAAAATGTGGAGTTGATGTCCCCGGACTGTCCGATTCGCTATATTATCACGGTCAATGCGCTGAAAGAGGGCTGGGATTGCCCCTTTGCCTATATCCTTGCGTCCCTTGCCAATAAGACAAGTCAGGTTGACGTGGAGCAGATTTTGGGCCGGATTCTCCGTCTGCCACATACGAGCCAACACACGCAGAGTGCGCTCAATATGTCCTATGTGCTGACTTCTTCCAACGACTTCAACAATACTGTGGCGCATATCGTCAAGGGCTTGAACAGCGCAGGATTCAGCGATAAGGACTATCGGATCGGTGAGTCCGCAAAACCGCAGATTCCCGAACAGGCAGCAGAGCAAATCACGCTGCCTGACCCGCAAGGAACTTCCAAACCGGAAAGCGCCGAGGACGATTTTTCGGGGCTGGATGGGAAATTGATCGGGGCAGAGTTGGAGCGGCGCAGAGAACAAGTGCAAACGCCTGAAATCGCCCCGAAAGCCGACACCATGCTGGACGCTGCCGCAGAGGTCGAAAAGGCATATACAGACGCAATTCAGCAGACCGGCAATGATCCGGTGATGGACAATCTTCCGTGGGAGGTGCGGGATAAAGTGAAATCGTTTGGGGTAAACCCGCAGTTCCGGGAAGATATTGAAACGCTGCAAATCCCGCAGTTTTTCCTGAAAGTTGAGCAATCTTTGTTTACGGACGGTTCTTTTGAACTGCTGGACAAGGAAATGCTGGCAGAGGGCTTTACCCTCAAGGGCAAGGCATACGACGTTGATTTTGCCGCCGCAGACGATGAAATCCGCGAAATCGACGTGCGGGAGCAGGACGGCGGTTTGCCGAAGGTGTTCAAGATGGTGAGTGCCGAGCAGCGGTACTTCAAGGAGTGGTTCAACAATCTGCCACCGGAAAGCCGGGTGCGTCAATGCAAGGAAATGATGTTCAATCAGCTTAACAAGCTGAATATGGTGGACGCTGCCGAGCTGCGTGCCTACATAAACCGTATCGTGGACGATATGGACAAGGCGCAGCTTGCCGCCATGGAGAAAGCCCCGCTGGGCTATGCGGCGAAGATCCGTGACAAGATTGAAACGTTGCTGGAAGTCCACTATCGGGAAACTTTTGAAAAGTGGCTGGAAACGGAGCGCATCGTCTGCAAGCCCTATTTCCGTCTGCGCCCCTCTATCCATCCTGCCACATATACCGACATATATGCCCGTTCGCTGTACACGGCGGAGGACGGCGATATGAACAAGCTGGAAGAAAAGCTGATTGTGGAGTTGACCGCCCTGCCGAATGTCCGCTGGTGGCACAGGAATATTGCAAAGCAGGATTTTGCAATCAATGGCTTTATCAAGCATTATCCCGATATTCTGATTATGACCCAAAGCGGCAAGCTCATCTGCGCGGAAACCAAGGGCGAACATCTGAAAAATGATGGTAGCCGGGAGAGGATTGCTCTCGGTCAAGCGTGGCGTACAGCAGCGGGCAAGGACTATCGCTATTATATGGTGTTTGAGAATGACGAAAACCTCTTGCCGGGTGCAATGAGCATGAGTCAGTTTATCGACACGGTAAAGGCGCTGTAAGGGAGGTGCGTGTTTTGAAACTGCCATATGAAAACGAACTGTATGAGCTGCGAAAGTGGATAGACTTTACAAACGCAAATTTGCAGATGCAGTTTCTCCACACACCTCAGGAAATTCAGCGCGTCCACCAATGGATCAATGCAATTACAAGAGGAATACAAGCGGACTATCCTTTTTATGCGACTACGCTCCCCGGTGTTGCAAATATACTCTTTCAGCAAAACGAGATGGGTGCTATTTTCCTGAATCCTGCGGCATTTGGCGAGCTGGTAGTAATTGTTCGCCATATCGAAGCAGAACCCGTTGCTGTCCAGTTCTGGTCCGATATTCACCCGCGAATTGTGAATGTCTCCCATGAGTTATATGTAGATGGTCACTACTCAACCGCAGCAGAAAAGGCGGTCAAAGAAGTAGAATCTCGTCTGCGCGAAAAGTTTTCGGAATTAAAACTCAGCGCAGCAGTTCCCGTGAAGATTGGTGATGTGATTGGCGCACTTATGAGCGAGAACGGCGCTTTCAAATTCTGTGACACAACTACCACCAGCGGCAGGGACTACCGACGTGGAATCCAATCTCTGTTTGAAGGAATCGTGGCAGCCTATCGCAACCCTGCAGCTCTTGCTAATCTTCAATATGAAAAACGTGAGGCTATGGAGCAAATCATGCTGGCAAGCCAGCTGATGTATGTGTTGGACAAGCCACAATTATAAGGAGAATCTATGGATTTTAGAAAACTTCCATCTAATTCTGAAGGGTTACTGTTAAAGCTGGTCTGTTCAGAAAACCCTACGCAGGTATTGCGGGAACAATACAACGGGCTTTCTATGCAACAAGAGCAAGAACTTGACGGTATCATAAGAGAGCTAAAAGGACTCGGCTATATTGATGTTAAATGGGCTGATAATGAGCCATACTTTGTCATTCTAAATAATTCTGCAAGAACATATAGTGAACGATTGGCTGAGTACAACGCGCATAACCCCATCAATGCAACACAAGGGAAAAAGGTGAGAAATACAATTTTCATAAGCCACCGATCAACTGATAAAGGTATTGCGGATATGCTTGTTGACTTTTTTGCAGGAACCGGAATTTCTAAGGAAACGGTTTTCTGCTCTTCTCTGCCGGGCAACGACATAAATGAACGCATTTCTGATGAAGTCAGAACTGCGCTGAAAAGCAGCGCAGTTAGCATTGCGATTCTTTCGCATGATTACTATCAGAGTGCCTATTGCCTGAATGAAGCGGGGGTGCTCTGGTATGAGGACGTTCCTGTAATTCCAGTTGCCTTGCCGGAAATTAATTCGGGCAACATGTACGGATTCCTAAATAACGAATATAAGTTAAGACGGTTGGATTCCGATACAGATATTTCATACATTTATGATACTGTGAGCGAAGCGGTATCGGCTCCGCACACAAAAGCCAGTCTTATCACATACGAGAATAATAAACTTAGAACAAGGTATGCAGAATATTTGAAAGCGAGAGAATTGCCCCCGGGTGGTTCTGATAATTCCATCGCAGATACTATTGCAGAAATAACCACTGACGATGAACGAATCGTGCTATACTACATACTTCATGAAAATGTTCGAAAAGTCTCTAAATCTACTGTTTCAAGCTGGTTAAACACATGCGAAATCCGTGGCGTAAATGTCGATAACGCGTTTGATCTGCTGTCATCTTTTGATAACGGGGCTTTGAATAACGATACTCTGGAATTTGGCATCGACACTTTTCGCAAATACTCTGCAAACGCAGCACAGATACTTCCACCACTTAAAAAATGCGTAGATCAGCATATTGAATTAGCCGTCAACATATTCAAAAAAATCTGGTCAGATGACACGCTTGACATTAATATACGGCTGTTTATTGCTTATATTGTGGAAGAGAGAATGCGCGCGTTTGGTGACCGTTGGATGGCAGAAGGAGAAATCGAAAATATAAGGCAGTGGGAGAGCAAAAACACACTTGATTCCACACTTTCAAACAACTATGGAAGTTGCCTTGAATTTTTTGTTCAAAATGAGCTTGTATATGCAAGCAGTTGGACAAGCTATGGAAATCCGCGAGAGTATACTTTATTCCCTTCTCTACAGGAACTCCTTTTTAATTGTCCCCATAAGATTATGGAGGAATTGCAAAAAGTCAAAGATGCCTATCATTTAGATTTGCCATTTTGAGTTTTAAGAAACCCAGCATCACGCCAAACGGCGTGATGCTGGGCTTTGTACTTAGTTCCATTCCTCAGCTAAGAGGAAATCGCGGATATTTCGGTGCTTGATCCCGTTTCGGCTCATGTCGAACTCATCGAGAGAAACAACGTACTTCGGGAAGTTATCGCGGATAGAGTCATACGCGCCGAACTCGCGGTTGACCGTTTCGTCGGATGCGAGCAGATAGCACATCTGAACGTACAGCTTTTCGCCGCGCTTGTCGCATACAAAATCAATTTCCTTATCGCCTGTTCTGCCGACAGTCACTTCATAGCCCCGGCGCAGCAGCTCAAGATAGACGATATTTTCCAAAATAAGATTGATGTCCCGCATATTGCCGCCAAAGACCGCCTCGCGGATGCCATGATCGGCAATATAATACTTCTCGTTGGAGGCAAGTATCTGTTTGCCCTGCAAGTCCTCCCGCTTCACCTGATAGAAAAGGTACGCCTCGCAGCAGTATTTGATATAGTTCAGGATCGTTTCCGGGGCAACGGTGCGCTGCTCGTTTTTCAGGAACTTCGCAAGCGAGGTCGCCGAGAAAGTCGTTCCCACATTGGCGATCACATAGGCAATGATCCGTTCCAGCAAATCAACATCCCGGATTTTATTCCGCTTCACGATGTCCTTGAGCTGGACAGAGTTGAACAGATCGTGAAGATATTGCTTGGACGGCGCATCCGCATAGCGGAGGTTTGCGAGGTAGGGCATTCCTCCGGCAAGCAGGTACTTTTGGAAACACTGCTGAATGGACGCATCAGGCGCAATCGAACGGTACAGCTCCATGAACTCCCCAAATGAGAACGGATAGATCACAAACTCCACATAGCGTCCACCTAAATAGGTCGCAAGCTCACCGGACAGCAGCTTTGCATTGGAGCCGGTGATGTAGATGTCACAGTCCAATGAGACGCGGAAAGAGTTGATGCACTTCTCCCAGTCCTTGACCTCCTGGATCTCATCGAAAAAGAGATAGACCTTGCCTTCTATTTCTGCGGCTCTTGCGATGATCTCATCATGCAAAGCCTGCGCGGTTTGCAGGTGGGAATAGCTCATATCTTCAAAGTTGATGGAGATAAACTGCGCCCGGCTGACGCCGGACTCCGCAAGCTCCTGCTGGATCAACTCCAACATGACCGACTTTCCGCAGCGGCGGATACCGGTCATGACCTTGACCAGTTCCGTTCCGATGAACGGACGGATGCGGCTCATATACAGTTCGCGTTTAATCATAAAACTTCACCCTCCTTCCGTGGCTGACCACAGTATATCACATTTACGATTGAAACTCAATGGAGAAATTGCAAAAATATAAGTTATAACTTACAAAATACAGAATTCGACAAATGATTTCAGATAAGGCTTTGCTATTCAAGCAAAGCCCTGCAGAGGTAAGATTCCACCCTTTATTGGCACACGAAATGCCGTTATCACAAGGCGGAGTGGCAAGATAGGCAGGAAATCCAAGCGACGTACTGGCGATATTTTTCTCCATATTCGCCCCGAAATGCAGCAGAAAATGAAACAACCATCGGCATATCCGTTGGACGGTCATGCCGATGGCTGTGTGTTCCATCAGAGCTTTCATTCGATTTTTGGGGGGCGGTAGTAGTGTGTCATTTTCGCGTCTGCAATCCGATTTTCCATACACCATTTTTACACCATTTCGGCGTGGAGTAGTATGGAATTGCATGAAGTTATATAGTGGACATTTGTGCAGAAAATACGCTGAAATCAAGAATTATCGGTATTTATGGAGTACTATTGAGATATAGAATCAGGTGAATCGCCCTCGATACCTAGTTTTTGGCCTCGCCCCAGCGCATGCCGGAGATATGCTTATAATAGGCGGCTCTCGCCTTGTCCGAGCGGCGGATATTGCGCTTTGCCTCCTTGAGCGTGTCGCCGTAAACCTCCCGGACTCTGCCGATGCGAAATTCCATGGGCGCATGGACAAACACGCGCACGACGTTTTCATAATCCTTCAGGACATAGTCCGCGCTTCTGCCCACGATGACGCAGCTTCCGTTATCTGCGATCTTCCTTATGATCTTCTCCTGCGCCTCGATCGCGTGCTGCACGACGCGCGTGCTCAGATAAAGTTCGCGCAGGATATCCGGCGAATTTTTGTGTACATCGGAAATGAACTCCTGATCAAGACCGCTTTCGTGGGCGGCAAGCGCGATCATTTCCTTGTAATAGAACGGTATTCCCAGCTTTTCGGCAACGAGCTTGCCGATCTGCTTTCCGGAAGAGCCGTGCTCGCGGGCAATGGTTATGATAACTCCGGGCGCCGAGGGCTTCAGCACCGGTGCGGCAATGCTTTGAGCCGCGCCGAGAGCCGGAGTTTTGACATAGTCGCTGTTAAGAAACTGCCTGTAAAACACAAGGCCGACGATGCTTGTGACGGTGTCGGTCACGGGGAAGGTCAGCCAGAACCAATTAAGGCCGATGCGCGAGAACGCATACCCCAGCGGCACGAACAGCACGACCGTGCGGATGACAGTCAGTGCGGAGCTTTTCATGCTCGAGCCGACCGCCTGGAAAAACACCGGGAACGTCAGCGACGTCACCAGCGGCAGGAAGCTTACGCCGATGATGCGGAAGGCAACGCGCCCGATATCAATGACCGCCTCATCGGAGCTGAACGCGCGGAGCATCTGGGTCGGGATAAGCTCAAAGCACAGCGTTCCCAGCGCCATGAGCGCCATTCCGAAGCATACGGAGGCCCAAAGCGTCTTTTTGCAGCGATCAATGTTGCGCGAGGCATAGTTGAAGCTTATGACCGGCACGATGCAGGTCTGCATGGCGCCCAAGGGGATGAAGAAAAAGCTCTGCCACTTGTAGTAAAGGCCGAGAACCGTCACCGCCTGATCGGAAAACTCCGCCAGAATAAGATTAAGTCCAAATATGTAAAACGTATACGCCGACTGCATCAGAATATTCGGCGCACCGAGGCGGAATATCTCGCCGATGTGGTGCGGATATACCGCCCTTTCGGGAGATCTGCGGAAACCCTTTTTCATGACGGTCAGCGCCGCGACTATCTGCCCGGCAACTGTTGCGGCGGCAGCGCCGGCAATGCCCATTTCCGGCAGACCGAGCATGCCGAAAATAAGCAGCGGATCCAATATAATATTGGCGACCGCGCCGGCTATCTGTGCGATCATCGGCGTTTTCATGTCGCCGCCTGCCTGCAGCACCTTTGTCCAGATGCTCTCGAGGAAAAGTCCGAAGCTGAAAACGCAGACTATCCTGCCGTAAACGACAACATCGGCGATTATCGCCGGGTCATCGGTGGACATTTTTGCAAACGCAGGCATGGCGCACCACGATATCGCGGCAAACAAAAGCCACAGAAAAACGGCCAGCGGAGTTCCCACGCCGGCGTATTCGTCGGCCTTTTCACTTTCGCCGACGCCAAGCTTTGCGGCCATGACGGTGTTTATGCCCACGCCCGTGCCCACGGCAAGCGCGATCATCAGAAGCTGGATCGGATAGATGATCGACAGTGCGGTCAGGCCCGATCCGGAATACCGGCCGACAAACAGGCTGTCAATAATGTTGTACAGCGCCTGAATAAGCTGCGCGAGCATAACAGGCGGCGCAAGCCTGAATAAAATTTTGCTGATTTTTTCGGTTCCGAAAAGCTTTGTTGTTTCCATATGTGCCTCACCCTTTTCAAACGGAACTGAGGCAGTATATCACCGCCGCCGACAGTTTTCAATAGGCTCGGCAAAAACAATGCGCGCTGTAATGCATATTCGTCATATCACTCTTTTTATAGCAAAAAAATCTTGACTCTACAATAATTGTAGAGTTTAATATAAGCGTGGCGAGGGCCAATCCGTTTTTAATTGTCTATGGGCACAAAATGTATTTTGCGGTTTCGTTAAGGACGGCCCTCGTCATACTTTTTTGAGGTGATATACCGTGGAGCGCAATCTTACAACGGGCAGCGTTTTCAAAAACATCGTCATTTTCTCGCTGCCGTATTTTCTGTCTTACTTCCTCCAGACCCTTTACGGACTGGCGGATTTATTTATTATAGGCCAATATGAGGGCGTTGCATCGACAACGGCGGTTTCCGTCGGCAGCCAGGTCATGCACATGCTGACGGTCATGATCGTCGGACTTGCTATGGGCACGACGGTGTCTATAGGCCGCGCGGTCGGAGCAGGCGACAAAAAGCGCATGTCCGCCTGCGTGGGAAACACCGTTACGCTGTTCATGCTCGTTTCCGTCGTGCTGACGGCGGCGCTGGTGCTGTTGGTCGATCCCATCGTTTCCGTAATGTCAACTCCGGCCGAGGCCGTGGACGGCACGGTGCGGTACCTCACCGTGTGCTTTATCGGTATCCCGTTTATAACCGCGTACAACATCATAAGCAGCATTTTCCGCGGCATGGGCGACAGCAAAAGCCCCATGTATTTCATTGCGGTGGCCTGTGCGGCAAACATTGCGCTCGACTATCTGTTCATGGGCGCGATGTGCCTCGGCCCCGTGGGCGCTGCGCTGGGCACAACGCTTGCGCAGGCGATAAGCGTGCTTGTTGCATTTATCGCCATCCGCCGCCGCAGGAGCGTTGCCGTTTCGCGCGCCGATCTTCGCCCCCGGCGCGACGTTATGGGGCAGATCCTCGGCATCGGCGTGCCCGTTGCGCTTCAGGACGGACTTATCCAGATCGCATTTATCCTCATAACCGTTATCGCAAATCTCCGCGGCCTGACAGACTCGGCTGCGGTCGGCATAGTCGAAAAGCTCATAAGCTTCCTGTTCCTCGTTCCGTCGTCGATGCTCTCGACGGTGTCCGCCATCGGCGCGCAGAACATCGGCGCCGGGGATTACGGCCGGGCAAAGCAGACCATGTGGTATGCCATCGGCATTGCGGTCGGCTTCGGCATCATAGTATGCATCCTGTTCCAGTTTATCGCCGAGCCCGTGGTCGGCCTATTCACCTCGGACGAGGGCGTTATCGCCGCCGGTGGGCAGTATATGCACGGCTATATCTTCGACTGCCTGTTTGCAGGCATTCACTTCTGCTTCAGCGGATATTTCTGCGCCTGCGGCAAGTCGATGATCTCGTTTATCCACAACATTTCGGGCGTTGCGCTCGTGCGTGTTCCCGGCGCATACCTGATGTCGAAAATGTTCCCTGCGACGCTGCTCCCGATGCGCCTTGCAACGGCGGCAGGCTCGATCTTGCAGGTTCTTATCTGCATCGTCGCATACAGGATAATATGCCGCCGCGGAAAGGACGTGCATGCCCTTGGATAAGAGCAATCTGTTTTCTATCGGCGACGTCGCCAAGCTTTTTAACCTCAGCACCGGCACACTGCGCCACTATGAAACACTGGGACTTATAAAGCCCGAGTACACGGACCCCGACACGGGCTATCGCTACTACAGCGTGCGGCAGTTTGAGCCGCTTAACACCGTGCGCTATCTGCGCATGCTGGATATGCCGCTCGGCTCGATCGGCGATTTCCTCCAAAACCGCGACGTTGATGTCATTGAGCAGAAGCTCCGCCGTCAAAAGGATGAGATCGTAGAAAAGCAGCGCGAGCTTGCCGTTATCGAGCGCAAGATAAACAGCCGTCTGCGCATGATAAACGACGCGCGCAGCACTCCGCTTGACGTGATCGAGGTGAAAACACTGCCGTCGTGCCGACTTATATGGGTCGAAAAACCGCTGAGCATCAGCGATCCGTTTGACATGGAGATGCCCATACGCAAGCTCGACAGCGCGCACGAAACGGCCGTGTTTCTCGGCAAGGTCGGCGTCGGCATATCGTGCGAAAATCTGCTCGGCGAGAGGTTTGATAAATACGACTGCATTTTCCTCATTCTCGACGAGGACGAGGACTTTGAAGGCGCAAAATGCGTTCCGGAAACCAAATGCGTCAGCCTGCGCTACTGCGGAAGCCACAGGGAGGCCGCCGCACAGTACGAAAATCTCTCGCGGTACATGCGCGAGAACGGTCTTTCCCCTGCCGGCTTTTCGCGCGAGGTCACGATGATAGACTTCGGCATCACCTGCGACCCCGAAAAATTCGTCACCGAGATCAGCATACCCGTGACCGAGAAATAGAAAAAGACCGCATCCGTTTGGATGCGGTCTTAAACTTTGTAATTTTAAATTACTTAATGCCGTACTTCTTGTTGAACTTATCAACACGGCCGCTGGTATCGACCAGCTTCTGCTTGCCGGTGTAGAAGGGGTGGCACTTCGAGCAGATCTCGACGGTGATGCCGGGGCGGGTCGAGCCGGTCTCGATGGTTGCGCCGCAAGCGCACTTTATAACGGTGGGCTGATAGTTAGGATGGATTCCTGCCTTCATTGTTCATATCTCCTCGTCGTAGGCTATCTTGAGCACGCAAAAAGCGTGGTTACAAGACGCAAAGGTAATTGTAGCACAGCGCTTTGCTATTTGCAAGAACTTTTTACGGTTTCGCCCGAATATAAGAAATATAAAACGCACTCGCGCACGGGCTTGCCGGTCATCCGCTGCGCGGCATAGGCATAGGCCTCGAGCTGCTTTGCATAGCTTTCGGCACGCTCGGCGGTCTCCTCGCCGCAGACTCGGTCGGTCTTATAGTCGATTATCGTAAGCTCGCCGTTCTCCTCGATCATGCAGTCGATAACGCCCTGCATGAGCACGCTCTCGCCCTCGCCGCCGGGGAAGAATTTTTCCGCCGGGCACAGCAGCGAAAACTTAAACTCGCGCTTTCGCGCATCGGCCGACATTATGCGCTTGCCGAGCGGCGAGGAAAACAGGCGCAGTATGCTGCCGGTATCGACGGCCTCGGCCTGCCGGGGGCTTAAAAACCGCGCCGCAGTCAGCCGCGCAAGCTCTTCGCGTATCTCCTGCTCGGAGCCTGTTTTTTCATAGTCGATGTATTGCAGAAGCATATGCGTCGCCGTGCCGCGCGCTGTCGGGCTGAGCTTATCCTCGCCGCCGAGACGGGGCGCGCGAAAATGAGCATGCTGCATCGGCACGATGCTCTGCGCCTCCTCGTCGGGCGCTTCAAGGCGCTTCAGCTCCGTTGCCGTGACCTTCGAGGGCAGCGCGGACGCGGCCGCATGCGGATACGAAAACGCGGCGTTTTTCTCAAGCACGGCAACAAGCTCCGGGTCTGCGCAGGCAATGTCCGCCGAGGCTGCGGTATCCTGACCGGCCTCCTGAGCCTCAGTGCTCAAAAAACTCAGGCGGAATTTCTCCTGCTCTGCACACAGCTGAGCATAGATCATCCATTCGGCCATGCTCGACGCGCCGAGCAGCACCTCGGCTGACATGGGACGCGTGCATTGCAGCATCATTTTCTGCATTTTTTCCTCGGGATGCTTTATCGCCGCCGTGACGAAAAGCCGCTCTCGTGCGCGCGTGAGCGCAACATACAGCAGGCGCATCTCCTCGGAAAGCTGCTCGCGGCGCAGCCGCTGCTTTATCGCGCTGCGCGCAAGGCCTGGATATTCAAGTCTGCGCGCGGTGTCGTAAATTTTCGCGCCGAGTCCAAGCTCGGGGTGAACGAGCACCGTCTGCCGGAGGTCGGCATCGTTAAACCTGCGCGCGGTATCGCACACGAAAACGACCGGGAACTCAAGCCCCTTGGACTTGTGGATGGTCATTATCTTCACAGCGTCCCCGGACGATACCGCACCCATGTCTCCGCCGCGCTCGGCAAGCTGCCTGATCCAGCGGCAGAAGCGGTGCAGGCCGCGAAATCCTCCGGCGGAGAATCGCTTTGTAAGAGCGATCATCATGCGCATGTTCGCGCACCTTTGCGGCGCATCCTGCATGGCGGCGCAAAGCGCCATAAGGTCAAGCTCATCATAGACAAACATCAAAAACTCGTCGATCGGCATTTCGGGAGCGCGCGAGCGCAATTTATCGAGCACCTCAAGAAAATGCGCGCACTTTTCGCTGTGCTCTGCGGCCTTTTTCAGCGCCGTGAAGAAGTCCGATTTTCGGTCGGCAAGGCGTATCTCCGTCAGCTCGTCGGCGGAAAAGCCGAACGCGCCCGAGCGCAGCACCGCGATGAGCGCAACATCCTGATGCGGATTGTCGATAACTGCAAGCAGGCTCATAAGCGAGGCTATCTCCGTCGAGCCGAAGAAGCTGCCTCCCTGCCCTGCCGCAACGGGTATGCCGCGCAGGATAAGCTCGCGGCGATAGGTTTCGCCCACCGAGTTTGCCGAGCGCATGAGCAGCGCGATATCCCCGTAGCCGAGCGCGCGGCCGTTTACCGTCATTCCCGAGCGCATAAGCTCGATTATTTTTTCCGCAACCGCGGCGGCCTCCTTTTCGGCCTTGCCGCGCAGGTCGTCCTCGTCGGCGCACACGTCGATGAGGATAAGCTCCGGAGCCACGCCCTCATCGTCGTAAACGCCGCCGCATTTAAGCTGCGCGTTTTCGTCGTAATCGACCTCGCCGAGCTTTTTGGACATGCATGCCGCGAAAACGCCGTTTATACCGTCGATGACCTCGCGGCGCGAGCGGAAGTTTTCCTGGAGCATGATCTTCACAGGCTCGCCCTCACGCGCATCGGGCAAAAATGCGTATTTTTCGTATTTATCGGTGAATATCAGAGGGTCGGCAAGGCGGAAACGGTAGATCGACTGCTTCACGTCGCCGACCATAAACAGGTTGCTCCCGTCCTTCGACAGGGCGCGAAATATCTCGTCCTGAACGGAGTTTACGTCCTGATACTCATCGACCATTATCTCGCAAAAGCGCGCACCGGTTTCGCGCGCAAGGGCTGTCGGGCTTCCGTCCTCGTTCGTCAGAAGCTGGGCGGTAAGGTGCTCAAGGTCTGCAAAATCCACCTCTGCCCTGCGGCGCTTTTCGGCGCTGTAAGCCCTGTCAAAGCGCAGGGTCAGCTCAATGAGCGCTCGCATGGCAGGCGCCGAGGCGCGCATGTTGCTCAGGAGCTTTTCGCTGTCGTCCGAGAGCATTTTCGTGAATTTTTCGCAGTCCTTTTTGCAAAGAGCGCGCACCTGCTTTATGTACTCGGAAAGCTCGGGGTCGGGCGAATTTAAAAGCCTGCCAAGCGTTGGGAAGCTTACGGGCAGCTCCTGCCGCGCCCTGTCCCAGCCGAGGGCGCACGCGCGCGAAAGCGAGCGCAGCGAAAGCGCTGTGTCGGCGCAGCTCGGGCCGTATTTTTCGGCAATGACCTTGTTTTCGGCCGCCCTTTGGCAAACATCGTCCATCCTCTGCGCCCAGTATTGCGCCGAGGCGCTGATCTCCTCGAGGATCTCCGCGCCCCAGACGGTTTTTCCGGCATCGTCGGCATTTGCTTCTATTGCGCAAAGCTGCTCGCCCAGCCACTTTGCAGGGCGCGCGTGGCTTTGCGTTTTGCGGTGCAGCGCAAGCACCGTTTCCGCAAGACGATCGTCGCTGCGCCCGGCTCCGACAGTGTCGGCAAGGAGCTTAAAGCCCTCGTCGGGCGCTTCATAGCACTCATCGAGCACGCGCTGGATAACGCGCTGCTTTATCGCCTCCGCCCTGTCCTCCTCGATGATCTTGAACTCCGGCGAAAGCTGCGCCGCGTGGCAGTTTTCGCGCAGGAAGCTCTGGCAGAACGAGTCGATCGTGCCGATCTGCGCCTTGGCGCACAATGCGCTCTGCCGCTTGAGCCTGCGGTTATCGGGATCTGCGGCAAGGCGCTCGGATATCTCGTCGAGTATGCGGCTGCGAAGCTCTGCGGCCGCGGCCTTGGTGAAGGTTATGACCAGGAAGCTGTCGATATCCGCGTCGTGCTCTATTCTGCGAAGCAGGCGCTCGGTGAGCACCCTTGTTTTTCCGCTTCCGGCCGCCGCCGAAACAAGCACGGCGCGCCCGGTTTCCTCGATCGCGCATTTCTGCGACGTTGTTGGCTCAAACCTCGCCATCTTCCTCGCCTCCTTCCAGAACGCTCCACACCTTCGTTGCAGGCAGGTGCGGAGTAGATCGCATGCTCTCGCCGTTTTCGCCGTCAGCAAAGCGGCATGCGTCGAAATAATCGCAGTTTATGCAGGCATTCTCCTGCTGTCCGGCATAGTAAGGGTCGGCAGCTATGCTGCCGCGCCGAAGCTCCGACGCCATTTCGCACAGCGTTTGGTCGATATGCCGGGCGAGCGTGCCCAGGCGCTCTGCCGAAACGAGCGCGTCGCCGGCAGGGCCGTTTTTCTTGAAATCAACGGGTATATACTTCGGCGTGTCGGCATGCTCCATCGCCCGGATGACCTCCGGATCGCTGAGCACAAGGCCGCTGCGGCGCAGACCCTTGCTGCGCTTTTTCTCAAGCTCGGCGTCGCTTATATCCCCGTCCTCGCTTATCACTCCGTCGCGCGCCGGAACATACAGCACTCCGGCCGGGACGATCTCCTCGCCGTACAAAAGCTTTCCGTTCTCGCCCAGCGAGAAAAGGTACAGAAGCATTTGCAGGTTCATGCCGTACAGCACGTCCGAGAGGTCAAATTTCTTGCGCCCTGTTTTGTAATCGACAACGCGCAGATACAGCTTGCCCTCATGCAGCCAGCCGTCCACCCTGTCGGCAATGCCGGTGAGCACGAGCTTATCCTCGCCCTCGCCAAGCTCAAGCGGCGGAAGCTGCGGCGTGTCGGCAAAGTCAAGCTCAAACGACAGCGGCTGAAAATCGCTGCGGCGCAGCTCGTCGGCAAGATCGAGCACTATCCGATGCACGCTGCCGGTCAGGCGGCGGAAAAGATATTCAAAGCGCTTGCTCTTATCGCGAAAATCGTTAAGCTCGCGCGTGATGTATTCGTCGATGTATTTATCGCACAGCCGCGTAACGGTCTCGTCATCAACGCTCTTGTAGCCGCCCATGGAGGCGGCCTCGCGCGAGACCTGCTCCAGGATCCTGTGCATAAACGTGCCCATCTCGGGCGCTGTGAAGCCTGCCGGCTCACGCGGCTTTGCCTTGAGCGCGTACTGCATGAAGTAAGCAAAGCGGCAGGACGCAAATTTATCTATCCTCGAGGCCGAAAGGCGCAGCTTTTCGCCGTAAAGCGCCCTGACCGACGCGCGCGAAAGACTGCCGCGGCTGCGGTTTGCCTGCGCTTCAAGCGAGCGCAGACGCTCCGGCTCGTGCCGGGCGAAAAACTCGGCCGCGCTTGCCGCGCACGCTCCGCCGCCGTGCAGCGACTGCGCGGCAAGCTCCAGCGCCGGAGCTGCGGCGTTAAGGCGCGCCATATCAATGTCAAACTCGCAGATATCTATTCCGAACATGGCCTTTGCTCGGTTAACGACAAACGCCGGGCGCTGCTGCGCGCCGGCGCCGTCGGTGAGCGCATAGCAAAAGCTCAGGCTGTCCGACGGCAGCGTCAGGCAGTTGTACACTACCGAAAACGCGCGCCACAGCTCGCTGTCGCCGACGCCGCCGAGGTCGATGTCCATCTCGAGCAGTCTGCGCCGCTCGTCGGTCGAGAAAACGCCGGTGTCCGCCTCCGTGCCGGGGATGCGCTCATCCGTTGCGCCGAGGACGATCAGATGCTTGATATTACGGCGGCGCATGCGGTCCATTTCGCCGGCCGTCACGCAGTCGAGCGAGGCCGGGATCGTTCCGATATCGTAGCGCGAGAGCATCAGCGAAAACAGACGGCCGAAATACTCCGCGTCCGCCGGAGTGTCGCCGAGCACCGCCGCGCACTGCTCGAGCGCGCCGACCGTTATATCCCACAGCTGGGCGTATTCCTGCGCCGCTGCGGCCCGGCCGTCTTTCTCCAGCGCCTCGGCGCGCGCCTGAAGCTTATCGGCAAGGTGCAGATCCTCAAAAAGGCTTGCCAGAGCCTGCGCCTGCTCCGTCGCGGTCGATGCGGCAGCGGCGTTTTCGGCAAAGCGCATAAGCGGTCGGCGCGCCGTTTCGCGCAGAAGATTTATCTGCTCAAGCGTCTGCTCGGACGCCTCGTCCGGCTGCTTGCCATAGCCCTCCGGGTGCAGCCGCCAATTTTCGGCTCTTGTCCACGCCGAGCCGTGCAGCTGCCACATGAAAACGTAGTTTTCAAGCTCGTCGCACTCGTCTGTATCCAATCCGCCGAAGCCCGTGCGCAGATAGTCGAACACATCGTCGGCCTCCCAGCCGCCGAGGATGATCTCATACGCCGACTCGATAAGCATCGGCAGCGGCTTTGATAGCATGTCGGCCTTGCGCGCGGTGTATATCGGCGCACCAAAGCGCGAAAATGCCGACTCCAGCGGCAGGCGATAATCGTCAAAGCCCTTGGCGCACACGGCGATATCGCGCCAGCGGCAGCCCGTGTCGCGCACGAGCGACACTGCCTCGGCGGCAGCAAACTCGCACTCGGCGTTTGTGTCGGCTGCGCTTATTATTTTGATGCGGCCTTGCGCGTCGCCGGCCTCGACGGCGCGGTAGCTGAACATGTTTTCGCAAAATTCGCCGAGCGGCTTTGCCTTGGTGCTCTCGCCGTCGCGGCGCTCGGTCTGCGCCTTGACGCCGTTATCGGCGGCAAATTTCAAAAGCGCCGAGGCAGTTATGCGGCTGAGCGCAAAGACCTCGCTTCCGCCGTGCAGCTCGTCGCAGCCGAGGCACATGGTAAGACGCACGTTCTTTAAAAGCAGCGCCTCGAGCACTCTGCGCTCCTGCGCGGTGAAGTCTGTAAAGCCGTCAACGAACACATGCGTGCGCTCGCTCATCGAGCACTGCCCGATCTGCTGCGCAAGCACGCTCAGCCGGTCGGACGGGTCTGCCCTTCCGTTTGCGACAACGCCGTCATACGCCTCGAGTATAAGCCCCAGGTCGTGCAGCTTGTCGCCCAGCGCGCCCTTGCAGGTCTCGGCGGCGTCAAGCAGCCGCTCGCTCGTCACGCAGGCGCTTTTGAACTCGTCCACGGCGCCGAGCAGCATCGTTTGAAGCTCGGCCTTGCGCCGCGCCGCGCCGTAAACGCGCAGCCGCGAATACAGCCCGTCGGCAGCCAGCGCCATGCACAAAAGTCTGCCGCCCTTGTCGAGGTATTCATTTGCCGCGCCGCCGCACTCGGAGCTTACCTCGCGCGCAAGTCCCGTGAACGACAGCACCTCGGCGTACAGCGACAGGCCGTCGCCGCACACGGCGCACAGCTCGCGCTCGGCTTCGTGGCTGTACTGCTCGGGAACGAGCAGGATGTACCGCTCGCCGCTGTCCGCGCCGCGGCGGATCTCGTCCATGATCGCCGCGCTTTTGCCTGTGCCTGCCGTGCCGTAGAGTATTCTGAGCATTCTTCCACCGCCTTGAAAATTTCTAACGCTTTATTATACCAAACAATCCTCCCCCTGTCTATTTTTAGTGGCGCATTACCGCACCTACGGATACATATATCTCTGGTGGCCCGGTTCGGGATATTGGAATAAACCGTATTTGCCTCGCCGTACATTAGTGCGCTGCTGAGTTTTCGGCGCATCCTCGTAGGGAACGGATTTATCCGTTCCTCTGTGATGGTTTTACCTGTACTTACCGGTCGGGATACCGCAAAAAACGTATCGGTACATTGTGAATGCGCCTCTAAAAAAACTTTGGTGACGGATGAGGTGTTATTAAATCTGCGGTGCTAACCGCCACATTATAAAAAACGGGCGGCCGATGGCCGCCCCTACGACTATATATTTAGGTGCCGACAAAATCGGAACACGCGGAACGGATAAATCCGTTCCCTACGAGCAATAGATTTTGGTGTCGGCAAAGTCGGTACAGGCGGAACGGGCAAGCCCGTTCCCTACAAGCGACCGTTGGTCGCAGTGAAGAGGTAATAGCTGATAGTTAATAGCTTTTTTATTCAACCCCTCGGCAGCGAAGCTGCCTGCTCCCCTTGACAGGAGAGCCAATGGGGTGCGGTGCAAAATTCAGCACCGCACTAACGGATGGCGCGGCAACTACGGTTTCCTCCGCACCCTCGAACCGGGCAAGCGCAATCACCGTATCCGTAGGTGCGTCAATTCGCCACTAAAAAGAAAAGCCGGCGACTTCGGTCGTGGGGAGAGAAAAGGCTATCGTGCCGGCTTCGGTATCGGGCCCGGCCTTTTTGATTATAGATGTCATGATCTCGGACTTCTGCTCGGTCGCGGCAACGATGAGGACTACCTCCTTCTCCTCGGCGAGGGTGATGTTGTAAAAATGCGGATCCTTCTCGCCGGTACCCTTGCCGTGCAAAGTCGTGCCGCCGCGCGCACCGGCGGCGCGCGCCGCGTTCATGACCATATCGGTGCAGCCCTCGTTGGTGATCGCGACTATAAGCTCGTAAGCGAAGCTGAGCGCAGGCGCCTGCTTCACGTTTTTGTTGTCCTGATTAAGATATGCCAAGGCCTTTCCACCTCCAATACTTTTTACCGGCACGGCAATGACGATGCCGTGACCCGGAACGCCCAGATGCAGCCTGCGCCGCTGGTCGGCGATGAGCTGCTTTGTTTTATCGCTGTCGGCAACGGTCAAGACGACGCGCTTTTCGTTCGACTCGATGCCGAGAAGATCCATCATGCTCTGCACGGCCGTGCCGCGCCCGTGCATGACCACCGTCATCGGCAGCTTTAGCTCGGCGCATATCGCGCACAACGTATCGAGCGCCTCGGGGTTAATTATTGATATAACGTAGTTCATATCGCTTCCTCCCACAGCTCGATGATATCGAGGTCTCCGTAAACTTCTTCGTTCGCCTCGCTGCGCTTTGCGTGCTTTTCAAACAAGACGCCGACCACCTGGATCGACAGCAGCGGCATCATCGCGACTATTGCGACAACTCCGAAAGCATCGCTGAGCACATTTCCGCCGAGCGCGGTGGATGCGCCCATCATAAATTGCAGCATGAAGGTCGCCGTCATTGGGCCGGAGGCAACGCCGCCGGAGTCGAAGGCGATCGCGGTGTAGATATCCGGCACGAAAAACGACAGCCCCAGTGCGATCGCGTAGCCGGGAACGAGAAACCACATGATGCTTATGCCCGTCACGACGCGCAGCATGGCAATGCCCATTGCAAGCGCAATGGCGACGGAAAGGCTGAGCTTTATCGCCCTGCCGGGTATCGCGCCGGCGCTGACCTGCTCGATCTGCTTTTCAAGAACGCCGACGGCAGGCTCTGCGGAAATGATGAACCAGCCGAGCAGCATCGACAGCGGAATGAGCAGCCATTTGGCTCCGCTTTCGGCAAGCGCCGCGCCCAGCGACGCGCCGAGGGTCGAAAAGCCGACGTTCACGCCCGTGAGGAACAGCACAAGTCCGACATAGGTGTAGACAATGCCGATGAGTATCTTTGCAAGCGGCCGCCCGTGCAGACGCAGCAGGCAGAGCTGGAAGATAAGGAATATCGCAACTATCGGCAGCAGCGCAACGGCCATCTCGGCCATATACTCGGGTATAGCCGAGATAAATGCCGAGCCTATCTCGCGCGTGTCGGCAAATGCGGCGGCGCTGACGCCTGCGGTCGCCTCGCTGTCGTTATAGAAAAATCCGAGGATGAGCACCGAGAGTATCGGCCCGATCGAGCACAGCGCGACAAGGCCGAAGCTGTCGGCCTCGGCGGAGCGGTCGCTTCGTATCATGGAAACGCCAAGCCCCATCGCGAGGATAAACGGCACCGTCATCGGCCCGGTGGTGACGCCGCCGGAGTCGAACGCGATGCTCAGATAATTGCGGTCGGTGAACGCGGCCAGCACGAAGATGAGGGCATAGCAGGCTATGAGCAGCCATCTGAGGCTTGCGCCGGTGAGGATGCGCAGCATGCACACCGTCATGAAAAATCCGACGCCCACGCCGACGGTTATTAGCAGCACGCTGCTTTTTATGTGCGGAACGGTCTGCGCAAGCACCTGAAGATCCGGCTCGGCCACGGTTATCGCAAAGCCAAGCAGGAAGCTCACGCCGAGGATGAGCGGCAGATTTTTTGTTTTGGTCAGCGCCGTGCCGATCTTCGAGCCGATGGGCATCATCGCCTGCTCCGCGCCCAGCGAAAACAGACCCATGCCGGCAACTATCAGCAGTCCGCCGATGAGAAAGCACAGCAGCAGGTCGGCCTGCATCGGCATCACGAAAAGGCACAGCACTATGACTATCGCGACTATCGGCAGCACCGAGACCGCCGCCTCGCGCGTTTTCTCGACTATCGCAGTGTGATTGCTCCCAAATTCAACTGATTTTCTGATAATATCACTCCTTACTTTTTTGGAGGCGTTTTAACGCTTCTGCCGATACATTTATTGCGTCGGCCCGGTATCGAAGCTGCCGGGTATCACAACAATGATCGCTTGCCGAAACCGTATGCGCTCTTGTCAATCGAAGGTATCTTCGGAAAGCGCGTCGAGCATTTTCTGCTGAAGCCGGACGTATTCGTGCGCATCCTCCTCGCCGAGCGAGCGCAGTGCCGCCGCGACGCGCTCTATGGCCTCGCGACGCCGCCGGTTTATGAGCTCGCGCCCGGCATCGGTCAGCGAAACGTTGACCCGACGCTCGTCGTGCTTATCGGCGCTGCGGCTGATCCAGCCCTTTTGCTCAAGGTGCTTCAAAAGCGCCGCAATGCGCGCCGACGATACCCCCATGCTGCGCCGCAGCCCCGAGGGACAGCCGGGCGCATCGTCGAGCAGCAGCAGACTCAGCGCGAAAAACTCGCCGCCGCAGGCGTCGCTTATAGCCTCGCCCGCCGGGAGATGGCTCAGCCTTGCCCTGACCGACAGCATCTGTTCCGCAAGAGAAAAATAGTCCATTGTTGTCTCCTTGCAATTTAGCTAACACTATTAGCTAAATGATAGCATAAAATTCGCCTCTATGCAAGGGCATAAAGGCGAATTGCGGAATTTGTTCATATTCTGAACGCTTTCTTAAGGCTCAGTCATAGCCTCCGTTTGCGGGCGGCAGGGCCGTCCATTCCGGCAGCTCCGTCACGGCCTTCTTAACGGAGGTCACGGCGTTTATGAAATTTGCGGCGTCCTCATCCGAGGTCATGTGGTAGACGGCCGTCTGATCGCCGCAGATAAGAAGGCTCCTTCCGTTCAGTGTTACGGAGATCTCGTAATGCTCGAGCGGGATCATGGAAACCGCCTTTGATTTATCGTCCGCGAGCTCCTGCGAGGTCATTTCGCGGTCGATATCCGTAAGGCGATATTTGCAGACAAGCTCGTACAGCCGCTGCAAAAAGTCCGGCTCGGGGCGAAGCTCCGCCGATGCCGTCCCGTCCGAGGCAAGATCCTTTTGAATACTGCCCGTCTGTGTGTCCAGGATGTTTTTCTGCGTCTCGTCGTACCACCATGAAAAGCGCAGCGAGAAGTCGTCCGGAACTGCCGGAGTGTTTTCTGGCGCTGCGCCCCGAAATATGCCGCAGCCTGCGAGCGAAAAAGCAAGAGCAAGGCACAGAATGCTCGCGGCAAGCTTTTTTGTCATGATCTCTCAACTCCTTTTGTGTTCTTTGCCTGTATGACGCCGAGGGATGCGGAAATGTTCCCGCAGAGGGAAGAAAAGCTTCTTAGGCCATTGAAATGCCTGCTGCCGGCATGGTATAATTATATTGGGTAGGTATACACAAAGGCGCACACAGTCCGGATACGGGATCCACGCAATATATATCGGCAGATGTGTCAGGACGTCTGTGAAAAAGCGGCAGACAGGTCAATGTTTAGTAAGGAGGTAAAGGCATGGCTTTCTGGGTATTTATGCTTATCATGGGATTGCTGATCCCTTTGACAATGGTCGGCTTCGGCAAGCTGTTTTTGACCAGAGCCCCAAAAAACATCAATATGGTTTTCGGCTATCGAACGGTGATGTCCATGAAGAACAGGGACACATGGGAGTTTGCTCATAAGATGATAGGGAAGCTGTGGCTTCGGTGCGGCCTGGCGATGCTGCCGCTGTCCGTGATCCCTTTCCTTTTCGTGATCGGCAAGGATGCGTCGGCCGTCGGAAGGGTCGGAATAATCGTCATTGCGATCCAGATGCTGCCGATGCTGGGAACTCTCTTCCCCGTGGAAGCGGCTCTCAAGAAGAATTTTGATAAAAACGGTGTGCGCAGGCAAATCGGACTTTGATAAAGGAGATTCTCGTATGAATAAAAAGCTTCTTCGGGCATTGAAATGCCTGCTGCTTTTTCATAGTGTCTGCTTGAGCGTCAGGTCACGTCGATGAGGTATTCCGTGACGATTCCGTCGCTTATCGAGATTATGAGCCACATGTCGTCCATGTAATCTACGCCGAGGCAATACACGAGCGTGGTCTCCGGCGGATAGTTTTTATCGCTGAGCTTGAAGGAGGCCGGCCCGTCGCCGTCTTCCTTGCCAAGAAGCGCTATGACGTCGGCCTCGCTCATTCCGGTGAGCGGGTGCTTTTCGAGCATATCGGCGACGATCATGTAGCGCCCGTCTGCATTCGAAAGCCACTTTTCCTGCGAAAACGTGTGCTGATAGCGGTACACGCAGAAAGCGGCCGCTATTATCAGCAGCACGGCGATCAAAACAGAAAATGCAATAATAATACGCACTTTGGCACGCTTGGCCTCGTTTTCCATCATTCAAAGCTCCCTTCGATGTTTTAAAAACAGCTGCTTATTCAAAGAATAAACAGCTGTTTTTTGATTCTTCGATTACGCCTCGCCGCGCTCTTTGAGTGCTTCCTTGCGAGAAAGGTTTACTCTGCCGCGGTCGTCGATCTCGGTGACCTTGACCCAGGTCATGTCGCCGACGTTGAGAACGTCCTCGACCTTCTCGGTGCGCTTGAACTCAAGATCCTTGATGTGGCACATGCCGTCCTTGCCCGGAGCAAGCTCGATGAATGCGCCGATGGGGATGATGCGGACGACCTTGCCGTAGTACAGTGCGCCGACCTCGGGCTCGAAAACGATGTTTTCGATGGTCTGGCGTGCCGCGCGGCATGCCTCGATATCCTCGGATGCGATGAAGATGCTGCCGTCGTCGTCGATGTCGATCTTGCAGCCGGTGTCTGCGGTAATCTTCTGGATGACCTTGCCGCCTGAGCCGATGACCTCGCGGATCTTGTCGGGATTGATCTTCATCTGGATCATCTTCGGTGCGCTCTTTGCAAGCTCCTTGCGAGGTTCGGGCAGAGCCTTGAGCATGACCTCGTCGAGGATCTGGTAGCGAGCCTCACGGGTGATCTCGAGAGCTTCCTTGACGATCTCGTGCTTGAGGCCGTCGTTCTTGAGGTCCATCTGGATGGCGGTGATACCGGTCTTGGTTCCGGCGACCTTGAAGTCCATCTCGCCGTGGAAGTCCTCAACGCCCTGGATGTCGATAAAGGTGGTGAAATCGTCGCCGTCCTGAATAAGGCCGCAGGAGATGCCAGCAACGGGAGCCTTAATGGGAACGCCTGCGTCCATAAGCGCCAGCGTTGTGCCGCAGATGGAGCCCTGCGAGGTCGAGCCGTTGGAGGACAGGATCTCGGAGACTACGCGAATGGTGTACGGGAAGTCCTCTACTGAGGGGATGACGCTCTCGAGCGCCTTCTCGACCAGTGCGCCGTGGCCGTATTCGCGGCGGCCGGTGCTGCGGCTGGCACGAGCCTCGCCCGTGGAGTAAGAGGGCATGTTATAGTGATGCATGAAACGCTTCTCTTCCTCTTCCCAGATGGTGTCGAGCTTCTGGGACATGGACAGAGTTGCAAGTGTTGCTATCGAGAGCACCTGAGTCTGGCCGCGGGTGAACAGTGCCGAGCCGTGAACTCTGGGGATGATGCCGACCTCGCTGCCGAGGGGGCGAATCTCGTTCATTGCGCGGCCGTCAACACGCTTGCCGGCCAGCAGCCATTTCTTGACGACCTTCTTCTGGAGCTTGTACAGGATCTCGTCCATGTACTGCATCATGTCGGGGTGCTCCTCGGAGTACTTTTCCTCCATTGCGGTGACCCACTCGTTGACGCGCGCCTCGCGTACGTTCTTGTCGTCGGTATCCATGCAGTATTCCATGCCCGCAAACTCGTTCTCGACCAGCTTATTGAACAGCTCATCGTCGAATGCCGCGTGCTCGTACTCAAACTTCGGCTTGCCTATCTCCGCGACCATCTTGTCGATGAGGTCAAGAACCGGCTGGAGGTGCTCATGAGCCTGCACGATGCCCTCGTACATTACGTCCTCGGGGACCTGATCTGCCTCGGACTCGATCATGACGATCTTCTTATGGGTTGCAGCGATGGTGGTGGTCATGCGGTTGGTCTTGCGCTCTTCCTGGGTGGGGTTGAACAGATACTTCTCTCCGTCCCAGCCGAGGACTATGCCTGCGATGGGGCCGTTGAAGGGAACGTCGGAGATGCTGACCGCTGCCGATGCGCCGATCATTGCGGTGATCTCGGGGCTGCAATCGCGGTCAACGGACAGGACCTCGCATGCAATGACGACGTCGTTGCGCAGGTCGGTCGGGAACAGGGGACGCATGGGGCGGTCGATCAGGCGGGATGCCAGAACTGCCGGCAGGCTGGGCTTACCCTCGCGGCGCATGAAGCTGCCGGGGATGCGGCCGACTGCGTACAGCTTTTCGTTGAAATCGACCGACAGAGGGAAGTAATCAATGCCGTCCTTGGGACGTGCCGATGCGGTGCAGGTAACGAGAACGGTGGTCTCGCCGTAGGTGACCAGAACCGCTGCGTTGCACAGCTCTGCCATCTTGCCTACTTCCATCTTCAGAGGACGGCCTTCGTACTCGATCTCAAACTTTCTGTAATCGGGAAACTCTTTGTGCGTGATTATCATTTGTTTTGCTCCTTTTCATTTTTCTATTTTCAAAAACCGCCGGAGCATAGCACTTGAAAACGGGTTTCACTCCGAAGCCTATTTTCAAATACTAAGCTCTTTTAGTGGCGATTTGAGATTTTTTAGTGGCGATTTGACGCAGCTACGGATACGCATATTGCGGTTGCCCGGTATCGAAGTCGCTGACAAAACCGGAAAACTCTCGCGCTACGTTAGTGCAGTGTTGGTTCTTGCCGCATCCCATTGGCTCACCTGTCAAGGGGAGCAGGCAGCTTTGCTGCCGAGGGGTTTTAGTGGCGCATTGACGCAGCTGCGGATATGCATATTGCGGTTGCCCGGTTCGAGGGTGCGAAGGAAACCGTGTGTGCCGCGCTGCCCGTTAGAGCGATGTTGAGTTTTAGAACGCGCCCTTGTAGGGAACGGATTTATCCGTTCCGTTGTGATGGTTTCGTCGGCACCCACCGGTCGTGCTGACGCAATAGCCGTATCGGTATCAGCGTAAAGGCGCTATTAAAAATCCGTGCCGCAGGCACACCGCAATTATTCATCATTCATTATTAACTATTCATTTTTCAATGTGCCAAAACTTCTTTTGACACATTGAAAAAAGCAGGGGACATATTCACTTGTCCCCTGCTTAAAACCTTCATACCCTTCGGAAATGCCGGACTTACTTGCGGATGCCCAGCTTTGCAATGATTGCGCGGTAACGCTCGATATCCTTCTTTGCGAGGTAGTCGAGCAGACGGCGGCGCTTACCGACCATCTTGTACATGCCCAGACGGCTGTGGTCGTCGTTGGGATGGACCTTCAGGTGAGCGGTCAGCTCGCGGATGCGCTGAGTGAGGATAGCGATCTGAACCTCGGGAGAACCGGTGTCGTTCTCGTGGGTCTTGTTTGCCTCTATAACGGCGGTCTTGGTCTCTTTGGTGATCATAATGATACCCCTTTCATGATTTTTATATACCCAATGGCTAAGTAAAGGGAGGAAAGGTCTCCCGATCACTGAGCACACGGGCTTAGCCTTGTAATATTACCACTTACGGCGGCGTTTGTAAAGAGCTTTTTTCAGTTTGAGAGAAAGCCGTCGCCGCCGGGATTCAACTCTGCGGTCTTGAAGTACAGGCTCTTCAGGGTGTCCACGCTCGCGCCCTCCGTCATGCCGACAGACCAGCTGCTGCCGTTAAGATACCAGTAAACGATGCCGGCGCCCTTTCCGTCGAGCTTGAATAAGGGGTTTCCCTGCAAAAGCTCCAGGGTCATTGTCGGATCCTCGGTCCACTCATAGTTCATACCGGAGATGTCCTTCTGTTCATCCGTTTTCTGTGCACGGATGGTGAATGTGCCGTAATCTGCCTGATACAGCGTCTCGTCTCCGTCAATCGTCGTGTACACGGGCGTTTTGCCGTCGATCTCGGGCATGACGATACCGGTGGCCTTAAATTCCTCGGCACTCGATTCATGCACGGGGTTTGCTATCTGGCTGTTATCGTTTTCATCGGTCTTCTCGGCTTTATCGTTTGTCTGGCTGCCGCAGGCACACAGCGCGAACACCATTGCAAGGCACAGCGCCGCGCAGATCATTTTCTTAAAATTCTTCATTTTTATATGCTCCTTTCAAGGTCATGATGATCGATCAACGTCTCTATGACGAAGCCGCAGCAAAAAATGTTCCTCAAATATTTGATATTATTTGCGCCATGTGATAACATTAATTTGATTTTAACAGAGGAGAGCGAAAATGGACAGCAATTTTTTTGCGCTGATCTCGCGCATGCGCTACATCGAGCGCTGGAGCCTGATGCGCAATTCGATACATGAAAACATTCAGGAGCACAGCCACATGGTTGCGGTGATCGCGCACGCGCTGGGAGTTATTCGCCGCGACGTTTACGGCATCGACTGCGACCCCGAGGCCTGCGCCGCCGTTGCGCTGTATCACGATGCAAGCGAGATACTCACCGGCGATCTGCCCACGCCGATAAAATATCACGATGACGAGATCATGAGCGCTTACCGCCGCGTCGAGACCATTGCGTCGGAAAAGCTGCTGGGCATGCTGCCCGAGGAGCTTCAGGCGGCGTTTGAGCCTATCCTCACCGGGCAGACTCAGCGCGAGCTGCACCCGATAGTAAAAGCTGCCGACAAGCTGAGCGCCTACATCAAATGCATCGAAGAGCGCAAGGCCGGCAACAACGAATTTCTAAACGCCGAAAAGCAGACTCTGGAGGCAATACACGCTTACAACATGCCGGAGGCCGAATATTTCATCGAGCATTTCATTCCTGCATTTGAAAAAACTCTTGACGAATTGGGGACGATAAAATAATGGAAAATTCAAAGCTTCAGAGAATAAACGAGCTTGCGCGCATAAAAAAAGAGCGCGAGCTGACCGCCGAAGAAACGGCCGAGCGCGACGCGCTGCGCAAGGAATACCTCGACGAGTGGCGCAAGGGCGCGATCGAGGTACTTGAGAACACATATATTCAAACGCCTGACGGCAAAAAGCACAAGCTCCAGAGGAAGGACAAAAAATGACGGCATTTTTCGTCTGCTTAAACGCGGTCGTTCCGATATTTCTCATCATGGCGCTCGGATGCCTTGCAAGGCATCTGGGCGCTATTAAGCGCGAGGACGTTCCCAAGTTCAACAGGCTTTTGTTTCGCTATTTCATGCCGGTGATGCTGTTTTACAACATCTACACCTCCGACCTGTCCGGCGCTGTGCAGCCGAAGCTTCTGATCTTTGCAGCCGGCGGCGTGCTCCTCGAATACGCGCTTGCTTTCGCCTACGTCATGCTGACCGAGAAGGACACTGCCAAGCGCGGCGTCAAGATTCAGGGCATTTACCGCTCGAACTTCGTCATTATCGGTCTGCCGCTTGCAACGGCGCTCGTCCCCGGTGCGTACGCAGGCCCGGTCGTCGTGCTCATCTCCGTTGTCGTTCCGATGTTCAACGCCATCGCAGTGATAACGCTTGAGCTGTTCAGCGGCAAAAGGCCAAACGCTCTCGGCATCATCATAGACGTTTTCAAAAACCCTCTCATCCTCGGCACGGTCGTGGGCATTGCGTTCCAGCTGCTCGGCATACATCTGCCCGAGGCGCTGCTTTCGACCATAAAGCAGATAAGCGCCGCCACCAACCCCATGATGCTGTTCATGCTCGGCGCATTCTTCCAATGGGGCGGCATACATAAATACATTAAGGATCTCGTTGAAGTCTGCCTCGGCAGGCTTGTCATCATGCCCGGCATTTTCCTCACTGCGGCATATTTCCTCGGCATCCGCGGCATAGCCTTTGCCGGTATGATCGCCATTTTCGGCTCGGCCACGGCTATTGCGTCCTTCACCATGGTTCAGCAGATGGGCGGCGACGATGAGCTTGCCGGCGATATCGTCGTTTCCACCAGCGCCCTGTGCTGCTTCACCATGTTCGCCTGGTCCCTCATCTTCAAATCCCTCGGAGTCTTTTAGTGGCGCATTGACGCACCTACCGATACGGTTATTGCGGTGTCCCGGTATCGAGGTTGCGGAGGAAACCGTTTTTGCTTCGCGTAACGTTAGTACGTTGCTGAGTTTTCCGCCGCACCCTTGTAGGGAACGGATTTATCCGTTCCGCTTGTTGCATCTACCGCCGCTGTCAATTAGCGATACGCAGCAGAAGTTTCGTCATTGTCTTCCCCTTGCGGAGCTTTAGGGGAAGATGCCGCTTGCGGCAGATGAGGTGTAATTATATCCGCGCCGTAGGCGCTACATTATTGTCATATGTATCGGTTTCGTCGGCACCAAAACATATAGTCGTAGGGAACGGATTTATCCGTTCCGCTTGTCCCGGTTTCGTCAGCATCCACCGGTCGGGCTGACGCAATAGCTGTATCCGCAGCTGCATCAATGCGCCACTAAAAGAAACTGCACCGCACTGTTGTAGTGCGATGCAGTCAGCCTGTCGAAAAAGGTCACCGCAAGGTGGACTTTTTCTCGTAAAACAGGGAGAAATATGGTATAATAAGTACGGGTGATGAACGTGCTTACGAAAAATATAGAGAACAGAAACCAAGTTGAATTTGTAAGTCTGGAGGAAATGGTTCCTGCAGACCATCTGCTGCGTCAGATCGATGCAGCAATCGACTTTAATAAGGTGTATGAATTTGTAGGAGATTTGTATTGCAAGGACAACGGCCGTCCCAGTATAGATCCGGTCGTGCTGTTTAAGATCGTGCTGATCCAGCATATCTACGGTATCCGCTCTTTACGCCGTACGCTGGAAGAAGTCGGCATGAATATGGCGTATCGGTGGTTTATTGGCTATCCGCTGAACGAGCAGGTTCCACACTTTTCAACGGTGAGCTATAACTTCAAACACCGTTTTAATACGGCATCGGTAGAGTATATTTTCCGCTGGGTATTAAAGGCAGCTGCGGATGAAGGCTATCTGGACACAGAAGCGGTATTTGTAGACGGTACGCACATAAAGGCAAGTGCAAATCTGAAGAAGCAGGCTCGCAAAGCTGTACCCAAAGAAGCAAAGCGCTATGCACACGAATTGTTTGATGAGATAAACAAGGACAGAGAAGCGCACGGAAAGAAGCCCTTCGACGAAAACAACAACGGGAATGATTCCGGCAGCGGAGATAATTCCGGTAAACCGGAAATGATAGAAAAGACTGTTTCTACTACGTAGCATTTGATTGTCTGTATGATGATATCTGTAAGCATTACCCCGAACACAAAATCGTTGCAGCCGACAGCGCCTACAAGACCCCTTGGATCTGCAAAAGGATCTTTGAAAGTGGCAGAGTTCTGACTTCTGCCTATACACGCCCCAAAACCAAAGACGGCAACCACCCTTGGTACACCTATGTTTATGATGAATACTTCGATGATGTAATCTGCCCGGAATACAAGGTTTTGCACTATTCAACAACCAACCGCGATGGCTACCGCGAATACAAAAGCCGCTCTTATCTGTGTGCAGACTGCCCAACAAAAGCGATGTGTACACAAAATGCCAAGTGCGAAAAAACCGTTACAAGGCATATCTGGCAGCGTTTTGTAGATATGGCTGAGGATGTACGACACACACCTTTGTACAGGGATATCTACAAGCTAAGACAACAAAAAATTGAGCGTGTGTTTGCCGATGCAAAAGAAAAGCACGGTATGCGCTATACGCAGTACAGAGGCTTGGCTCAGGTTACCAACTGGGTGAAGCTTAAATTTGCTGCCATGAATCTGAAAAAACTGGCCACTTGGAAATGGAAACGGAAAAATCTTTCTCCGGGGAAGAGGCGGAGAAGGATTTTTGCGGCCGATTATTTTTCTTGGCTGCTATTTTTCCCTTTTCAAACGAAAAAGCCTGCCTTGGCGTGATTGCTAAGACAGACTTTTTCTACAGGCTGACTGCACCGCACTGTTGTAGTGCGATGCAGTTATTGCTTTTTTGTTGTTCCGAACCAGGCAAGAAACGCTGTGTCGCACTTGTGTTACGCGAAACGTTACGGTTTCCACCGCAACCTCGACACCGGGCACCGGCAATCACCGTATCCGTAGCTGCGTCAATTCGCCTCTAAAAAATCGCCTCTAAAAATCAGTCTTCGGGGATGTGGATCTCGCGGATGAGGAAATCCTTGCCCGAGAGGATGGTTTTTTCAAAGCTGCCGCAGTTCGGGCAGTAGCCCTCGTGCTCGATGACGTTGAACAGCTCGTTGCACTCGTCGCACTCGGCCATGCCGGGGATGATGTTGATGATAAGCTTAGTGTCTTTAAGGAAGGTATCCTCAACGACGACGGGGTAGATATCCTCAACGTATTTGGGAATGACCAGCGACAGCTCGCCGATGTCAAGGACGATCTCCGTGACCTCGGCGATGTTGTTGGCTTGGGCAAAGTCCGTGACAGTCTTGACCATCGAGCGGACGACGCCTATCTCATGCATGACGCAGCTCCTTTACTTTCTTGCGATCTTCTTGGTGACGAGCTTTGCGACTGCTGCCGGAGCGTTTCCGGCCGCGCCGAGCAGCGCCTTGAAGTACGGTGCGCCGACATAGTCGGTGACCTTCTCGAGGTGGATAGCGTCGAACTTGCACTTGGTGGTGCAGATGCCGCAGCCTACGCAGAGGCTCTCGTCAACGACCGCAGCGCCGCAGCCGAGGCAGCGTGAGGTCTCGATCTTCATCTGCTCCTCGGTGAGGGTACCGCGCAGATCCTTGAAGGTCTTCTTGGCTTCCTTGGCAGAGCCGTCGGCGGCCTTCTGTCTGGGAGCGGTGTCGAAGCCTGCTACGGAGATGCCTGCCGTTGCGGTGTTCATTGCCTTATAATCGCGTCTGTCGCGGCCGATGACCTGCGACTGGCCGGGATGCACATAGCGGTGGATGGAGATCGCGCCCTCCTTGCCTGCCGCGATAGCGTCGATGGCAAACTTCGGGCCGGTGACAACGTCGCCGCCTGCGAAAACGTCGGCAACGCTGGTCTGGTAGCTGGGCATGGAGACGTTGACGGTGCCCTTTGCGCCGGTGGCAAAATCCATGCCGTTAAGGTCGATCTTCTGGCCGATGGCGGAGATAACGGCGGAAACGGGCAGAGTCTCAAACTTGCCGGTGCCTACGGGCTTGCCGGCTTTAAGCTCCATGACCTCGACCTTGAGCGTCTCGGCCTTGCCCTCGCCAGTGATCTCGACGGGAGAAGCGAGGAACATGAACTTCACGCCCTCTGCGATCGCCTCTTCGACCTCGTCGTCTGCTGCCGGCATCGCGTCTCGGTCGCGGCGGTAGACTATCGTGGTCTTTGCGCCGAGGCGGACTGCCGCGCGCGCAACGTCGATGGCGACATTGCCGCCGCCGATAACGGCAACGCTCTTGCCGATATCGGGCTTCTCGCCGAGGTTGACTTCACGCAGGAAGTCGATACCGGTCATAACGCCGGGCAGCTCGTCGCCGGGGCAGCCGACCTTTGCGCCCTTGGACGCGCCGACTGCGAGGTAGAATGCCTTGAAGCCCTGCTCACGCAGCTTATCAAGGGTGATGTCCTTGCCGACCTCAACGCCGGTCTTGAACTTTACGCCCAGATCCTTGAGAACCTTGATCTCGGCATTGATAACGTCCTTTTCGAGGCGGAAGGATGGGATGCCCATGGTGAGCATGCCGCCGAGCGCCTTTTCCTTTTCGTAAACGGTCACGGGGTAGCCCTTGACTGCGAGATAGTATGCGCAGCTCAGGCCGGCAGGGCCTGCGCCGATGACGGCGATCTTCTCTTCATAGGGCTTGCCGATCTGGTTGACCATCTTGGGAACGAAGCGGTGCTTGGACTCAAGATCCTTCTCGGCGATGAATTTTTTGATATCGTCGATTGCGATGGGCGAGTCGATGTCGCCGCGCGTGCATGCGTCCTCGCATGCCTTGTTGCAGATGCGGCCGCAGACTGCCGGGAACGGGTTTTCTTTCTTTATAAGCTCAAGCGCCTCGGTGTATCTTCCCTGAGCGGCGAGCTTAATATAGCCCTGAACGGGAACGTGCGCCGGGCACTGTGCCTTGCAGGGCGCCGTGCCGGACTCCATGACGTCGGTGCGGGTTGTGCGGTAATCGACGTTGTAGCTCTTCTTATCCCAGGGCACTTCCTTATCCGACTGATATGCGTCGGAGACATGCGGATCGGTGGTGCACAGCTTCTGGCCGAGCTTTACGGCGTTGGTCTGGCAGTTTTCAACGCACTGGCCGCAGGCGACGCACTTGTCCTTATCAACCTTGGCGATGAAGTTCGAGCTTACGCCGTCGGGAGAGCGGAACAGCTCTGCGATGCGCAGCGCATAGCAGGAGCAGCCGCAGCAGTTACATATGGCGTTTATGCCGTCAAAGCCGAGCGCCTGGTTGACCTCGTGAACAAGGCCGTTATCCTCGGCGCGCTTGAGCACCTCATAAGCCTCCTCCTTGCTGATCAGGCGGTGCTCGCCGTGCTTGGAGAAGTTGATGGCATTGTCGTCAAGGTACATGCACATATCCTCTTCAAGATGGCCGCAGCCCTCTCCGATCAGGCGGCGTGAACGGCGGCAGGAGCACGGGCCGACGGAAATCGCCTTTGCCTTCTCTATGATGGTTGCCAGCTCATCGTAGGATGCCGTGCGAGTGTTGCTTTCGACAGCACTCATAACGGGCATAACGCGCATGAAGTTAACGCCGTTGCCGAGAACCGGGGCAAGCATACCGACGCGGATGCGTGTGTATTCCTCGAAGCATGCTCCCAGATCGGGATACTTATCGCACTGTGCGCGATTGGAGAGGATGCCCTCCATGATGCCGGGCACCCAGATGGGGTAGTAGTAGCAGGGCAGCTCGCCGCGATAGCGAACGCGGATAACGCCCGCATTTACGAGCTTGTCGCACTGCTCCTGAACAAATTCAACGCTCTTTTTGCATTTTTTTGCAAGCTCTGCCGCAGAAAATTCCTTCTCAAGACGCATACGCATCATGACAGAGCACATATCGTCATCGACGATGGGCTCGAGGATCCTGTATTCCGGATCCTTGTAGGTGATGCCGGTGTAGGTCATGCTTTCCAGGCTGATCTTTGAAGCCAGCGCCAGAATGTTAGGTCTGTTTGCCATAGTTTTTCCCCCTGTTTATTGTTGTTATATTTAAATGTATCTTCTCGCATATTACTCTAAAATATATTGTACCACATAGGTATACACATTGTCAATTATTTAGCTTACCGTTTGGCTCGTTAATTAACAACTGCGCACATTTATGTTCGAAAAGCCTGTTAAAAAAGCCGCAAACCCTTGAAACTGCACATTTTTTTGACCAGAACAATTTTTTACCACATCTTTTCCGTATTAATGCAAAAAGACCTAAAAAAATAGCGATTCGATTTAGATGGATTAATTTTTAAAAAAATTTGAACGTTTTTAATTCGTTTTAGTAAAATTGACGAAAATGGCCTATTTGTTTGAGTTTTGACAGTCGATTTTTATTGAAATTATCGGTTGAAATATTGACGCATTGTAAACTTGCCTGTAAAATATGCATGCATTTTGAAAAAGCCATAAATAAAGCGTAAGACAATTCCGCAGGAGGAGCACTCGTCGGAATGCAGCGGACGAAGAAGCCGTCCGCCTGTCTGCCGCGGCAAGATTTTTTCTCTCCAGTGAAGCCCTGTTGCCCAAGGAATTGTTTTATCGAAGCGTTCCTTCGGAGCGACGGGGACTTTGTTTTGGTTTTAACAAGATGCAGGAAAAGAACATTAACCCCAGAGTTTTGCCGGGCGGTTGAGGAGCTGCTCCGCAAAACGGGCAATGTTAAAGAGATACTATTAAAGGAGAGTCATTATGAACAACAAAGCAGCCAAGGGCACATGGGCGGCAGCGTTTACGGTCGCCTCGGTGTGGTTCGGCACCCATGTAGGCGGCGGTTTCGCCTCCGGTAACCAGGTAGTAAGTTATTTTGCACAGTACGGCATGTGGGCCGCGGTTCTTCCCCTTGTCGCAATGGGCATACTCGCACTGGTGATGTACACCGTTATGAAGTTTGCAAAGCTCAACGGCTTCACCAATTATAAGGACACCTTCTCGGCTCTGTATCCGAAGCCCTGGATGGAAGTCTTCTTTGAGATCTTCTACATCGTAATTCTTCTGGCGGCAGTTGCGGCAGCAGTCGCAGGCGCAGGCGAGGTTCTTGCAAACTTCTTCGGCGTTGACTATTCCGTCACCGCAAACAAGCTCATCTTCAACCTCATCATCGTTGCAGTGCTCATCATCCTGAGCATCTTCGGCGTAAAGCTTGTTATCGCAGCTTCCACCGTTCTTTCCATCGCAATTCTTATCTCCACCGCAGTCGTCGTTATCGCCGGCTTCGCAGCAGACTTCGACGCAATCAGCGCAAACCTGCTTGCTCAGAACAGTATCACGGCAGCACCGTATGTTGACAATGCCGGCGAAGCGATCTGGCGCGGCGTTCTCGTTTACGCAGCATTCCAGTGCGTATCCATCCCCGCAATGATCGCAGCAGGCGAAGGCCTGACCCTCAAGGGCGTAAAGCGCGCAAACATCCTCGGCTGGCTCATGAACGGCCTTGCTCTTGCGGCATCCACCGCAATGCTCTCTCGCTGGTATCCGCTTCTCAAGGCTCTTCAGGACGGCGGTGTTGCAGGCTTTACCACCGCAGCAAACGGCATCCCCAACCAGACCGTTCTGACCCTCGTCGGCATCAAGTGGCTGATGGTGATCTTCAGCATTCTGCTGTTCAGCGCTTTCGTTTCCACCAGCGTCACCCTCGTATTCACCATGATCCAGCGCTTCCAGGGCGCCTGCTGCCCCAAGACCATCAAGAGCGAAAAGGCTCGCAGTGTTATCGTCGGCGTTATCGTCATCGCTATCTGCTTTGCGATCTCCCTGCTCGGCCTCGGCAACATCATCAAGTACGCTTACGGCTACGACGGCTACTACGCAATCCTCGTTATCTTCCTGCCCGTCCTGATCTGGGGTCTTCCCAAGGTCAAGAAGCTTTCCGCAGAGAAGAAGGCTGAGATCGAGTAATTAATCAGAATAATTCAAACACCACCGGATGACCGGTGGTGTTTGACCAAGGAACAGTGTCAGAAAATGAGAATAGCTATGATCGGCTCCGGCGCTGCCGGCAGCGTTTTTGCTTCATATCTTAATAAAGGCGGCGCAGAGCTTTGGCTCGTTGACCGCTACAAGGCGCACATGGACAAGGTCGCGCAGAGCGGAATGACCTTCGTCACCCCCTCGGGCGAGGAGCTCCTCACCGGCTTCCGCACCGCCTATTCCGCCGAGAATATCGGCGTTATGGACATGGTCATACTTATGGTAAAGGCCACGCAAACCGACGGCATCATGCCCTCGGTCAAGCCCTGCATCGGCAGCGAAACGGTCGTCGTTTCCCTGCAAAACGGCATCGGCAACGACGATGTTCTCAAAAAATATGTCCCTGCGGACAGGATCCTCTATGGCTTCGGCACGATAGGAACAGAGCTTCCCGAGCCGGGCAAATGCGTTTCAAAGCCCGAAAGCGGCGTTATAATGCGCTTCGGAGCCTCGGAAAACGATCCTTTTTCCGAAAGGGCCGGCAAGGCGCTTGAAAAGTGCTTCTGCGACGGCGGTTGCCTTGCAAGCTTTGAAAAGGATATCCGCCCTTTTGTATGGAAAAAGGCGATATCAAACAGCGGCTACAACACCCTTTCGGCTCTCACGCGCCTGAAGGTCGGACCCATGCTCGACTGCGAAAGCGGCAGAGAGCTTATAAAAAGCGTATGGGCGGAGGGCTGCGCGGTAGCCAAGGCACTTACGGGCGTCGATCTTTGGGGCGAGATGCTCGAGGAGCTTGAACGGCTCAGAGAGGGCTTTGCAAAATACTATCCCTCCATGGCACAGGATGTTCTCATCCACCAGCGTCAGACCGAGGTCGAGCTGCTAAACGGCGCCATCGTGCGCTACGGCCGCGAGCTCGGTATCCCCACCCCCGTCAACGGGGCGCTGACGCTTATGATCCAGACAATACAGCAAAACTACGATAAGCAGTATTGCAAACAATAATAAGTTATCAATTTTTATAAGGAGACGAATAAAAATGAAAATTGCAATGTATGGTTCCGGCGCAGCAGGCAGCGTTTTTGCTTCTTACCTCAAAAAGGGCGGCGCAGACATGATCCTCATCGACCGTTATGAGGCTCACATGAATAAGGTAGCCGAGGACGGCATGCACTTCACCATCCATCAGGAAGAAAACGGTGCTTACACCGATTATAATTATCAGCTCAAGGGCTTCCGCACCTACACCAGCTCTGCCGCTGCGGAAGAGGCCGAGGGCAAGGTCGACGTCATCATCTATATGACCAAGGCAACTCAGCTCGAGCAGGCAATTCAGGACTCTCTGCCCGTCGTGGGCGACACCACCGTCGCCGTTTCCCTCATAAACGGCCTCGGCAACGATGACAACCTCTTCAAGGTCTTCCCGAAAGAGCGCTGCATCATCGGCTCCGGCGTTCTCGGCACCGCACTGCCCGAACCCGGTCACTGCGTTTCCACTCCTGCCGGCGGCGTTCAGATGAACTTCGGCGGCGCTGTAAGAAGCGAGCTCAACGACGCAGCTTGCGCAGAGATGCTCAAGTGCTACCGCGAAGGCGGCTGCGACGCTTACTGGCGCGACGGCGAGCCGGGCACCGACAACAACATCTACAAGTTCATCTGGAAAAAGGTCTGCGTCAACGCAACCGTCAACACCGTCTGCGCGGTTCTGCGTCTGAAGATCGGTGAGGTCGAGGCTGATCCTTGGGGTCAGCAGCTGTTCCACGGCGTAATCCGTGAGACCTGCGCCGTTGCAACCGCAAAGGGTGTTCCCATGAACGCCGACGATTTCATCGCACACGACCATGCCGACATCGTCACCAACATCGGCGACTACTATCCCTCCATGTGCCAGGACGCTCTGTTCCATCAGCGTCAGACCGAGATCGACGTCCTCAACGGCAAGATCGCAGAGTACGGCAAAGAGCTTGGCATCCCCACTCCGACCTGTGACATCCTCACCAAGGTCGTCCACTGCATCCAGGACAACTACGCAAACCAGTACTTCCAGGATAAAGACGGCAACGCATTCCACATCGGCAAGTAATTTTAAGCTTAAAAACACCAAAAAACGGAGAACAGTTTTTGCTGTTCTCCGTTCAGGCTGTCGAAAAACTATGCTGCAAAAGAAAGATAATAGAGCAGCAGGAGAGCTCGAGGGGTAGCGAAGCGGCGGCGCGGTAGTGAATGACATGCCGGGGGCATGTCAGAGCCGCGACGTGACCGAGCCGCAGCGAGAAAAAGGCCCCACTCGAAATTGGATTAATAGCCATCAAAAACGCCTGATTTATCAGGCTTTTTGACGAGCGTAGCGAGATTTTTCGTGAAAACTTGTTTTCACAAAAAATGTGGCGTTTTTGAAGCGTGCAAAAAAGTCAAAGACTTTTTTGACACGCTGAAAGCAGCAGCCGACAGGCTGCTGCTTTTGTCGTTTCGTTGCCGCGTGGGTTTATTCTGCCGACTCGAACTTCTTTATGAGCCGGTCGAACAGCTCGGCGTTGTTCTCTATCGCGATCTCTGGCTCGCGCTTTGTCGTGTGCGCAAACACCGGCTCGTTCATTTTCCTTGAATACACCGCCTTCTGGATACGCACGGCGTCCATGCCGCACTTTGCAAAGTGCACCGCAGCGGAGGCAAAGTGAGCCGCGCAGGGGCAGATCTTGTCCGCAACCGGCTCGAGTGTTTCGACGATGCGGATGGACATATAGAATATTTCGTCGATGATGCAGCAGGCAGTGCGGTAAGCGGCCTCAAGCTCGGTATCATCGGCATTTTCCTTCTTCAGCAGCTTCTCAAGCGGCTTTTTGGCCTTGTTCTCTTCGTCGATCAGGTGCAGGAAATAAACGCGCAGCTTTTCCATGTCCTGCTCTGCGTGCAGCATATCGGCATCCTCGGACGCTGTCATCCGCAGGGCGCGCAGCGCCATGGATGCAGCGCTCATCGACGACGCTGCAGCCGCCGAGCCGAGGCCGAAAACGCTTTTGGGATCTGCGATCATCCCCGAGTACGATTTAAGGGTCTTGTCCGAATAGCTCTCGACCATAAGGTCTTCGATGTTGATCTTTTCTGCCATAATATATCTTCCTTTCGTTTGACAATTGAAAATTCAGGTCATATAATTTCTCTTGATAAATATACAACAAATATTGTTTATTTACAAGTGATTCTACTACAGGAGCGCACACAGATGAAAATTTTGCTCTGCGGAGATATAAACTCCGGCAAGTCAACGCTTATACAAAAGCTCGTTTCCGATATCGGCAAGGCCCCGCGCGGCTATATCACCGTGCGCATGCCCGAGGATGAAACAGGCATTTCGCACGTCTATCTTTACGATATTTCATCACCGCCCGGGCGCATCGAGGATGCGCAGGTGATAATGGAGATATGCGGCGATAAATTCGACCGCAGGCCGGAATACATGAGCAGCATCGCAGCGCCCATTCTTGAGAGCATTCCGGAGGGCAGCCTCGTTGTTTTGGACGAGCTGGGCACGCTTGAGGAGCATGAGGAGCGCTTCAAAAATGCGGTAATGCGCATACTGTCCGGGTCCTATGACGTTCTGGCCTCGGTCAAGGCGCAAAACACCGATTTTCTGCGCGATATCCGGCGGCATCCCGACTGCGAGCTTTACATTATAACGCCCGAAAACCGGAACGCATTGTATGCCCAGCTAAGGCGTGAATACAACATATAGTGCCGTGATTTTGTTCCCTAAAAATTGCACAAAAACAGCGTCGATTTTATGTATGAAAATTTTATTAGTTTTTCGCAGAATTATGTTGACTTAACGGACACAGGTTGATATCCTGAAAACACAGCGAATGAAATCAGGAGGCAGTCATGAAGAGAATTACAGCACTGCTGCTGGCTGTGCTTTGCATGCTTTCGGTCTGCGCATGCAATAACGGCAGCAAAGCGGCGGACGTTTCGGCAAAAGACCTCATCGCGGCAACGATGAATTCAGCAAAGCCCGAGAGCGCCGATACGCTCTGCGGCTCTGACGATCAGAGCTTTAAAAACAGATTTTACTATTATTACGGCATCGAGACGGACGCTGTGCGCGACTATGCCATAGCATACTCCTCCGCCGCGAAGTCGGACGAGATAAGCGTTCTTGTTGCGGCCAAGGGCACGGATATGAAAACTCTGACCGACGCGCTGGAGGGCAGACGCGAGATGCAGCGCCAGACCTTCGAGCTTTACAGTCCCGAGAGCGTTGAGATGCTCAAAAACGCAGTCATCTTCACTCAGGGCGACTATGCGGTCATGATAGTTGCAAAGGATTCCACGGCGATCGAAAGCCGTGTGAAGGAGCTTCTTTCCGACGCGGGCGAGGTCGAAAAAGAGGCGAAGGCATACTATGATACCGCCGTCACCCCCACCGTGACAAGTAAGCCGGAGAAAGCATACGACTACTCCCTGCCCGTTCCGGCGACCGAGGCCAAGGATAACTCGTGGTTCAAGGACGCCGCGTTCGTCGGCGATTCGCGCATGGAAGGCATCATGAACTATGCCGATTTTGAGCACTCCTCTAACTTCTCGCACGTCGGCCTGAACGTTGCGGATGTGTTCACCAAGCCATATATCAAAACCGAGTCCGGCACCGTTACCGTTGCCGACGCGCTGCGCAATGATCTGAAATACGGCAAAGTCTATGTCATGCTCGGCATAAACGAGCTGGGCTGGTACAATCTCGATAAATTCATCGAATACTACGGCAACATTGTCGATCTCCTGCGCGAAACTCACCCCGAGGCGCAAATTTACATCATAAGCATCCTGCCGGTCGGCGCAAAGGCGACCGCGAGCCAGGAAATGCTCAATAACGACCGCGTTCAAATGTTCAACGAGCGCATTCAGGGCATGTGCAGCGAGAAGCAGGTCTATTTCGTCAACGGCTTTGAGGCGCTTGCCGTAAACGGTTCGCTCCCCGACGACGCCTCTCCCGACGGCGTGCATATGCAGCCGAGCTACTGCCACAAGCTCACAGATTATCTGCTGACCCACACCGTGAGTGCATAAAAACAGAAAAAGCCGAGAGTGCAGACACAGTTTGCACTCTCTTTTTTAGAGGCGCATTGACGCAGCTGCGGATACATATATCTCTGGTGTCCCGGTATCGAAACTACCGACAAAACCGTATTTGCCGCGCGCTACGTTAGTGCGGATTTGAGTTTTTTTGCCGCACCCCGTAGGGGCGAGCATTGCTCGCCCGTTTGCTATGGTTTTGCCTGTACCAAAATCCATAATCGTAGGGAACGGATTCATCCGTTCCGTTTGCTGTGGTTTCGTCGGCAGCTCCCGGTCGGGCTGACGCGAAAACCGTATCGGTATCAGTGCTGATGCGCCTCTGAAAAACCGCTTGCGGCAGATGAGGTGTAAATATATCCGCGCCGTAGGCGCTACTTTGTTACAATATGTATCGGCTTTGCCAGCACCGAAAGCTATAGCCGTAGGGAACGGATTTATCCGTTCCGTTGTGATGGTTTCGGCGGAAACTCCCGGTCGCTTATTGCGCCGCAGCGACGTGCGGTGGTATAATATCAAAAAAAGCAAGTGGAGTGAACGCCATGACCGAATATACGATAAATTCAAGCGGCGCCGTCGTTCCGGCAAAGGACGGCGCGCAATCGATACTTATAACGATGACCGCCGATGAGTTCCGCGAGAACAGATCCGATTTTCCGTTTCACCGCGAGATGCTGCACAGCCTCGGCTCTATACGCTATTGCAAGGCCGAGCTTTACAAGAACTGCATCATCGGAACGATGCGCGTTCCGCGCAAGGAGGCACAGCGCGCGCCGGAGCTGTGCTTCGGCTTCTGCCTGACGGATAAAACTCTGCATATCATTGAGGACACCGGCGAGTACAAAACGCTCATCGCGCGGCTTGTCAAGCACTCATCGGGCGCAGCGCGCCCCTCGCAGCTTCTGCTGCGCCTGCTGGAGCTTTTGACGGAAAACGACGTGCCGTACATGATGCACATCGAAACGGAGCTTGAGCGCATGGAGGATGAGCTTGGCCAAAAGCCGGGCGACGATTTCTTCCGCCGCCTGACGCGGCATCGGCAGAAGCTCTCCGAGCTCGGCGCATACTACGGTCAGCTTTCGGATATTGGCGAGCGGCTGTCGGATGAGGTCTGCGTACCCGTTTCCGGAGACTGTGCCGCGTGGGAAAAGTTTGCGCGCCGTGCCGAGCGGCTCCAGGATCACGCCGAGCTCGTGGCCGAGAGCGCGCTTCAGCTGCGTGAGCTTTACCAGTCCGAGCAGGACTCGCGCCAGAACCGCATCATGGGGCTGCTCACCGTTGTCACCACGCTGTTTCTTCCGCTGACCCTGCTCACCGGCTGGTACGGAATGAATTTCCGCAACATGCCCGAGCTGAGCTGGCGCTGCGGTTACGCCGTCGTTGCCGTCGTCGCCCTCGTCATCGTCGTGATCGAGATCATCTGGCTCCGCAAAAACTTCAAAAAGTTTTAGAGGCGCATTGACGCCACTAAAAAGCCTTGACCGGGATGGTGCAGGGGTGTAAAATGTGGATATAGAAATGTTCACCGGAGGTGTTATAATGAAAAAACAGGTAAACGCCGCAAAGCTTGCCGCATTTGCCGGAGCTGCCGCTGTCGGCGGATTTATATACCTCATTGCTCCCGGCAAGATCCGCAAGAAGCAGAAATCGCCTTTCCAAAACCGTAATTTTGCCCACCGTGGGCTGCATAAACGTGATAAATCCGTGCCGGAGAACTCGCTGGCCGCGTTCGAGCGCGCCGCGTCCTACGGCTACGGAATCGAGCTCGACGTTCAGCTGTCGAAGGACGGACAGGTCGTCGTGTTCCATGACGATACGCTCAACCGCGTCTGCGGAGTTGATGCGCGCGTCGATTCCAAGACCCTTGCCGAGCTGCAGCAGCTGAGCCTTTGCGGCACCGACGAGACGATACCGCTGTTTTCCGACGTTCTTAAAACGGTCAGAGGCCGCGGGGCTATCATCGTTGAGCTGAAAAACGGCAAGCGCAACAAGGAGCTTTGCGAAAAAACCTATGCGCTTCTTCGCCGCTACACCGGCGACTACTGCATCGAAAGCTTCAATCCGTTTATCGTGCGTTGGTTCAAGATCAATGCGCCGGAGGTCGTGCGCGGCCAGCTGGCAAATCCGCCGAAGGACTATAACGGAGAGGTAAAACCCGTGACCGGCTTTATACTCGGCAACGTCTTGCTCAACTTCCTCGCGCGGCCGCAGTTTATCGCATATAAGATCGCGCCCAAGCCGTTCCCGGTGAAGCTGTGTGAAGCTCTCGGTGCGATGAAGGTCTGCTGGACCAGCCACGAATGGGCCAACGAAAAGGGCAACGACACCGTCATTTTCGAGTTCTATAAGCCCAAACTCAAATTCAACAAACGCTGATGCCTATTGAAAAAAGCACCCTCCGAGGGTGCTTTTTTTCATGTTCAAAATCTCATCATCAATTCACGGTCGATCTCGCGGCCGTTTTTGAAGTAAACGCGCGGAACGCGCTTGCTGACGGCGCAGGTCAGCTCATACGGAATGGTTCCGGCAAGCTTTGCGAGCGTCTCGACCGGGTTATCCGGGCCGAAGATCTCGACCTCGTCCCCTACGCCGACATTGGGCAGCTCGCTGAGGTCGATCATGCTCATATCCATGCAGATCCTGCCGCGCTGGGGTGCGGGGCCGTCGGCGGTCATGATGCTGCACCGGTTCGACAGGCAGCGGAAGAAGCCGTCGGCATAGCCGTAGGGGATGACGCCGATACGCGTCGGCGCGCTTGTTGTAAACAGCCGGCCGTAGCTGATATCGGTGCCCTCGTCATAGATCTTTATGGTGTTTATCATTGCCTTGAGCGCCATTGCCGGGCGCAGGCCGAGCTTTTCGGCAAACTCGCCGTAACCGTACAGCAGCAGTCCTGGGCGTACCATGTCCATATACGTTTCCGGATACAGCGCAACGGCGCCGGTGTTGGCGCAGTGGCGCAGCGGTATGCGCCGGCCGATGCGCTCCTCGACGGCGGCAACGGTGCTTTTGAAAAGCTCAAACTGCTTTTTGGTGTAGTCAACGTCGGCCTCGTCGGCCTCATCTGCAACGGCAAAGTGCGTGAACATACCTTCGACATCGAGGTAAGGCATGCCGCAGCAGTCAACTATGCCGGAAACACCGGTTTCAAAATGCCGCCCTGCGCACAGAACGCCGAGGCGCGACATGCCGGTGTCCACCTTGATGTGAACGCGCAGCTTTGCGCCGAACTCGGCTGCGGCTGCATTGTATTCATGCGCCTTGGCAAGGCAGGTGACTGTTTGCGTGATGTTGTTGGCTATCAGGTTCGGCACCTGCTCGGTGGGCGTGTGGCCGAGTATGAGGATGGGCATTACGATGCCGTTTGCGCGCAGCTCCATCGCCTCATCGAGGCTTGAAACGGCGAGATAGTCCGCACCCAGCTCCTGAAGCGTACACGCGACGTGAACAGCGCCGTGGCCGTAAGCGTCGGCCTTGACGACGCCGAGGAATTTGACGTTTTCGCCGATGCGCGCGCGCAGAGCCTTATAGTTATGCTCTATCGCGTCGAGCGAGACCTCTGCCCATGTTCTGCGGAGAGTGGATCTCATGCTGTCACCTTCATCCCTGAATGTTAATCGTGCCGCCGGCGGAGACCCGGCTTATCTCCACACCGCCGTAGGTCCCGTAAAAGTCCCACTTGACGGAAACGGGGATCGCCGTTGCCTGGCCTGCCGGAACGGTGACTTCGATGCTGCGGCTTGTCAAAGCGGCATTGTTTCTGACCTTTTCGCTCTTGTAGCTTATGCCGGGACTCGTGAAGCTGTAGTCAACGCCGGCAACGGTGATAACGCCGTTATGGGGACCGACGGACAGCGTGTAGGTGCTCAGGATAACGTCGAGCTTTATCGTGACGGTCTCGCTGTTTTGCGAGGTGGCCGTCCAGTTTGCGTACATTATCATTTTGGTGCCGGTGTTGCTCTCGAAGCTGCCGGTCTGATTTATGGTGCGGTTTATGACCTGCTGCGTCGGCTGCGGCGCGGCAGTCTGACCGGGCTGTACACTCGGCGAGGGCGAAGCGCTCGGATCTGCCGATGGCCGCGCGCTCTCGGCCGGAGCCGGGGTCGGGGTCGAAATGACGCTCGGCGTGAGCGCCGGGGTCGGCTGCGCGCTCTCGGTCGGCACGGTGTTCTTTATGTCGCGGCTTGTAAGCCACATGGAGACCGCGGCGATGATGATGAGCACCAGCACAAGTGCGATGAATATGTTGATTCTGTGCTTGTTCATACAAATTTACTCCGATCTGCCGCCGTGCGGCAAGTGATACAAATGATTATATATCATCACCGGCGAAAAATCCAGTGCTATGTAAGCTGAGCCGTCAGCCTGTAAGCTCCCAGCTCATGTCGATGAGAAAGCGCAGCTTATCATCATCGACTGCGGCAAGCTCAACGCTTATCCAGTGCTCCTTGCTCATGTGATAGGCCGGGAAAAAGCCCGGCTCGGCGCGCAGTGAGCCGGAAAGCAGCGGGTCACACTTTAAGCTGACGAGAGCCGAACCCATATCGCCTGTCGGCGTACCCTTCCGGCTATTTTCGCCTTTTTTGTCTTGATGGGCGCCGGCCCACCTGCATCAAATAAAGCCGAAAATATCTCGAAAAGCACAGTCGACAGGTGCCTTGCAGTTTTGCTGGAGCAGATTTTTGCTCAGGCAAGGCGAAGCTTGAAGAGAATACTGTCGTATTGTCAAGAGCTTTAACGCAGCATGGGCGGAAATCTGCCCGTCAAAACCGATACGTGTTCGACTCTCGTCAGCTTAAGTTTGTGACCGTGACCATGTCATCACCGGGCTCGCCCAGCCTGTGGCGCGGCAGCTCCATGACAAGTCCGAACCACTTTTTACTGCTTTCGTGGCGAAAGACCTCGTAGGTCGGATTCGATATCCAAGGGAAATCGTTTACGGCGGCATAGTTTTCAAGGATATACTGCCGCAGAGTGTCTCTGTCCATTTATGTTCTCCTGTTCAAAACGCCATCCGGAGGACCCGGATGGCGTAATACCGTTTGTCACTTATTCTCTTCCGAGCGGCGGCGCGCTTCCTCGAATCTGCGGCGAGCCTCCTCGTATTCACGGCGTGCCTTTTCGTAATCGTACCTGCGAGCCTCTGCTTCGAGCTTTTCGGCCTCCTCGTTCAGGCGGCGGGTCTGCTCGGTGAGCTCGTCGATGCTGTCCGGCTCGGGCGTGTATTCAAGCTTTTCGGCGCTGTGCTTTTTGTTCTTATTGTCCCTGCGGCGCGGCTTGGGAGCCGGCTCATCGTCGTCATCGTCGTCCTCCTCGCCTGCGTCAAGCTCGGGCTGAGCGGCGGCGACGGCCTCCGACGGGCGTACATACTTTTCCCTCTCCCGGCCGTTTACGGCATCGGTGTACGCTCTGCCGCAGACGACGGCGACTATCGCCGCTATGACCGAAACGGCAAGCAGCACGAGCATTGCGATAAGCTGCGTCTGTCCGTTGCCCGAGCCGTCCTCGAGCGAATAGACGAAGCTGCGGTAATCGTTGGACAGACCGTAGATGTTCAGCGCAAGGGATGCGACAGCGGCAATGCCGGCGGCTCCGGTCGCCGCATAGATGCGCGTACGGTTGGGCTTGAGCGAAGCGAGCACGCCGATAACTCCGGCGATAACGCCGACGATGCTTATAATGCGCAGAAGGTTATACAGGTTCTGGCGCACGTCAAGCTCGCTGTTGAGCTTGTCGGCATCGTCCTCGACATAGTCGCGCGCGGCCTGGAGCACGGCTTCGTAGTCGCTCTCGTCGCTCACGAGCTTTGCGATGCCCTCGTTTTCCATGAGCACGGCAATGCCGGATTTTACTGCGGCCTCCGCGTCGTCCTGCTCGGTGAGCGTTTCCTTGAGGTCGTTCATTTTATCAACATTGTCGTTGAGCTTCTGCTGACCGGCGCTGAGCTGATTTTTGGCAACGGCGAGCTGCGCTCTGCCGTTATCGAGCTGAGCCTTTGCAGCGGCGAGCTGAGCCTTGCCGTTATCCAGCTGAGTTTTCGCGGCGGCGAGCTGAGCCTTGCCGTCGTTTATCTCCTGCTCGGCGGCGGATATCTGGGCGTTTGCCTCGGCAAGCTGTGCCTGACCGTCCTCATATTCCTTCATAGCGGCCCTCGCCTCGTCAAGCGAGGTGAAGCCGAAGTTGCGCAGGATGCTTTCGGCTATCTGGAGCGCCGGGTGCTTGTCGATAAAGGCAAAAAGCTGCTGCGCCTGCTGGTATGCCGGCGTTGCGGCGTCGAGCTTGGCCTGCGCCGCGTCGCGCTGAGCCTTGGCGTCGTTGAGCTGTGCCTCGCCGTCGTTAAGGCGCTTTTCTGCCGCCTGATACTCGGCGAGCTTTTCATTATACTGCTTCTCGGCGGCGTCGTATTCCGCCTGACCGGCCGCGATCTTCGCAGCGCCGACGTTATATTCCTGCGTGCCCTGACTGAGCTGCTCATTGCCCTTCTGGTCGGTCACGACGGATTCGGTGTAGTCCTTTTCGTCCTCGGTGCGGTTTTCCTCCGCCTTGCGCAGATCGGCAACGCGCTTATCGAGTACATCGACAAAGTCGATGATATCGGCCTTTTGGCCGCGCTTGAAGCGCATGATGTCCGACAGCTCGTCCGAGCCGCGTCCTGCCGCAATGATCCCGAATACCGAGCTTGCAGCGAGCAGGATGCTCATGATCATTAACAGTGTTCTTTTCATTATATCTTCCTTTCTCCTGCGGAAACACGTTTCCCCCCAATGTTTCCTGCGGAATTACTTCCCCTTGCGCGCCCTGTCTCTGAGCGCTATCTGCTCGAAGTCCTCGTCAAAAAGCGGATGCAGGCGAAGCCTTCTGCCCTTGACGGTCGTGCGCGAGATGAATCTGTCGCCCCAGACGAGCATCTGCGGCAGAACGAACAGCACCAGCAGCAGAGATATTATCGTTCCGCGGCCGAGCACGAGTCCGATGACGGAAATTATGCTCTCGGTGCTTATAAAGCCGATGAGCAGGCCGGCAATGACAAGGATGCTGCCGCTTGTTACGAGTGTGGGCAGAGCGCCGTTGAGCGCAAGACGTATCGACTTGCGGCGCGAAACATTGCGCTGCCTCAGCTCAAGATATCGGTTTGAAACGACGATCGCGTAGTCGATATTCGCGCCCATCTGTATCGCGCTGACGATCAGGTAGCCGACGAAGAAGATGGAGTTCTGCGTAAAATACGATATCGAGAAGTTGAGCCAGATGCTGCCCTGAATGACCGCAATGAGCAGCACCGAAAGTCCTGCCGAGCGGAACACGAACATGATCACCAGCACGACGAACACCGCCGACAGCACGCTGACCAGAATGTTATCCGTCGAGAACGAATCCTTCAGGTCGCGCGCGGCGGTAGCGTTGCCGGTGACGTAAACATCGTCGCCGTAGTAGCTGTCGGCAACACCGTGGATCTGCGAGATAAGCTCGTAGCTTTCGTCCGACTGCGTTGGCAGGTCGGAATAAACGAGCATGCGGCTGTAGTGCTGACCCTGAAGCTGCGCCTTCGCGTCGGAAAGCTGGGCATACAGGCTCTCTATCATATCTATCTTGTCCTGAGGAAGCTCTATCGTTCCGCTCTCGGCAACGTCATACAGGAACAAAAACAGGTCGATAAGCGGAATTTTATATTCGCGCATGTTGCTCTGCACCTGGTCGTAGTCGGCGTGGCGCGCGGCGTAGTAGACGAAAAGCGCGCTCGCGCTCGTGTCGTCAAGCCCGGCAAGCTCGGAAAACTCGCCGATGGTGAGCTTATCGCCGAGGCGGTAGCCGTCCATGACCTCAACGGAGGCTATGCCGAGAACCGAGGTGACGTGGTCAAGCTCCGATATCTCGTCGAGCATCTTCGCCTGCGTCTCATAATCGCCCGTCGGTACGACGAGCGCCATCATGTTATTGTTCCCGAATGTGTTTATGATCTGCTGATGCGCCTTTTGCGTTTCGTTCAGGCGCAGGGGGTAATCGTCGCTATAGTTATACGAAAACGGGCACATGCTCGAAAAGAAGAACGCAGCCGCCGCGACAAAGATGAAAACAGGCGGCACGAGCTTGTGCGTTTTCCACGCAAAGCGGCCGATGGCGTTTATGTTCGGCATGAAGCTACGGTGCTTTGTTTTTTCTATCGCGCGGCTGAACATGAGCAGCAGCCCCGGCATGAGCAGGAACACCGTCAGCATCGAGATCAGTATGGATTTTATCAGCACCTTGCCGAGGTCGCTGCCGAGGCCGAACTGCATGAACGTCATCGCGACAAGGCCTCCGATGGTCGTCAGCGAGGACGAGGCTATCTCGGGTATCGCCTTCGATAGCGCCTCCACCGCCGCGTCATACGGCTCAAAATACCGCCGCTCCTCGGCAAAGCGGTTGCACAGTATGATGGCGTAGTCGATCGCAAGAGCAAGCTGCAAAATGAGCGTTACGGAGTTTGCGACATATGATATCTCCGAGAACAGAAAATTTGTTCCCTGCTGGATGGCCGCGGCCATTGCGAAGGTTATCAGCAGCACAGGCACCTCGGCATAGCTGCGCGAGGTAAGCAGCAGCAGGATTATGACCGTAACTACGCTCAGCGCGCCGATTATGAGCATTTCGCCCAGCAGCGTGCTGCTGAAATCCGTGCCGACCTCGGTGTAGAGCTTCACGTTATCCGCGTCAAACCTCGCATCGACGAGCGACTTTATCGCGTCAAGAGCCTGCGTGCATATCTCGTCGCTCGACGGTGCGGCAAAGCTCACGGAAATAAGAGCCGTCCCGGACTTGTAGTGATCCTGTGTATCATCGAAGCTTGCCTGACGCACGCCGCCTATTTCCGCTATATCCTGCGACAGCGCCAGCGCGTCGTCATACGAAATGTGCTCGATCATAAGGTCGGCCGTCGCGTAGGTGATAAACTCGCCGTCCATCGCCTTCAGGCCGCGCCGCGTCTCCGTTTCGGCAGGAAGAAACTGAAAAAGATCGTTTTGAACCGTCGTAAGGCGCATCGTGTAGGCCGACATGCACGCGGCCGCAATGAAAAGAATAAGTATTATTTTTCTGCTGTCTATGATAAATTTGGCTAATTTGTGCATCTGGTTCTCCCACGAGTGATGTATCTACATATTTTATTACATGTAGAAAAAAACATCAAGGGATTATTGTCAAGTTTTTATTAATTTCCTTGTGTTTGGGATAAAAGCATTATATAATTCAGGTGCGCCGCAGGGGGCGCAAAACAAATATCAAGGAGAGCGCGAAAGCGCTGCCGAAAAAATGGTTAAGCTGTTATCAAAACTGTTCATAAAAAATCCGACGGAGTACGCCGATCCGCTTGTGCGCAAGGCTTACGGAACGCTGTGCAGCCTGCTGGGGATATTCCTCAACGTGCTGCTGTTTGCCGGCAAGTATGCCGCCGGCGCGATATCCGGCTCGATCGCCATAACCGCCGATGCGTTCAACAACCTCTCCGACGCCGGCGCGTCGGCGATATCGCTGCTGGGCTTCCGGCTTTCGGGCAAAAAGCCCGACCCCGACCACCCCTTCGGCCACGGCAGGATAGAATACATCTCCGGCCTTGCGGTCGCGGCACTGATCGTTGTCATGGGCGTTGAGCTGCTGATAAGCTCGGTCGATAAGATACTCAGCCCCGAGCCGGTCGAGGTCGGCCTGCTCCCGGCGGCGATACTGCTTGCGTCGATCCTCGTCAAGCTGTATATGTTTGCGTATAATTGCAGCGTCGGCAAAAAGATCTCGTCCTCGGCCATGGCCGCCACGGGTGCGGACAGCCTGTCCGACTCGGTCGCGACGGCGGTCGTGCTGCTTTCAATGGGCGTAAGCTGGCTGTTCAAGGTCAATATCGACGGCTGGGCAGGCGCGGCGGTCGCTGTATTCATTCTCTTTGCCGGCTACGGCGTTGCAAAGGACACACTCTCGCCGCTGCTCGGTCAGGCGCCCGATCCGGAGCTTGTCAAAAGCATCGAGGAGATAGTCATGAGCTCGGACGCCGTCATCGGCATGCACGACCTCGTTGTTCACGACTACGGCCCGGGCAGAATGATGATCTCTCTGCACGCCGAGGTAGACGGCCGCGGCAATATCTTCCAGCTGCATGACAGCATCGACACCGTCGAGCGCAAGTTGAAAAGCGCGCTCGGCTGCGACGCGACGATCCACATGGACCCCGTCGAGACCGATAACGAGCAGGTAAATGCCGAACGCGCCGCGCTTGAGGAGGCGCTTAAGGGCATTGACGGGCTGCGCGGCATTCACGATTTCCGCATGGTCATGGGACCGAGCCACACAAATCTCATCTTCGACGTCGTTATGGACACCGGCTGCGGCAAAACGCCAGAGCAGTTCCGCGATATCATCTGCCGCACCGTCGAGGAAAAGCTCCCCGGCCACTTCGCCGTCGTCACCGTCGATACCTCCTTTGTCTTTTAGAGGCGCATTGGGGCAGCTACCAATACGGTTATCTCTGGTTGCCCGGTGTCGATGTTACCGACCAAACCGTAAAACTCTCGCGCTACGTTAGTACGCTGCTGAATTTTGCGCCGCACATCATTGGCTCACCTGCAAGGGGAGCAGGCAGCTTTGCTGCCGAGGGGTTGAATATTCAAATAAGTGCGCTTTAGCGCACACAATGGCTCTCGGCTGTCAGCTATTAGCTCTCAGCCGCGGCCGCAGCCGCTCGTAGGGAACGGATTTATCCGTTCCGTCTGTACCGACCTTGCCTGCACAAAAACCATAGCTGTAGGGGCGAACATTGCTCGCCCGTTTTTCATATAGTGTTTGCCTGACGGCAAATGATTAAAATAACACCTCATCCGTCACCAAGGTGACACCTTCCCCTCAAGCTACGCAGGGGAAGGCAAAAAAGAGACGGTCTGTGACCGTCCCGATGAATAATGAATGATGAATAATTAATAGTGAATAATTATGGTGTGCCTGCGGCACTTTTTTAATAGCGCCTTTACGCTGGTACCAATACAGTTTTTGCGGTTGCCCGACCGGTGGGTTCCGGCAAAACCGTGGCAAACGGAACGGATAAATCCGTTCCCTACAAGGCTGCGGTGCAAAACTCAGCAGCGCACTAATGTATGGCGCGGCACGCAAGGTTTTGCCGGCAGTCTCGATACCGGGATACCGCAATATATGTATCCGTAGCTGCCTCAATGCGCCACTAAAACCTATTTGGAGCATAGGAATGACGTTTTGGAGCGGACAGAGGGTAGTATATAAGCTAAAATGCATATCGTAACCCCCATATGTATCTTCTTTGTCCGCAGGGCGGTCAGGTCTCCGCTCTGCTCGACATTGAACCACAGCCGAAAGGCATGGTTCTCCCTTCCCCTTTACCATAGCAAAGTTCTATACTCCTTTTATCTTCACTTTATGCACACTTTGCGGCAAAGCCCCGGACAAGCTCCGGGGCTTTGTTGTGCGCTGTTCAGGGCGGAAACAAAAAAGCCACGAGCTGTGGCTCGTGGCTTGGAATATCAGATTTTTGCTTCCGCTTCGGACTTCCTGGGCTTGACGATTGCTGCAAGGCCGAGTGCGAGCAGGCCGAAGATGACGGCCGGAAGTATCCAGTACAGGCCCATGTCGTACAGGGGAAGATTCTCCATTGCGGGGACCTTGAACGCACACAGGATGCTCGCGCCAACTGCGCCGAGAGCCGCGCCGCGGCTGACATAGTCGTTTGCATTGGGGATAATGAGCGAGATAAAGATAACGACCAGTGCCGGCGGATAAACGATGTCCAGCACTGGAGCCGCGATCGAAACGATGCGGTCAAGGCCGAGATTGGAGGCAACGGCGCTGAACACACAGATAACGATGACGAATGCCTTGTAGGGCACCTTCTCGCTGCACAGCTCGGTGAAGTAAGCTGCGGCGGAGCTGGTCAGACCGATGGCGGTGGTCACGCAAGCAAGACCCACGACGACGCCGAAGATGATCATGCCGGCCTTGCCGAGCAGCGCCTCAACGATGGCCATAACAAGCTCTGCGCGGCCGATCTCAAGGCCGTACTGAGTCGAAACGGTAGCGCCGAGGTAGCACAGGCCCATGTAAACGCCGAGCAGCAGCACGCCTGCGAGGATAGCCGAGCCGGAGACGATCTTGAACTTCTGGCCGTTGGTGGTGTAGCCCTTGGAGGCGGCGCTCTGGAGAATTATGATGCCAAACGGCAGCGCCGCAAGCGCATCCATGGTCTGGTAGCCGGCCTTGATGCCGCCGAGAATAACGTTGTCGGCGTTCGGGGTGAGCGATATCTCGCCGAGCGGCGTTGCAACGCCCTTGATTATGATGACCGCAAGGCCGACAAGCAGCAGCGGAGTCAGGATCGCGCCGACGATATCGACGACGGCCGACTGACGGATGCACAAAAACAGGATGATCGCGAAGAATATTATGGAGAACACAACGGAGGAAACGCCGCTGATGTTCGGAACGATTGCCATTTCAAAGGTGGTTGCGGCGGTACGGGGGATTGCGACCATGGGGCCGATGCAAAGGATAAGCGCGCTCATGAGTATTGCGGCCGGGACCTTGCCCAGACGCGCGGTGACGGCCTCGCTGCTGCCGACACGCAGAAGCGCAAACACTGCGCACATTGCAAGACCGATGTCTGCAATGAAGTATGCCGAGAAGCCGCCGAGCCACTCGGGACCTGCCTCAACGCCGAGATACGGCGGAAAAATGACGTTGCCTGCGCCGAAAAACATCGCAAACAACGCAAAGCCGACGACGATAATGTCGCGGACAGTGTGGGGTTTGTTCTGAAGCTTCATTCAATTTTCCTCTTTCATCAATTGCTTTCTCATCTGCTGAGCAGCGCCTCCGTAAATACGCTGCACACTGTTACACTTCAATCCAATGCGTTGAAAAATGTGAATAAAGGATATCATTTTTTTCATGATTGCGGAAATCACTCTTGTTCATCCCCATATTAAAAACTTTAATACTATGCACAAAATAATTTCATATTACGCGTGATAAAATGTTAACCAAATGTTATTGAATGTGTCGATTTGGCGTGTTATATTTGCATGGCAATAATTATAGATATAAGAAAGGTGTGAGCGTTATGGATGACGGAAGACTGCGCGCAGTGCTGACAGCGGTCGATCGCGGCAGCTTCAGCAAGGCCGCGGCGGAGCTGGGCTACACGCAATCGGCAATGACGCATCTTGTGAATAATCTTGAAGCAGAGCTGGGCTGCACCCTGCTCAATCGCGGCAGTCACGGTGTCCGCCTTTCGGAGGAGGGAGAGCAGCTTCTTCCTTATATAAAGAGCGTTATCGACGCTTGCGACGCGCTGCGCCAGGAGGCCGCCGCGCAGAGCCGCACCCAGCGCCACCAGCTCAGCCTCGGCTGCTTTGCGAGCATTGCGCGCTCCGCGCTGCCCCAGCTTTTGCAGGAATTCAAGGCGCTCTACCCCGATATCCAGATAGATGTGACCATCCGCGGCTATGAGATGCCGGCGCTTCTTCAAAAGGGCGAGGTGCAGCTTGCGCTCGTGGACGAGACCTGCGCCGAGGGCTTCGAGTGGATACCCCTCACGCGCGTTCCGCTCATCGCGGTCGTGCCGCCGACGTTTCGCTGGGAAAGGGAACGCATTTCCATCGGCAGGCTTCTGAAGGAGCCGTTTATCACCTGTCAGGAGCAGTATTCCGAAAAGCTGCTGCCGCCGGACGCAAAGCGCATCCAGGTCACGGCCTCGGACGATGCGGCGATCTTGTCCATGGTGTCGTGCGGCCTGGGAGTGTCGATCCTGTCGTCGCTCTCGCTTGCCGGATACGAGGGGCAGGTCAAAACCATACCGCTCGAGATACCCGTCGTCGTGCGCGTCGGCGTCGCGATCAAGTCGCTCGAGTCCGCCTCGACCTCCGCGCGCCGCTTCGTCAAGTTCCTCAAAAACCACTACGGTGTTTTAGAGGCGAATTGAGGCTGATACGGATACGGTTATTGCGGTGTCCCGGTGTCGAGGGTGCCGACAAAACCGTCATGTTTCGCGTAACATGAATGCGATGCAGAGTCTGTTGTCGCAGTTCGGAAGAGCGGAATAAACCGTGACTGCTACGCAACCCGGTAGTGCAAGCTGCATATTGCGGTTGCCCGGTTCGAGGGTACGATGGAAACCGTGGTTACCTCGCGTAACGCAAGTGCGATGCTGAATTTTGCGCCGCACCCCTGTAGGGAACAGGTTCGCCTGTTCCGTTTGTACCGACTTAGTCGGCACTGAAAACAGCGTTGTAGGGAACGGATTTATCCGTTCCGCTTGTCGTGGTTTGGTCGGCATCCACCGGTCGAGATACTGCAATAAATGTATCGGTATCAGCGTTAATGCGCAATTAAAAAACCGCTTGCGGCAGATGAGGTGCTATCAAATTATCGCCGTCAGGCAAACATAATAAAAAGACGAGGCCGGGCGGCCTCGCCTTTTTTAATGGGGAGTATAAAGAAGGAGAATTGTATCGAAATCAGTGTCTGCCGTACTCGATCCTTGTGACCGAGACGACAAGTCCGGCGATGCCTGCAAGGGCAAGGACTGCGCAGACTGCCGTCCAGACGGCTGCGTCGTGGTTTGCCGCGTCAAGATCCATGCGGTAGGCCTCGCCTGCTGCGGCGCAGATGCCGCCGTAGGTCGTGGCATAGGTGTCGGTGCCGCCGAGCAGATATTTTACCTCGCGGTCGAGTGCGGCCGAGTCGGTGCTGTACTCTGCGATGGGCTTGAGCGCCTCGGCCATGCGGCCGAGATCATCGTCGTTGTCGCCGGCAACGTTCTGCACCCTCGCCTGATACACATCGTTTTCAACACCCATCGAGGCGGCAAGCTCGGCTGCGGTCTCTGCGCGGTTTATGAAATTCGAGTCGGCTGATACGCGCTCGACCTTCTGCGCTTCAACATTTGTAAAGCCGACTGCGGCCAGCAGGATGACAACTACGGATGCAATGGCTGTGATAACATATAATGTGTTGTTTGATGACTTTGTTTTCATGATGCGATCCTTTCCGCTCTTAAAAGAGCTATCTTTATTCATTGACCACATAATAGACCCGAAGTTTATGTAATTCAACGTACAAATTTGCCTCAAGTGACAAGAAAATAGGCAATTGCATAAAAGTGTGCAAAAAAACAGCTGACGTGAAAATCACGTCAGCTCAGCCTGTCGAAAAAGCCCAGCTGGGCTGGACTTTTTCGACAAACTGGGGTGATCAATGATCGCCCCTACGATTCTGTTTCGGCGCCGACCAAACCGTTACACACGGGCGAGCAATGCTCGCCCCTACAGGTGCGGTGCATAATTTAACACCGCACTAATGTGTGGCGGGAGTTTTACGGTTTGGTCGGCAACTTCGACACCGGGCTACCGGAGATGACCGTATCCGTAGCAGCCTCAATGCGCCTCTGAAAGACATTCGGACATGGCTTTTTGGAATTTGGGCAGGACGCCGATACCGTTTGTGCGGTGGGGCGGAAGCTGATAGATATCGTGGCCGGGATAGTCGTTACCCTCGATCAGCAGCGGCCCGTTATCGGTCACGCACACGTCCCAGCCGACGACGCCGACCTGCGGCACGACCTGACCCGCGCGCTCGACAAGCGCGATGACCTCGTCCCAAAGCGGGATCTTGAAGCCCTTTATGGGCACACCGGTCAGGGGATGCACGTCGTACAGATGCCCGGACTTATCCAGCGCAGGGTAGATTATCTCGCCCCTGTCCTCCTCTATGGGCACGACCATGCCGCCGTTATTGAAGTTATCGACATACTTGCCGTTGCCGATGCGCAGGTACGCGGCGACGACGCGCGTTTTTTTGCCGTGGGTGAAGCTTATGACGCGGCAGGTGTTGACCGAGCAGGGGTGCAGCGCCATGAGGTCGCGATGCTGCACGACGCACTCCTCCAGCAGCACCTTGCCCGCTCCGTCCAGGTGCTCGCGCACAGGCTCGGTCAGCTCGCGCACGTCGAGCTTCTCAATGCCGCGTCCGCATTGCCCGTCAACGGGCTTTACCATGAACACGGGGTGCTTTTCGATAAATGCGTCAAGCTCGGCGTCGCTCGCTGTGGAGTAGTCGAGCCAGTCGCGGTGCAGAAACTCGGAGAAGTTGTGCGCGAATTTGAGCTTATTCTCGATCTCTGGCATGTACGCCGGGTCGTTATACGCCTTGATGAAGCCGTTATTTATGCCTCGCGTGAGCACTGTTTTGCGCTGCGCGGCGTTGAGGTCGTACATCTCGAACAGCCAATAGTCCATGTACCCTGCCTGATATCGCAGTCCGCACCAGACCATGTCAAAAAATATGAACAGCTTGCTGCGTCCGGACTTCTCGTGGACCTCGTCTATCTTCCGGAACATCTGCTTCCAGTTCAGCCCTGCTATGCGCGCAAGCAGAAATTTTAATTTTCCCATACTATCTCCTTTTTTAGAGGCGCATTGACGCACCTACCGATACATATATTGCGTGAACCCGGTATCGAAGTTACCGACTAAACCGTGGCTGCCTCGCAACCCGTTAGTGCAATGTCAAATCTTTTGCCGCACCTCGTAGGGAACGGATTTATCCGTTCCGCGTGTTATGGTTTCGTCGGCAATCTCCGGTCGGGCTGACGCAATAAATGTATCAATATCTGCGTAAAGGCGCCTCTAATTGCCTTCCCCTGCGTAGCTTGAGGGGAAGGTGTCACCTTGGTGACGGATGAGGTGTGATTAAATCTTTGCCGTCAGGCAACACATTTTAGTGGCGCATTAAAATTTTACTAATACATTTATTTCTGGTAGCCCGGCAGCGCAGACTACGTCTGCGAAGTAATAAGTAAGAGGTAAGAGTGAAGAAGTGCGGTATTCGCCCAGAGGGCGAATGAATTTATATCCGTGCGCTTGCGCACACAATACCTATTCACTATTACCTCTTCACTGCGGCCGACGGCCGCCCGATTCTATCGCTTTCGCGCACTCACCGTGCGGACATGGTCTGCGAGGCCGCGACGGCAAGCTCATCGCAGCGGTTATTGAATTCGTTCTCGGCGTGGCCCTTGACCCAGTGGCAGCGGACCTCATGCGTATCGCACAGCTCCAGAAGCTCTGCCCAGAGGTCGGAGTTGAGCGCCGGCTTTTTATCGGCCTTTTTCCACCCGTTGCGCCGCCAAGACACCGCCCAGCCCTTGCTGAGCGCATCAATGACGTACTTTGAATCCGAGTACAGCTCCACGATGCACGGCTCCTTGAGCGCACGCAGCGCCGAGATCACGCCGGTTAGCTCCATGCGGTTGTTTGTCGTCTGCTTTTCGCCGCCGGACATCTCCTTTTTCGCGCCGCCATAGCACAAAATCGCGCCCCAGCCACCCGGACCCGGGTTGCCGGAGCACGCGCCGTCGGTGTATATCGTAACCGTTTTTTTCATCATTTCAGACCGTATTTCCGCATGAGTATGTTGTATTCGTCCTTCTCAATGAGGCCGTTGCGCAGCAGCTCCTTGAGCTGGGATGCGCGCTTTTCCTCATCTGTGCCGTGATAGTCCGGCTCGACGTGCTCGTGGTCATCGTCGCAGCGCGTGAGGTCGTCGAGCATCTTCTCCGTCAGACGCTTGCTGATGCTCTCGCCCTTGCCGACAAATTTCGACACGTCAAAGTGCTCCGGCTTGAACTCGCGCTTTGCAGGCTCTGTGCGCGCCGGCTGTGCGGCATCGGACTCGGAGTTTTTATCCGCAGCATCTGCCTGCGCTTTTTTCATTGCTATCACCGCCAAAACGACCGCGCCTATCATCAAAACAATGAAAAGCACCGTGCCGCCGCCGATGCCCACCGCATCGGAGAGCACTAACAGCGCAACAATAACGGCAATAACCAGCTTTACCGGACTGCCATCGGGCTTCTGATCTCTTCTGTTGTCGTTATTCATCACTTTCTCCTTTTTTTAGAGGCGCTTTGGTGCACCTACGGATACAGTTATTGCGTGAACCCGGTATCGAAGTTACCGACGAAACCACAAAACTCTCGCGCTACATCAGTGCGCTGCTGAATTTTGCGCGCACCCCATTGGTTCCCCTGTTAAGGGGAGCAGGCGGCTTTGCTGACGAGGGGTTGAATTATAGCGCACACAACACCTATTAACTATCAGCTATTACCTCTTCACTGCGGCCAAAGGTCGCTCGTAGGGGCGATCATTGATCGCCCGTGTGTATCAGTTTTGCCGGCACCCACCGGTCGTGCTGACGCAGTATGTGTATCGGCAATTATTCACTATTAATTATTCATCATTCATTATTCATTGGGGCGGTCATGGACCGTCCCTTTTTGCCTTCCCCTGCGTAGCTTGAGGGGAAGGTGTCACCTTCGGTGACGGATGAGGTGTTATTAAATCATTGCCGTCAGGCAAACACATTTTTTAGAGGCGCTTTTTTAGAGGCGCTTTTATATTGTGCCGATATGTTTATTGCGGTGTCCCGACCTGGAGCCGCCGACTAAACCATGACAGGCGGAACGGATAAATCCGTTCCCTACAACGCTGTTTTCGGTGCAGACCAAACCGGTACATGCGGAACAGGCAAGCCTGTTCCCTACGAGGGTGCGGTGTAAAACTCAGCATTCACTTGCGTTACGCGAGGCAGCCACGGTTTTGTCGGTAGTTTCGATACCGGGCGCTAACATAACCGTATCGGTGTCAGCTTAAAGGCGCTATTAAAATCCGTGCCGCAGGCACACCGCAATTATTCATTATTCACTATTAATTTATTTTATCACGACTCTGTCGCCGTGGATCTCGAGCCGGCCTTGGCAATACAGGCTTATGGCCTGGGGCAGGAGCTTCCACTCCGCGTCCTCGAGGATGCGGCGCGACAGGCTCTCGGGCGTGTCGTTCGGGAGAATGTCAACGGCCTGCTGGGCGATTATCGCGCCGATGTTGCCGTCGATATCCGCGAAAAACGCGGTCGCGCCGGTCACGCGGCAGCCGCGTTCGAGCGCGGCGCGTTCGGGAGCATCGTCGCAGTTGACAAACGCCGGGATGAGCGAGGGGTACACTCCGATTATGCGCTTGCGAAACTGCGTTGATATAACGCCGAGCGGCATATTGTACCCTGCGAGGATCACAAGGTCAATGTCCATATCGCGCAGCTTGTTGGATATGGCCATGCTGTAGCTGAGCTTGGTGGGGAAAAGCGATGGCTCGACCACGAAGGCCTCAACGCCGGAATTGCGCGCACGGCGCAGCGCATAAGCGTCCGACTCCGTGCATATTACCGCGGTAAGCTCAAAATTCGGGATCTCACCGAAGTACATAGAATCAAGAACCGTCTGTAGCAGTGCTCCGTCGCCGGAGACGAGTGCCGCCGCCCTTATCATATAATTTCCCCCTTATTCGCCGAGAAGGCGCTTTGCCGTTTCAATGTTCATCTTTTCAACGTTTTTGATATATTCAAATCGCCGGCTTATCATGTCCGCACCTGTTTCGGACAGCGCCGCGTCGATCTCATCAATAAGTCCCTGCGCCGTGACCTTGTCAAAATCCACGCAGGATATGCCCAGATACTGCGCACAGCCCGAGACCTTCGGATCATAGCTCAGGCCGACCGACGGCACCTCGCCGCAGGCCGCGTACAGCAGGCTGTGCAGCCGCATCGCAACGCACATTTTCATCTGCCGCATGATCGCGATCTCAAGCTCCGCGTCCTCTGTTTTCGGCATTATCTTAAACGGAATGCCAAGGCCGTCGGCTATCTGCTCGGACACGGGAAGATCCAGATCGTAGTTCATCGGCATGAACAGCGGCGTAAGCCCGTGCTTATCATAGCAGGCCCTGAGCGCCTTGCGTATCTCGCCGCACTTTTCGTCAAAGCCCGGCCATGAGCGCAGACCGAGGCAGATATAGCGCCCGTCGGGGTCGATATCGTGGCTGCGCATGAATGCCGCGGCGTCGGCGTCGCTTCTGCAATGCATGTTCAGCACCGGGTCGCCGGTGACGAGCACCTCCTGCACGGTAACGCCGATCTCGCGCGTAAGCTCAAGACTCAGCGGATCGCGCAGGGTAATCGCGTCAACGCAGCGGTTTATCGTTTTTGCCGCGCGCCGGCGGTCGTAATCATAATTGAGCGGCCCCATGCCGCAGCCGTACATCTGCACCTTGCAGCCGCATTTTTTCGCAAGCGATATCGTGTGCAGATAAAACCACAGGCTGCGCCGGCTCGTGACGTCCTGAATAAGGCTGCCGCCGCCGCTTATGAACAGCTTCGAGCGCTTCAGCTCGCGGCGCAGCCGGATAAACTGGCCGCGCCTTATGGCACTGAGTGCGTGCACGGATTTAGTGTGCTTCGGATTTTTGGAAACGATCGTTATGCGCATGTCGGGATCTATCGTCCTCAGCTGGGCGGCAATGGCCGTAAGCAGAGCCTCGTCGCCTGCGTTTCCGTGGCCGTATGCGCCGCAGATCACCGCGCCGCTGCGCGGCCGGGAATAGCGCTCGAGAACGGTTTTATATATTTTAAGCTGCCTGCGGCAGGTGCTTTCCGTTGAAAATTCACGCTTTGCCTTTTCGTACACCGCCTGTCCGAGCCTTTTGCGAAGCTCCTCGTCGTTTGCAAGGGCGAGGATGCAGCGCGCCATGGTCTCGTGATCGCGCGGTGAAAACAGCATGCCGGTCTCGCCGTTTGTTATGAGCCTCGGCAGGCCGCCGACTCGGGACGCAACGGTCGGCTTACCGGCGCGCGCGGCCTCGGTCACGGCGTAGGGGAAGGTTTCCGACAGGGAGCTTATGGCGTTTATGTCGATGCTGGCATAGTATCCGTCCATGCCGTCGCTTATCCAGCCTGCGAAAAACACCTTGTCGCGCACGCCGAGCTGCACGCACAGCTCCTCGAGCATTTCGCGCTCCATGCCGTCGCCGGCAATGAGCAGGCGCAGCCGCTCGTTTTTCTCCGCCGCTCCGGCAAAGCCGCGTATGGTGGTAGCAACGTCTTTGACCGCATCAAAGCGAGCCGCGATGCCGAGAACTATGCTGTCGTCGGGAAAATCACAGCCGATCTTGCCAAACCACTCTCGCCGCGTGATGCTCGGCGCCGGGTGCGAAAAGTCAACGCCGTTATATATCGTCAGCAGATCGTTCGGGTCAAAGCCGCGATCGATGAGCGTCTGACGCATACTGTCGGAAACGCAGACGCGGTAGTCCATATGATGCAGCGCAAGCTTGTTGAGCCTGCCGTAGGTCATGGCGGCCAGCGGCCGGCCGAGATAATCGAGCTTATAGTCGCTGTGGACGGTGCTGATAAAGGGAATGTCAAAATGCCGTTTCAGCAGCGCGCCCGTAAGGTTTGCGCGGCTGCCGTGGCAATGGATGATGTCGTAATTTCCGGTTTCTATGGCCTCGCGCGTTTTTTTCAGCCCCACGCCGAAGCTGCCGGGGAACACCCTCGTCGGTATGCCCATTTCGCGCGCTTCTTTTGAAAAATCGGCCTCCATATAGCAGACGAGGTCTGCGTCGATGTTATCGTTAAGGTCGCGCAGCAGCGACAGAACATGCGTTTTTGCGCCGCCCGAATCGCCGCCGGAGATAAGATGCAAAACTCTCACGTTAACCCCCACTTGTTTCTCAGGGAAAGATAATATATAATATCATTATACCATCGGTTGACAAGGACAGACACGGTTTTGACGGGCAGAAATACGCCCATACCGCGTCAAGCCCCTTGACAATACAGCAAGTATTCTCTTCGGGTCTTTCCTTGTCTGTCCGCATTTCTGCTCCGGCAAAACTGCTTTGCACCTGTCAGCGATGAATTTTCGAGTGATTTTTGTTTTTTGAGGTGCAGGCGGGCTGACGCCCGTCAAGGCGAAAAGGGCAAAAAGCGCCGAAAAGGCACGCTGCCAGGCGTATTTGCCCTTGTTAACCGATGGTATCATTATATATTAATAACTAATTGAGGTCAAGGCAAATGACAACTATCTACATGATCCGCCACGCCGAGGCAGAGGGAAACCTCTACCGCATCGTGCAGGGTCAGCATAACAGCTTTATAACGCCGCGCGGTCACAGGCAGATAGCCTGCCTCGCGGAGAGATTCAAGGACGTGCAGCTTGACGCGCTGTATTCAAGCGATCTGCGCCGCACGGTGACGACGGCAGGCGCGATAACGAAGTATCACGCGCTGCAAATGCAGCTCACCGAGCGTCTGAGGGAGATAAACCTCGGCGTGTGCGAGGGCATGAGCTTCGGCGATATGTATAAATTCGACCCCGTGCAGATGGACAATTTCAACAACGATCCTGCGCAGTGGCGCGCCCCGGGGGCGGAGACCTTTGCCCAGTGCACCGAGCGCATAGTTTCGGCCGTTACCGAAATAGCGGTAAAAAACGACGGAAAAACCGTCGCCGTCGTCAGCCACGGCATGGCCATCCGCTCGCTGCTTGCGCACATTCTCGGCGTTGCAAGCCGCGATATTCCCTCGCTTCCTCACGGCGACAACACCGCCGTCAGCAAGCTCATATTCGATAACGGAGCGTTTTCCGTTGAGTATTACAATGATAACTCCCACCTGCCGCCGGAGCTTTCGACCTTCGCCCGGCAGAGCTGGTGGAAGAAGGAGACCCGCGGCGCAGACCCCAACAATCTGTATTACGAGCCGCTCGACCCGAACCGCGAGGGAGAAACGTACAAGGAGTTCTACGCAGCCTCTTGGAAAGCCGCGCACGGCGACCTCAAGGGCTTTTATCCCGAAACCTACCTTGCTTCGGCGCGCAGGCATTTTGCCGCGGATAACAAGGCGATACTCAAGGCATACCGCTCCGACGGCGAGCTTGCCGGCATCGTCGAAACCGACACCGAGCGCTCGGAGGGCACAGGCGTGGGCTGGATAAGCCTTGTGTACATAAAAGAGCATCTGCGCGGCAGAGGCCTCGGCACTCAGCTTGTCGGCCGTGCGATAACAAACTACGAAATGCTCGGCAGGCAGAAGGTGCGGCTGCACGTTTCGTCTGAAAACGCCTCGGCGATAAAATTTTACGAGGATCTCGGCTTTGAGATACTCGGCAGCGAGCCCGGTGCCGGCGCTCCGCTTTACCTCATGGAAAAGAGATTTGAATAACAATGTCAATGTGGAACATTAACGCGCGTGTGCAGAAGCTCGACACGCGCGGTCGGCGGATCATCGCCGTTTCGGACATACACGCAAACATGCCCTATTTTAAAGGACTTCTCGAAAAGGTCGGCTTTTCCGAGTCCGACGAGCTTATCATCGACGGCGACTTTCTCGAAAAAGGCGAAAGGAGCCTTGAAACTCTGCGCTTTATAATGAAGCTTGCCGAGCGCGGCAACTGCCACGCGGTGTGCGGCAACTGCGACACATGGGCCGATGTGATTGACGCCGAGTGGCAATACTGGAGCTCGCGCATCGTAAAATACATGCTGTTTAAAAAGAGCGGCCTTATGTGGGATATGCTCACGGAAATGGGCGTTGAGATACGCGAGGATATGGACTTTGAAGGCCTCATCCCGGAGCTTGCCGAAAGATTCAAGCCCGAGTGGGACTTCCTGCATGCCATGCCGCACGTCATCGAAACGCCGCACTATATTTTTGCTCACGGCGGCATAAAGCCCGATATTCCCATCGAGCGGCAGCGCGGCGGCGACTGCATGAAGTTTGACGCATTTATGAATTACGGCTACACTTTCGATAAGTGGGTCATCGTCGGACACTGGCCGGTGATGCTGTATCTTGCCGATCATGTCTGCGCAAACCCGATAATCGACCGCGAGCACCGCGTCATCTCCATCGACGGCGGCTGCTCGCTCAAGGATGACGGGCAGCTGAACGCGCTCATCATCCCCTATGAGGGCAGCGAGAATTTTTCCTTTGAAGCGTATGACCCCTTCCCCGTGCGCCGGGTGAAAAGCGCGCAGCGCGGCGGCGGAAAGAGCTATTACATCCGCTGGGGCGACAACGACGTGCAGGTGCTGCGCCGCGGCGAGGAATTTTCCCTCGTGCGCCATGTCCGCACGGGCTACGAGATGGAGATACTCACGAAATATCTTTACTCCGACGAGGAGTTTTGCAAGTGCAACGACTCGACCGATCTCGTGCTTTCGCTTGAAGCCGGCGACGAGGTCAGCGTTATCGAAGAAACCTCGCGCGGCTATCTTGTCAAGCACAAGGGAACGTCGGGCTGGTATTGGGGAGAGCTAATATGATTGAAGATCAGGATTTTTTGCCTGTTTCGCAGGATGAAATGCATGAGCGCGGCTGGTGGTGGTACGATTTTCTGCTCGTAACGGGCGATGCGTATGTCGATCATCCGAGCTTCGGCCCGGCGGTCATCGGCCGCGTTTTGGAGGCCGACGGCTTCCGCGTTGCGGTGCTCGCGCAGCCGGACTGGCACTCGGCGGCGGATTTTGCAGCCTTCGGCAGACCGCGGCTTGGCGTTTTGATCGGAGCCGGAAATCTCGACTCCATGGTCGCGCACTACACTGCGGCAAAAAAGCGCCGCAGCGAGGACTTTTACTCACCCGGCAAAAAGGCCGGACTGCGCCCGGACAGAGCAACGATAGTCTATTCAAACCGCGCGCGCGAAGCCTTCGGCGCGGATGTGCCGATAATCATCGGCGGCCTTGAGGCCTCGCTACGGCGCTTTGCGCACTATGACTATTGGGACGACAAGGTGCGCCGCTCGATTCTCGTTGATTCGGGTGCGGACATGCTCGTTTACGGCATGGCAGAGTACGCCGAGCGCGAGATAGCCAAGCGGCTCAAGAAGAAGATCCCCGTTTCCGAGATGCGCGATATCCGCGGCACTGCGTTTTTGACTCACGATGCGTCGGAATGCGCGTTTGACTCGGTCACGCTGCCCTCGTTTGCCGATGTTTGCGACAGCAAGCGCTTTTATGCGGATGCAACGCGCATAGAATACGCCGAGCACGACCCCGTGCGCGGCAGGGCGCTGATACAGGAGCACGACGGCAGATACCTCATCGTAAATCCCCCGGCAATGCCGCTGGAGACAAAGGAGCTTGATCGCGTGGCCGAGCTTCCGTACATCAAGCAGTATCACCCGATGTACGAGCCGCTCGGCGGCGTTCCGGCCATCGAGGAGGTCAAGTTCTCGGTCATACACAACCGCGGCTGCTTCGGCGGCTGCAACTTCTGCGCGCTTGCGTTCCACCAGGGCAGAATGGTCACGAGCCGCAGCCACGAAAGCATCATCCGCGAGGTCACGGCGCTCACGAAATTCCCGGATTTCAAGGGCTATATCAACGACGTCGGCGGCCCATCGGCCAATTTCAGGCATCATTCCTGCAAAAAGCAGGCAAAGTGCGGCATGTGCGCCGACAGGCGCTGCCTTGCGCCCACGCCCTGCCCGAACCTCGACGCGGATCACTCCGACTATCTGGCGCTGCTGCGCAAGCTGCGGCAGATACCGGGCGTGAAAAAGGTCTTTGTGCGCAGCGGCATAAGATACGACTACATGCTCGAGGATAAAAACGACGATTTCTTCGCCGAGCTTGTCAAATACCACATCTCCGGCCAGCTCAAGGTCGCGCCCGAGCATTGCATCGACGGTGTTCTCGACTACATGGGCAAGCCGCACATCGACGTGTACGAGAAGTTCATGGACAAGTACAAAAAGATGAACAACCGCTTTTCCAAGGAGCAGTACGTCGTGCCGTATCTGATGTCCTCGCATCCGGGCAGCACGCTTGCCGACGCTGTTGCGCTTGCCGAATACCTCAACAAAAAAGGCCGTCAGCCCGAGCAGGTGCAGGATTTCTACCCCACCCCAGGAACGGTTTCGACCTGCATGTATTACACGGGCATTGACCCGATGACGATGAAATCGGTCTACGTCGCAAAAACCTTCCACGAGAAGGCGATGCAGCGCGCGCTTTTGCAGTGGAAGCGGCCGGATAAGCGTAAGCTCGTCATTGAGGCGCTCAAGGAGGCCGGGCGCGAGGATCTTATCGGCTACGGGCCGGAGTGCCTTGTTCGTCCCGACCGTCCGCCGCGTCAAAAGGCTCCCGAGAAGCCCAAAGCGCCCGAAAAGCAGCAGATAACGAAAAAAGCCGGCTACGCCAAGGGCTGGGCAAAGCCCAAGCCCAAGAAAAACGCAAAGCCGGGCAGCAAAAAGAAAGGAAAGTGAACCGCATGAAGTACAAAAGATTCGGAAACACGATAGTCGCGCGCATCGACCGCGGCGAGGAAATACTCGATAAGATCCGCGAGCTTGCCGAAAGCGAGAGCATTAAGCTCGCCTCAGTCTCGGCGCTGGGCGCAACGAACGATTTCACCGTCGGCGTTTTCAACACGGCCGAGAAAAAATATTACTCGAACGAGTTTAAGGGTGCGTTCGAGATAGTATCCCTGACCGGTACCATAAACACAATGGACGGACAGTTTTACACGCACATCCACATGTCTGCCGGCAACGACAAGGGCGAGGTCTTCGGCGGACACCTTAACCGCGCGATGGTCTCGGCCACCTGCGAAATGGTCGTCACCGTCATCGACGGCGAGATCGACAGATACGCAGACCCCGACGTCGGCCTGAACCTGCTCAAGCTCTGATGCAGTATCTTGCCTATTATCTTGCGGCGATAAACGTCGTTTTGTATGCCCTGATGGGGCTTGATAAGCTCTTTGCAAAGCTGCAAAAGCGCCGCATTCCAGAAAAAACGCTGTTTGCCTTCGCCATTGTCGGCGGAGCGCTCGGCGGTACGCTCGGCATGTACGGCTTCCGCCACAAGACGCTGCACAAGACCTTTGCCATCGGCTTTCCGCTTCTGGCGATCGTTCAGATCGCAGCCGTCGTATTCTTAGTAATTAAATTCGCTTAGAAAGAAGTTTCCCGCAATGAAAGGAAAAATCAAGGGACTGCTGCTGTGCTTTGTCATAGCGGTCCCGGCATGGCTGCTCGGCCGCAAGTTTGCCGTCGTCGGCGGCCCCGTTATCTCCATCCTGCTCGGCATGATCGTAGGCATGTTTCTCAAAAACCGCGCGCCGTTTGACGCCGGCATCAAATTCACATCGAAAAAGATTCTCCAGTGGGCGGTCATCCTGCTGGGCTTCGGCATGAACCTGACCGTTATCGGCCAGACCGGCGTGCAGTCGCTGCCGATAATCCTCAGCACGATAACGACCTCGCTGCTTGTTGCGTTTATCCTCTGCAAGGCGCTGAAGATACCCTCGAAGATCTCCACCCTTGTCGGCGTCGGCTCGTCCATCTGCGGCGGCTCGGCCATCGCAGCGACCGCGCCCGTCATCGATGCAAGCGACGAGGAGGTCGCGCAGGCAATATCGGTCATTTTCTTCTATAATGTCATCGCAGCGCTCATTTTTCCGCTTATGGGCACGCTCCTCGGCTTTTCCACGACCTCCGGCGAGGCTTTCGGCATCTTTGCCGGAACCGCCGTCAACGACACCTCGTCCGTCACTGCCGCCGCCTCGACATGGGACAGTATGTGGGGGCTCGGCTCGCAGACGCTTGATAAGGCCGTCACCGTGAAGCTCACGCGCACACTTGCCATCATCCCCATCACGCTCGTCCTCGCGCTTATCCGCTCGAAAAAATCGGCCGGTGAAGCCGGGAAAAAGGTCAGCCTCAAGAGCGTTTTCCCGATGTTCATTCTCTATTTCGTCCTCGCCTCGGTCATAACGACCATTGCTCAGTCGCTGGGCGTTGACGCAAGCGTGTTCGCGCCGCTCAAGGAGCTGAGCAAGTTCATGATTATCCTCGCCATGGCCGCGGTCGGGCTTAACACCAACCCCGTCAAGCTCATAAAAACCGGCGGCAAACCGCTGCTTCTCGGCTTCTGCTGCTGGCTCGGCATAAGCTGCGTCGCCCTTGCAATGCAGCATGTTCTGGGGCTTATCGCATGATGAAATGGCTGCTTATCCCGGCCGCCGCAGGCGCTTTGACGCTTGCGGCGGCTTATGCTGCCGTGCGTGTCGGCTGCTATGTTCCGCCTCGGCGCGAGGCCGACGTTTTCTCAATGCCCGACACGGAGCAGTATAATGTCTTTCGCGCGCAGTCGGAAAAAATGATCCGCGACGCGCTGAGCGTGCCATACGAGGATGTGTTTATCACGTCCTTTGACGGGCTGCGCCTGCACGCGAAGTTCTATGCCGCGCCGGATCCGAAGGCGCCGGTGCAGATAATGTTCCATGGCTACAAAAGCGCGGCCGAGCGCGATTTCTGCGGCGGTCTGCGCGAGGGCATCGACGGCGGCTTTAATGTGCTGCTGGTCGATCAGCGCGCCCACGGCGAAAGCGAGGGAAAGTACCTCACCTTCGGCGTGAACGAGCGCTTTGACTGTCTTTCGTGGGCAAACTACGCCGCCGAGCGCTTTGGGCGAGATGTGAAGATATACCTCTACGGCATCTCGATGGGCGCGGCGACCGTGCTCATGGCCTCGGCGCTGCCGCTGCCGGACTCCGTTTCCGGCATAGTCGCCGACTGCGGCTACACCTCGCCAAAGGATATAATCTGCTCTGTTCTGCGCGATCATCACGTTCCGGTCGCGCCCGTATACGCCGTCGCGCGCATCGGTGCAAAGCTCTTCTGCGGCTTTGACCTTGATGCGGCATCTGCGCCGGATGCACTCAGCCGCAGCCATATACCTGTTCTGTTCATTCACGGCGATGACGATCGCTTCGTGCCCTGCCGCATGAGCCGCGAAAACTTCGAGGCCAGCGCCGCCGAGCGCAAAAAGCTGCTCATCGTCCCCAACGCCGGCCACGGCCTGAGCTATATGCTCGACCGCCCTGCCTACCTCTCCGCCCTCCACGAATTTTTAGTTGCGATTTGACGCACCTACGGATACGGTGATTGCCGGTTGCCCGGTTCGGAACAATGGAATAAACCGTGACTGCTACGCAACCAGTTAGTGCGCTGCTGAATTTTTTGCCGCGCCCAATTGGCTCTCAGCTGCGGCAAAGCCGCACGGTTTCCTCCGCATATTCGATACCGGGCTACCGCAATATGCGTATTCGTAGGTGTGGCAAATCGCAACTAAAAAGCTCCAAGGCATTTTGCCTTGGAGCTTTACGTTTCGTTATATCAGGTGAAGCTGGAGATCATGCTGATGGGCCAGCTCAGGATATCGCCGACGAGGCGAACCTTGCTCTGGACGAACAGACGAGTGTCTTCATCGGTGACCTTGTCCTTGATCTTCTGGGCTACATCCTTGGGATTGATCTCAAGAAGCTTGCCTGCAACGCCGAGGATCTTGCCTGCGTCGAGGTACTTAACGGTCTCAACGAGGTTATCCTTCGCAGCCTCGTAGTCAAAGTTGGCGATTGCCTTAATGCACATGTTGTTTTCCTCCCATATTAATCTTTGTTGTTCAGATGCAGTAACTATACCACATTAAGCTACATTTTGTAAACCGTATTCCATCATACAGTGTAAAATATTTTAGCACAAAGTGTACGATATGTCAAAAAGAAAAAACTGCAAACCTATTTTTTGTGCATAAATGCGCAAACGAGGCCGTGCAGGCCGCCTTTCTCGCGATTTGCCGCGCGCAGCAGCGCCTTGACCTGAACTTCGGTGACGGCGCCGGTGAAGCGAGCAAGGCCGCGATACGGCAGGTTCAAGGCAAACTCCGTATTATTTGCGCCCTCTGTGTTCCCGGTCAGGCGGAAGAAGCCGTAGACGAGGCTCAGTGCGCGATAAAGCAGTCTTCCGATGCCGGGTCGGAAAGCGCCCTGCACGAGCGCGGAATTAAACTCCAGCGGCTCATCCCTGTTCCACAGATGCGGCGGTATCTCGCGGCCGAGCAGTGCGGCAAAGCTCTCATCCGGCACCGACTGCACCGCCGCATGGCGGTACGGCGCAAAAACAGGGCCGGCGTAAGGGTCGGGCGCACCGTCGCCCGGCTTTTCAACGACGCCGCGCAGGCGGATATCGCGCGACGAAGCGCCGATGAGGATCTCGTATCGTCCGCCGGCAGTCGCCCAGCGGTTTTCGGAAACGTTCCAATACTGATACGCACGCTCGGGCAGCCGGACGAAAACGCGCTTTGTCTCGCCGGGAGCGAGAGCAACTCGCGCAAAGCCGCGCAGCTCCTTTTCGGGGCAGAACACGCCGCCCTCCGGCGCGGCAACATAGACCTGCGCTATCTCCGCGCCCGGCACGCTGCCGGTGTTTTTTATCGTGAAGCTCACGCCGTCGGGAGCAAGCTCAAGGCCGGTGTACTCAAAGCTCGTGTAGCTCAGACCAAAGCCGAACGGATACTTGACCGCCTTACTTGCCGTGTCGTAATAGCGATAGCCGACGAAAATGCCCTCGCGGTATTCGCTCGTGCGCTCAGCTCCGGGATAGCGGATAAAGCACGGCGTGTCGGACAGCTTAAGCGGCATGGTCTCGGCAAGCTTGCCGGAGGGACACGACTTGCCGGAAATAAGGCGCGCTATAGCCTTCGCTCCGGCCTGACCGCCCAGATACCCGTGCAGCAGCGCCTTGGCGTGTTTATCCCAATCCGTTTCCACCGGGCTTCCGCAGGACAGAATGACGACGATGTTGGGATTAACTTCGCTCACCTCGCGCAGGAGTCGTATCTGGTTTTCCGGTATGCGCATATGCTGCCTGTCAACGCCCTCGGCCTCGCTGCCCTCGTCAAGCCCCAGCCACATGAGCACCGTGTCCGCACTCTCGGCAAGCTTACAGGCCTGCTCGCGCAGCCTGCGGCTCTCGCCGCCGCTTCGCCTGAAGCCGGGCGCAAAGCCTATGACGTTCACGCCCTCTGCGCGCAGCGCGTCAAGGCCGCATTCGAGCTTGGTCGGCTCGATGTGCGAGCTGCCTGCGCCCTGATAGCGCGGCGTTTTCGCAAAATCGCCGATAACGGCGATGCGCGCGCCGGGCCTGAGCGGCAGAATGCCGTCCTCATTTTTCAGCAGCACCGCACACTCTTCCGCAAAGCGTGCGGCAAATTCGTGGTGCTCGGCCATGTCGCAGCCGGGCGCGTTCCCGAACGCCTCCTCGGCATCGGAAACAAGACGCAGCAAGCGCGCAACGCGCTCGTCAAGAAGCTCGCGCTTAACTGTGCCGCTCTGCACGGCCTCAAGTATCTGCCGGTCGGTCTCACCGCCGGTGCCGGGCATTTCAAGGCTGTTGCCGGCGATCAGGCCGCGAACTCTGTCGTTATCGCCGCCCCAGTCGGTGACGATGAGACCGTCGTAGCCCCACTCGCGTGTGAGGATATCCTGCAAAAGGTGCTCGTTTTCGTTGGTGTACTGGCCGTTTAGCATGTTGTACGAGGTCATGAGGCACTTAACGCGCCCCTCCTTGACCGCGATCTCGAACGCCGGCAGGTAAATTTCACGCAGGGTGCGCTCGTCCATGACCGAGTCGCTGGTCATGCGCAGCGTCTCCTGCGAGTTTGCCGCGAAGTGCTTGACGCAGGCGGCGATGCCGTTTGACTGCACGCCGCGGATGAGCGCCGCGGCGCATTTTCCGGCCAGCAGCGGATCCTCGGAGTAGTATTCAAAATTGCGGCCGCACAGCGGACTGCGCTTGATGTTGACGCCGGGGCCGAGGATCACGCCGACGCGCTGCGTGCGCGTTTCCGCGCCGAGACGGCGGCCCATCTGTTCGATCATGGCCTCGTCCCAGCTGTTTGCCGCCGCGGACGCGGTCGGGAAGCATGTCGCCGGGTACGCCGCGTTCAGGCCGAGGTGATCGTTCTTGCCGATCTGCTTGCGCAGGCCGTGCGGCCCGTCGGTCAGCATCATCTGAGGAATGCCGAGGCGCGCAACGCCCTTCGTGTGCCAGAAGTCCGCGCCCGAGCACAGCGAGGCCTTCTCCTCGTCCGTCATTTTCGATATCAGTTCTGCATGATCCATCGCTCTTCTCCTTCTTTAATGGCGAATTGACGCACCTACCAATACATCTATCTCTGGTAGCCCGGTGTCGAGACTGCCGACGAAACCGTATTTGCCGCGCAACCCAGTAGTGCGTTGCTGAGTTTTGCACCGCACCACTGTAGGGAACAGGCTCGCCTGTTCCGTTTTTTTAGTGGCGCTTTGCTGCACCTACGGATACGGTTATTGCGGTTGCCCGACCGGTGGGTACAGGCAAAACCGTTACATATGGAAACAATGTAGCGCCTACGGCGCGGATATAATTACACCTCATCTGCCGCAAGCGGTTTTTTAGAGGCGCGTCAGCACTGATACCGATACGGTTTTTGCGTCAGTCCGACCGGAGGGTGCCGACGAAACCATAACACGCGGAACGGATAAATCCGTTCCCTACAAGGTGCGGAGCAAATTTTGCACTAATATAGAACAACCTTGCGTAGTGCGCGGCACACACGGTTTTGCACGCACCCTTGAACCGGGCTACCGCAATAAATGTATCCGCAATATTTTAATGCGCCTCTAAAACTACATTTCTTCGACGGCGAAGACGTTGGGGAGGGCGGTGATAGCCGGGACAAGCTCGGTGCCGCCGAGCTTCGGCGTTGTCTGAACCGACAGCAGCGCGTAGTAGCGGTGCTCCTCGTCCTCGCCCTGGGTACGGCTGACCTCGAGGTTCGAGACCTTGAGCGAGCGCTCGCTCATCATCTCGAGCACAGTCTGGATGGTGTCGGGCTTTGTATATTCGATGTACAGCGTGCATAGCCTGCTGCTTTTGGCGAACTTAAACTCGAACTTTATGAGCACTATCTCGGCAAAGAGTATGACCGCGGTCGCGAAGATCGCGCACTCGACGAAGCCTGCGCCGCAGGCAAGGCCGACGATGGCCGAGGCCCACAGTCCGGCAGCGGTGGTAAGACCCTTGACCTGGCGGCGGCCGGTGACGATGATCGTGCCGGCGCCGATGAAGCCGATACCGGCGATGACCTGCGCGCCGAGCCTGCCGATGTCGGTGTAAAGCCCGAGGCCGAGCAGCAGGTACTGGCTGGTCAGCGTAGTTATTGCAGCACCCAGACAGATAAGAATGTGCGTGCGGAAGCCGGCTGGCCGACGCTTTATCTCGCGCTCGGCGCCGATGACCGCGCCGCATATGAACGCAAGCAGCAGGCGCAGCGCCATGGCAAGCGTTGTGGATTCCCTTATAAAATCAAAGCATGAAAGCATGGCTGCACCTCCTTACTGGCTTTCCTCGATCGAAACCGTGCCGCCGAGCGCCGCAAGCTGCGCGAGAAGCTCGGTATGGTTCAGGCCCTTTGGCAGATACACGCTCAGGTGCACGCCGAGCTGCGCACGCCTGTCCTCCGGCTGCTTGCTCAGGTCGATGTCGAACACAGTGACGCCCTGCTCGCGCAGTGCAGCCAGCACGCCGCCGAGGCACTCCATGCCGTCAAGCTCGGCGAGGATGTTCATGTACCGCGAGCGCTGTATCAGCCGGTTTTCCAGCGCCGGAAACGCATACATGCACACTAAGATCAGCGCGACCGACACGGCCACGCACTCGTAATAGCCTGCGCCGATCGCAAGGCCGAGGCACGCCGAGGCCCAGAGCCCGGCAGCGGTGGTCAGACCTTTGACGCGCTTGCGCCCGGTCAGGATGATCGAGCCTGCGCCGAGGAAGCCCACGCCGTTTATGACCTGCGCGCCGAAGCGCGAAACGTCGTGCGTTGCCCCGACGGACTGAGCTGTTGCTGCCCACTGCGTTGACAGCATCAGGTCGATATACTGGCTGAGCATTATGGTCATCGACGAGCCGATGGCCACAAGCATATATGTTCTGAATCCGGCCGGCGAGCTGCGCCGCTCGCGCTCAAGCCCGAGCAGGCCGCCCACTACGACCGCCAGCAGTATCCTGACTGCCACAGACAAAAAACTCATCTTTTTAGTAGCGCTTTAGCGCCGCTCCTTTACATTTATGTTGGTGCCCGGTTCGGAACAATGGTGGAAACCATATTGTTTCGCATCCCGGGAGATTGTGCTATATTAGTGCAAAATCTGCGTCTGCACCTTGTAGGGAACGGATTTATCCGTTCCGTTTTTTTAATAGCGCTTTAGCGCTTCTCCTATACGTTTATTGCGGTAGCCCGGTTCGGAACATTGGCATAAACCATTACGTTTCGCGACCCGGGAGATTGTGCTATATTAGTGCAAAATCTACGCCTGCACCATGTAGGGAACGGATTTATCCGTTCCGTTTTTTTAATAGCGCTTTAGCGCTTCTCCTATACGTTTATTGCGGTAGCCCGGTTCGGAACATTGGCATAAACCATTACGTTTCGCGACCCGGGAGATTGTGCTATATTAGTGCAAAATCTACGCCTGCACCATGTAGGGAACGGATTTATCCGTTCCGCTTTTCAGCGCCGCTTGCCACGCAGTTTGCGTCCGCGGCGCACAAGGAGCAGGATGAACACCAGCAGCAGAAACACCGCGATCGAGCAGACTATGACCGTTGCAAGCTTTTGCTCACGGCTCAGCTCCTGCGGCTGAACGGTCTGCGGCTCGGGCTCTTTAAACCGCGCCTCGCCCTGAGAAACGAGCGTCACGGTTCCGTAGACCGTGCCGTCACCGGGGTCTGAAAACGTGACCGTGCCAAGCTCCGTGCCCTCGGCCGGAACATCCGTCAGCGTCTCCGCATAAAGCGTGACCTCGCTTTTGAGCGTTGCCGCGTCCAGCGCCTTTTCCGCAAGCGCGTTTATCTCCTGCGAGCACACGAGCGTTATCTCGCCGCGCCTGCCGTCCTTTTCGATCGGCTGCTCCGCCGCAGGATAGCCGCGCTCAACGATGCTGCGGTAAGAATAGTTTTCAAAGCACCAGTCGAGCAGCGTCACCGTGTCGGCAAAGCTGTCGAATTCTTTTGCTGCCGCGTCGCCGTCCGCGCCGAGTACGACGGCAATGACGTTCACGCCGTCGCGCTGCACGGCGCTGACCAGGCAATAGCCGGCCTTTTCGGTGTAGCCGGTTTTGATGCCGACCGCGCCGGGTTAAACGTACTTGTCCGAATACGGCGAATCGGGCGTTATGAGTGCGTTCGAGCTTTCAAGAACGCGCGCCGGTGAATCGTTGGTCGCGCTCGTTGTGTATTCGCGGCAGCCGACAAGCTGCGCAAAAAGCCGGTGGCGCATGCCCTCGCAGGCGATGAGGAAAATATCCCTCGCGGTGGTGTAGTGATTATCGTCCGGCATGCCGTGGGTGTTTGCAAAATGCGTGCCGGAGCAGCCAAGCTCCGCGGCGCGCGTGTTCATGCGCTCGACAAAGGCGCTTATCGAGCCGGAAATGTGCTCGGCGATGATGTTGCACGCCTCGTTTGCCGATGCAAGCGCCGCGCAGTAGAGAAGATCGCGCAGGCTCATCGTCTCGCCGCGGTCGATATACGCGGTCGAGCTGTCGTGCTCAAGGCCGGTCTTGCACGCCGCCGAGGCCGTCACCATATCGTCGGGCGAGGCCGTTCCGGCCTCGATCGCTTCGACTGCCAGCAGCAGCGTCATTATCTTCGTAAGACTTGCCGGCTCGCGGCGCGAGTATGCGTCGATATTAAAAAGTATCCTGCCGCTGCCCATATCGCCGAGCAGCGCGCACTGTGCGCTTTTGAGCTTCGGCGCGCCGTCATCCTCGGCGAGGACGCAGGGGAGCGCCATGCCCAGCACAAGGCTCAGGCATAGGGTGAGTGCCGTTATGCGCAGTTTCATCATTATCTATTCCCCACAGCTTCCGTTTATACCATATATTATAGATATATTTTGCTGCCGGCGCAAGCGGTAATCGATGTTGTTTTATACGTTTGCAAATTTGCAAAGCTGTGTTATAATAAAGTTTCAGACAAGAATATTATATAGGAGGTAATAACCTTGACTAAAATAGACATTTTCTCCGGATTTCTCGGAGCAGGAAAGACCACGCTCATCCGCAAGCTCATCGCGGAGGGCTACAAGGGCGAGAAGCTCGTTCTGATCGAAAACGAGTTCGGCGAGATAGCCGTTGACGGCGGCTTCCTGCGTGATGCGGGCGTTGAGATAACCGAGATGAACTCCGGCTGCATCTGCTGCACCCTCGTCGGCGACTTCACCGCCGCGCTGCAGAAGGTCATTGATAAATATCACCCCGACCGCATCCTCATCGAGCCCTCGGGCGTCGGCAAGCTCTCCGACGTTGCAAAGGCCGTCGCGAGCGTGCCCGGCTGCGAGATCGGCGCAAAGGTCACCGTCGTTGACGCCGGCCGCTGCCGCATGTACATCCGCAACTTCGGCGAATTTTTCAACGATCAGGTTCACAATGCCGACGTTATAGTCCTCAGCCGCACCGACTCCGCCGCCGACGGCAAGGTCGTCACCGCGACCGCTATGCTCAGCCAGCTCAACCCCAATGCGACCGTCATCACCACTCCCTGGTCGGAGCTTGACGGCAAGCAGATAGTTGACGTTATGGAGCACATCGACTCGCTGTCCACCACCATGCAGGAGATGGAGCACCACGATCACAACGAGCATCACCACGACCACGATCACGACCATGACCATGAGCACCATCATGACCACGATCATGAGCATGACCATGAGCACCACCATGACCACGAGCACGAGCACGGCGAAAGCTGCTCCTGCGGCTGCGGACATGACCATCATCACCACGACGCAGATGAGGTGTTCACCTCCTGGGGCGTGGAGACTCCGAAGAAGTTCACCGAGGAGGAGGTCAGAAAGGCGCTGGGCGAGTTCGATGAGGACGCAAGCTACGGCACGATCCTGCGCGCCAAGGGCTTTGTCGATTCGACCGACGGACAGTGGATCTATTTCGACTACGTTCCCGGCGAGGCGGACATCCGCCGCGGCGGCGCTGCCGTCACCGGTCGTGTGTGCGTCATCGGCTCGAAGATAAACGAGCAGGGTATCAAGGAGTTGTTCGGTATTGAGTAAGGTTAAAGAGGTTCCCGTTTTTCTGTTCACGGGCTTTCTCGAGAGCGGAAAGACCAAGTTCATTCAGGAAACTCTTGAGGACAAGCGCTTCAACAGCGGCGAGAGAACGCTGCTGATCGTCTGCGAGGAGGGCGAGGAGGAGTACGCGCCCGATAAGTTCTCCGCGCCGAACGTTTTCATGGTAAATGTCGAGGAGCAGTCCGAGCTTACACGCGCCAATCTGCGCAAGTGGCTCGACGAGCACGACTGCGAGAGATGCGTCATCGAATACAACGGCATGTGGATGCTCGACGATCTGTATCAGGCGCTGCCCGAGATGTGGATGGTGTATCAGGAGTTTTTCTTCGCCGATGCGCGCAGCATCCTCAGCTACAACGCCAATATGCGCAACCTCGTTTACGATAAGCTCAAAAGCGCGGAGCTGACGGTTTTCAACCGCTATGACGATTCCATCGACAAGATGGAGCTGCACAAGCTCGTGCGCGCCGCCTCGCGCCGCAGCGATATCGCCTATGAGTACGCCGACGGCACCGTCAAGTACGACGAGATCGAAGATCCCCTGCCGTTCGACCTTGACGCGCCCATCGTCGAGATCGGCGACAACGACTATGCCGTGTGGTATCGCGATATGTCCGAGGAGCCGAAAAAGTACGAAAACAAGGTCGTTCGCTTCAAATGCCGCTATTTAAAGCGCAAAAAGGTTCCGGCCGGAAACTTCATAGTCGGCCGCCACGTTATGACCTGCTGCGCCGAAGATATCCAATTTGCGGGCCTTATCTGCCAGTGGGAGGATTCCGACAGCATCGTCGGCGATTCCTGGCATGTGCTCACCGCGCGCGTCAACTTCAAGTTCAGCCGCGCCTACGGCAAAAAAGGCCCCGTGCTCACCTTCATCGAGGACTCGCCCTGTGAAGTCCCCGAGCAGCCCGTCGCCACATTCTTTTAGAGGCGATTTGACGCACCTACGGATACGGTCATCTCCGGTATCCCGGTGTCGAAGATACCGACCAAACCGTAAAACTCCCGCCACACATTAGTGCGGAGTTGAATTTTGCACCGCACCTGATTGGCTCCACTGTCAAGGGGAGCAGGCAGCTTGCTGCCGAGGGGTTGAATTAAAAAACTATTAACTATCAGCTATTAGCTCTCCGCTGCGGCCAACAGCCGCTCGTAGGGAACGGATTCATCCGATCCGCATGTTATGGTTTAGTCGGCAACTCCCGGTCGGGCTGACGCAATAAATGTATCGGTACAACGCTAAAGCGCCTCTAAAAAAACGCCTCTAAATGTCTTCCCCTTGCGGAGCTTGAGGGGAAGGCAATTGGGTGCAGATAAGATTTGCACTAATATAGAACAAACTCCGGCTCTCAGCTAACAGCTCACTGCTATCAGCTGCGGAGAAACCGTACGGTTTCCTCCGCAGTCTCGATACCGGGTTCACGCAATAAATGTATAAGGAGCGGCGTTAATTCGCCACTGAAAATGGATTTTAAGAATAAAAAACCGTTTGAAATATTCGTCGCGTACATAGTGCGTGAGAAAAAGCTGTTTATAATCGACACGATATGCGCGGTGCTGGTCGCGGCGATAGACCTTGCATTTCCGTATGTGTCGAAAAACAGCATGCAGACCTATCTGCCGCAGAGCATGTACAAGACGTTTTTCATCGTTATGGCGATACTTGCGGCGGCGTATGTGCTCAAGGCGGCGCTGTACTATGTCATCACCGTGCTCGGCCACCGCATGGGCGTCAACATTGAATCGCGCATGCGCGAGGATCTGTACAGCCACATGCAGGCGCTGTCATTCGGCTTTTATGACAAAAACCGCACCGGCACGCTTGTGAGCCGGCTCACGGGCGATCTGTTCGAGATCACCGAGCTTGCCCACCACGGCCCGGAAAACATCATCATCTGCGCGCTGACGATCGTCGGCTCGATGCTCATCATGTTCACGATAAACTGGCAGCTGACGCTCGTTCTTGCGGTGCTGCTGCCGCTGTGCCTGTGGTTCACGCTCAAGTGCCGCGTGAAGATGAAGGATGCGAACATGGAGGTCAAGCGCAAGATGGGCGTCATCTACTCCGCGCTTGAAAACGGCGTTTCCGGCGTGCGCACGGCCAAGGCGTTTGCCAACGAGGAGCTTGAAAAGCAGAAATTCGACGCGGCAAACGACATGTACCGCGGCGCGAAAAAGGAATACTACAAAACCATGGGTGCGTTCATGAGCGGCATGGAGTTCACGACTGGCATCATGCCCGTCGTGGTCATTGCCGTCGGCGGTGTGCTGATCATGAACGGCCGCTTCAGCTACATAGACCTCATAACCTTCACGCTTTACGTTTCGACCTTCATCAACCCCGTGCGCAAGCTCGCGCAGTTTGCCGAGATCTACATGCAGGGTGCTGCCGGCTTCGAGCGCTTTCTTGAGATCATGCGCACCGAGCCCGAGATCGTCGATGCCCCGGACGCAGTTGATATCGGCCGCATCCGCGGCGATATCTCGCTCAACGACGTGAGCTTCACCTACGACAGCGCCGAGGTGCTGCACCACGTTTCGCTGCGCGCCGAGGCCGGCAAAACGCTCGCGCTCATAGGCCCGTCCGGCGGCGGCAAGACCACGATCAGCCAGCTGATCATGCGGTTTTACGACGTGTCCGACGGCAGCGTTACCGTTGACGGAAAGGACGTGCGCGGCGTAACTCAGGCCTCGCTGCGGCGCAATATCGGCATCATCCAGCAGGATGTTTACATGTTTGCCGGGACAGTGCGCGAGAACATCCGCTACGGCCGCCCGGACGCGACCGACGAGGAGATAGTCGAGGCTGCGCGCCTTGCCGAGCTGCACGACGAGATCATGCAGATGCCCGACGGCTACGACAGCTATATCGGCGAGCGCGGCGTGATGCTCTCCGGCGGCCAGAAGCAGCGAATATCCATTGCGCGCGTATTTTTGAAAAATCCGCCCGTGCTCATCCTCGATGAGGCGACCAGCGCACTGGACACCGTCACCGAGCGCCGCATTCAGGCCTCGCTCGACCGGCTGTGCGTCGGCCGCACAAGTATAGTCATCGCCCACCGCCTGTCAACCATTCGCAATGCCGACAGCATCGCCGTCATCGAGCACGGCCGCATCGCCGAGCAGGGCAATCACGAAGAGCTCCTCGCCCTCGGCGGCACCTATTTTTCGTTGGCGAATTGAGGCTGCTGCGGATACATATATCTCTGGTAGCCCGACCGGAAATTGCGGAGGAAACCATAGTGTTTCGCGTAACATGAATGCGCCAAAGTCCTTTGTCGTCCGACCGGAAACAACGGAATAAACCGTGCGGTTTTTCCGTAGCTTACAGCCCGACTCACAGAAATCGTAAGGAAGTCCTGCGTCCAGTTTTTCTTCTTCCGTCATTCTAAGCCCCTCAGATCAGATCCATCTTATCCCACAGGTGCTGAGTCTGCGCAGTACATGTGGGATAATTTTTTCGGTTATTGAATTTTCTGCTCCGAGTCAGCGCGGTACGGTATTTAGCCGGAGATCAAAGCGGCAAGATTACGATGGACATTTACGCTAAGGTGAAATATAATAGACCGGAGGAACTCATCCGAGCAGCTGATCAAGCATGGATGTAGAATGAGGTGAAAAATATGTGTACAGCAGCAACTTATAAAACAAAAGATCTTTATTTCGGCCGCACGCTCGACTACGAATTTTCCTACGGCGAAACGGTCACCGTCACGCCGAGAAATTTCAGGCTTGAATTTCGCCACATGGGCGTAACAGAGCGGCATTTTGCCTTCATCGGCATGGCGCATGTCGCGGATAACTATCCGCTGTATTACGACGCGGTGAACGAAAAGGGGCTGTGCATTGCCGGGCTGAATTTCGTCGGCAACGCGCATTACCGCGAGTGCCGTGAGGGGAAGGACAACCTTGCCCAGTGGGAGCTGATACCGTGGATCATGGCCCGGTGCGCATCGGTGAGCGAGGCAAAGGCTCTGCTTGCCCGGATAAACCTCACCGCCGAGCCGTTTGCTCCGAATCTGCCCACGGCGCAGCTGCACTGGATCATTTCGGACAAAAGCGGCTCGATCACGCTCGAAAGCGTCAGCGACGGAATTTTCGTCTATGACAATCCCGTGGGCGTTTTGACGAACAATCCGCCGTTCCCGATCCAGCTGTTTAATCTTAATAACTACATGGGTCTGTCCGTCGATAATCCGGAAAACCGCTTTTCCGAGCGGCTTGAGCTGAACGCTTACAGCCGCGGAATGGGTGCTATCGGCCTGCCCGGCGACCTGTCGTCTGCGTCCAGATTCGTGCGCGTTGCTTTCACCAAAATGAACTCGCTGTCAGATGACGACGAGAAGTCGAGCGTCAGCCAGTTTTTCCACATTCTTGGTTCGGTCGATCAGCAGCGCGGCTGCTGCCGACTGGCGGACGGAAAGTACGAGATATCCATCTACACCTCGTGCTGCAACGCCGATAAGGGCATTTATTACTATAAAACCTATGATAATCACAGTATAGTCGGCGTTGACATGAACCGCGAGGAGCTTGACGGCTCGGCGCTCATAGCCTATCCGCTGAAAACGGACATGGAGTTTGAGATCTTGAACTGAGGGAATTTGTTGTGGAAGAGATAAAAACCGGCCGCTACCGGCATTTTAAGGGCAACGAATATCGCGTCCTGTACGTCGCAAAGCACAGCGAAACGCTCGAACCGATGGTGGTGTATCAGGCGCTGTACGGCGAATATGGCATCTGGGTGCGCCCGGCGAGCATGTGGAACGAGCTTGTCGAGCGCGACGGCAGGACGTATCGGCGCTTTACTTATGTAGGAGATCGATAACATGATTTTTCTTTGCTACCCCAAATGCAGCACCTGCCAGAAGGCGCAGAAATGGCTTGACGCAAACGGAGTTTCCTACGAGCTTCGGAATATCAAGGACGATAAGCCCACCGAGGCCGAGCTGTGCGCGTGGCATAATCTCAGCTGCCTGCCGCTGAAAAAGTTTTTCAACACAAGCGGTCTGCTGTATAAGCTGACGAGAGCCGAACTCGTATCGCCTGTCAGCGCGCCCTTTCGGCTATTTTCGCCTTTTTTGTCTTGATGGGCGCCAGCCCACCTGCACCAAAGAAAACCGAAAATATCTCGAAAAGCACAGCTGACAGATGCTTTGCCTTGCCGGAGCAGATTTTTGCTCAGGCAAGGCAAAGCGCGAAGAGAATACTGTCGTATTGTCAAGAGCTTTAACGCAGCGTGGGCGGAAATCTGCCCGTCAAAACCGATATGTGTTCGACTCTCGTCAGCTTAAGGAGCAGGGGCTGAAGGATAAGCTCCCCGGCATGACCGAGGATGAGATGTATGCCCTGCTCGCAACGGACGGAATGCTCGTCAAGCGCCCGATGCTCATCGCCGACGACTTCGTTCTGGTCGGCTTCAAGGAGCCGGAATGGGAAAAAGCAGTGAAGCATCAGTAATGAAAAAACCGCCTAAGATCAGGCGGTTTTTTTCTACTTCGCGTAGCGGTTTATGAACTCTGCGCGTGTTTTTGAGTACATGATCTTCTGACTGCTGTAAAGGCCGAAGTAGCCCGAGAGCATGTACGATATGCCGCAGGCAAGCGCGAAGTACAGCAGTTCGCCCGAGCCGAACAGCTCGACCGACAGGATGATCGACGCTATCGGGCAGTTTACCGCGCCGCAGAACACCGCGACGAGCGCGATCGCCGACGCGAACTGCGCCGGTATGCCAAGCAGCGGCCCGACCGTGCAGCCGAGGACCGCACCGATGAACATCGTCGGCACTATCTCGCCGCCCTTAAAGCCGAAACCTATGGTAACGGCGGTGAAAACTATCTTCCATAAAAAGCCCCAAGTCGGAGCCTTGCCCTCGCCGAGGGTGGAGGCGATGATGTCGGTGCCGATGCCGTTGTAGCTCTCGTCGCCGACGATGAGCGTCAGCACGATGACGATTACGCCGCCCAAAAATGGGCGCAGATATATATTTTTGACGGCTTTGGCCGCAAATTGCTCGGTTTTGTGCATTGCAACGCAGAACACGATGCTGACCAGCGCACACACGACGGCGAGGACGCACACGCGCAGCAGCAGCCCGAACTCCAGCGGCGCGAGCGCGACAGAGTAGCGCATTGGTGCAATGCCGAACAGCAGCGACACGCCGTACGCCGTCACCGACGCGGCGAGGCATGGGATCAGCCCCGAGTAATGCAGGATGCCGACCGATATGACCTCAAGCGCGAATATTGTTGCGGTCAGCGGTGTTCCGAACAGCGCAGCGAACACCGCGCTCATGCCGCAAAGCGTGACAAGGCGCATGTCCTTGTCATCAAGCTTCAGCAGCCGCCCGACGCGGTAGCCTATGCCGCCGCCTATTTGAAGTGCCGCGCCCTCGCGGCCGGCCGAGCCGCCGACGAGGTGCGTTATCGCAGTTGAAACGAAAATGACAGGCACAAGCATGATGGGGACCTTCTCACCGTCGTGGATCGAGTCGATAATGTTGTTTGTGCCCTCGCCCTCCATCTTGCTCACCCGATAGATCAGCGCGATCGCAAGACCGCCGATCGGCAGCAGGAACACCAGCCACTGGTGCTGCGCCCTGAACGATGTTGCAAAATCGACCGTCAGGTGGAACGCGGACCCGACCAGTCCGCACACAAGCCCCGTCACCACCGACAGCAGCACCCAACGATAAAATGTTCTGAAATATTTTCCGACGCTTATCGCGCCGCTTTTAAAACTGTCCACTGTTATCCATACCTTCTTTTTAGAGGCGCATTGCCGCACCTACGGATACGCATATTGCGGTATCCCGGTTCGAGACTGCGGAGGAAACCGTAGTTGCCTCGCGCTTTTTTAGAGGCGCATTGAGTTTGCACTGATACGCATATCTCTGGTTGCCCGGTGTCGAGACTGCGGAGGAAACCGTAGTTGCCTCGCGCACCGCGAGATTGTGCTATATTAGTGCAAAATTTAGGCTGCACCCAATTTGTCTTCCCCTTGCGGAGCTTGAGGGGAAGATGCCGCTTGCGGCAGATGAGGTGTAATTAAATCCGCGCCGTAGGCGCTACATTTTTTTAGAGGCGCATTCACATTGTGCCTATACGTATTTTGCGGTTGCCCGACCGGTGGGTGCCGACAAAACTGCAACACAACGGAACGGATAAATCCGTTCCCTACGAGCAACCTTTGGCCGCAGCGGAGAGCTAATAGCTGATAGTGAATTAGGCGCTTTTATTCAACCCCTCGGCAGCAAAGCTGCCTGCTCCCCTTGACAGGTGAGCCAATGGGTGCGGCGAAAAACTCAGCTTGCACTACCGGGTTGCGAGGTAGCCGCGGTTTTCTCCGCACCCTCGAACCGGGTTACCGCAATATGCGTATCCGCAGCTGCCCCAATTCGCCTCTAAAACGCCATGACGCGGCGGCGCATGTAGTCGAGGAAATTGTTGTACTCGGCCTCGTCGATCCTGCGCGGAGACGACATGATTATGAGCCTGTGACCCCTGCAGCCGCGATGATACGGCAGATGCGTGTAGTCATAGTCGTTGGCGATAAAGCCGTTTCGTTCGTAAAAGCCCTTCCTGCGCCGGCTGATATCGTCCACGGGCGGATCGATCTCCAGAATGATCGTCTTGCCGCGCGCTCGGAGCAGCTCCAGCGCACGAGAACCGCAGCCGCGGCCGCGCACATCCGGCATCATGCAGAAATGCTCGACGTAAATAAAGTCCGCGTTTTCCCAACTGAGCACTTCGCCGACGAAGCGATCCTCGTCATAGATCAGCTCGAAATGATACTCCGGGTCGCTCATTATTCTTGCCTGAGAATCCGGCTCGCGCTGCTCGTTGTAGGGAAAGCTCATGCCGTAAAGCTCCATTGCCGGGGCGAACATATCGTTGTCTGTATTATTTATTCTCACGAATTTCATTTGCTTTGTTTTTGACCTTTTCGCTCAAATTTTTTCTGTGCTCCTGAATGCGCTCAAATGCCGCGCGGTACTCTGTCTGGCTCAGGCGCGGGAACGCCGACAGCAGGTGGCGGTGGACAAGGTTGCGCTCTTCAAGCAGCCCCTTGAGCTTTTCGCGCAGACGCTCGGCTTCGGCGCGGCTCTCCTGAACCTTGAGCGTGCCGTCGGTCAGTCCGTCGCCGATGCCGTAGGACACCCTCTCGAGCGCCTTTGCAACATCGTCGATCGCACGCATATGCGCATCGAGTTTGAAGGCGTTCACGGCCGTTATGCCGAGGTCGCACAAAAACGCCGCAGAGACTATGCACAGCATGATGTTGCCGTGCGTGCGCGGTATGGCCTCGATCAGATACACAAGCTTCATCGCCATCGGGTGGAATATGTACAGGATGCAGATGCAGCCCACGCCCCACAGCAGCGAGAATTTCAGACATACATAGCCGCCGATGTTGAAGGCGTTATCCGTGTAGTCCCACAGCCGGGTGTGCATGAATTTCTCCGATGCCCAGCCGACGATCAGCTCGAACACCGAGCATATGATCACGCTGCCTATGTACACCAAAAACACGTTATCCTTTATCGGAGTCAGTGCCAGTATGACCGCAACAAGGCCGTAGCCGTAGATCGGGCAGATCGGCCCGATGAGGAAGCCGCGGTTAATAAATATGCCCTTGTTCGCCGCGTGGAAGATGACCTCCACACACCAGCCGGCAAAGCCGTAAATGAAAAACAGCCACAAAAGCTGCGTGAAGCTATAACTCAAAAATCATCAACCTTTCTTTTTTAGAGGCGAATTACTGCACCTACGGATGAATATATCTCTGGCAGCCCGGTTCGGGAGTGCGGAGGAAACCGTATTTGCCTCGCGCTACGTTGGGGCAGCGCACACATTGGCTCTCTGCTATCCGCTATTAGCTATCAGCTGCGGAGAAACCGCACGGTTTCCTCCGCAGTCTCGATACCGGGCTACAGAACACTATGTCGCACTACTGTAGCCCGAGAGTTTTCCGGTTTTGTCGGCGCCCTCGACATCGGGCAACCGCAATATGCGTATCCGTAGGTGCGTCAATGCGCTACTAAAATTCCGATTCGACGTAGCCGATGCGGTCAAGCTCGCCGTCCTTATCCCAAAGGAAGTCGAGCTTAAGCTCCTTGCCCTGCTTGATGCGCTCCAGGTTTTCGATGTGCTTGGAGAGGATGGGCAGGGTTATAAGCCCGAGTATCGCGGCCGCGCGCCAGTCGCCGCGCTCAATGCCGTGGTAGATCGGATAAAATACCGAGCCGGTTATCGGCACAAGGCAGAGATAGCGCGTCGCCATCAGCAGCACCGACTCCAGAAACAGCGTCGTGAGGAAGTCATGCACGCCGAACGCGAGGATCACGCCGCCGAGACAGGCAAGACCCTTGCCGCCGCGAAAATGCATCAGCGCCGGGTACATATGCCCGAGAACGCAGGCGGCACCGGCGGCTTCACCTGCATATTTGCTCTGCAAAAACAGCTTGCGCGCAAGTCCAACGCTCACAGCGGCCTTGCTGATATCAAAGCACATGACGAATGCGCCGGCCTTCTTGCCCTCGAGTATCATAAGATTTGTCGCCCCGGCGTTGCCGGAGCCCTTTTTGCGAATGTCATAGCCTTTGCGCAGACCCATGACGTAGGCCGGGTTGAGGTTCCCGATGGCGTAGCCGAGTCCGGCGGCCGCAAGCGCGGCGGAAAGCGGCTTGTTTATCTTCATTTCTCGCCCTCCGTAAGTATGTTAAGAAGCTCGTCGGTGCTGTCGGCTATCGGGCAGCCGAAAGGCAGCAGAGTCTCCCTGCCGCGGAAGCCCCAGGACACCAGAACGCAGTCGCAGCCGGCGTTGGCGGCGGTCTGCCCGTCAACGTCCGAGTCGCCGATGTAAACGGCCTGTCCGATATCGCAGCCGAGGCTGCCTACGGTCTCAAAAACGCTGTCCGGTGCAGGTTTTTTGCGGACATTTTCGCGCTCTCCGACGACGCTGTCGAATACGCCGGGAAAATAATGCGCGATGAGCGCCTTAACCGGCTCGTCTGCCTTGTTCGACACAACGCCAAGCTTCCAGCCGCGCGCCCTGAGCGCGGCGAGCATTTCCGGTATGCCGGGGTAGGGTCGCGTCAAAACCATGCAGTTTTCCGCATAGTGGCGCTTGAAAGCCGCAAACACGCGGTCGGTCACGTCCGGTGCGCAGCCGTCCGGCACGGCGCGCTCGATGAGCTTCCGTATGCCGTTTCCGACAAAGCACCGAACCTCGTCGAGACTGCGCGCCGGCAAGCCCTCGCTTTCGAGCGCAAAATTTGTTGAGGCGTGCAGATCCTCAAGCGTGTACAGCAAAGTTCCGTCCAAATCAAATATCGCAAGCTTTTTCATAGTCTGTCCTCCGCCATGATTTTAATACATGTGTCCGAAAAATTCAAGATTCTTTGTCGAACCATTGACCGTCCCGGAATTGGATGGTAAAATATTTATCCGACATTGAAAGGGGATATCGGCATATGGAGGATAAAACGCTGCTTGAAGAGCTGCTTGAGCGCTCGCCGGACGAGCGGATGCACAAGCGAAAAATGGACAAGGCGTATCAGCTGATGGCGATGGGCCTTCGCGACGAGGCCGATGCTCTGTTTGATGAAATACTGGCCGAGGAGCCGTTCAACCGCGACGCGATGACCGGCAAAAAGCTCATCGAGCGCCAGAAGGCGGTCGAAAACAGATTGGATCATCTCGCTGCCCGTGCGCGCACGGCCATACCCGAGCCGAGGCCGGATGCAGACCCGGAGGAGCCGGGCAAGGCCGAAGAATCAGCGCCCGTTCGCGAGCCGAGGTTCAAGCTTTTGCGCTCGAAGAAAGTGCGAGCCGTGCTCGTTGCTCTGTTTGTCGCTGCTTTATTAATAGCGCTTTACTGCACCTGCGGATACGGATATTTCCGGTAGCCCGATTCGGAACTGCTGACAAAACCGCGCTGTTTCGCACCCTATTGGATGTCAGCTATCTGCTCTCGGCTGCGGAGAAACCGCACGGTTTTCTACGAACCCTCGATATCGAGCAATCGCAATTACCGTATCGGTAGCTGCGTCAATGCGCAACTAAAAAAGCCCCGTCATCTGACGGGGCTTTGAGTATATTTGGCTTAGAACTTTATTTCCTTGCCTGCCTTGCGCCACTGCTTGAATTCCGCAACGGCGGTGAACAGCGCGTCGGAGGAGGAATTGATCGCGGTCTCGACCGAGTCCTGAATGACACCGATGATGAAGCCGACGCCGACGACCTGCATTGCAACATCGTTGGAGATGCCGAACAGCGAGCAGGCCATGGGGATCAGCAGCAGCGAGCCGCCGGCAACGCCGGATGCGCCGCATGCGCCCAGAGCGGCCATGACGGACAGGACGATCGCTACGGGAACGCTTACGCTCATGCCGAGGGTGTGTACCGCGGCGAGGGACATGACGGTGATGGTGACTGCCGCGCCTGCCATGTTGATTGTAGCGCCGAGGGGAATGGACACGGAGTAGAACTCGCGGTCAAGTCCGAGGCTCTCGCACAGGGTCATGTTAACGGGGATGTTAGCTGCCGAGGAGCGGGTGAAGAATGCGGTAACGCCGCTTTCCTTCAGGCACTTAAACACCAGCGGATACGGGTTCTTGCGGATGACTATGAAGGTCATGATGGGGTTTACAACAAGTGCGGCTATGAGCATGCAGCCGACGAGGATGAGCAGGAGCTTGCCATACTCGGTGAAGATGGCAAGGCCGCTGGTGGAAACTGCGGAGAACACGAGGCCGAGGATACCGAAGGGAGCGAGGTTAATTACAAAGCGGACTGCCTTGGTGACTGCATCGGATGCGTCGGCGAGGAACTTCTTGGTGGTGTCGGACGCTGCCTTGAACGCAAAGCCGAGTACGACCGCCCAGAACAGGATGCCAAGGTAGTTTCCGGAAACTATCGAGCCGATGGGGTTGGCAACGATGTTGTTAAGAAGTCCGGTGAATATTGAAGCAAAGCTGTCGGGAGCTGCGTCGGTGGCTGCATCCGTGAGGGTGATGGTCACGGGGAAAATGAAGCTTGCAATGACCGCGATGACAGCTGCGAGGAAGGTGGATACAAGATACAGCACGATAACGGTGCCGAACTGCTTGCCCATCTTTTCTCTGGACTGTGCAAGTGCGCTGATGATAAGGATAAATACCAGCAGGGGTGCGATTGCCTTGAGTGCGCCGACGAACAGCGTGCCGAGAATACCGATTCCGGGAGCGGTTTCGGCAGCGTTGGGGATAACAAGTGCAAGTACGGCGCCGATGACCATACCTATAACAATTCGCAGCACGAGGCTTACGCTGTTATATGCTTTTACGATTTTCATTTCTCTTTTCTCATCCTTTTGTTGCGTTGTGGCTTAAAGCCGCTTTGCATAGTTTAACAAATTGTTAACACGATGTCAACACCGGCAGGTAATATATATCATTTTTATTGCTGCTGAGGAGCATCGCCGACGTTTACATCCAGGCCGAGACGTTTAAGCCTTGTGTTGACGGCTCCCACCGTGCGGCCGAGGGTGCGCGCGATCTCGGTTTTCTCCATGCCTTCTCTGACAAGAGTGCCGAGCGTCTCATCATCCTGCGTGCTCCAGGGCTTGCCTCCGTTTTCTCTGCTGCCGCCTTTTTCGCGATTGAGCTGCTCTATCGCGTCAAGGTTATCGAATATGAATTGCTGCGCCTCCGGCTTATACAGCACGACCGAGTACACCGAGTTTTCGCCCCGGAACTCCTGCGTTATCAGGCCGAGGCTGCGCCCCTGCGGCGTGGGGAGCTTGGTCTCCTTGCCCGAGGGCAGCTGAACCTCTTCAAGCGCGCCGATGCCGAGAAGCCACCGGGTGATAACGCCCGAGCGCAAATTTTTCATCTTTTCGGGGTCAACCTTTTCGTTTATGAGGCTTGTGACCTGCGATATTCTCAGCGGCTCATCGGCCGGAACAAGCTCGCGCCGGGCGCTGCTATCGAGCGCAAACAGGGCGCGCCCTCGCTTTGCCGGCTTTTTGCTCTCGGTCCCACCGTTTTCTATGACACGGCGCAGAATATCCGAAACATAATACATGCAGCGAGATATTCTGACATTGTTTAGAAGATCGCCCTCGGCGATCGGAGTGCCGTCGATTGGGTTTATCCCCTCGGCAAGCTTGTCAACAAAGCCTTTTGTGTACTCGATCTTTTCAAGCTCGGTCATATTTTGCGCCTCCTGAAATCACATATTGTAAATTCTGTTATATCCTGAGACGCGGAATTTGTCAACAAGATTTATCCGCCGCGCGGCCGAAAAACCGGCTGTCAAAACTGTTGAAAACTCAGCGATAATCGGCTATAATTACTTAAGCTGACGAGAGCCGAACACATATCGCCTGTCGGCGTACCCTTCCGGCTATTTTCACCTTTTTTTGTCTTGATGGGCGCCAGCCCACCTGCACCAAAGAAAGCCGAAAATATCTCGAAAAGCACAGCCGACAGGTGCCTTGCAGTTTTGCCGGAGCAGATTTTTGCTCAGGCAAGGCAAAGCTTGAAGAGAATACTGTCGTATTGTCAAGAGCTTTAACGCAGCATGGGCGGAAATCTGCCCGTCAAAACCGATACGTGTTCGACTCTCGTCAGCTTATTAAACTGTCACACGGGAGTGAACTAATATGAAAGCAATCGTAACGGTCGTCGGCAAGGATCAGGTCGGCATAATCGCCGGAGTGTGCAACACGCTGGCAGACCACAACATAAACGTTCTGGACATCAGCCAGACCATCATGGAGGGCTTCTTCACGATGATGATGGTCGTTGACCTTGCGCTGTGCACCGAGTCCTTTGCAAATCTGCAAAATGTGCTCAAGACCTTCGGCGAGGGGCGCGGCCTTTCCATCCGCATTCAGCGCGAGGATATTTTCGACGCGATGCACAAGCTGTGAGGTGCCGCCATGCTGAGCCTTAACAACATATTTGACACCATCGACATGATCGACAAGCAGCACCTCGATATCCGCACGATCACCATGGGCATATCGCTGCTCGACTGCGTAAGCGAGGATCCCGGGCGCTGCTGCGAAAAGATATACGACAAGATCTGCCGCCGCGCCGAACATCTCGTGAAAACGGGCGAGGATATCGAGAGCGAGTTCGGCATACCCATCGTAAATAAGCGCATCTCGGTAACGCCGATTGCGCTCGTCGCCGGAAGCTGCGCAACGGCAGATTACGTTCCATTTGCGCTGACGCTCGACCGCGCGGCAAAAACCTGCGGCGTGAACTTCATCGGCGGCTACTCGGCGCTTGTGCACAAGGGCTTTGCCAAGGGTGATGAGCTTCTGCTGCGCGCAATTCCGCAGGCAATGGCGCAGACCGATCTTGTCTGCTCGAGCGTGAACGTCGGCTCGACGCGCGCCGGCATTAACATGGACGCCGTCGCAGCGATGGGGAGGATAATCAAGCAGACCGCGCACTTGACACGCGATACCGACGGGCTTGGCTGCGCAAAGCTCGTGGTGTTCTGCAACGCGGTGGAGGATAACCCCTTCATGGCAGGCGCGTTCCACGGCGTCGGCGAGGCCGACAGCGTGATAAACGTCGGCGTATCCGGCCCGGGCGTGGTTTACCACGCGCTGCAAAAGTGCAAGGGCGCGCCGTTTGACGTTGTTGCCGAGACGATAAAAAAGACCGCGTTCCGGATAACGCGCATGGGTCAGATGGTCGCCGCCGAGGCTTCCGACAGGCTCGGTGTGCCCTTCGGCATAGTTGACCTATCCCTCGCGCCGACGCCTGCCGTGGGCGACAGCGTTGCGCGCATCCTTGAGGAGATGGGGCTTGAGACGTGCGGTACCCACGGCACGACCGCCGCGCTCGCGCTGCTCAACGATGCGGTCAAAAAGGGCGGTATTATGGCCTCCGGCCACGTCGGCGGACTTTCGGGCGCGTTCATCCCCGTGTCCGAGGATGAGGGCATGATTGCTGCCGCAGAGTGCGGTACGCTGACGATAGACAAGCTCGAGGCTATGACATGCGTGTGCTCGGTTGGTCTTGATATGATCGCAGTTCCCGGCGACACGAGCGCCGAAACCATATCCGCGATCATAGCCGACGAGGCCGCCATCGGCATGGTCAACAGCAAGACCACCGCCGTGCGCATCATCCCCGTTGAGGGCAAGGACGTCGGCGATATGGTCGAGATGGGCGGACTTCTCGGCTCTGCGCCCGTGATGCCCGTGCACAAGGCGCAAAGCGCCGATTTTATCGCGCGCGGCGGACGCATCCCGGCTCCCCTCCAAAGCCTCAAAAATTAATTTAGAGGCGAATTGAGGCAGCTACGGATACGCATATTGCGGTGGCCCGGTTCGAGACTGCGGAGGAAACCGTGGTTGCCTCGCGTAGCGTTAGTGCGGTGCTGAGTTTTAGGACGCACCCCTTTTGTCTTCCCCTTGCGGAGCTTGAGGGGAAGATGCCGCTTGCGGCAGATGAGGTGTAAATAAATCCGCGCCGTAGGCGCTACTTTGTTACAATATGTATCGGTTTTGCCGGAACTCAAATCCATAGCTGTAGGGAACGGATTTATCCGTTCCGTTGTGATGGTTTAGCCGGCAGTTCCCGGTCGGGCTGACGCAAAAACCGTATCGGTACAATGTAAAAGCGCCACTAAAAAACCGCTTGCGGCAGATGAGGTGTGAATAAATCCGCGCCGTAGGCGCCACATTGTTTCAGAGGCGCATTCACATTGTGCCGATACGTTTATTGCGTGAACCCGGTGTCGAAACAAAGGAAAAACCATGACAGGCGGAACGGATAAATCCGTTCCCTACGAGCGGCGGTTGGCCGCAGCGGAGAGCTGATAGCTGATAGTTAATAGTTTTTAATTCAACCCCTCGGCAGCAAAGCTGCCTGCTCCCCTTGACAGGTGAGCCAATGGAGTGCAGTCGCAAATTTTGCACTAATATAGCACAATCTAATGTAGCGCGTGGCAGCTACGGTTTCCACCGTTGTCTCGTTACCGGGATACCGCAATATGTTTATCCGTAGGTGTGCTAAATCGCCACTGAAAAAACGGAACGGATAAATCCGTTCCCTACAAGGGTGCAGACGAAGTTTTGCACTAATATAGCACAATCTCCCGGAGCGCGAAACAGCATGGTTTCCACCATCGTCTCGATACCGGGTTCACGCAATAAATGTATAAGGAGCGGCGTTAATTCGCCACTAAAAAGATGGAGATAAGGTTGCAGGCTTTTGAAAGCCTTGATTCTACGAATAATTATTTAAAGAAGCTTGCGGCGGAGGGCGCGGCGGAGGGCACGGTCATCATTGCCGACGAGCAGACCGCCGGACGCGGCAGAATGGGCCGCAGCTTCGCGTCGGCCGCCGGCTGCGGCATATACATGTCGATGCTGCTGCGTCCTGCCGACTGCGCGCCGGACTGCGCGCAGAGCCTGACGGCGGTCTGCGCCGTCGCGGTGTGCCGCGCCGTGGAAAAGGTCTGCGGCCGCGCGCCGGGCATCAAATGGATAAACGATTTGTACCTGCGCGGCAAAAAGATCTGCGGAATACTGTGCGAAAGCTCGGTGAAAAACGGCAAGGTCGATTACGCCGTGCTGGGCATCGGCTTGAATGTCACGACACGCATCGAGGACTTTCCCGAGGAGCTGCGCGAAACGGCAGGCTCGCTGCTTACGCAGACGGGCTTCACTTTCGAGCGCGGCAAGCTCATTGCCGCGATCATCGCGGAGCTTAGCTCACTGTACACCGCGTGGCTCGAAGCGCCGAGCGTATGCCATGCCGAGTATAAGCGCCGCTGCATCGTGCTCGACAGGCAGATATCCGTAAGCTCACCCGAGGGGGAGTATGAAGCCGTCGCCGAGGGAATAAGCCCGGACTACGGGCTCATCCTTCGCCTTGACGACGGAACGCGCCGCACGGTTCACAGCGGCGAGGTTAAGATAAAAATGTAAACTCGTGAGAGGAGAAGATCATGAAAAAACAGACGGCATATATTTTCGCGGCATTCATCGTTGTGCTGATCATACTTGCCATAGTTATCATGTGGCTGACCGGCGGCATAGGCGGCGATAAGCCCGAAGCGACTCCGACCCCAGAGGTCGAGACGAGCGCTCCGCGCCAGACTCAGTTTGTTATCCCGACTGCCACGCCGCAGCCCACCGAGGCTGTTCCGACCGAGACTCCGACGATGACGGCAACACCGGCTCCCACTCCCGAAGCGCCGAGCGGCACGGTTATCGGCTCGGGCTCGTTTGATTCGTCGACCGGCGTCGGCCTGAACACCCACACCGCGTGGACGGCAGCCGAGCAGGCAGACGGCAGCGTCAAGCTCACGCTGTCGGTGTATGTGCGCTCGTACACGCTGGAGATCGGTCAGCGCTCGATCGCTATAAGCGTAAACGGCGCGACCTCCGGCGGTATGACGCGATCTTTCAGCGTCGATTCCCCGAACTCGCAGACCGATACGCTCATCTACACCTATTCGACGACTGTTCAGAAGGGCAGTGCCGTTTCCGTCAGCGTAGATTGGAACTACAAGGGCCAGTACAGCGGCCAGGATCTCGACGTGATCTCATCATCCTCAACGGTTCTTTAGAGGCGATTTTTAGAGGCGAATTGACGCAGCTACGGATACATATATCTCTGGTATCCCGGTGTCGAGGGTGCGGAGAAAACCGTGCGGTTTATCCGCAGCTGATAGCTAATAGCGGATAGCAGAGAGCCAATGTGTGCGGCGCAAAACTCAGCATCGCACTTGTGTTACGTAAAACGTCATGGTTTTTCCTTTGTTTCGACACCGGGTTCACGCAATAAACGTATCGGCACAATGTGAATGCGCCTCTGAAACAATGTGGCGCCTACGGCGCGGATTTATTCACACCTCATCTGCCGCAAGCGGTTTTTTAGTGGCGCTTTTACATTGTACCGATACGGTTTTTGCGTCAGCCCGACCGGAAACTGCCGGCTAAACCATCACAGCGGAACGGGCAAGTCCGTTCCCTACGAGGGTGCGGCGCAAATTTTGCACTAATATAGCACAATCTTGCGTAGCGCGAGAGTTTCACGGTTTCGTCAGCACCCTCGATACCGGGCAACCGCAATAACCGTATCCGTAGCTGCCTCAAATCGCCACTAAAAGACTCCAGAGGTTGGAGATTTGAGGGGAGAGGCGGTCGTAGGTCCAGTGCTTTGCGCTGTTATCAGGGCTGTTGGGATCGTTGACGGTAAAGCCGCAGCTGTCGTAGCCGGTGATAACGACGAAGTGTCCGCTGCTTGTGAAGTCGCCGGGGCCGAGCGCGAGGATAATGACCGCGCCGGAGTCCAGCGCGTTTTTCATCGACTGCTCCCACAGCGGAAGCTCGGCTGCGGAAAGGCCGAGCAAAGCGCTGCCCTCGCTGATAAGCGTCCACGAGCTGCCGTTTCCGGGCACGCAGTAGCCGTTTTTCTCGGCAAGGCGTGCAACGAACAGCGGCGAGTATGCGGCGTTTTTCGTGAGGTACACCGCCGCCATCGACAGGCAGGTCGGGCCGCAGCCTGAGGTGCCGATAAAGCCGCTGCCGTATGGCGCATAGCCCCAGCGCTCGTCCCACTGGATAAACAGCGGAACGGTGCCGCTCTGTGCATCGGAAGAAAGGTCGATGTCAAAGCGCTTATCCTTCAGCTCCGGGTAGTTGTAAACATAGTCCAGAGTCTGCGGACATTTCTCGGCCGTTTCGACTAAAATTTCGGGGTACTCGTCGCTTGTGCGTATCTTTTCGAGCTTTTCTGCGTCGGTCGGGCCGTCCGATATCGGCAGGTCTATGCCCGAGCAGCCTGAAAGCTGCGCGGCAAAAATGCAGATGCAAAGACAAACGGAAATAAATTTTTTCATAATATCCTCCCTGTGAGCAAAAAACGCTCCTGTTTTCGCTGCTATCGTAGCAAAAACAGGAGCGCTGTTTATCCGTTTGTCCATATGAAATTGTGATGTTTTCCGCTCGAAAATCTTACGATTTTCTTACGGGCAGAGTGACGGTGAACTCGACTGTTTCATCGGCGCTGCGCGCGTTTATCTTGCCGCCGTGGAGGGTGACGATGTTGCTTGCTATGGCAAGACCCAGCCCGGCTCCGCCGGAGGACGAGCGCGCGGAATCGAGCCTGTAAAACTGCTCGAAAATGCGCCGCAGCTTCTCCTCGGGGATAGTGTTTCCGCGGTTAACGACGCTGACGGAAACGTTGTCGCCGTCAAGCTGCGCGTTTATCACGATCTCGGTGTCGGGATAGCTGTACAGCACCGCGTTGCGCAGGAGATTATCGAAAACTCGCTGCATTTTGCCGGAGTCGCAGCTTATCGGCAGCGCATCCGGCGTGCAGAGGGTGCAGGTGAGCGATTTTTCCTTGAGCATGGGCATGAACTCGAACCTGAGCTGCTCGAGCAGACGCACAAGGTCTATGCTCGAGTAATCGAGCGTAACGGTCGATAGATTAAAGCGCGTGATCTCAAAAAATTCGTTTATCAGATCCTCGAGCCGCTCGGCCTTGTCGAGCGTTATCGAGAGGTACTTCTCTCGCAGCTCGGGGCTTATCTGCTGCTCGTCGCGCAGAAGCGTGAGATATCCGATGACGGAGGCAAGCGGCGTTTTCAGGTCGTGCGCAAGGTACATCACAAGGTCGTTTTTGCGCGCGGTTTCCTCGCGCAGAAGTGTCTGCGCGAGCATGAGCTTTGACTTTGCGTCGCTCAGCGGAACGGCGATCTCGTTGGGAATGCCGGCCTCGGGCGAGTCGCTGAGCATAAACTGCCCGACCGCATTGCCGATGCGGCGGCGCTCGGCGTTCAGGCGAAGCCGCGAAACGACGCCTATAACAATTACGCAGAACGCAAAGACCGCGAGCGCAAGCCTGAATGCAAGGCCCTTTATGGCGATCCAGTCCGGCTGAACGTAATCCGTTGCCATCTCGGAATCGTAATATTCGGTCATGTAGCCCCGGTAAAACCACTCGCGCAGCGTGCCGTTGAGCGTGTTGTCAAAAAAGCTCAGCAGCAGAACAACGAGCACCGCGCCGCAGATGAATATGCCGATGTAGATGAGCGCCGTGCGGAGCACGCTTTTACTTTTCGATCTCATACCCAACACCCCAAACGGTTTTTATAAACTTCGGCTTTCTCGCCGGCTCGTGCATCTTCTCGCGCAGGCGGCCTATGTGCGCCATGACGGTGTTGCTGCTGCTCGTGAGGAATTTTTCCTTCCACACGGCCTCGAACAGCTCCTCGGACGCGACGACCCTGCCGGCGTTATCGCACAGATACCACAGAATATCGAACTCCGTCGGCGTGAGCGCAAGCTCGCGCCCGAACAGCCGGCAGCGGCGTGAAGCGCGGTTTATCGTAAGGCCGCGGATATCCATTTCGTCGTTGGTCTCCGCTCCCCGGCGGCAGCGGCGCAGAACGGTCTTGACGCGCGCCGTGACCTCAAGGGGGTTAAAAGGCTTTGTTATATAGTCGTCCGCGCCGATGGTCAGGCCGAGGATCTTGTCCGAATCCGTGACGCGCGCGGTGAGCATGATTATCGGGAAGTCGTGCTTTTCGCGCATTTTGCGCAAAAGCGCAAAGCCGTCGGTATCCGGCAGCATAACGTCCAGAACGGCGAGCGCAGGCTCGCATTTTTCGACAAAGCTCAGCGCATCGGCGCCGTTGAGGAACTTATGCACCTCGTATCCGTCATTTTCAAGGTACAGGCCGATAAGATCGGCGATCTCGCGCTCGTCATCGACGACGATGATCCTGTCATCCATTTATCCGAGGCTCTTTTCGAGCTTTTCGATGCCGACGCGCATTCTGCGCAGGGTCTCGTCCTTGCCGAGGATGCGGCAGATCTCGACAGCGCCGCCGGGCGTTACGGCCTTGCCGGCCGCGGCGATACGCACGGGCCACATGACCTTCGCATTTTTGCACTCGCACTTTTCGGCCATGCCGGTCATAGCGGCGAGGATATTCTCATCGCACCAGTCGGAAATGCCCTCGAAAACGGGCAGCATGGCGCGCAGCATCTCGAGTGAACCTGCCTCGTCGGTCTTGCTCTTTTTGTGAACATACAGAGCCGTGTCGTACTCGGGCAGCTCGTCGAAGAAATCAAGCTTTTCGGGAATGTCGGTGAGCACCTCGGTGCGCTGCTGCAAAAGCGCGGCGATGGCGGCGGCGCTTATCTCGGGCTTTTTCACCGCCCGGCGAATAAACGGCTCTGCGGCCTCGGCAAAGGCCTCGGGACTCATGGCGCGGATGTATTCTGCGTTGAAATACTTGAGCTTTTCGATATCGAAGATAGCAGGGGACTTTGAGATGCCCTTTATGTCGAATATCTCGGCAAGCTCCTGCATGGAGAATATCTCGCGCTCGCCGCCGGGGCTCCAGCCGAGCAGCGCGACATAGTTTACAACGGCGTCGGTGAGATAGCCCTGCGCGATAAGATCCTCATACGAGGGATCGCCGTGGCGCTTGCTCATCTTGTTGTGCGCATCGCGCATGACCGGCGAGCAGTGGACATAGGCCGGGATATCCCAGCCGAAGCCCTCGTACAGCAGGTTATATTTCGGCGAGCTTGAAAGATACTCCGAGCCGCGCACGACATGGGTTATGCCCATGAGGTGATCGTCGATGACGTTTGCAAAGTTATAAGTCGGCAGACCGTCGCGCTTTATGAGCACCTGATCGTCAAGAGTCGAGTTTTCAACGGTGATATCGCCGAAGATCTCGTCGTGGAACGTGGTGCTGCCCTCCCCGGGTATCCTCTGGCGCACAACGAACGGCTCGCCGGCCGCGGCCTTTGCGTCGCTTTCCTCGCGGCTGAGGCAGCGGCAGGGATCGGCGGCCTTTTCAAAGCCCTCGGTCTCCTCCTGCTTTTCGCAGAAGCAGCGGTAGGCGTGACCCTTTTCGATGAGAAGGTCGGCATACTTGCCGTAAAGCTCGCGGCGCTCGGTCTGAACATAGGGGCCGACAGGGCCGCCGACGTCGGGGCCTTCGTCGTGATCAAGGCCGCACTCGGCCATCGTGCGGTAGATAACGTCAACCGCGCCCTCGACCAGACGCTCCTGATCGGTGTCCTCGATGCGGAGAATGAACTTTCCGCCGTTGTGGCGCGCTATGAGCCATGTGTACAGCGCGGTGCGCAGATTGCCCACATGCATATATCCCGTGGGGCTGGGCGCAAATCTCGTGCGAACCTCGCCCTTGGGTATGCGAGCTTCCATTTGCTCGAACCATGTCATATCCATAGAACTTTTCCTCCGAAAAACGTAGATATCAATAGTGTAAAATGGATTTTGGCAGTTGTCAAGTGACAGTTAAAATGGTAATATAGTAAATTAGGTTATTAGTCTTATAGGAGATAACGAAAATGGAAAATGAGATAAAAAAGAAAAGTATGCTGTCCGGCATCCAGCCCTCGGGCGATCTGCACCTCGGCAATTACCTGGGCGCGGTGAAGAACTGGGGCGCAAGAGCCGAGGAATTTGACTGTTATTATTTCATGGCCGATCTGCACACGCTCACCGTGCGTCAGGATCCCAAGCTGCTGCGCCGCCGCAGCCTCGAGCAGCTTGCCCAGTACATTGCCTGCGGCATAGACCCGGAGAAGAACGTCCTGTTCCTGCAAAGCCATGTTCACGAGCATGCGGAGCTTGGCTGGATACTCAATTGCTACACCATGTTCGGCGAGCTGAGCCGCATGACGCAGTTTAAGGATAAATGCGCAAAGAACGCCGATAATATAAACGGCGGCCTGTTCACCTATCCCAGCCTCATGGCGGCGGATATCCTGCTGTATCAGGCCGACTATGTTCCTGTCGGCGAGGATCAGCGCCAGCACTGCGAGCTTACGCGCGATATCGCCGTGCGCTTCAACAATATCTACGGCGAGACCTTCAAGGTCCCCGAGGCGTATATCCCCAAGGCCGGCGCGCGCGTCATGGGTCTTGGAAACCCCACCTCAAAGATGAGCAAATCCGATCCCAACGGCTGCGTTTTCCTCATGGAAAAGCCCGAGGATATCGCGCGCAAGTTCAAGCGCGCCATAACCGACTCCGACACCGAAAACTGCGTGCGCTTCGACCCCGAGAACAAGCCCGGCGTTTCAAACCTCATGAACATCTATTCCGCCGTCACCGGCAAGAGCTTTGACGAGATAGAGCGCGAATTTGAAGGTCAGGGCTACGGCGTTTTCAAGCCCGCGGTCGGCGACGCGGTCATCGAGACTCTGCGCCCGATCCGCGAGGAGGCAACGCGCCTGCTCAACGACAAGGCCTACCTTTGCAGCGTCTACACCGAGGGCGCGCAGAAGGCAAGCGTCATCGCGCGCAAGACCCTTCGCAAGGTATATAAGAAGGTAGGTCTCGTAGAAAAGCCCTTCTGATTTTACTGGAGATATTATAGATATGATCGATCTAAGTTTTGATGTCTGGAAGAACATCCTGCTCGCGCTGGCTGTTGCGTTTATCATTTCCTTTGCCGCGACGCCCGTTGTCAGCTCCTTTGCCAAAAAGGTCGGAGCGATCGACATTCCGGACAAAAAGCGCCATATTCACAGCCACCCCATACCGCGCATGGGCGGCCTTGCTATATTCCTGGGCTTTCTGCTGTCGGTGCTGCTGTTTGCAAACATAACGCCGCAGGTTCGCGGCATTCTGCTCGGTGCTATCCTCATCGTCGTTGTCGGCGCGATCGACGACGTGATGAACCTCAACGCATGGCTTAAGTTCTGCGTGCAGATAGTCGCGGCGGTCATCGCCGTTTTGTCCGGCGTTATCATAAACGTTGTGTCAAATCCGCTGCTTATAACGAGCGAGCAGGCCGTGACCATCGGCATCCTCGCCGTTCCCGTGACCATACTGTGGATAGTCGGCGTAACAAACTCTGTTAACCTCATCGACGGGCTTGACGGTCTCGCCTGCGGCGTTTCCGCCATCGCGTCGCTGACGATGCTCGTCGTGTCGCTTCTTGTGTCCGATGCGAACATCAACGTCGCCGTCATCCTCGCCGCGCTCTGCGGCGGATGCCTGGGCTTTATCCCGTATAACCTCAACCCGGCGAAGATATTCATGGGCGATACCGGCGCGCTGCTGCTGGGCTATGTTCTGGCGACGGTCTCGGTCATCGGAATGTTCAAGTTCTACGCCGTCGTTACCTTTGTCCTGCCGGTGCTCGCGCTTGCCGTTCCGCTTTCGGACACGATTTTTGCCTTCACGCGCCGCATCCTGCACGGGCAAAGCCCCTTCCATGCCGATAGGGGACACTTCCACCACAAGCTGCTGGACATGGGCCTGAGCCAGAAGCAGGCCGTCGCCGTGCTCTACGCCGTTTCGGCCATCCTCGGCCTTGCCGCGGTGCTGCTGACCTCGACAGGTATCATTCGCGTCGTCGTTGCCGTCATCGCCTTTGTCATCGCTGTGTGCATATGGCTGTTCGTGTTCAGAAACAACAACAATATCCATCCGCTGCCGCACGAGAAGCCGGCGGATGAGTCCGGGGAGGCCGACAGCAAAAATGAGTAAGCTTAAAGTCATGTCCGTTTTCGGCACGCGCCCGGAAGCGATAAAAATGGCGCCGCTCGCGCTTGAGCTTCAGCGCCGCGAGAGCATCGAAAGCCTCATCTGCGTCACCGCGCAGCACCGCGAGATGCTCGATTCCGTGATGCACTGCTTCGGCCTGAGGGCCGACGCAGATCTCAATATCATGGGCAAAAACCAGACACTTACCGATGTCACCGTCAAGGCGCTCAAGGGTCTTGAGGGCTGCTTTGCGGAGTTTCGCCCCGATCTCGTCCTTGTCCACGGCGACACGAGCACGACCTTCTCCGCCGCGCTCGCCGCGTTCTATGCAAAAATACCCGTCGGCCATGTCGAGGCCGGCCTGCGCACCTATGATCGCTACAGTCCGTTCCCTGAAGAGATGAACCGCTGCCTCGTCGGCCGCCTTGCAACGCTGCACTTTGCGCCGACGGCGAAGAATGCGGAAAATCTGCGCGCCGAGGCCGTTACCGGCGATATCTTCGTCACCGGCAACACCGTCATCGACGCAATGAAATACACAGTCGGCGACGGCGGCTTTGCCTCGAGCGAGCTTAAAAGCATAGACTTTTCAAAGCGCGTCATTGCAATGACCTGCCACCGCCGCGAAAATTACGGCGAGCCGATGAAGAATATTTTTTCCGCCGTGCGCACCGTTGCGCTGACGCATCCCGACGTTGAGATCGTCTATCCCGTGCATCTGTCGCCAGTCGTGCGCGGCGCGGCAAACGAGTACCTTGCGAATCTGCCGAACGTGCACCTCATCGAGCCGCTCGATGCGATGGATATGCACCGGCTCATGAGCGCAAGCTACATGGTCATGACCGACTCCGGCGGCATTCAGGAGGAGGCGCCCTCGCTGGGCAAGCCTGTCCTCGTTCTGCGCCGCGAGACCGAGCGCCCCGAGGCCGTTGCTGCCGGCACGGTCAAGCTCACCGGTGTTGACCGCGACGATATCATCCGCGATGCCGACGAGCTGCTCACCGGCGGCGAAATGTACCAGAGCATGGCGCACGCCGTCAACCCCTATGGCGACGGCCACGCCTGCGAGCGCATCGCCGACGCTATCGAGTTCTCCTTCGGCCTGCGCGAGACTCGCCCCTCATCTTTTTAGTGGCGCTTTTTTAGTGGCGAATTGGGGCACCTACGGATATATATATCTCTGGTAGCCCGGTTCGAGGGTGCCGACGAAACCGTGATGTTTCGCTCCCTGTAATGTTGCGCTATATTAGTGCAAAATTTGCCTGTATGATCGAAAAAAGCGCCGAGTATGAATTGACTTGAAAATCGCTGCCGGGATCTTATCGATATTGCAAAGGACACGGGCATCTGGTATATTCATATCCGTAAAGCTCGAGGAGGAAAACGGCGATGACAAAAATACTTTTCGTCTGCCACGGCAATATTTGCAGAAGTCCGATGGCGGAGTATTTCATGAAGGACATTGTGCGTCGCGAGGGGCTGGAAAAGCGGTTTGAGATAGCGTCCGCGGCGACGAGCCGCGAGGAGATAGGAAACGATGTGTATCCGCCTGCGCGCAGGACGCTCGTTGAGTACGGCATTTCCTGTCCGCGCCGTGCGGCAAGGCAGCTTACGCGAGCGGATTTCGAAGAGTATGATCTCATAATTGGCATGGACAGCGAAAACGAGCGCGGCATGCGGCGCATCTGCGGCGACGGCGACGCCGAAAAGATACGCCTGCTCATGGACTACACCGACCGCCCCGGCGATGTTGCCGATCCGTGGTACACCCGTGACTTTGAAGCAACCTGGCGCGATGTGTCCGATGGCTGCCGCGCCCTGCTGGAAAGCCTGAAATAAACAGAATTGGCACGCCCTGTGGCGTGCCGCTTTTGCGTACTGCCGAAAGTGCGATAATCTCCGCCGAATACGACGATGTTTTGTTGACAAACAGCCGCTTTGCTATATATAATAGTTAAGATTGTACAGCTTTACCGGCAAAGGAGGAGTGCTGCTTGGCTTCGGGCGGAAAACACCTCAAAAAGCAAGCGAATAAAAAGCGCGGCAGCGGCGCCCATCTGTCGGAAAGAGACAGGCAGCGCGCAGCCAGGCGGCGCTCACGCAGCGCAAACCGACGCGGCAGACTCAGGCGCGGCGCACCGCAGATGATAGTCATGCTGCTGCTTTGCATCGTCATGATATCTCCGCTGCGCAGCTGCATAATAAGCGACTCGGACTATGTCGGCTATGCCGCCGCGCGCGAAACGGCCCTTGCCGACGCCGGAATCACTCAGGAAAAGGCAAACAACCTTTCCGCCGAGATGATCAAGATCGGCGACACCGTGTGCTACAAGGTCCAATTCACCGGCTCCGTCACCGACTATCGATACATAATAGACGCAAAAACCGGCCTCATAATCGGCCAGAATTTTTACAGAACAGAAGGATAAATAGACGAAAAAGCCAAAAACAGGGCATGGTTAATATGCCCTGTTTTCATTTATGAGACACAATTAAATGTGTTTAATAACAAATTGATCGCCAAACAGAGGCGCGTTTGTTCAACATAAAGCACAAAAAACATGTTTAAATAGGGATATATTGTGGTTGCAATTTGTGAAAAAAAGTGTTATACTTATTCCACTATTGTGTGGGCGCACGTCAACCTATGGCGTGACACTGTTTTGTAAACGTTCGACACCGCGGTTTTACCGACGGTGTCTACCGTGATAAATTAGTCAATCATATTTAAAGGAAGGAAGAACCATATGATGAACGAAAAGTACGCACCACTATTCACTCCGTTCAAGATTGGCAATGTCGAAATAAAGAACCGCATTGTCCAGTGCTCCATGGGCGGTACCTCTCTGTTTGGCTGGCTTGAGCCCTGCCATTTCGACAAAGAGGCAGCTTATTTCCTGCTCCAGAGAGCTCAGAAGGGCGTTGGCCTTGTTCTCCCCGGCATGCAGTGTGTCCGTGATACCATGGGCCGCCGTTGGCTGTATCAGAACAAGAGAATGTTCAAGCAGCTCAAAGAGTACATGGTAGAGTACCACAAGACCGGCGCAAAGCTGTTCATCCAGCTGGCAGCAGGCTTCGGCCGCTCCATGGCAGTTACCCCCTGGATGGTCGTCCTGAACAAGAATCCCATCCTCAACAAGATCGCTTCCCCTATCGTTGACGTTAGCTACAGCTGCGCTTCCGCATCTGCAACTCCTAACCGTTGGCAGGAGGATATGCTCTCCCGTCCCATGACCGTTAAGGAAATCCACGAGATGGTCGAGGCATTCGGCAAGACCGCAAAGATGCTGCGCGACGCAGGCGTTGACGGTGTCGAGATCCACGCTGTCCACGAAGGTTACCTGCTTGACCAGTTCACCATGGAGAACTGGAACTGGCGTGAAGACGAGTACGGCGGCTCCTTCGAGAACCGTTTCCGCTTCCCCGTTGAGATCGTTCAGTGCATCAAGAGATACGCCGGCGAAGACTTCCCCGTATCCCTGCGTTACTCCGTCAAGTCCTACACCAAGACCTGGGGTAAGGGCGCTGTTCCCGGCGAAGAGTTCGTAGAGTGGGGCCGTGACATGCCCGAATCCGAGAAGGCTATCAAGTACCTCGGCGACGCAGGCTACGACTTCTTCAACTGCGATAACGGTACTTACGACGCTTGGTACTGGGCACATCCGCCTCAGTACATGCCCGACAACTGCAACCTCGCAGACGTTGAGCACATAAAGAAGTTCACCGACAAGCCCGTAGCATGCGCAGGCCGTATGCTGCCCGAGACCGCCGCAGAAGAGATCGCTGCCGGCCGTCTGGACGCTGTCGCAATCGCACGTCAGAACCTCGTTGACCCCGATTGGATCATCAAGATCCAGGAAGGCCGCGAGGACGAGATCAAGCCCTGCATCCGCTGCCACAACGGCTGCTTCAACTTTGCTAAGTACAAGGGCACCGCAAACATCCAGGGCCTTGAGGACTCCCTGCACCTCGGCCGCTGCGCACTTACTCCGTCCACCATGCAGCACAACCGCTACAAGATCGTTCCGACCAAGAACCCCAAGAAGGTTGCTATCGTCGGCGCAGGTATCGGCGGCGTAGAGGCAGCTCTGGTTCTTACCCAGCGCGGCCACAAGCCCGTTATCTTTGAAAAGACCGACCGTATCGGCGGCCTGTTCCTCACTGCTTCCGCAATGAGCTTCAAAGAGAACGACAAGGCCCTCATCACCTGGTATGAGAACGAAGTTAAGAAGGCCGGCCTCGACATTCGCTTCAACACCGAGATCAACGATCTGGGCATCCTCCGCGGCTATGACGAGATCATCGTTGCAACCGGCGCAGTTCCCAGAAAGATGCTGATCCCCGGCTTCGAGAAGTGCCTCACCTTCACTCAGCTCCTGCGTGAGAAGTACCCCGTAGGCGACAAAGTGGTCTTCTTCGGCGGCGGCCAGTCCGCTTGCGAAGCTGCATACGAGATGGTCCTCCAGGGCAAGCACCCGATCATCGTCGAGTACGCAAAGGACCTCGTTCCTGCACAGAACGTCTGCCTGTCCAACGCTTCCTTCCTGCGTGATGTTCTCGAGTATCACAAGGTTCCCACTTACCTTGAGCATACTATCCGCGAGATCAAGGACAAGACCGTCGTTATCGCTTCCAAGGACGGCAAGAACGTATTTGAGGTCGAGTACGACAATATCGTAAACGGCATCGGCTTCGTTCCCGCACCTGTCGGCGGCAAGGGCAAGAACATCCACCGCGTCGGCGACTGTGTCACCATCGGCAACCTGCGTACCGCTATCTGGCGCGCATGGGATGTCTGCATGAAGATATAGTCTCCAGACCCCAATAAAACCAAAGCATAACAAATCCGGTACGGAATTTTCCGTACCGGATTTTTTCTTTTTAGTGGCGCATTGAGGCTGCTGCGGATACGGTGATCTCTGGCAGCCCGACAGGAGACAGCGGAACAAACAATAGTTGCTACGCAACCCGATAGTCCAAGCTACGTTTTGCGGTTGCCCGGTTCGAGGATGCGGAGGAAACCATGCTGCTTCGCAGCTGTTAGCTGAGAGCAGAGAGTAATTGTGTGCGCAAGCGCACGGATTTAGTTACGCATTTGGTCCGTACCTATACGGTTCTTGCGTCAGCACGACCGGAGGGGGCAGGCAAAACCGTGAAACTGCCGAGCTGCGATAGTGCACTTCTAAATTCAGTACCGCAGTTGCGTTACGCGAGGCAAATACGGTTTCCTCGCACCTTCAATACCGGGATGCAAAATCCTTTGTTGCATTCATGTTACGCGAAACGCTATGGTTTATTTCGTTGTTTCCGGTCGGGTCACCAGAGATGACCGTATCCGTAGGTGCGGTAATTCGCCTCTAAAGCGGCAGGGCGTATTTTTCGGAGTAACGGCGGTAGTGCTCGGCAAATTCGGGAACGTCCTTGCGCTCATGCTGCGTTTCGTGGGCGCTGAGCGTGTGCTTTTTCAGATCGAGCACACACAGAGCGACGTTGGAGCAGTGGTCGGATGCGCGCTCGAGGTTCGTCAGGAGGTCCGACCACACAAAGCCGGCCTCAATGCTGCACTCACCCTTTTTCATGCGCAGGATATGCCGCGTGCGCAGCTCATCCTTCAGATCGTCCACGACCTGCTCGAGCGGCTCGACGCAGGAAGCCGCCTGTGTGTCGTTTTCGGCAAATGCCTTGACTGCGAGATTCATGACCTCACCGACGGCAGCCGACATGACCGACAGCTCGTACTTTGCGCTGCGTGAAAATTCAAGCTGCTTGTCGTGCATCTCCTCGGCGGACTCAATGATGTTCACCGCGTGGTCGCCGATGCGCTCAAAATCGCCTATGAGCTTCAGAAGCTCCGTGACCTCCTCGCTGGCGGCGTCGCTGAGCGGCTCCGCGCCGAGCTTGAGCAGATATGTTCCGAGCATGTCCTCGTACTTGTCCGTTTCGTCCTCGCTCTCGCGCACCTCCTGCGCAGACTTGGGGTCAAACTCCATGACGCAGTCGATGGCCTTTTTCAGCGCGCCGGATGCATAGTATGCCATGTCCTCGGCGACAACGCTGCACTGCTCGAGTGCGAGCGGCGGAGTTGCGAGAAGGCGCTCGTCGAGCGTGACCTCGGCGTCCTTTTTCTTGCCGTCGGGAACGAGACGGATCGCGAGCTTTTCAAGCAGCCCGGATGCCGGCAGCAGCAGAGCCGTGCAGGCGACGTTGAACGCCGTGTGCGCGATCGCGATGCCGTACATCGTTGCGCTCTCGCCGAGTATCGCCGGAGCTGCAACGGCGCGGACGATGCAGAACACCGTGAGACACACCGCCGTGCCGATGACGTTGAACGACAGGTGCACGATCGCCGCGCGCTTTGCGTTGCGGCTCGTGCCGACGGAGGAGATCAGCGCAGTGACGCAGGTGCCGATGTTCTGACCCATGATAATGGGGATGGCTGCGGCGTAGCTCACCTGTCCGGACAGCGCCAGAGCCTGAAGAATGCCGACGGATGCCGAGCTTGACTGGATGATCGCGGTAAGCGCCGCGCCGGCGAGGACGCCGAGCAGCGGATTGGTGAAGGCAACGAACAGCTGCCTGAACGCAGGCACCTCGCGCAGCCCGGAGACCGCGCCGGACATGGTGTCCATGCCGAACATGAGCGTTGCAAAGCCAAGCAGGATCATGCCGGTGTCGTTTTTGCGGCTGTCCTTGCTGAACATATACATTATTATACCGATAAGCGCGAGCACCGGCGTGAACGACGTGGGCTTGAGAAGCTGCACCCACACCGCGTCGCCGCTTATGCCGCCGAGGCTCAGCAGCCACGCGGTCACGGTCGTGCCGATATTGGCGCCCATGATAACGCCGATCGCCTGCTTGAGCGTCATAAGCCCCGAGTTTACAAAGCCGACGACCATAACAGTCGTGGCCGATGAGCTTTGTATAACAGCGGTGACGACAAGGCCGGTCAGAAAGCCGGTCATTGTCTTGCCGGTCATCTTGCCCAGCGTCGTGCGCAGGCGGCTGCCGGCGCGGCGCTCGAGCGCCTGACCCATTATGTTCATGCCGAACAGGAACAGGCACAGTCCGCCTATCATCTCCAGCGCGTCAAATATGTCCATAAATTACCCTCTCTTACATTTTACAATTCATTTTACAATCCTCATTTTAGCCCCCGTTTATCAAATCAATAATCCGCTCTTTGTAAAATCCCCGTAAAGTTTTTTTAGAAGCGCTTTGACGCAGCTACGGATACGCTTATTGCCGGTGCCCGGTGTCGAAGTTACCGACGAAACCGTAAAACTGCCGCCATACATAAGTGCGGTGCTATGTTTTGCGCTTGCCCGGTTCGGAGCGTTGGAATTAACCGCAACTGCTACGCAACCCAGTAGTGCGTTGCTGCGTTTTGCACCGCATCCTTGTAGGGAACGGATGTATCCGTTCCATATGTAACGGTTTAGTCGGAACTGAAATCTATAGTCGTAGGGGCGAGCATTGATCGTTTTTTTTAGAGGCGATTTTACATTCTACAAATACATTTTTTGCGGTATCCCGACCGGTGATTACTGACGAAGTCGGTACATATGGAAACAAAGTAGCGCCTACTGCGCGGATATAATAACACCTCATCTGCCGCAAGCGGCATCTTCCCCTCAAGCTCCGCAAGGGGAAGACAATGTCGAAACCTTGACTGCGTACCGTTGTATTAACTGCGTCGGTAGATGCAACAAAACGGAACGGATAAATCCGTTCCCTACGAGCGGCTGTTGGCCGCAGCAGAGAGCTAATAGCTGATAGTTAATAGTTTTTTAATTCAACCCCTCGGCAGCAAAGCTGCCTGCTCCCCTTGACAGGTGAGCCAATGAGGTGCGGTGCAAAATTCAGCAGCGCACTTGCGTTACGCGAGGCAGCTACGGTTTCCTCCGTTGTTTCGATACCGGGCTACCGCAATATGCGTATCCGTAGCTGCGCTAAATCGCCACTAAAAAAACCTTGACAAATGGGGAGGTTTTTGATATTCTATTGTGGCGCTCCAAAGACAGCAGGTGACTTATGGTGTAAATCCTGCCGAGGATGGCATCATATTTTTGATTGCTTACAACCTTCGTGTCTTTGTGCACGGAGGTTTTCTTTATGAGCGTGAACATCAGTGTGGAGGTGAAAAACACACATGCCTAACGCAAAAGTTCTCAGCGAGAAGCAGGCGATAGTAGAAGCACTCGTCGAGCGCATCAACGCAGCAAGCGCAGGTATTCTGGTTGACTACCAGGGTATCACCGTGGCCGAAGATACGGCTCTGCGTACCGAGATGCGCAAGGAGGGCGTTGACTACACTGTCGTCAAGAACACCCTTACCAGGATCGCTATCGACAAGGTCGGAATGAACGAACTTGATCCCGTCCTCAACGGCAGCACATCCATGGCAACCAGCACCGAGGACCCCATCGCTCCGTTCCGTATCATCAGCGATTACTCCAAGAAGCTCGGCGATAAGTTCAATATCAAAGCAGCTTTCATGGAGGGCAAGATCCTCAGCGAGCAGGAGATAGCAGAGCTGTCCACGCTCACCAGCAAGAACGACCTGTACTCGAAGCTGGCAGGCTCCCTGAATGCAATCATGGGCGGCCTTGCAGTTGCTCTGAGCGAAGTCGTCGAGCAGAAGGGCGGCGCAGCCGCTCCGGCAGAAGCAGCAGAATAATCGGCTGCATCAAACATTAAAATTTGGAGGAAATTATAATGGCAAGCGAAAAAATCACCGCCATGATCGACGAGATCAAGGCTCTTTCCGTTCTCGAGCTCAAGGAGCTCGTTGATGAGATCTGCGAGACCTTCGGCGTTTCCGCAGTAGCAGCAGCAGCTCCCGCAGCAGGCGGCGCAGCAGAGGCTGTCGCAGAGAAGACCGAGTTCGACGTTGTTATGACCAGCTTCGGCGCAGAGAAGATCAAGGTCATCAAGGAGATCCGCGGCATCACCGGTCTTGGCCTGGCAGAGGCAAAGGCAATGGTCGAGAAGGTTCCCGTTGCTGTCAAGGAAGGCATTTCCAAGGAAGACGCAGAGGCTCTCAAGGCTCAGCTCGAGGCAGTCGGCGCAGCAGTCGAGATCAAGTAAGAAATTACTTAAACAAGCAAAAAACTCCGTTCATCCGAACGGAGTTTTTCTTTTTAGTGGCGTATTTGGTCTGATACCGATACGGTTCTTGCGTCAGCACGACCGGATGGTGCGGAGAAAACCGTGGATGCCTCGCAACCCGGTAGTGCGGCGCAAAACGCAGCTCCGCACTAATGTTACGCGACAGTTTTCCGGTTTTGTCGGTAACTTCGACACCGGGATACCGCAATAAATGTATCCGCAGGTGCGTCAATGCGCCACTAAAAAATTATTTGATGAGAAGGGTGTCCATGATCGCGAGCATTTCGGGATTTGAGCGGAGCTTTACGCGCTCGTCCTCGTTATCGTCGCCCATGAGCACGACCGTTGTCAGCACATAGTCGGACGTCGAGTCCGCGGCCGGGAACGCCATGCAGTAGCTGCCGCCGTTTGTGAAGCAGATGCCCTCGGCGTTTTTGAAGCTGACCTTGCCGAAGTTCTTGTAGTTCTCGGCAACGGATTTCTCAAGCGCCGCGAAGTCCTCGCCGTGATAGTACGGCGCGTACTCGATCTGGATGGAGAAGTCGTCGGTGTTTATGATCGCAACATGCGAGTCGCCCGAGTCGGTGATGTAGCCCTCGGACACTACGCCGAACGCGTGCTTATCGGCATCGTATGTGACCGTGACGGTGATCTCCTTTGCGTCCTTATAGCCGCTTGCGAAGCTGTAAACTCCGGATTTGGGGTTCTTGAAGGAAAACTCCGCGCCGTTTTTGCCGCCGGACTTCGGAGCAGCTTTCGCCGTGGGCTTTGCCGCTGCCGGCTTCTTCTCCGCGCCGGACTTGCCCTTGAGCGCAAGCGCAGCGCCTGCTGCCGCCGCTGCCGCGATGGGTGCTATGACCAGCCATTTTTTCATGGTTTCGACCTCCGTTTATTTTCATTTTCTGGCTTGCTATGATTTTAACCCATACAGGCATGCATAGTCAAGCGCATTGACGCGAACCGCAAGTTTTGCTACAATATTTCAGTGGCGCATTGTGGCAGTTACGGATACGCATATTGCGGCAGCCCGGTGTCGAGGCATTGGCAAAAACCATAACATTTCGCGTAGCACAGGTGCGATGCTGAATTTTGCACCGCGCCCCTGTAGGGAACGGGCTTGCCTGTTCCGCTTACCGCGGTTTTGTCAGCACTCACCGGTCGGGCTGACGCAACAAACGTATTGGCATCAGCGTAAAGGCGCTACTAAAATGCCTTCCCCTGCGTAGCTTGAGGGGAAGACAATTGGGTGCAGACAAAGTTTTGCACTAATATAGCACAATCTAATGTATGGCGAAACGTTACGATTTCTGCCAATGTTCCGAACCGGGCACTAATATAAATGTATGGGAGCGGCGCTAATTCGCCTCTTAAAAAGCGCCACTGAAAAAATGGAGTTGTGGAAAGACGGGCCGCAGTTTGAGCAGTCGGAGCATTTCCGGCTGGGCACGGACTCCGTGCTGCTGGCCGATTTTGTGAATATAGGCGCGCGGCGCAGAGGCATTGACCTCGGCTGCGGCTCGGGCATACTGCCGCTGCTGCTTCTGACAAGGAGCACGGCGCTGCACATGACGGGGCTTGAGCTGAACCCCGAGGCCGCGCGCGTTGCGCGCGAGAACATTGCCGTGAACGCGCTGGACGATCGCTGCGATATCGTCGTCGGCGATATCCGCCGCTGCCGGGACGAGTTCAAGACCGGGCAGTTTGACCTCATCGTGTCAAATCCGCCGTACTTTGCCGCCGGAAGCGGCAAGCTCAGCCCGAACGCGGACAAGGCCGCGGCGCGCGGCGAGGTGCTGTGCACGCTGGAGGATGTCTGCCGCGCGGCAGCGTTCCTGTGCCGAACGGGCGGCGCGTTCTGCCTTGTGCATCGCGCCGAGCGCCTTGCGGATGTGATATGCCTGCTGCGCGAGAACGGCTTTGAGGCAAAGCGGCTGCGCACGGTCGCACACAAGCCCTGCAAGGAGCCATCGCTCGTGCTCATCGAGGCGCGTCGCGGCGCAGGCTCGGGACTTAAAATAATGCCGCCGCTGCATATCTGCGGCGACGACGGGCGCGAGAGCGCCGAGATAAAACGCATCTATCACAGGGAGGACTGACATGAGCGGTAAATTATTCTTGGTTGGAACGCCGATCGGCAACCTCGGCGACCTTTCGCCGCGCGGCGAACAGGCGCTGCGCGACGCCGACTTCATCGCCGCAGAGGACACGCGCGTTACGATGAAGCTGCTCAACCACTTCGACATACGCAAGCCGCTCGTGAGCTATTTCGAGCACAACAAATATGCGTCCGGCGCAAAAATTCTCGAGCGCATCATCGCCGGAGAAAACTGCGCGCTCGTGACCGACGCCGGCATGCCGGCCATATCCGACCCCGGCGAGGAGCTTGTGCGCATGTGCGCCGAGAGCGGAGTTGAGGTGCTTGTCGTGCCCGGCCCGGCCGCCCTGGTATCGGCCGTTGCACTGTCGGCGCTGCCGTCGGGCAGGTTCTGCTTCGAGGGTTTCCTGTCCACCGCAAACAAAAGCCGCCGCGAGCACCTTGAAAGTCTGCGCGGCGAGAAGCGCACCATGATCTTTTACGAAGCGCCGCACAAGCTCATGCGCACGCTCGAGGACATGAAAGCCACTTTCGGCGCGGATCGGCGCATAGCGCTGTGCCGCGAGCTGACAAAGCTCCATGAGCAGACGATACGCACGACGCTCGGCGAGGCGGTCGAGTATTTTTCCGCAACGCCGCCCAAGGGCGAGTTCGTGCTGGTCATCGACGGAGCGCCGGATTCCGAGCCGGAATTTACGCTCGCCGACGCGCTCACCCTCGTCGAGCACTATCGCTCCGAAGGCCTGTCGCGCAAGGCCGCCTGCAAAAAGGCTTCCGCCGAGACCGGCCTGTCCTCCAAAACCCTCTACGACAGCTCTTTGGAGGAGCATTGACGCAGTCACCAATGCGCCTCTAAAAAATCGCTACTAAAAAGTTGACAAAGGGAAAGGCAGAGCGTATAATCGAGGCTGTTTTTTCGGGCGAGGGGGAATTTTCATGCATGCCAAGCGCATACGCGGCCAGATGTCCGAATCCATGCTCACGGCCGTGTTTATAATCCTGTCCGGCGGTTTGCAGGATTCTTACACCTACCTTTGCCGCGGCAAGGTATTTGCAAACGCGCAGACGGGCAACATCGTGCTGCTCAGCGCATATCTCTTCGACGGAGAGTGGTCGCACTGCACTCGATATCTTGTTCCTGTGCTGGCCTTTATGCTCGGTATTTTCGTTGCCGAGTGCGTCCACCGGCATTATAAATACATGGAGCGTGTACACTGGCGGCAGCTCATAATTTTGTCCGAGATAGTCCTGCTTTTCGCCGTCGGCTTTCTGCCGCAGACGATTAATACTTTCGCCAACGCCGTCGTTTCCTTTGTGTGCGCCATGCAGGTGCAGACCTTCCGAAAGGTGCGCGGCCACGCCTACGCAAGCACCATGTGCATCGGCAACATGCGCAGCGGCACCGAGGCACTTTGCGCATATTTCCACACGCGCGATATCGCGATCCTGCACAAGGCGCTGACGTATTTCGGCGTGATCGTCCTGTTTGCGCTCGGCGCCGGGCTTGGCGCGCTGCTGACAAACGTTTTTGCCGTCCGCGCGATCTGGTTTTCCTGCGCTCTGCTGACAATAAGCTTTTTCATGATGTTTATTAAAGAGACAGAGGAAAAGTTATAAGCATAAAAAACGGTACGGATAATTCCGTACCGTTTTTTAGAGCATAGTGATGCAGCTGCGGATACGATTGGCGTAGTTATGCATCCGGTTGAAGTTACGAAACTCCATGCTTTTTTTATTCACTTCTGCTGCGTTCTGAGCGCAGGCGGCGATAGAAGGTGGCCTCGCTCATTCCGCAGCGCGCGATAAGCTCGCCAAAGGGCAGCGCGCCGATCTCCCATCTGTAAACAAGCTTTGAGAAATCATCCGGCAGCGGCTTTTCGGGCCTTCCGAAGCGCACGCCGCGCTCCATTGCCGCCGCTATGCCCTCTGCCTGCCGCTTTTTGATGTTCTCGCGCTCGGACTGCGCGACGAAGGACAGAATTTGCAGCACGAGGTCGGCGATGAACGTGCCCATGAGGTCCTTGCCCTGCCGCGTGTCCAGAAGCGGCATGTCGATAACGACGATGTCAATGCCTATCTCCTTCGTGAGATAACGCCACTGCTGCTGGATCTCCTCATAGTTTCGGCCGAGACGGTCGATGCTGAGCACATACAGCAGATCACCCTCGCGCAAGCGGCGTGCGAGCTGTTTGTACTGCGGACGAAGGAAGTCCTTGCCCGACTGCTTGTCAACGAAAATGTTCCGCTCCGGGACGTTTCTTGCGCGAAGCGCGAGCAACTGCCGCTCCTCGTTCTGGTCGGTGCTCGACACGCGCGCGTAACCGTAAATATCCATAATATCTCCCATGTGCAAACAGCAGGTGCAGAAAAGTCCGCACCTGCTGTTTTTGTTTTATTCCTCATTATCGCCGTCGCCGGTTTTATCGTCAATGGTCTTTTTTCCGCGCGCGATGAGCTTTTTGAGGAGATCCGGGACGGGAGCACCCATTGCGGCGGCGTTTTCCACGATGCTGCCAAGCTCCGTGAAGAAATACCACGCCGCGACTATGGGCGTTATCAGGCAGCTTTGGCCGATCATCGGCAGCTCAAAGCCGAAGTTATCGCCCACGAGCCTGAGCACAAGATCGCACATTGCGGCAACCAGCACGCCGAAGATGCTGCCCAGCTTGTGCCACAGGCCGCGCCGTGCGGCCGCGCTGCTCCAGGTTTTGTTATACAGTGCCGCGAACGTGCCGGTAAGATAGTCCAGCGCCATCGCGATAAGCCACAATACCACCATCCAGCCGACCCAGCCGAACAGCGCGGTTCCGAATGCGATAAGCGCTGCCGCCGCGGCCTTTATCTCGGCGGCTTTATCCGGTGTGTCCATTTTCCTACGCCTCCCTTTCAAAATAGCGGCGCATGATCTCCATCGTGCGGAGCATATCTTCCGTTATATCAAGCTTGCCGCCATCCTTGCCGTGCAGGGCGCCGGCGTCAACAAAGCGCTGCGCCATCTCGCGGTAGCCGGCCGGTATATCCTCAAGCCTTTCCCATCTTGTCATGTCGTTTTCGCTTCCTTTCTCAATATAATTTCGCCCGGCGGCACGGCATATGCCGCGGCATATCGCCTCGCCGATATCGTCCGTGTGCTCGACTATCCAGCGCGCGGTGTCGGGCGAGTCGTGGAACTCGCACTCGCAGTAGATGCATGTGCCGGTCGTGTTGCGGATCTCGTAAAACTGCTTCTCGCGTATGCCGTAGACCGAGCGATAGGGCGTGATCGCGTCGATCTCGTCAAAAACCGGCTGCGCGTATTTCATGCGCTCGGGACTTTTTGACGCGACGAACACGACGCAGCCGCGGCCGCGGCCGGCGTTTGTGTGGATGCAGACGTGAACGTCCGCGCCACAGGCGTTGGACTCGCGCACGCGCTCGTACATGGCGTTCGAGCCGTCGGCGAAGTTTGTTTTTACCTCAAAGCCGTTTCGCTCGAGCGCCGTCTTGCACGCGGCGGCGATCTTCCGGCACTGAAGAGCCTCGTTCGTGCCGCCGTAAGCATAAGGATTGCTCAGCTGATCCGAGGGTGAGAGATATATTTTCAAATTGATCATTCCTTTCGGCAATTTATTCTATGCTGATGCCTCAGCTCCCTCTACCCATAGGCTGTTTTCGAGCCCGGCTTGTACGTTTGCGTGCAAGTAAACCGTTAAGGATGAAAGATATTTACACTTTATTCATGATTATATTGACAAATTTACTAAAACGGCGTATTATTTATATACTGCTTTAAATTAAAAAAGCAAGAGAAAGAATTAATGGAGAGAAAGTAATGGAAAACAAAATGGAAAAAAGGTACGGACTGCCTACCGCGATTTCCATGGTCATCGGAATCGTTATCGGTTCCGGTGTCTTTATCAAAGGCGGCAAGGTCCTGTCGCTCACCGGCGGCAACCTTTTGCAGGGCATTGCGGTCGTCGGCATAGTTGGCTTGATATGCATCATCTGCTCGCTGGTTTTTGCAACGCTTGGCAGCAAGTATGAGAAAGTCAACGGCGTCGTTGACTACGCCGAGCTTGCGCTCGGCTCCAAGTACGCTTACTATGTAGGTTGGTTCATGACAACGATCTACACTCCGGCGCTTGCGTCGATGCTGGCGTTTTTCTCGGCAATGATGTTCTTGCAGCTGTTCGGCATATCGTCGATCGACTTTGCAAACGGCCAGGTAAACGCCGTTGCGATCGGTGTCGGCGCGGGATTTTTGATGATAGGCTACGGCATCAACGCGCTCAGCCCGAAGATCGCCGGCAAGCTCCAGGTCGGAATGACGGTCATCAAGCTCATCCCGCTAATTCTCATGGGTGTTGCCGGAACCATCGCCGGGCTTGTCAACGGCACGACGCTCGAGGTGCTCGACTATGTAAATTCCGCCGACTATGTCGCCGTTGACGGCACGGGATTTTTCAAGGCGATCGTCGGATTTGCCTTCGCCTACGAGGGATGGATACTCGCAACGAGCATCAACGCCGAGCTTAAGGATTCAAAGAAGAACCTGCCTCGCGCACTGGTCATCGGCGCGCTGGTGACGATCGTTCTCTACGCTCTGTATATCTGGGCGATGAGCATCGTGGGCGATGTCAACACCATCATTTCCACCTGGCCGTTCGGCGAGAGCCTGCCGCGCCTTGCGTTCTCGAAGCTGTTCGGCAACGTCATCGGCACTATCGTGTATGTGTTCATCACCATCTCCTGCCTCGGCACGATGAACGGCCTGATCATGGCCTCCTGCCGCAGCATGTACTCAGTTTCCGCGCGCGGCATGGGTCCGCAGCCGAGCTTCTTCGGCCACATCGACGATCAGAATAACTTCGCCATCAAGTCCTCCATCGTCGGCATGATGCTCGCAGGCTTCTGGTATGCCTGGACGGTCATGATGTGGATGGGCGGCCCCGGCCTGTTCGGCGCGGTGCACTCAAGCGAGTGGTTCGCCTGGGAGCCGGACGAGATCGGCATCATCTGTCTGTATCTGATGTATATCCCCATGATGATCGGACTCATGGTCAAGGCAAAGGAGCTTGGCCCCGTCAAGCGCTTTGTTCTGCCCATTCTGGGCGTTGCCTGCTGCCTGTTCTTCTGCTACGCGATCTGGACGGGCTACGGCTGGAAGCAGTGCGTCGGCTTCCTGATCTTCTTCGCGGTCGTAATGTTCATCGGCTATCTGTTTGAAAGATACCGCGTAAAGAACGCGCAGACGGCAAAGAAATAAGCTCAAAACAAAAAATCGCCCCTGCGTCACATCGGCGCAGGGGCGTATTGCGTGAATGAAAAAAACAAGGTATAATATATATAAGTAATTATCAGGTCCCGGAGGAAAACATGAGATATCCCTGTCTGGTGGTCGATCATGATGACACCGTTGTCAACAGCACCGCCACGGTCCACTACCCCTGCTTTGTCGAGTACACAGGTGTCTATCATCCCGAGGTGCATTACACACTTGAGGAGTATATAAAATACAACTTTGACCCCGGCGTTGTCGCGTTTTTCTGCGATATCATCGGCATGAGCCGCGCCGAGACCGAGCGCGAGCAGATATATTGGAACGACTATGTCCAGCACCACGTTCCGCAGGCCTACGACGGCATGCGCGAGCTGCTTTGGCGGCATAAGGAGCAGGGCGGCGTGCTGTGCGTCGTATCGCATTCCTACACTCAGAACATTCTGCGCGATTACCGCGAAAACGGCCTGCCCGAGCCTGACCTGGTGTTCGGCTGGGAAAGTCCGGCGAGCGAGCGTAAGCCCAGCCCCTATCCGCTTGAGCAGATAATGAAGAGCTTCGGCTTTTCACGCTCAGAGCTTTTGATGCTCGATGACCTCAAGCCCGGCTACGATATGGCCAAAAGCTGCGGCGTGGATTTCGCCGCCGCCGGCTGGTCGAATGACATCCCGGAGATCGAGAGCTTCATGCGCTCAAATTGCGATAAATACTTCAAAACGGTTGCCGGATTTTCCGACTTCCTTGAGGAGATTTGACAATGAAAATGGGTAAACAGATCTACCGCGTCGTGCTCACCGGAGGCCCCGCCTCGGGCAAGACGACGCTTATAAGCCGCATCCTCAAGGAATTCAAGCAGGATGACGGCTGGCGCGTTATAACCATTCCCGAAACGGCGACCGAGCTTATATCGGGCTTCGGAATAAACCCATTCGGTGTTTGCATGTCGATGCTGAAGTTTCAGGACTTTGTCATTGCCGACCAGATCCACAAGGAAAAGCTTGCCCTCCAAGCGGCAGAAGTCGTGCCGGAGGAAAAGGTGCTCATCGTTTACGACCGCGCGCTTTTGGACGACAAGGCATACATCACCGACGAGGAGTTTGCCGAAACGCTTTATCGCGTCGGCGGCAAGACCGAGGCCGAGGTGCTCGCAGGCTACGACGCGGTGCTGTATCTCGTCACCTGTGCCAAGGGCGCGGAGTTTGCGTACAACCTCGGCAACACCGCGCGCAGCGAGTCGATAGAGTACGCGCGCGAGATCGACGATCGAACGCTGAATGCCTGGAGCGCGTATCAGAACCTGCGCATTATTGATAATTCGGTCAATTTCGAGGATAAGATCAACCGTGCGATACGCGAGATCTATCGCGTCATCGGCGAACCCGAGCCTATGGTCAAAAAGCGCAAGTACCTCATTGCCATGCCGGATATCGAGCTGCTGAAGTCGCGCTACCGCGCCGTCGGCATCGACATGGTGCAGACATACCTCGCAATGACGAACCCGGCCATAGAACGCCGCGTCCGGCGGCAGAAAAACGGCGAAGAGGAGCTGTATTTCTACACCGAGAAGCATTTTCGCCCCGACGGCACGAAGTGGGACACCGAAAGGCCGATCACCGAAAAAGAATACGGCCGCTATATGCTCGAGGCTGACCCAACGCTCAGCAGCGTGAGCAAGGTGAAGTACCGCTTTGTGTATGACAGCTGCCGGTTTGAGATCGACGTTTACCCGTTCTCGGCCGAGCGCGCAGTGCTGTTTTGTTATTCCGAAAAGCCGGAGTGCAGCGCTCCGCCGGAGCTTGAGATCATCAGCGACGTGACCGGCAAAGCCGAATATAAGAATAAGCAGCTTGCAAAATCACAAACTCTGTGAAGGGCTGAGAAAAGCGCTCTGCTTGTCCGGCGTGAACAGCAGAGCGCTTTAATTAGTTATAGGCTTATTAGTAAGGCATCGGGAAGAAGTCTCTGATTGCTGCGAGAACCTCCTTGCCAGTTGTGCTTGCGCCGGCAGCATCAGCGATCTTGTATATCATATCAAAAATATAGTACATTTGTTTAACTCCATAAAATTATAATTAAAGACCGTTCTTATGGAGAATGTCACCGATTTTGTCAAACCACTCCATCTCGGGAGCGTCTCCGGTTTTGTCGAGTATCCATGCTACGAAATCTGCAATACCACTAAGCATAATAATAGTGCTCCTTCCTTATAAAAATGTTTTCCGTTGGCCGATACATGTTTGGAAATAGTCATGTATTTTCGTGTTGCGGCTCGGCCGTTTGCCGCCTCAATTATAAGGACGGAAAAATTTCGACGACATTCCGCAAAATTCGACTGTTAACAGCTTATTAAAAACTTTCAATAAATACTTGCGTGCAATCTCAACATGCGGTATAATAATTCCCACTGAACATCCGGGTGTAGCGCAGTTGGTAGCGCGCCTGCTTTGGGAGTGCCGTGGTTGTATCCGGGATAGGGTGAGGCGAAACGCCGCAAAGCCTTGCGACACCTGCGTTTGCTGGATTTCCCCCGATTGCAGAAAACGGCACAAAAGCGGCTTTGACCACAGGAATGACCACAGACAGAAAAATCTTTATTTTTACCCCTCGCCGTGGTATCATGGCAGAAAAGTGAATATCCGGGTGTGGCTCAACTGGTAGGGCGCGACATTTGGGATGTCGAGGTTGGGTGTTCAAGTCACCTCACTCGGACCAAAATCCCTCTGAAATC
>ENA-UONT01000094-UONT01000094.1-human-gut-metagenome-genome-assembly--contig:-CS20-NODE-94-length-126978-cov-19.273457_pt1 | contig 126978 bp, 118 predicted proteins | sample MGYA00242459_ERZ724006 | MGnify/ENA metagenome assembly ERZ724006
CACTGCTCTGATTTTATTTTCAAAAATGTCCTATTTGATATTGCAATTTAGAAAATCATTCGCAAAAAAAGAACAATAATGTGACCTAAATATATTGCTCCCAACGCAGCAGCGAAAAGACGGTATCGGGTAAATACGGCAGCACGGCACTATTGACAAAATAGGCTTACCTTACTATAATATGGATGGAAATATAGGCTTGGCAATGCGCATTCAGAGCCGCATGTCAAGCGGTGCGGCGCACTATATATCAAAAAGAACGGAGTACATGATGGAAAACGTCATTGAAATAAATCATCTATACAAGTCCTTCGGCGAAGTAAAGGCGGTGCAGGATCTGTCGCTGCGTGTCGAAAGGGGGGAGCTCTTTGCCTTTCTCGGTGTAAACGGCGCGGGAAAGTCCACCACGATATCCATGCTGTGCGGTCAGCTGCGGCGCGACTGCGGAAGCATATCGGTCTGCGGCTGTGATCCCGAAACGGGGATCGCCGAGGTAACGCGCAGACTCGGTGTGGTCTTTCAGAGCTCGGTGCTCGACCGACCCCTCTCTGTCCGTGACAATCTGCGCAGCCGGGCGGCACTCTACGGCATAACCGGTGCAGATTTTCGCCGCAGGCTCGATGAGCTGACCGAGCTGCTCGACCTTGCTCCTCTGCTCGGTCGTACGGTGGGCAAGCTCTCAGGCGGTCAGCGCAGGCGGGTCGATATTGCGCGCGCACTGATACACCGTCCCGAAATACTCATTCTCGATGAGCCTACCACCGGGCTTGACCCGCAGACAAGACAGCTGCTGTGGAGCGTCGCCGAAAGGCTGCGCGCGGAGACAGGCATGACCGTCTTTCTGACGACTCACTATATGGAGGAGGCTGCGGATGCCGACTATGTGGTGATTCTCTCCGCAGGGCAGATAGCCGCCGAGGGAACTCCGCTCGAGCTTAAGAACCGATACACCGGTGACCGTATCACGCTTTACGGTGCCGATCCCGCACAGCTGAACAGCCTCGGGCTTAGCTATGACGAGCTGCCCGGTGCACTGCGCCTGACCGTGCCGAGCACCTCGGATGCAACGGCGCTGATACTCGCCCACCCCGAGCTTTTTACCGACTACGAGATAGTCAAGGGCAGAATGGACGATGTATTTTTAGCGGTCACGGGTCAGCAGCTGCCGGGCTGAGCGGCTCAAGCCGATTCGACGGCGACGCAATACGCCGAAAAATATCCGGCATCGGCGATATCGGTATGTACATAGCCAAGAATAAAGCCGAGTCCGCAGGATAACGGCATACCGCGAATACATTACATTTAGTTATTCGGAAAGGACATGCAGCGCACCGCGCTGCCGCAATATAAATATGAAAACTCTCGGGAATCTTATCAGGCGCGACCTGCGTCTGTTCTTCAAGGATAAGGGGCTGTTCTTCTCCTCTATGTTAACACCGCTCATCCTACTCGTGCTCTACGCGACATTTCTCGCGCGCGTATACCGCGACAGCTTTCTCTCTGCGCTGCCGGCGGGGCTGAACGTCTCCGATGCACTGATCGACGGCACGGTCGCGGCGCAGCTTGCATCTTCCCTGCTCGCCGTCAGCTGCGTTACCGTCGCTTTCTGCTCGAATCTGCTTATGATACAGGACAAGGCAAGCGGTGCAATACGCGACCTGACCGTATCACCGGTGCGCCGCTCCACTATCTCGGCAGCATATTATACGGCATCGGCGCTGAGCACGCTTGCCGTGACCTTTACCGCGCTTGCGGCATGCCTTATCTACATGCGCGTTGTAGGCTGGTACATGTCGGCGACCGATGTAGTCTCGGTCATTCTCGACACCATGCTGCTGACGCTGTTCGGCACAGCACTCTCCTCCTGCATAAACTTCTTTTTGTCAACGAGTGCTCAGGCATCGGCGGTGGGAACGATAGTTTCGGCGGGCTACGGCTTTCTCTGCGGCGCGTATATGCCGATATCAAGCTTCGGAACCGGACTTCAGCATTTTCTCTCGTTCATGCCCGGAACATACGGAACGAGCCTGCTGCGCAACCATATGCTCGCGGGAATTTTCCGCGAAATGAGCAGCATCGGTTTTCCCGACGTGGTGGTATCGGGTATCGGTGCCTCTATCGACTGCTCTCCGCAGCTATTTGACAGAGTGGTATCCGTCGGAGGAATGTATGCTATTCTCGGCGGAGCGGTAATTCTGTTCACCGCGCTGTATATTCTTTTCGGTGTGCTCGCCGGACGGCGCGCAAGTGCAAAATAATCCTTGACAAATCGAGCAGAGCGTGGTATCATACTACCGTAACAATCGAAAACCTAAACAGGGGGGTCGCCTATCGCGGCGACTGAGATGAGGCTCGCATCTGCCCGCTCCCTTCTAACCTGATATGGGTAATGCCAACGTAGGAAGTTTAGTTTTTGAGAGTACGGGGGCTGCACACCCTGTTCTATCATCTATTCTACCGCGCCGGCGTGATATGATCGGTGCGGTTTTCTTTTGTTATCGGATGAATAAAAACGCACGTGCGTTTTATCCTACCGACGGGGCAGGTGAGGACTGCGAGCGATATTCCGCCGCAGCCTTCATCTATCCCGATCACACGCAAGGCCGCCGACAATCCGGCGGCAAAACAAAAGAAAGGGGCGCTTTCGCTCGGCGAAAGCCACAGTCAATCAATGCAAAATAAAAACAACACCGTTTACCGTCTCGTACTGAGCGCCATCTTTGTTGCACTCGCATCGGTGCTCAGCCTCATTAAGATAGTGGAGATGCCTCTCGGCGGCTCCGTCACCCTGCTCTCCATGCTGCCTATCGTAATGATATCCATCATGTTCGGGCCGAAATGGGGCTTCGGCAGTGCGTTTGTCTACTCTATAATCCAGCTCATCTTCGGAATCACCATGAGCGGTCTGCTCGGATGGGGTCTGACACCTATAATGCTCGTAGGATGCATACTGTTTGACTACATCATCGCCTACACCGTTCTCGGCATCGCCGGCATATTCAGAAACAAGGGCTACGGCGGTATCTGCGGCGGTATCGTGCTCGCATTAGTGCTTAGATTCGTCAGCCACTTCATTTCCGGCTATGTTATCTTCAAGAATCTTGAGCAGTTCGAGCTGTTCGGCACTCTCTTTGAGAACCGTCCCGTGCTCTACTCTATCGCCTACAACGGCTTATACATGCTCCCCGAGCTGATCCTCACGCTTATTGCGGCTGTAATACTCTTCCGTCAGCCCGTTATCAAGAAGCTCGCAGAGGGCAAGCAGCAGTAATTCGGACGCTCTGTCCGATCATGCGGCAATCCATACCGGCGCACCGAGCGGCTGCGTCGGTATTTTTTATATCATAATATGCGATTTTCGCAGTCACGCCAATGTTATTCATACGTGCGTAACAATTTGCTGTTACCATGAGAGCAATAATCAACAAAGTATTGACGGGGAGCATTTCACCCCGCACGGAGGACACACTATGAAGATTGAAATGCCGTTTCGCGCTGCCGATATTCTCATCCCGCGCGGAGATCACACCCTCTTTTCGACCGTAGCGTGCGACCAGTTCACGGCAGAGCCGAAGTACTGGGAGCAGGTCAGGGAGCTGACCGACGGTCATCCTACCGCATACCGCATCACGCTGCCGGAGGTATACCTTTCCGACGATAACAGCGAGCGCATAAATGCGATAAATACGGAAATGAAGCACTATCTCGACTCCGGACTGTTTGCCGAGTACCCGCACGCTATGATATATGTCGAGCGTACACTCAGCAACGGAAGTCTGCGCCGCGGACTCGTCGGAGCTATCGACCTCGAGGCATATGACTATACCCCCGGAACGACCGCGCCTATCCGTGCGACCGAGGGAACTGTGCCGGAGCGCATTCCGCCGCGCGTACTCATCCGCCGCGACGCTCCGCTCGAGATGCCTCACGTTATGCTGCTCATAGACGACCCGAAGCGCACTGTCATTGAGCCGCTGAAGGACAGCTGCACCGAGACCGTTTACGACTTTGATCTAATGACATGTGCCGGTCATCTGCGCGGCGCGCTTGTACCCGAGTCGATCCAGGAGAGCATTCTCTCCGCGCTCGCAGCGCTCTGCGGAGACGAGGAGCATCCTTTCCTATTCGCCGTCGGCGACGGAAACCATTCGCTTGCCACCGCAAAGCAGTGCTACCTTGACAATCCTACCCCCGAGAATCGCTATGCGCTCGTGGAGGTCGTAAATGTTCATGACGATGCACTTGTATTCGAGCCGATCTACCGCGTGGTTTTCGGCGCGGATACAGACGAGCTTATCGGAGCGGTTCGCGCTCATTTTGCCGCAATGCAGCCCGAGTGTCTGACCTCGACAATGGCAGCGATAACAAGCAAGGGCGAGCAGAGCTTCCCATGCACATCATTTCCTGTCGGAGAGCTGCAGGAGCTGCTCGCAGCCTATGTTGCGGATCATCCCGGAACGGTACTCGATTATATTCACGGCGAGAGCTCGCTGCGCGAGCTGTCCGATGGGGACGGCGCAGTCGGATTCCTCTTCGAGGGGATGAAGAAGAGCGAGCTCTTCCCGTATATCCGCGAAAAGGGTATTCTGCCTCGTAAGGCGTTCTCGATGGGAGAGGCGCTGGATAAGCGGTTTTACATGGAGTGCCGTAGTCTCTGCTGAGCTAAAAACGCCCGGACCGAAAAAGCGAAAACAGGCATTATTAAAGGCTTTAGTACATTATATAAGACAGATAATGGGTCGGAATCCTTACGGATTCCTGCATAAAGTTTTATGTTTTCGCTTTTTCTGCGCCCGATTTTCCTCCGCGACGTACGATTGTACGCCTTGCGGAGAAAAATCGAACACTCCAAGCGTTTTTATCTTCAGCAAAGTTCAGCAAAACTCACTTAATTACTATCATTGAATTCTGTTGGGATAACCACAGGCAAACCGAAAGAGAACCGTAAAGCTCAAATCTCTACGGTTCTCTTTTTATATTCAGTTAAAAATCAAATCGGGTATTTTCGGCAGCGTCATCTATGCGCGAGCGCACGGGCATCGGAGAGTCCGCAGACAAGCGCCTCTATATCCTCCTCGGTCGTATAGCGCGACAAACCTATTCGTATCGAACCGTCTATGCGGTCGCTGCGCATACCGATAGCCTCGAGCACATGACTGCGCTTACCCTGCTTGCAGGCAGAGCTTTTTGACACATATACCTCTCTGCCCTCAAGAAAATTCATGATAACCTCACTGCGCCAGCCGGGCATCGAAGCACTGAGAATGTGCGGTGCGTCGGTCTCGAGTATAACCGCCTCCGGCACGGCGGCGGTCAGCCGCTCCGAGAGCTGCGTTTTGAGCGAGCGTATGTATTCTATCTTAGGGTCAAGACGTGCTGCGGCGGCAAATGCCGCAATAGCCGGCATAGCCTCCGTTCCCGCGCGGCGCTCCGACTCCTGACCGCCGCCGCAGATAAAGGGCGGCAGACGCAGCCCGCTGCGGATATACAGCGCGCCGATGCCCTTAACAGCATGTATCTTATGTCCGCTGATGCTGATAAGATCTGCGCCGAGCTTTGACGCGCGGAACGGCAGCTTCATAAAGCCCTGAACCGCATCGGTATGGATAAGCGCCCTGCATCCGGCAGCTCGTACCGCGCGGGCAATTCCCGCGATATCGGTAACCGCTCCGGTCTCGTTGTTGACCATCATAAGCGAGATAAGTGCGGTATCGGGACGAAGCGCCGCAAGCACCGACTCTGAGGTTATCGCGCCGGCGCTGTCCGGTGCGAGACGTGTAACGGTGCAGCCGAGCCCCTCGAGGCGGTCGAGCGATCGACGCACGGCATCGTGCTCTACGGAAGAGCTGATAATATGTCTGCCGGTGCGCTTCATTGCCTCGGCACCGCCGAGCAGCGCCCAGTTATCGCTCTCCGAGCCGCAGGAGGTAAAGACAAGCTCCTCCGGCTTTGCGCCGAGCGCGTCGGCTACGCTGCGCCTGCACTCGTCGAGCAGGTGCTTTGCCTCTCTGCCCTTTCTGTGCGTCGAGGACGGATTTCCGTATACCTCACTCATCACACGTGTCGCCGCTTCGAGTGCCTCCGGGCAGGTGCGGGTAGTCGCTGCGTTATCAAGATAATGTTCCATTTTATATGACCGTTGCCGCCGCACTGCGACGGTTTACCTTTTTATAATATCACTTCGTTTTTTTCGGTTGATAACATCGGCACGACCGACAGATGCCGTCTGCCGCCATTTTATCGGCAATGATGGATCTGACTCTGAAATGATCCTGCCATGTTTCTCGGATATTGAGCTGAATGTCAAAGCAGCAGCTCATAACCGTATCGGCGATCGCCCGCCTCATCTCCCTCGACAAGCAGCAGCTCGCCGCAAAAAGCAAAGCCCGCCTTGGTCATTGCTCTCTGCATCGACAGATTCTGCGGATGGGTGTCGACCCGAATGCTTGCCGCGCCGAGCGCCCGAGCAAGCTCGGAAGCTCCGGCATATATAAAACCCGCGACGCCGCGTCCTCTCATCTCCGGCGAAACCGCAAGTCTGTGAACAGTCGCATAAAGACTCCCGTCTGTCAGCCATGCACCGGACTCAAGATGAAGATACGACGGGTCGACCGCTGTCGAAAAAGCGAAGCTCGCAACTATTCTTCCGCTCTCCTCGACAGCATATGCTTCGCAGCGCGCGACATCCTCGATCAGCTCGCGCACGCCTGGATAATCGCCCCTCTGCCACTGCGGTATGCCTCGGCTGCGCAGCAGCTCCCTGCCTTGCGCAAGTATCTCAGCCGCGCCGGGTATCTCATCGGCTCTCAGTTTTCTTATTTCCATAGTATTGCCCTCTCAAAGTCCTCTTTCTTTCAATGACGAGACAAGTTCCACATAGAATTCGCGAACATCGAATCCGCGAATATTCTCTCTGTTCAGGTCGACCATATCGCCGTGAGAAATGCCGCGTCTGCCGGTCGGCCGCAGCATAGTCAGGCTCTCGCCCCACTTAAACGAATCTACACCGACAAGTCCGTCATTCTCCCCGTCGAAATAGCCGACAAAGGAATGTGTAAGATTGAGCGGAAATCTGCCCGAGCTTGCCCGTTTCTGCACCGAGCCGACCGAGCGGCAGTATACGCCCTCCGGCGGCGGAAGCTCATCGAACATCTCGCGGCAGCGCGATGCGGTAAGATCGGAGACAGCCGCGATAAAGTCGGGCTCTACATCACCGAGCAGCTCGGCAGCGGCATTATAGGTCTGTGCAAGCCGCTCCTGCCCGCTCTTAGGCACCTTTTTAAATAGATAATCCGCAAATTTACAGCCGCGATGCGGCGTGTTTATCGTCGTAAGCGAAGCTACATGTGCCGCAGCCTCGGGATCCGAGAGCAGCATACGCATGTCAAGACCGCCCTTGGAATGTGCAATCACATTAACCTTTTCGCAGCCGGTCTCGTTTATAACGGTCTCGATACGTCGGCGCAGCTGCTCGGCGCTCACCTTGACCGAAGAGGCGCTGTTGTGCTCGCCGTAATAGATGGTCGCACCGTTTCGCTCAAGCTCGCGCGGTATGCGTCCCCAGTAGGCGATATGCTTAAAATCGCGGAAAAACACACCGTGCACCATCAGGATAGGATATTTTGTGCGGCAGACCTCGCGGCTGTGACGCTCGTTATCAAGCAATATCTTTTTGCGCTCAAAACGATATTCTCGGTCGACCGTGACGATAATGTCGATAAGCATAACGAGATTTGCGATAGGCACCATACCGAAGATTATGCCGAGCACGCGCTTTTTCAGCCGCAGCTGCCCGCTCGTTATATAGACGATTATTATTCCGATCCAAAACACAACAGAGCAAAGCAGCACTATCAGCACGGTTTTCAGAATAAAAGCCAATCTGTCCTGCGCCCATCCGGTAAAGCCGAACGGCGGCTTTAATAGGTCTATGACATACAAAACGACAAACACCGATGTGAGCAAAAGAAATATCTTCAGTATTATGCTGCCGAGCCTGCAAGCGCGCAATCTGCCCATATTCTCTCTCCGTTTCGTTCACGAGTGATTATTTGACTATAATTATACCATACTATGCCGGATAATCAAACCTTTTTTTCGCGCCATGCGGCTTTTTTCGGCGAAAATCGCCTCGGATATCATGTGAGTTGCCATGACGATGTATGCTTCGCCTAATGCCGCGGAATCGCTTACTCCGAGCATTTTTGATTTTGACTATCTACATCACAATTGTCGCACACCCGCATAGCGGGCGGCTGTCCGTTTCGGACTTCCTATCCTCAACCGGCTAAAGCCATAATTCAGCGGAGCTGTTAAAAACGACCTTTTAACAGCTCCGCTTGTGTTATTCAATATACAGTATTTCGACCGCGACGCTCAGTTCTTCAGCTCAAAGGCAAAATCGTAGACAGATACACCGTCGTCCCCCTCCACGGTAACGACCGTCAGAGTAAAGGGCATGGTGCCTACCTTAATATCCGCCCTGAGCTTATGCAGCGTGCGCTGCTCCTCAGGCGATGATTCGTCGGTATAATCCTCGTATGCGGTATAGCCTACAACACGTGCGCCGTTTGAAAAATCGCAGTCGGTCTCCGCCTCAAGCGCATAAATGTAGCTGCGGATTGTTGTCTCCGCGAGTCCGCTCTCGGAATCGAGCAGCTCGGCGGCAGCCGCAAAATCCTCCTCCGATATTGCCGAAAGCAGCGACTCGGTAAGCGTCTTTTCGGCATCGGGAACGCTTGCGCCGCACGCAGAGAGCAGCACAAGCACGGCGAGCAGCAGGGGAAGCGGAAAAAAACGTTTTTTCATAGTTCTTATCTCCTTTATTTCGCTCTGAGCACACGGCGGGAGCATAGAGCATCGGTCGGTGCGGGACCCCGCACCGCGCCGTCCGCTGCCGGTGTCACGGTACTGCTCGCAGGCATGGGCAGACCGTGCCGATCATGCAGCGGAAAGCCGACCGAATATTACTTCTTCTTATAATAGAAGGTGATATTTCTCTCGTTACGTCCGCTCTCGTGTGCAATAACGGAGGAGTCGACACGTTTGCCGTCCTCGACGTAGTATGCCTCTCCGTCGGAGGGCTTGAGAGCGATATTATAGCGCGTGCCGCGGAATACGCGGGTCAGCGAAGCCTCCTGCCACTCATCGGGCATGCACGGATCGACGAGCAGACCGTTCCATGCGGCGCGTACGCCGAGTATATACTGCGTTACGGCAATATACATCCATGCAGCCGTACCCGAAAGCCAGCTGACGTTTGCAAGACCGAAATGGAGCGACTCGGGGCCCATGATGTTGGAGGAATATACATACGGCTCAGCCTTGTATCTCCACTCGCCGACCTTTGCCTGTGCCTCCATCGGCAGCAGCTTTTTGTAGTACTCATATGCGCGGTTACCGTGACCGAGCATGCACTCGGCAATGACCGCCCATGTGTTAGCATGGCAGAAGATAGCGCCGTTCTCGCCCGTGCCCTTACTGTAGTTGGTCAGCGGATCCTCCTTTGACGGATAGCCGTCGATGGACGGATCGATCTTCTTGATACCCATATCGGTATTGAGGATGCGGTGAACGCTCTCCATGCATACCTCTCCGCGGTCGCCCTCTGCGGTGCCGGAAATGACAGACCATGTCTGAGAGTTCAGCCATATTTTTGCCTGCTCCTCCTTCTTGGAGCCGAGATATCTGCCGTTATCCATAACGGCGCGGCAGAACCACTCGCCGTCCCACGCGCGGGCGTTGATGTTCGCCTTCTGACTCTCATAGATATCGCGGTACTTCTGTCCGTCCTCGCCTATGAGGTCGCAGATAGCTGCCATATCCGAGAGAACGAGACAGAACTGCATTGCGGTCCAAATGCTCTCGCCCTTGCCCTGACGGCAGACGCGGAAGAGCTGATCGTTCCAGTCGGAGCGGAGCATGAGCGGGAAGCCGCGCTCGCCGAGATGCGCCATGGTAAAGTCGATAGACCTCTTGATATGCTCGAGCACGGTGCCCTCGCCGCCGTCATAGTACGAGACGCGCTCGGAAAGGAAGTCGGTGCTGCCCTCCTCGAGCAGCTGCTGATATACGGTGTGTACTATCCACAGATGGTCGTCGGAATGGATGCTTGTAACGGGATCATAGCCCTCGGTCGGGAAGAAATAGTGATTTACATGACCGTCTCCGTACTGCTGTGTGAGCAGCAGACAGATCTTCTCGCGCGAGCGAGCAGTATCGAAGGGGATCATGGAGAGCACGTCCTGCGCGGTGTCTCTGAAGCCTACGCCGCGGAATGTACCGGTTGCATAGTAGGAGAGGTTACGCGAGAACTGAAAGTTGCGCTCTGCCTGATAGGGATTCCAGATATTGATCATGCGCTGCGAATTCTCGTCCGGCACCGAGCAGGAGAAATGACCGAGATAGTCGTTCCAACGCTCGGACAGCTCTGCAAACGACTCGTCTACAAAGCTGCTCTCGCGGCAGTGAGCGACCGACATGCGGATAGCATCGTCGTCCATAGCTGCGCCGAGGAAGAAGCAGATGCGGCGCTCTTCTCCCGCCTTGAGCTCGATATCGGTCTCAAAGGCAAAGCAGGGATCTCCGCCCGCAAGGGTAGAGCCGGTGCAGCCCTGCTCAAGTCCGATGGGGTTCTCCTCCGAGCGGTATGTGCCGACAAACTCATCACGGTCGCCGTCGTAGCCGCTGACGGGAACATCGGCCGCAAAATATATAAGGGGAGTCTCATTCGGGCGAGGCTGATTCTCAACGCCGTACTTGTATACGAGAATATCGTCGAGAGTATAGACAAAGAGCTGATGCTTGTTGTAGCACTGCCACTGGAGCTCACGCATGAACTCCATCATTCCGAGCTCGACATACGGAAATACCTTTATCTTGCGGTCGCGGTCGGAGGTAAGATGAAGCTCCCATACAAGAGCATTTTCCTTATATCCTATATGGAAGCGCAGGTCTGCCTTGATGCCTCTGTGCTCGGACTCAAACTTTGTATAGCCCATGCCGTGAGTTGCACACCAGTGCTCGGGCTTCTCGGATACCGGCTCTGCGGTCGGGCAGAAAATGTGGTCTCCGTCCTTGATATATACGTAAAAGCCGCTGCGGTCGGTAGGGAGATGGAAGAAGCGATAGTGGTTGATTCTCCATATCTGAGGAGAGCGGTAAAAAGCAACTCCGCCTCCCGCCTGTGATATCATGGTGTGAAAGGTGCCGTTGCTGAGATAGTTCATCCACGGAGTCGCGGTATTATATCTCGTTATCTTCACCTCTTTTTTCGCGTCGTTAAACTCATAAGATGGCTTTTCTGCGTTGTGATTCATCTTTTTAACCGCCTGCGGTATGCCGCCGGCGCATCCTTTCTGATTTTTTACTGTATAAAATGCGGCTCAGCCGATATATTCGTACTCGCCGTCCGCGAGCTCACGCCACTGCGGCGGGAGCGTGACCTCGGTCACAACCCGCTCGCCTTCTCTGCGATGAGAGACGAAAATGTCGCCGTGCGGAGTCGGGAAAACTCCGCGCGCATATTCGAGCGAGCCGAGCTGCGGCTCTATCTTTATTTTTCTGCATCCCGGCGCGGTAATGCCGACACCGAGCACGGTATGTGTAAGATACGGTGCGGGACCCGATGCCCATCCGTGGCACAGACTGTGACGAAAGCCGAGATAGCAATACGCACCGTAGTCGCCGTGAATATCGACCTTGCCCTCCGGTACGGGCTCGTCTATCCTGCCGGCATTCTCGAGCCAGTCGAGGTTGAAATCCTCCCAGAACGACGTTGCGCCCATACCGAGCATGCCGCCCCAATACTGCTTCATCGAGCTCAGCGCGCCGTCATAATCGCCGGCAAGCGCGACCGCGCGCAGCGTGTAGTAGCCGAGGAATGTCGAATAGCCGTGCGCACCGCCGACCGACAGCAGCTCGCGGTTTATCTGCTTCGCGTCGCCGAGGCCCGCGCACACCATGAGCGATGCAGCCTGCTTTGAGCCGCCGCAGGGCGGCACATGCTTCATCAGCCGTGCGCTCATATCATCACAGCGCTGCGCAAGCTCATCATCACCGAGCACACGCATAAGCTCCGCGCCGCGTCCGAGTCCGAGCACGAGCATGCTCTGAAGTCCCGCATGCTTCGCCTCCTCGTTTGCGTTGTTCGGCCAGTCGATAAAGCGGCTCTCGGGAAGCTGCTCCGAGCCGTCCTCGCCGACATATGTGCAGAGCAGACGCAGCAGCTCGGTCATGTATCCGCGCTGCTCGCCGAGATAATCGCGGTCGCCCGTATACATGTACCAGTCGTGCTGGAGCAGCAGCCACCATATCGAATAGGAGGATATACCGTTCATCCATGTGCCGATCGGAGTCTCGTCACGCACAAGATCCATCGAGCGCGTAACGACATCCTGCGCACCGAAAACCGAGAGAATGGTCATGACCTCGGTCTGCATATCGCCTATCCATACAAGGCGGTCACGCTTTACACCGTCCCACAGATACTCCTGCATATTCAGATGCGCGGTGTAGACCGCCGTCTGCCATATGCGGTTTATCTCGGGGTCGCTGCATTCAAAGCTGCCGCGGTAATCGAGGTCACGGTATATCAGAATTGCCTGAACAGCCTTGAGCGTCACGGTCATATCGTCGTCAAGCAGCTCGACATAGATAAAGCGAAAGCCGCTCTCGTTCGTCTCGTTGGCGCTGAGCAAGCCGACGTTTATTAACGAGTCGCGGTTTGCATGGTCGCAGCCCGCGTTCTTTACTCCGAGCGGGGTCAGCGCCTCGCTGACGCTCTCGCCGAAGCGTACGCGCAGATTCACCCTCGCGCCGTCGCCCGTGATGCCGTGAACCATGACGCGGCAGCTGCCGCATATCTCGGTACCGTAATCGAGCAGCACCGCAGCACGTTCGCTGCCCGCGCCGCCGTTTGACAGCGTACACAGGTCAGAGCCGCCGCCGAGCGTTATCTGACAGGGCTTTTCCCCGATAAGATTCTCCGCATCCTTTGCGCCGCCGCGCGTCAGAACGATACGACGGGGCGAAAGATATCTGCGGGTGCGCGGGTCGGTCGCGTAGCCGCGCAGGTCGGGATTTATTTCGTATAATTTTTTCATATCTTATTCCTAAATCAAATTAATATCGTGTGACAGCGTCTCGCGATGCGTTTGAATTGTCGGCATCGCCGCTTCGCGGCATGCGCATACGGAATACATGTACGTCACGACGGCTGCGTCGGCAGCGGCTTTTTTCATCGGACACAGCGCGAAAAAGCGCGCCCCGTGCGCCGCCGGAATAACCGTCGCCGCTCCGGAGCGCGTTATCGCTTACCTGTTTTACCAGCCGAGCGCCTTGAGATTCTCTCTCGAGATCCTTGCGCACTCAAGGGAGTCCTGTCCTTCGCTGCTGTCCTGCTCGACAATAATATACTTAGAGTAGTTAGCCTCGCTCGCCTTAAGCACTGCCGGAAGATCGAGATTGCCGTTTCCGAGCGGGCAGAAGCGGAAGCCCTTGAAGTTATGGCGATTGATCTGCTTGCCCTCTTCTACGGTGCTCTCGTCGAGTGTTCCCTGAAAGTCCTTTGCATGGACAAGCGGGAGATAGCCGTAGAAATGGCTCATGTACTCAACGGGGTCTATGCCTGCCGCAAGCACCCAGCCCACATCAAGCTCGGGCTGAAAATACTCGTGCGGGAGATGCTCTCTGAGGTAGTCGAGCATATAGAGACCGTCAACCTTCTTTTCAAAGTCCCACTCGTGGTTATGGAATGCGAGCTGAATGCCCTGCTCGCTGCATATACGTCCCATATATGCCCACTTTTCAAGTATCTCTTTATTGTCCGAGCCGTCGACGGGTCGAAGCTCGTCGGGCACGGTCGCAAATACAAGATACTTTACACCGATGGACTTATACATTGCCACAAAAGAGAGAAAATCGTCTCCGACGTCGTGAAGCTGAAAATGAGCGGCAACCGCCTTTATCTTAGCCTCACGCAGCGCCTTGCGCATATCCTTTGCTGTCAAGCCGTAAAGACCCGCGAGCTCTACGCAGTCGTAGCCCATCTCCTTAAGCGCCTTGAGTGTTCCGACAAGGTCACGCGACGCGTGGTCGCCGACCGAATAAATCTGGATTCCAACCGGAAGTGCCATAGCTGTTCCTCCTGAAGAGAGTGCTCTGAATTATTGAATTATTTTTTAGTTATTCGGGCGGGAACGGCTGCGGTGCCATGACGCTCCGACACGCCGCGCCGCCCGATTTTTTATTTGCTATCAGTCGATGTGCTTACGAAAAGGACGGTGAGGACGCTCCTCGCTTCCTCTGTCCTCCGCGCCGGGAAGTGCATCGCGGCGGGAGAGGTTGATTCTGCCCTTTTCATCGTTGCCGAGGAACTTGACAGTCATAGTGTCGCCGACCTGGCAGACATCCTCGACCTTTTCCACGCGGCGGTTATCGAGCTTGGATATATGAACAAGTCCCTCCTTGTTCGGTGCTATCTCGACGAATGCGCCGATCGGGATAATCCTCGTTACCTTACCGGTATAGACAGCGCCTACCTCCGGCTCAAAGATTATGCCCTTGATGATCTCCTGTGCCTTGAGCGCACTGTCGCGGTCGACTGCTGCAATGAATACGGAGCCGTCATCCTCGATGTCGATCTTTGCACCGGTATCTGCAACGATCTTCTGAATGACCTTTCCGCCGCTGCCGATGACCTCACGGATCTTCTCTTCCGGTATCTTCATGGATATCATCTTAGGAGCGTAAGGCGAAACATCCTCGCGCGGTGCGGGAATAGCCTTGAGAATTACCTCGTCGATTATATAATCGCGCGCGGTATGAGTTGTGGTAAGAGCAGCACGAATGATCTCGGGTGTAAGACCGTCTATCTTAAGGTCCATCTGAATGGATGTGATACCCTTGTGAGTACCTGCCACCTTAAAGTCCATGTCGCCGTAGAAGTCCTCGAGGCCCTGAATGTCGATCATGGTCATCCAACGCTCGCCCTCGGTGATAAGTCCGCAGGAGATACCCGCAACGGGTGCCTTGATCGGAACGCCGGCTGCCATAAGTGCAAGCGTAGAGCCGCAGACCGAAGCCTGAGAGGTAGAGCCGTTGGAGCTGAGCACCTCGGATACACAGCGGATCGCATAGGGGAACTCCTCCTCGCTCGGCAGTACGGGAACAAGCGATCTCTCGGCGAGCGCGCCGTGACCGATCTCACGTCTGCCGGGGCTGCGCGAGCTCTTTGCGTCGCCTACCGAGTAGCCGGGCATATTGTAATGGTGCATATATCTCTTGGAGGTCACACCGTCGATGCCGTCAAGTGACTGAGCCTCGCTGATGGTGCCGAGTGTACATATAGTGAGGACCTGAGTCTGTCCGCGGGTGAACATGCCCGAGCCGTGAACACGGGGGAGCAGGTCTACCTGTGCGTCGAGCGGACGTATCTGGTCGAGGCGGCGGCCGTCAACGCGCTTACCGTCCTCAAGCAGCCAGCGGCGTACAACGACCTTCTGGAGCTTGTAAAGTATCTCGCCTATCTCGGTGGCAGCAAGCTCTGCGGTCTCAAAGCGGTCGGAATAGCGCTCAAGCGCCTTGCTTGTGATTATCTCCATGCCCGCATCTCGTACGTTTTTGTCGTCGGTATCGAGCGCCTTCATGATATCGGGCATAAAGTCTGCCTCGATAGCGTTGTATACCTCCTCATTTACGTGATGGGGCTCATACGCAAACTTAGGCTTGCCTATCTCGGCAACAATGCCGTCGATGAAGGCAACAAGACGCTTGATCTCCTCGTGTGCGGTCATAATGGCATCAAACATGGTGTCATCATCGACCTCATTAGCGCCCGCCTCGATCATAACGACCTTCTTCATAGAGCCGGCAACGGTCAGCTCGAGGTCACTCTGCTCTCTCTCGGCAGCGGTCGGGTTGATGATTATCTTGCCGTCGACAAGTCCGACGAAAACACCCGCGATAGGCCCGTTCCACGGAATATCGGAGATCGAAAGTGCGATAGATGCACCGATCATACCGGCGATCTCGTGCGAGCAGTCGGGGTCTACCGACATAACGGTAAGGTTGAGGTTAACGTCGTTACGCAGATCCTTCGGGAAGAGCGGACGGATAGGGCGGTCGATAACACGGGATGCGAGTACAGCCTTCTCGGAGGGCTTGCCCTCGCGGCGGTTGTAGCTGCCGGGGATATGTCCTACGGAGTAGAGCTTTTCCTCAAAGTCGACCGACAGCGGCAGAAAGTCGATACCGGGGCGCGGACGCGCGGATGCGGTCGCGTTGCAGAGCACGGCGGTGTCGCCGTATCTTACGAGGCAGGAGCCGTTTGCAAGTCCTGCCATCTTGCCTGTTTCGATTACGAGCGGGCGACCTGCGAGCTCGTATTCAAAGGTTCTGAAATTTTCGAACATTTTGTTCCTCCTTGGAAGCATTTTTTTGATTTTTCCGACGGAGGCATGCGGATAGGGCACACTGTGCCCGAGCGGCTTCAAATAATCAGAATGTGCACCCCGCGCCGCAGCATGTCCGATGTCACGGGCAAAGCCGCGCACCGCTGCGATACCCCGCGCAGAGCATATTCTGATTATTTGAAATCCGAAGCACATCCGCCTGTCGCCGTCTGTTTTGTGCTCAGATAATCTCGTATAAAGCCGATATGGTTCCCGCCGAGGCGGGAACGCGGCTCCGTCATATGCAGCTAAGCTCACGCATTTATAAATGATAATGAGCCGAAATACATATGTCTCAACCTACAAGCAGGCGGAGGAGAATCCTCCGCCTGCACTGTAAGAAGATATTGCGAAAAAAACTGATTACTTACGCAGTCCGAGCTTCTCGACAATTGCGCGGTAGCGCTCAATGTCCTCTTTCATAAGATAACCGAGAAGGTTTCTGCGGTGACCTACCATCTTAAGAAGTCCGCGACGGCTGTGATGGTCCTTGTGGTTAGCCTTAAGATGCTCGTTGAGGCTGTTGATTCTGTGGGTCAGAATAGCGATCTGAACCTCGGGAGAACCGGTATCGCCCTCGTGAGTCTTGTAGGTGTCGATAATAAGCTGCTTTTCTTCCTTTGTCATATTAAATTCACCTCATTTTTTAGTATTCGGCAGACACAGCAGGCGGAGAATGAGGTACCCGAAACGACGCATATCGCAGGGCAATTATACCGCAAACCGTGAAAGCCGTCTATGACAAACAAAGTATATCACAGACCTTTTCAAATGTAAATAGCATCCTCATCTATTAACATTTTTTTAACATTTGCCGGCGCAATTTCAGGCATAATCTTCAACATATTCCGCCGGGCGCATCGGGTACAGCCGGACAGGCTGTTTTTTCGTCGCGATGCTATTATAATGCGTAAATGATGCGGCATCATCGCCGAGCCGATACCACACCGCCGATATATGATCACTCGGCATTCTTGAGCGGGAAATTCTGATTCAGCGCGCTCGTTCCGTTTCTTAAATAACGGTTTGCCGCCGAGGTAAAGCGACCGCCGGATTTAATCACATTATGGTAAGCCTCGGCGGTCGCATTCTGCAGCGCCGATATCGAAGGAAATGCGGCGGTAAAGTCGGTACGCGCCGTTTTTTCCGCTGCCGCTCTCACCATCCGCACGGACGCATTATCGCGCAGCGAGGAGACGGTAAGATACTCGATAACTGCATCATCAATCACACCGGAGGATGCGAGCGAAAGTGCCTTGAGCACGGCAGAGGTATTTTCACCGAGCGCGTTGCTGCGCGGAGTGACAAGGACCGCCGAGCTCGGAGACATTGCGGTTATTCCCGAAGTCTGCTCCGAATAGGACGGCAGCGGCAGCACTCCCCAGTCCGACTCCGCACTGGCGAGCGTCTCCGCATCGCGGAAGGTACCTACATAGAACAGCACATCGCCGCCGCGAAAGCTCGTCGCAGCAGATGTATCCGAGCCGTATCCGCTCGAAAAGCCCTGCCCGTTTCCGAAAACGGTATACGCAAGTGCCGCAAGCTCATTCATAGCGGCATCGTCGTAGCTTATGGACGGCACAGAGCCGTATTCGGTGCTGACATAATGCAATCCCGAGCTTATCTGCATAGCGTCGGCGATCTCGTTCAGCGGAAGGTCGGTAACCGCACCTATACGCGTCGCCTTATCCGCGCCGCGAGCCTCGGCTGCACTGTGCATCAGCACAGAAAAGCGCTGCCATGTCCACTCTCCGCGCTCGTACTCGCCGTAGAGATCACCCGCGCCGAGAGATTCCGCTATCGCTTTATTCCAGTAGACGGCATAGATATCGCGCACATCCTCAGTCGCGGCGCTGACAACCCCGTAGCTGCGGAATGCAGCACTCAGCTGAGACATCGCGTCGGTATTGAAAATGTCGGAGTTCGGGTCAAAATCCGGCAGACTGTATAGATTCATCAGAAGCGAATCGGCATTATAGCTGCCTATCTCCGAGATATCTATCGCAATGATATCCGCGTAGTACAGCCCTGCCTTTACGCTTGTACGCACCTCGTCCAGCAGTGCCTCGCGGGATCCCGCGAGCTTTCCGGCAATGGTGGTATTGTACTTCTTTTCTATCGCTCTGTTGCGGGCAAGCGCTGCCGCGCTTATCTCGTCTGCGGCAGTTTCGGGACACAAAATATCGGCGTGCGAATATGTCGCTATGACCGTTGCGGCACCGTCAAAATTGAGCGTTTCGAGTCCCTCGAGCGCCTTTGCCGCCTGCTCCGCACTGCGCGGACGAACGATCTCACCGGGATATTCGACCGCAGTGTCACTGCGAGCGGTGACGGCAGTAGTCTCCACCGACTCATTACCGCCCCCGCCCGAGCAAGCCGTCAACAGCATGAGCATGCCGAGCGTAAGCGCAAACAGACGCACCGCGCCGTTTCTTCTCTTCATCTTCTGTCCCTCCGTTTCCTATCTGTCCGATCGGCGCACGGCAGCAGCCATCGTATCCGATGCAGCCGTGCTGTTTTATGCCGACAGCAGGGCCGCCGAAGCGCCCCGTATTTCCGAAAAGCGGCGGAGGCGCTTCCGCCGTCCGCCGCCGATAGACAATAATTCCGATGTGGCTACAGTAATTATTCTCGATATCATACCGCACAATCCCGATATGATATCACCGAGCTATGATATCACCCTGCAAACGAGGCAGCCGCCGCACCCGATGTAGTTATACCCGAATATGTCGGTGATATACCGCCGCGTTATGCTTTGGTATATGTCTTATGCCTTGGTGTAGGTTGTTCCGTCCTTTGTGTCGATAAGGGTGATGCCCTCCGCGAGCAGCTCTGCTCTGATACGATCCGCCTCGGCATAATTCTTCTCACGCTTCGCCGCCGCGCGCGCCTCGATGCGCGCAAGTATCGACGCATCCTCGTCTCCGCCGGCGGGCTCTGCCGCTTCAAGCGAACGCTTTGCCGCGTCGATAAGTCCGAGCGAAAGCACGGTATCAAACTCGTCAATAAGGCTCAGCTTTGTACCTGACGATGCGCCGGATTTCAGCACATCGTAGAGCACGGTTATTCCGAGCGAGGTGTTAAGGTCGGCATCCATTCCGTCACGGAAGCCTGCGCGCAGACGCTCTGCCTCATTTGCATCCTCGGGCGAGACACCGCCGTCAGCGGTCGCGCCGTCACGCATCAGCGCTGCGATACGCGCGACGAGCTTATCATAGCTTACCTTAGCGTTATCAAGGCCCTCCCACGAGAAAACAAGCGCCTTGCGGTAGTGTGAGCCGAGGCAGAACAGACGGTAGACCATCGGATCGTAGCCGCGCTCGCGCAGCAGAGAAACGGTGAGAAACTCGCCTTTGGACTTACTCATCTTGCCGCCCTCGGTATTGAGGTGCAGCACATGGAACCACAGCGAGCACCACTTGTGTCCGAGATATGCCTCGCTCTGCGCTATCTCGTTTGTATGATGCGGGAATGCATTGTCTATTCCGCCGCAGTGAATATCGAGATATTCGCCGAGGGTATGAATGCAGATAGCCGAGCACTCGATGTGCCAGCCGGGGTACCCTACGCCCCACGGGCTGTCCCACTTCAGCTCCTGATCGTCGAACTTCGACTTTGTAAACCAGAGCACAAAGTCGCTCTTATTGCGCTTATTCGTATCCTTTTCAACACCCTCGCGGACACCCTCCTCGAGATCCTCGCTGTCGTGCTTGTTAAACACGTAGTACTGCTCGAGCTTTGAGGTATCGAAATAGACGTTTCCGCCCGCAATATATGCATAGCCCTTCTCGACCAGGCGCTCTATCATCTCGATGTAGTCGGGGATGCGCGTCGTTGCGGGAACGACGAATTCGGGGCGCTTGATATTAAGCGCCGCGCAGTCGGCAAAGAATGCATCGGTATAGTAGCGCGCTATCTCCATGACCGTCTTGTGCTCGCGGCGCGCGCCCTTGAGCATCTTATCCTCGCCCTCGTCGGCATCGCTCGACAGGTGTCCGACATCGGTGATATTCATCGTTCTGTGCACCTTATATCCGATATATGTAAGATACTTTTCGAGAACGTCCTCCATTATATAGGAGCGCAGATTTCCTATATGCGCAAAATGATACACGGTAGGACCGCAGGTGTACATGCGGAGCACGCCGGGCTCCTTCGTCACAAGCTCCTCTTTCGTTCTCGTTGCGGAATTATACAGCTTCATTTATCTTTTATGTCCTTTCAGGGTGTTAGAAAATGCGTCTCACTCGAGGTCGGAATCGCCGCCGTCAACTTCATTGCTATCGACTTCATTGCTATCGACTTCATTGCTATCGACGTCATTGCTATCGGGAGCAATGCCGTCAGCATCATCGCCGTCAAGATCTTCATAGCCGTCCTCAGCATCATCCGGATACGCCTTGTCCGGATCGGCTTCGTCCGTCTCAGCCTTGTTGTCACGGTGCTCGGCATCATCCCAGAGCGCCTCATCGGGGGTGCGGACATAGTGCAGCTCGGTAGAAAAGCCTCGTACACCGTCATTCTCGCCGCTCTCATCAATTTCATCAATCTCAGTAAGCTCATCGGCATCGTCGATCTCGTCACTCTCACCAAGCTCATCCAAAGAATCAAGCTCCGAGAGAGCCTCACCGGTTATCTCCTCGAGCACCGAGATGCGGTCGCGCAGTCTGCGCAGCTCCTGATCAATCGGGTCGGGGATATTTATCTGATCGAGATCCGAGCCGGTCTCCTCAACGCGCACGCCCTCTCTGCGGACGACCCGCGCGGGAATACCGACTGCGGTAGAATCGGACGGCACCTCGTCGAGCACCACCGCGCCTGCGGCTATCTTGGAATTGTCGCCTATGGAGAACGGTCCGAGCACCTTAGCGCCCGCGCCGACCATTACATTGTTGCCGAGGGTTGGATGGCGCTTTCCTGTATGTTTACCGGTTCCGCCGAGCGTAACACCTTGATACAGCGTGCAGTTATCGCCGATCTCCGCCGTCTCTCCGATAACGACCCCCGAGCCGTGGTCGATAAACAATCCCTTACCTATCGTAGCACCCGGATGGATCTCTATTCCGGTAAGAAAACGCGCGGTCTGGCTGATAAGACGTGCTGAGAACTGATGTCCGCCCTCATTCAGCTTGTGTGCGACACGGTACGCCGCGACTGCATGCAAACCCGAGTATAACAGCAGTACCTCTGCCCTGCTGCGTGCCGCCGGATCACGCTCCATTACAGAGTCAACATCAGAGCTCAGCTCCTCAACCATCTCACGTGTGCCTGCCGCCACGGCGGCAGTACCCTTGCAGATTTTTTTCGCGCCCTTGCATGCGAGTTTTACGCCGTCTGCGGCTAGCCGTGCCGCCTTCTTCGGCACATCGCCGCATTGTTTATTTTCGTTCTCGGAAAGCAGGCGCTCGACAGAGCTGCATACCGTCCCCATATATTTGCGCACGCAGCTTCTTGCTGCCGTGCCGAGCTCACTGTTCTTTATGGCATCGAGCTGTTTTCCTATTTTATTTATATAACCCATATTCTCTGCTCCTTTTCTCCGGCATCGCCGGAATGATTGGGATGCTCAGACGGATATATAGATACCCGTATATCATATTATATCCGTTTTGAAATCGCTTGTAAATAGTTTTTAGTGATTATTTATTGACTTTTTTGTGCAGTTATATTATAATGAGTACGATAAACGCGAGCAGTATCACCCTGTCGGCGTCCGTCGGCGAGAGAAAGGAATCGTAAATGCTTAAAAATTTATGCGGTCGTCCCGCAAGAATGCTCCTTGTCTACCCGGACTATACCGACCGCGACAGCACAAAAAGGGTCAGCGGAGGAAATTACAGCGAGGGACTCGCCTCGATCTCTGCCGTACTAAAGCAGGGCGGACACGATGTCAGGCTGCTGCATCTGTTGAATCTTCATACAGAGGAGGATTTCAAGAGACGGCTGCGCGAGGCAGGTGAATTCGATATCATCGGTTTCTCCATACGAACGACCGCATTTCCCGACTGCATAGAATATATCAAGTGGACAAAGGAGGTCTGCCCGGAAGCCTTCATCATCTGCGGCAGCTACCATCCGACGCTCGTGCCGGATGAGGTTCTGGCAGTAGACGGAGTCGACTGTGTATGCGTCGGTGACGGCGAATATGCAGAGCTCGAGCTCTGCGACAAGATGCGCGACGGTGAAGATTATACAAGCATCGAGAGTCTTTATTTCAAGCTCGATGACGGCAGCTTTAAGCACAATCCCATCCGACCGCTCTTTGCAGACCTTGATCGGCTTCCGATTCCGGACTTCGAGTTATTCGACTATGACAACCTCGAATCCTCAAAGGTCGGCACCGCGATAGTCATCGTCAGCCGCGGCTGTTTTTATAACTGCACCTACTGCGGAAACGGAAACTTCCGTAAGGTCTATCCGAACAAGAAGATCTACGCGCGCTTCCGTTCGCCCGAGAATGCGATACTGTATCTGAAAACGCTGCTCTCGCGCCATCCGCAGATAAAGTTCATCAACTTTCGCGACGCGATATTCAACATGTTTCCCGACTGGTTCGACCGCTTTATCGACATGTATAAAGAGGAAATCGGACTGCCCTGCACCGGCAATATCCGCTTTGACATTCTCACAGAGGAGACGGTCAAGAGAATGAAGGACGCAGGCTTCTACACCATCGACATGGGTCTCGAGAGCGGAGATCAGGAGATGCGCTTCAAGTATCTGCGGCGCTATCAGACCGATGAGATGATAATCAACTGCTCCAACTGGTTTCACAAGTACGGCATAGCGCAGCTGACCTACAACATCATAGGGCTGCCGTACGAGGATATACATCGCGCGCTGAAGACCATCAAGCTCAATGCGAAAATAAAGAGCGACCGCACTATACCGAACATCTTTTATCCTTATGAGGGAACACCGCTTTACGAGATATCGAAGCAGGCGGGATTTATCCCGGAGGGCGACTTTACCAAGCGGAGAGTTCCGCTGATACAGCCGCAGTTTCCCGAGGAGCAGGTACTGTTTATCGAGGCGTACTTCATGCATTTTGTGCGCCGCTATAAGCTCGCATATCGGCTTCCGAGCGGCATAGGGCGCGTTTATGAGCGTTGGCTCGACCATCGCGTAACCGGAAGGCAGGTGCCGTATAAGGCGCTTGTCGCGATACACGATGTATACGCAGCTGCGCGAAACTCACTAAAGGACTTTCTTGTCAACCATCTGCCTAAGCTCTATATGAAGCTGCGCATGCTCAAGCATCGCAAAAAGGCAGAAAAGGCAGACTGAACGTAATTATTCATCACCTTCTTATGAGATACAGCCAACAGAAAGGATGTATCAAAACGAGTGCGCGGAATGAAAATTTCGGGGAATAGAATTTTCCGCTGCGGTGAAGAATAGATATGATAAAGGAGACCGCTGTGTGCGGGAATGTTGTCATGACATATAAAATCGATCAGAACAAATGTATCGCCTGCGGCACGTGCGACGTTGAATGTCCGCGCGGCGCGGTGATAATAAGCGAAATGGGCAAATTCAGCATCGACGAAGAGAAGTGCGTTAGCTGCGGAATATGCGCATCCGTCTGCCCCGTAGATGCGGCAGGAAAGTAACCCATCCGGCGAAAGGAGACTAACTATGGAAGAGAACAATATTAAGGACGAGGAGCTCGACGCTGTCGAGACCGAGGAGGAGGTCGAGGTATATACCCTGACCGACGAGGACGGCAACGAGGGGCAGTTTGAGCTTGCGGCTGTCAAAGAACTCGACGGAAACAGATACTATGCTCTTATTCCAATGGACGGCGAGGACGGAGATTACTATGTCGTTCTTAAGGAGGAGCAGGAGAACGGAGATACTATTCTCGCGACCATCGACGATGATGCGGAATTTGACCGCATAGCCGCCGTATTTGATAACGAGCTGTTCGGCGAGATAGATTACGATGCCGAGGGCTGATACCCGCGCTTGAATACAACTGAATAACACAGCACATGTACGAGCAAAAAAAGCTTTTCCTGCCTCGTGCGTGATGCGTCGGTTAATTAAACCCACAACTATTAAAAGGAGTCCGAGTCGGACGGGGGGAATGCAGACCTCCCTCTCCGCCCTGCGTTTGACGAACTATATGTCCGTCACCACGGCGGAAAAGGATGCTGGGAGCACAAAGCCGTTCGGGAGGACACCTACCTTGCTGCGGCAGGGTTTATAATTGCCGACGCACACGGCGAAGCGGGACTTTTTTATGTCATTTTTATATCATAATACACGTGCATTACGCAGCACACACCATAAGGAATATCGCCTCAAGGCGCACTGCCTGCCTATTTAGTTTATCCAATGGGCGGCAAGGCGCTTTTTTTCTCGGTTCCATATATGTTTGTTATGCTGCGGCAATGTAATATCCCGCTTCTTTTCACACGGCAAACTTCTCCTCCGCTCTTTTTCCTTATTCCGCATCGCATACACGAATATTCGGCTCCCGCGCCGCATACCATTGCCGTGAGCAGTAAAGACGGCGGCATTGCCGCGCATAACGGAGGTATATCATGGACAACAATACGGAAGAAATCCGACGCGAAGCAGAGCCCGAGCGAGGCACAAAGCCGCGCGATACGGTCAAAACGGCTGAGAGGGTCAGCGTTCCGCTCGGCGCGGAGAGCGAGAGCCATACCGTCACCGGACGGCATTTTCGCGACAGCACCGACCACAGCGCCGAAATAACCCTGCCCGACTATTACGGTAATGCGGAAAAGCTGATGTTCGTCCGCGCGGTGCCGCGCATCGAGGAGGTATACACCGACGGCGACGAGATAAAATATACCGGCTCGGTCAAATATACGGAGGTATTCCTTACAGACGAAGGCATGCTGCGAAGCATAACGACCGATTCTCCGCTCAGCGGAAGCGCCGTATGCCCGCGAGACGGAGACGGAGATGTATGTATAAGCGCAATACCGCTATGTTCCGCAGCCTCGGGCAGACTGACAAGCCCGAAATCGCTCAGCGTCAAGTGCACGGTAGTCACCGACCTGATGCTCACCGAGCAGGATCCGGTCGAGCCGACCGTGCGCAGCAGCACCGAGGCGCTGACCGACGGTCTGACGCTTCAAAAGCGAACCGACAGCATCGAGTCGCTCTGCATACAGTCGTTTACCGAGAGCGGGATCCGAGGCAGCGAGGATATCGAGCTTGAGAGCGGGATGCCGCCGATAGAGGAGCTTATCTGCTGCTCCGTGCGCATATATCCCGACGAGTGCAAGCTCAGCGGAAACGAGATAACCCTGCGCAGCAACGCGCAGATAAACATTCTATGCCGCGGCGAGGGCGGAGCTATAATGTCGATGCAGAAGCGCATTCCGATCACAGAGACCTTTGATTCACCCGAGTGCATTGAGGGACGAACGGATGTGAGCTGCTTCCCGATTCTGTCACTCGACACAGTAAGCGCTGAGCCTGCGGACAACAGCTTCGGCGAGCGCAGGATAATCGAGCTCGACTATACATACTCCGCAACGGTATTCTGCTTCTACTCCTGCACCGTTCCGGTCGCTCGCGACGCATATTCCACCGAATATATGACGACGCCCGAATTCATAACCCGTGACACGGTACGCTTTTCGGAGCTGAAATGCGGCAGCGTCTCGATCGGCGATTCCGCACCCATTCCGAACTATACCGAGGGCTCGCATCCAGAGATATTGTACTCCGATGCCGCCGTGTGCGAGCTGTCGGCTCGACTCGATCCCGAGCGCGGGAAGCTCGAGCTGAGCGGCAGGGCATGCGTATATCTGCTTCTCAGCGGAGAAAAGCACCCGGTGCCTATGACCTTTGACACACCGATAAAGGTCGAGCTCGACGGCTACGGTCTTGAGGGGCGCACCGAGATACTTGCAACAGCAGCGCCGCGAGGTGTGCGTGCACGGGTGGACGGAAGCTCTGTTCATGTCGACTTCGAGCTTGATTATCTGCTCGCCGTTTTCTCGCGTCGCGATGAGGAAATGATAGCCTCGCTAACCGTCGACGAGACAAAGACCTGCATTCCCGCCGACCGCCCCGCTATGGTGCTGTACTATCCGAAAAAGGGCGAAATGCTGTGGGATATCGCAAAGCGCTACGGAACAACCGTTGCAGATATTCGCTCAGCCTGCGGAGTTCAGGGTGACACTGTGGACGGTCAGCACGTGATAATGCTGCCGAGAAAGAAAAAATGCCCGGTGAAAGCATAAAGGCGGCATAAAACAATGTCATAAGGCAGAGAAAACAGCCGGATCGAGCAGTAATATCCGATTCGCACAAAAAGGGATGCGGTGGCTATGCCCGCCGCATCCCTTTTAATATTACCCGTCCGATAACATCCGAATTCGAGAATTTAACTCTCCCCATTGCAACGCGAAAGCGCTCGACACACAGCCGCATCACATGAGTAACATGCTCGATAGAGTCAATACATCAGCCTCTTTTCGCTCGGTAATTAGAGCAAGCAGCCCGAGGATAGATCTTGTCTGTATTCATAATTTCAGTCTCCTTTCGTTTACGGCTTAATTATACCGCGAAAAGAGCTGTGACCGAACAATACAAATCGCCCCGAATGTCGAATTCGGGGCAAAAAGTGAATTTGTTATGCAAATAATAGCTCTTCAAAAGCCGATCAATGCTCTATCTGAAAGCTCGGATCCTCCATTAAATACTGTAGGATAACATTTACATCCTCCTGCATATTTGCCTGCTCAGCATCATCTACCGGATAATCAATAATATATATCGGTGTACCGTTATAGCTGCCGAGAAGATAGCCGTCACATTCATGAAACATCAGATCAAACAGCGCCGTCCCGTTATTGGAGAACCTCACGCCGTCGTCGGACACATCTATCTGTACATCTTCACGCCACTTTGCCGGATACTTCATTGTAACGATCCGAGTATCAATATCAAAGACAGCCTCGGTCTCTTGCGCGGCATTCTGACTTTCGGATGTACGGTTATCCGTACCGACGGTACTGCCTGTTGTCTCATCGACAGTATTATTATCACCGCACGAAAACATCATAAAAACACAGAAAGCAAGCACTAAAAGTACAGATATATACCTCATTTTAATATCTCCCAAATTAAATCAACAGCTTTTTTAAGAGCAAACACTCGGCACGGGCTCAAAGAGCCGTTCGAGCCATAAAAATTACTCAGACTTACGGTGTGAAAAAACACCCCTCAGCACTAAGGAATCAAGCATCATTTTTGTATTAGGTCTCAGCGGTCCGATAAAAGCCGGTGCTATCATTGTTGTAATGATCTGCGCGATCAAGGATGCAGCTGCTGCTCCGGAAGCGCCGAATCGCGGAATAAAAATAAAATTCAAAATAACATTTGATACCGCAGCAGCACCGTATACCCATTTGAGATACTTTTGCTTATTTTCACACACGATCCATGCATTTCTTGCAACCCCGAGATAAGAAAATGCGGTGTACCAAGTTATGATCCGAAGCGGCATAACCGATAGCATATATGAATCGCCGTACAAGAAGTGTATGATCTGCGCGGAAAAAATGCAAATAATCAGTGACACCGCAACAGAGATATAAAAAACTACAGAGTAGAGTAATTTGTTCTTCTTCTCATATGATGCAATATATCCTCTTTTATAATCCTCCATGATAGCGGGATAAAAGGAATCGATAACCGCCTGCAAAACAAAGCACCATGATGTGCACAGAGCAGTCGCGGTCGAATAGTAACCTATCTCCGCATCGCTTATCATCTGCTTGAGCATAAACTTGTCGGTCTGAGCATAGATAGACACCATAAGCGACGGTAATATAAAGTGCCAGCTGGATCTGAGCAGCGACCTGCCGTATTCCTTAGAAAAGCTGAGCCGCTGTCCTCCCTCAGTCTTATAAACGGCAATCAAGACAATTCCGACAGCTATGTAATCAAGCGATGTTGCAAATGCAAAAAAAACAACGCTTTTCCCCGTCACGATCAAAAAGACGCGGTATATCGCCGCAATCAGATATCCTACCAATGTCGCGATCGCCGTCACCTTTGATTTCAGTTTTGATTGAAACCAATAATTGAAGGTCTCGAACACATTAAATATCATACCGAGGGTGCACAACGCAACGACCGCCAATGTCATCGGTTCGCCGTCATCGACAACAGAAACGATACATACAATACTTATTGCGGAAAGGAAGCTCGATATTATCTTTAAAACAATAGATGTTCCGAGAACGGTTCCTTCCTTTTCTCTGTTATTCACCAGTTCTTTTACAATTACGGAATTTATTCCGAGTGTGCATACCGAAGCAAAAAAACCGGTATATGCGCTTGCATAGTTTATTAAACCAAAATTTGAAGGTCCGAGAAAGCGAGTCGTATATATTCCGACGAAGAAGTTAATTGCCATCTGAATAATACGACCGCATATCAGCCACCCGGCGTTTTTGACCGTTTTACTTTTTATCAGTTGCTTCAGAAAGTTCAAGTTCTCTTATACTCCTTGCAGGCACACCGCCAACCAACATATTATCCGGCACATTTTTGACCACGCACGCGCACCCCGCCACAACGCACGATCTGCCTATCGAGGTATCCCCGATTATTGTAGCGCGACCGCCTATCCATGTGCCCGAACCGACGCTCTGGCAAAATTTTTTCCCGACACCGGCTCTGCGTTTTGCATCGCCGATCTCGTGACCTCCGGTTTGAAAAATTACTTCCGGACCGATATCGCAATTATCACCGATAGCGACAATGCCGTTACCGTTGCAGCAAAAATTTTTCCCTATCCAGCAGTTATTTCCGATATGAACTTCGGCACTGCAAAAGAAAGGTCCGACAACTTTTGTTCCTTCTCCGATATCAAAGCCCGCAAATCTAAGCAGTGATCTCTTAGCACCGAACGCACCGGTTGAAGCAAAAAAATGATTAACGAGAAAAAGCCCCAGTTGCCTTTTGACAGTTTTAATTTTCATATGCAAACCAATCGTCCTTCAATATCTCCGCTTTACTGCACGGACCGCTCTCATACAAATCAGGTGCATTATCGCCCGCAATGAGTCTACCCGACACCTCAATCAGCCTTTCGGCAGCGATCTCGGGAGACCATTCGTCCACCATTGCTTCATAAGCGGCTTTTCCCATGCTATAGCAAAGATCATTATTGTCAAGCAATAATTTCACCTTTAGATAAAGATCTTCGGCATCCCCGTCTTTGTATATCAGTCCGTTTTCTCCGTTTCTTATCAGAAACGGAACCGAGCCTATCTCATGGCTAGCTACAACAGCACAGCCGGAATTCATAGCCTCATTCAATACAGCGCCCCATCCCTCGTTCTTATCGGATGTAAAGAGAAAAATCTCGCTTTTCTCCATCATATTCCGGACTTCTTCGGGAGACATTGCGCCGCGCAAAAAGACGGTATCATCCAAGCCTTTTTCATGAATAAGGGTCTTTACATATGAGCTTAGAGCTCCGCCGCCTACCATATCAAGGGTAAATAAATATCCCTCATTTTTTAACCTCTCAGCAATATAAACGGCATATTCCGGATGCTTTAAGTCTATCATACGTGCAACCCAAAGGAGCGAATCGGCTCTTTTGAGTTTTCTTAAATCCTCATACCCGCCCGGATATTTAATAACCTCTGTAAAATACCCCCATTTCAGCGACTTGTTCTTAAACAAGAAAAAACGGCTGTACTCGTAGGGGGCATATGCGCTTGCGCTCAATAAATATATAGGCAGCCTGCGCGGATTTCTTGAGCTCCACTTGAGAAATCTCGGAAGGAATTTTATCGGCTCTCTTCTTCCTTTGATCGGCCTCTCAGAATATCTGTAAATCAACTTTTTATTCTTTTTCCGCTCTTTGATCAGGTATTCCGGAGCAGACCCTACTATAACTACATCCGCATCGTTGACAAGCCGGAGAATTTCCGATTCGGTTTTGCTGCTCAAGCTCAGCACATACGGCGCGGTGATCTTTTTATATCCAAGGGCTTCTCGCTCGGCGCTCATTTTCTTCGTTGATATAAAACGGTAATCCTCGCACCTGCAAAACAACGCATCCGAAAGCGGTTTTTGATGGTGATTAAAGTAATTAGACAGAAATACTATTCTCATCTTCTTGCCTCATTCTGTTCATGTTGGTCACAACACCGTCCAGCAAAACAACACTGAGCATAAATATAGGTGCGCCTTCAAGAATCGGCTCAAGAAACATCTGAATAGCAGCAACGACCGTATACGGTATCAGCAGCACCCTACAAGCCAAGGAATTGCTCCCTCGAACAAATTTGATTGTACTTTTTACCCACAAGACCAAATATGCCATAAGCATAGCAAAAGCAAAAACTCCACCCTCGCTCAGCGTATCAAGCAACAGATCATGTGCATAGATCCCTCCTACGGCTTGACGTATATTCCCGCCGCCCCAAGGATATTTAATTATATTTTTGAGATATTCAATTTTGATCTGCCATCTTTCGGTTGCAAAAAAGCCCTCTGAGTTCGGAGAAGAAGAGTCTATTCTTCTGAACAAATAGCTGTTGCTTATTATTTCGGATAGACCGAACACATTATATTGGATCGCTAAAAGAATGATCGTCAGCAAGATTATCACCAGAGTCAATGATATCCTCGCTTTCTTTGTTTTTGCATTGAGAGCGAGAATAAGTATGCCGACAATAACGGAAACAACAGATATAATTATCGTTGCTCTGCTTCCTACAATAGCGCCGTAAACAAGGCACGGAATTATCAGAAGTAATATACTCAGATATTTCCCGCGCTTCATTACAATAAAGGTCAAAAGCGCAGCAGCAAAAGAGTAATTTATCATCTGTCCGGTAGAGGATGAAACAGATCCGGACCAAAAATCATAATGTACTGCACCGTAATCGAATCCGCCGTTCCGAACAATCTCGGAAGCACAGTTCAAAAACACATGGAAGCACATTCCGACAGCTAAACAAACAAAAATATTCGAGACAAATTTATTTTTATCCTCGCAACCCATAGACAAATTCATTCCGAACAGATACGCAAACGGCAGTATCATTACATCTATATGGGCATCTCCGGACGTAACAAAAACAACTATTGAATATATTAATGAAAACGCAGCCAAAACGCAGCATTTAGCATCAATGCGTATTTTACCTTTATGTATGCACTGACCGGCAAAGGCTACGAGGAGAATATATCTTCCGCATAGCATAAAATTCATTGAAAAAAGTAATAATGCCAAATATGTTATAAACATATTCTTCTCCTCTCGGTACAAATCAGAGATCGGTTTTGCCGGAAACATTCCGTTGTCCGCCATGCGCCGCGCGGAGGCACCGATCAGCATGGCTCCCCCTCCGATTAATACGGAGGGGGGAGAACCAAATCAGTTCTGAATCAATTTACCGTTGCTGTCAAAAGTATAATAACCCTCTTCAAGGATTCCGTTTCCTTTGTTTGCGGGTACAAAATACTTACCGGTTACCGGTCTGCAGCCGCTGTTGACGTAATATATGGAGCCGTCAAGCTCAATCACACCGGCAGCGGTTCTCTGACCGTTTCTGAAATAATAGGTCACACCGTCAGTCCACTTTGCAAAGCCGGAAGCCGGCAGCTCACCGCTCTCTGTAAAGTAGTAGTAGCCCTCACTGAGAATTCCGTTTCCTGCGGCATCGGTAACATAGCAGACACCGGTATTCAGCTTGCAATCGCTGCCTACATATATTGTCTTGCCGTTATACTCGATAACACCCGCAAAGTACGGACGACCCATTACGATATAACAGTTTTCGCCCTTCCAGTCAGCAAATTCTCCGTCAATAAGAGTACCGTCGTTGTGGAACAGGTAGAAACCTTCCTCAAGTATGCCGTTAGTCTTATTAGCGGCTGCCCAGTACATACCGGTTGCTGCCTGACAATTGCTGCGGATATAGTATATATCCTCACCGATCCTTACGAGACCGGCAGCATAAGGCTGACCGTTTCTCATATAGCACATATTGCCCTGCCACATTGCAAATGCGTTGTCAACAAGGACACCGTCCTCGCCGAAAGCATAAGTACCTTCGGTAAGCAGGCCGTTAGTCTTACCTGCGGAAACGGTACAAGTACCCTTGCCGAGCATGCAGTCAGAACCAATATAGATAATTTTTCCATCTTCGTTGAGAATAAGTCCTGCAAAGCACGGCTGTCCGTTTCTTATATAGCGCAGCGAATTCTGCCAGAGACCGAATTCGTTATTAGCCATTGCGTAATTATCCTTAAAGAGATAATAGCCCTCGGGAAGCAGTGAGTTGTTCTTTGCATTGGAAACATATACTATACCGCTCTTTGCCTCATAGGTACCGGAGAAGTAGTAATACTCTCCGTCAACCAGCTGAAGACCGGTCTGAGAAATTCCGTCAACAAGATAGTAGAGCTTGCCGGATACGGTCAGCAATCCGGTCGTATCGAGCTTAACAGCCTTACCGTCGGTTCCGAAATCGTACCACTGAGGAGTATGGCTGTTAGAGTTGATTACGTACCTGAGTCCTTCATATCTGTAACCGGGCTCGACATTCGCATCTCCGAAGTAATAATCATATCCGTCGATCGTATGCCAGCCGTGACCGTAGTAATTAGGACCGTAATAGTATCTTGCACCGGCAGCGGTTATATACCACTGACCGGATACCAGCTTACCGTTTTCTTTAAATTCGAATGTAACCTTGCCGTTATTATACGTACTTACAGCGGTAAGGGTCTCGGTATCAAAGTAGTACCACTCATCATCGATCATTACCCAGCCGCCGGAAAGAGCTCCGAGCTTCGAGTAACCCCACTTACCGTCGTTCTCAACAAGTCCGGTATAAACGCCGCCCTTTTCGCCGTTTTCAACGGTATAATATACACTGTCAATAAGCACATAACCGTTGAGCAGCACACCGTCAACATAATACTTACCGTCAACAATACCGTTTGCAAGTATTCCGTCAACATAGAGCTTGCCGTCGACAATGCCGTTTGCCTTAGCATGGCAGTTTACGCACTTGCCGTCAACATAATTATGACCCGTTGCGGGGACAGTCGTGCCCCAATCAACGACCGAATTACAAACCTCGCAGAAGGTTCTTCCGGTATAGCCGGACTCGGTGCAGGTCGCAGCCTTATCGGCAATAGCCTCGGCAGTATGGATATGTCCGCCGTTCCAAGCATCGTAGTATGCTTTTCCCTCGGTCGTAGAGATCATATCCTTTGCCATCTTATACATCTCGGTGTCAACCTGAGGTCCTACGCCGGAGAAGGTGGCGGTCTCGCCGTCAACAAAGGAAACTACGCCGCGATCGATATCCATGCTGATATCAACCGGCCAGAATTCCTTCATGCTCTTAAACTGAGCATAGGTATAAGCGGGTTTTCCGTTCTTTGTTCCGCTGGTATAGTTGTAGCCCATCTTAAGCTCCCATGTACGTATGGGCATCGAGACAAGCACACCCTCGCCGGTGGAATCATTGCTTCCGACACGGGTAACGGTAACGGTTGCAATATTCTCATCATCCTGAATAGAATACTCTGCACTGAAGCCGGGAGCAACATTCATATGGTCAAGCTCCCATCGGCTCATATTGTTCAGATCAATATCGACGGTTACAGACTGAACCTTTTCAATATCGGTTGCAACAATATCCGCATACCATACGGAGCCGAGCAGTATCTTATCAAGAGATGCATCATGAGCAACGACCTTTACGGTAGAAATGCCTGCATTCGCCTGAACATTTACAGCACGAATGATCGAAGCATAGTTGCCCATATTATCGCAAACAGAGAACTTGACGTGATGAACGCCGTCTGCAAGCACTGCATCGGAAACGGACATAACACCGTCCTTGAGTGTGCATGCGGTTTCAACTCCGTCGATATAAGCCTTTGCCGTAGATGCATCAAGACCGGTAAAGTTGGCCTTTTTGGTGTTATCTGCCACTTTAACGGCAAAGCTCAGCGTATTGTCATTGACCGTAGGTACTGCATCCTTGGCGATTGCAACAGCGTCGGACATGTTAGTCGTAGCATATGTTACATCACCGAATACGGGTGCCTCGCGATCGTCAACGGCATCGGAATAATCGACGGTGATATCATCGACATACATTACATATCTGCCGTTGTAGGACTTATGCTGATTGTAGTAATAGTTATAGGAGGCTCCGTCACGGTCGGAAATATAGAACTGTACGATATAAGAGTTGAGCAGATCAAGACCCTTGTACTTGCTCAGATCTATCGACAGATAGTGCCAACCGGGCTCCTCAAATGTGTTGACAAATCCGGTAGTAGAGTTGATATCATCGGCAAGCGTATTCGTAATGGAATCGCTTCCTCTGACATACTCGCCGTCATCATTCAGCACCAACGGATATACGGTATAACGGATCCATGTAGAAACATCCTCATCGGATATATAGATCCACATTCCGAGCTTTGTTGCTTTCTCGATCTTCTGCTCGCCGCCCTTATACTCGAGCGCCGTCATCATATAACCGGACTCAAGCGAGTTTCCGTAGTTGATATCCAGTGCCATTGCGCCGTTGCCGCTGTGGACCTTACCGGTCTCGGCGGTTACGGGATACACCTTACCCTCGGGCAGAGTTTAGTTATACTCAATGTATCCGAGGTCAAACATGCTCGTATCGCCGTCTTCAAAGTCGAAAATGGTCTCAGAGCCCTTACCGAGCTTTATAAGCGTCGAGGCAGTGACCTCTATTCCGACAAAGGTTGCGGTAATGCCGCTTTCGGTGGCTTCACCGTTCCCTGCGGTGAATTCAAAGCCGCTTATAGCACCGATTTTATCGTTTTCAAGTGCAAAGGATATATCATCCGCCTTGAACTTTACTTCGTTCAGTCCGTATGTAGCGGTCAGCGCAAGCGTTACGCTCTTTCCGAACGGAACTACGATCTCGGAGGTAGCAAACGCCAGCTTTTCCGGAATTACCGAATGAATAGTGAGCGATCCGACCTCCCTGCCGCCGTGAACTGCGGTAAGAACAACGTCGCCCGCCTCACCTGCGGTAAGAACACCGTTTGCATATGTGCCGTTGGTCACGGTATAGGTAAGATCACCCGGAATATCGGCAGCGCTGCCGGAGGAGGAAACACCTGCAACGGTGACCTCGGTGGAGGTGCCGGGGGTAACATACTCATCCGACGCATTCATTGTAACATGATCGAACGCATTGGAGGGAACGGCGGTCGATGCGATAATAAGTCCGGACGAAATGGAACGCTCCGAGCCGTCGGAAGGTCTGTTGATTACCTCTATCGCGTCAGAGCCCTCGGGACGGGATGCATATGTGGTCGATCCGCCGCCGTCGAGGTTTACTGCCGCAACGCAGCCTGCCTCCAGCATGATCTGTGCAAGCTCGTGCATAGAGCCACCGCAGGAGAACGGCTCCTGACGTCCGTCAAGAACCATCATAACGACCTTACCCTCTGCCGTTACGCCGACGCAGGTACGGGAATGACGCTGAGTATTATAGCTACCGGTTGCGCCGGCAGTTACATCCTTACCGTCTCTGACCAGCCACTGAGATCCGGCAGCCGCCTGCCAAATAGTACTGTTTCCGTTCTCATCGACATAGTTTCCTATATTCTTGGCATAGTCTATAACAGCAGTCTTGCCATCCTTTAGAATTGCAAAAAAGTTATCATAGCTTACTGTACCGAAGGATACACCGTCAATATAGGTTATACCGATAGGCTGACCCGTGGTCATGTTGTAGAAGGAGGCATTGACACCTGCTACTACATTATAGTATTCGCTGATAAACTGAGAATCCTCGGGATTGCTGTACTTCTGATTAGCATAGGCAATCTGATTTGTCAGCTTGTCCATACCCATAATGCCGTTCTCATGCTGCTTCAGATACGAAGTCTGAATGACAACGTCATCGCGGGTAATATCCGCAGTGGCTACATAGTAGACCATCTGCTTTCCGTCCTTGGCATAGGCATAATTTATATACTGGTCTATGCCGGGCGCAAGAGTTGACGACGTGCTCTTAAACACATCGTGCGTTTCTGACACAAAGTCCTTGTTGTACGCTGCAAACGAGGCTACGGGAATAACGCTCGTAAGCATCAGCACACAAAGAATTCCTGCCAGTGCTTTGGTAAGAAATTTGCGCTGTTTCATACGTTCTCTCCTTATTTTTATTTTTTATATAATCGCCCATCGGCGTTATATACAGTTACTTCGGCTTCAATTCGGAGCATACCGAGCCTTACTGTGATTTAATATGGATACCGCCGCCCGGAAGCTCTTCCAAATAATCAGTATACGGTCTGCAGAGATCTATAATCTCGGCATAATGATGTCCCACCTGCTCTTCCGGAGGAAGATCGGCACGCCAGTCGCCGTATTTTTGAGTAAGGTAATCATCATATTTTTCCGGGACACGAACTCTGAGGCCTTCAAAATCCGCCCATGCTCCGTCACCATACTGTTCGCGCGGAGCATATTCAAGACTTCCCTGCCAATTGCCGTGGTTGCAAAGAATGTCGGAGCGCTGTCCATTACTGCAAGTCAGCACCCTCTCGAGCCTCTCGACATTTTCATGCACATGTCTGTCATAGTGAAATAATCTGTTCAGGTGCTGATACAGCGCTGCGCGCCCGGTCTTTTTCGAGCAATATACCACACTGAGCTTTAAGAACAAGCGCTGCTTTTCAAATTCCAGCCTGCGCTGCGCACCCCTGTCTGCCGGATATTCATCCAGAGGGAAAATATCTATGTAGACACCGTGGTTTATCGGAAGAGCGGAGATACTCTTTTCAATATATGTGGTTCTTGAATTTCTCAGCTTACTGAATATCTGCGGAAATGACGCTTCGGTATGATGGTTCTGCAAAAACAGTCCATCCGGCAATCTGCACCCCGCCTCTTTTATGAAAATTTCATAGTCATCCCGAGGCAGTGCGATATCCATATCATCATCCCATGGGATAAATCCGCCGTATTTTATCGCGCCGAGCGCGCTGCCGCAGACAAGATAATATGTCAATTTCAAATCAGAAAAGATCTTTACCGCTTCACACAGCAAATCAAATTCGACTTTTTGAAGTTCATTCATCCATTATACTCCGGTACAGTTCAACATACTCTTTAAATCTATCTTTTTTATCAAAATTCAAGGCACGCTGACGGCAGTTATTCTCCGAAAACGGCTTTCGGTCACAAACGTAATTGATCATTTCTTCCATAACATCTATATTGTCTTTGGGAACAGCCTCTCCGCATGTTTTATCAATAATTTCGGATGCTCCGCCGACATCGAATGTTATGACCGGTGTTCCGCAAGCTAAAGACTCAATATTTACCGTCGGAAATGTGTCTTCCCTTGTCGGGTTGATAAATACATCGGCAGCAGAATATATTTCGACAAGCTCATCCTTGTTCTGAGTTCTTTCTATTGCAATGATATTTTCGGGAAGCGATGCGATAACCGACTTATCCGCCCCGACAAGAACTATTCTGTATTTATCGGGATCCAAGCGCTCTGATAATTGTTTAAAAACATCGAGCCCCTTTTTATCGTTCCATACAAATGAAACGCCGAGCAGCATTATTTGCTCATCGGTCATGTCATGCTCAATTCTGAAATTCGTCGGCTTAGGCTTAAAAATATCTAAATCTATGCCGTTATTTATAACCGAAATTCTGCAATGTGAGAGAAAAGATTTTTCAACTTGTTCGGCAAGCCAGTAGGACGGAGTCACAAGAGTCAGGCTGTTAAAATTACCGTACCATTTTCCCTTGAGATGAAACATCCTCTTCGAATTATCAAAAACGCTCTGCGGATATTCACGATAAATGGGGCAGTCATGACATTCTGTCTGCCACTTTTTGCAGCCGATCATATCATAGTGCGGGCAGTGCCCGGTAAAAGCCCAACAATCATGAAGCGTCCAAACAACGCGTACATTGTGCTTCTCGGCAAATCTAAACAAAAGCGGAATATTCACATAGCCGCCGTGTATATTATGCAGGTGCATAATATCCGGTGAAAAACGCTTTATCTTTTTTATGAGCTTCAGCGTCACAAAAAGCGAAAAGCATCCGTCCGATCCGGTAATTCGACCGAGCAGCACATTTAATCTGCGCGAGTTGAATGTGCCGATTTTTTCATACCTATGATCCGGTTCTTTATTACGATTTGTCACCGTGACCGGTGAGAAACAGATACATTCACCGCCGCTGCGTTCCAATTGCTCTGCGATCCCGAACATTATCGAGCCGGTGCTCCCGAAAACGCCGCCGTTTATCTGTACTACACGCATATCACAAAGCTATCCTATCTTCTTTTACCTAAAAGAATTAATTTCAATTTAACGTTATTATCAATAATATAAATCACTGCCGCGGAAAGCAGGAGCGTGATTAAAAAATTTAGCAGACTGACTGCAAATGCATCAAATGAATATATTGACATCCCCTCCGGCAGCCGAATCACATTCAAGAACAGATAGTGGATCAAATACAGCCCGAGCGATTCTTTCCCTGCCGTTACTGTTACGGAATTGAACTTTTCGGCGAAAGAACACGTTTTGAAATCTTCGTAAAACCTTGATGCAAAATATATAAGCGAAATACATCCTGTAAGAGAGCAGATGATCCGGGTCGCGATCTCAATGACAGTCTCGCCCGATGTCGCGACATTGAAACGCAGCGACAGACAAACGAATATGACAAAAGAGGCAGCGACAACGATGCTCTCAATACTCTTATAATATTTCTTTGCTCGAATATCGGTACTGAATGATGCGAAAATATATCCTAAAAAGAAATACGGAATATAGTACAGAGTTATTTTTATATTTAAAAATGTTATTCCCGCCTTTATTCCGACAAGCAACAACAGCATTGCAAAAAGCATCGAAAACGCAGTGCAGAATACGACTCTTAAAAACTTTTTGGCGGTCAGTTTATTTGCAAAGAACGATGAAATGCCCCAAACAATACATATCGTCCAAAGCGAAAACAAAAACCAGTACCCAGAATCCATATTCCACAAAAGCGAAAGTAATTTCGACTTTATATTGCCTATTGCCCATCCGCCGAACGCAAAGCCTCTGAATATCGTCCAGACCGTCCAAGGAAGAAGATAACCGAGGCTGCGTCTGCCGATAAAGGAGCCGAGCATTCCCGCCGATTCGATCGGCTTTGAATATACGGTAACATATCCGCTGACAAGCATAAACAACGGCATCTGCAATGCAAAGACCACTCTGTACAGCCCACTGCCGGAACAATCGGCAATTCCGTTATTGGAAACGGTGTGACCGATTATCACAAGCAGGATCGCGATGCCTCGAATATAATCAACTGTTGCATTCCGCTGCTTCATTTATCATGCCGATATGTTTTTCAAACCGAATCGCTGAAAAACACATACCCTTTCTTTTTGAGTTTGTTTTTTACACAGACAGCAAGCCGCTTAGGAAGGACCTTCTTTCCGGTGCTGAAAATTTTTATACGCAGTTCTTCTTTATATGAGATAATTTCACGTTCCGGCAGAGACCTTCCGTGGCTTTTTAACCAACGATTAGCTTTATGAAGCAGCTTTCCCTTCCTGATAACATCCAGTATCTCAAATTCCTTTCCCTTGCTCAGAACGCATCTCGCCTCTATCTGCCTTGCCGTCGGGGTCAGAGACACCTCATACTTCCATATAGTCTGAGAATCTCCGAGTGTCTTTTCGATAAAATCTCTACGCCAGATGCCTTGATAAAGGTTAACGGCATAATTTACATCGAGCGGTATTTCATACAGGCCCTTATAATCCTTAAATTTTTTATGTGAATTAGGATCGGAAAACAGCCTGAGGTAATCAATCCCCTCCGCATCCATAATGCCGATCAGTCTCTCCAGCCTATCGTTGTATATTTTATTTATGGGAAAATAATCGTCAAGCGTAATAAGAACATACTCCGTTCTTATCTCCGGAAGAACGGCAGCCATACGCTGAGGATACTCTTTACCCTCTCCCGCAGAGAATATTCTCACTCGCTCGAGCTTTCTGTCGGTAGGGCGATCGGTAACAAGAAGAGTTTCAACCTCTCTGTCAGACCAATTCTCGTTCAATATCCTGACATGCTCATCCCACAGATCAGAAAACTTATCGCAGGAATTTATCACCAGTGTCATTTTATCCTTTAACATAATTATAAATCCCCGCAAACGCCGTTGACTACCGACTCAAAAATGCCGGTGCTGTTTTCAAGCCGATGATTGTTTTCCACAACGGTTATTCCTTTTTCATAATTTCTTCTCTGCAGCTCGGTATCATATATAAGGCTTCGAAGCGATACTTCAAGCATATCTTTGTCAGTACATGTAGTTATGCACCCGGTCGATTCGGCATACTCTATCGCTCCGCATTCCGCCGAGCCGTAGGCAAACACCGCCGCGCCTGAGGAAAGAGAATCCGCCACCTTAGTCGAAAGCGAATATCTTGTAATATCGACATCCTTCTTCTTAAAGCCCTCGACAACAATCAAAATATCGCTCTCTGCGCTTTTTTTCATAACCTCGGAATAAGGGACCGTGCCGCAGAACTTCACATTGCGAGATCCGTCAAATATTCCGATATAGTGCTCGTCCTTTTCATTGGAATAAACATTCAAAATATAGCTGCTGTCAATTCTGCCGAGAGCATCGCCGATCTCTCTGAGTGATTCATTCCTGCCGAGGCGGATATTCCCGAAATATGATATTACCGGAGATCTGACCGGTATTTCTCTGAAAGGATGCCGCTTTAACTCGGAAGTAAGATAAACGGTCTTGCCATCCAAGCCAAAGCTTTCATTATACTTGTCACGTATTTTGTTGCCGATATATATTGCGCTTCCCTTATGCGAAAATACTTTTCTTATTAATCTCCGATAAGAGAGCTTATATATATGGTAGAGCGGCGATAATGAAAACTTGTAATTAAAATAATAATCGTCTCCGATTGACGAAACTATGGGAATATTATACCGCTCTGCAACAAACAGCGCGATCTGAGGGATAAAGAAATCATCGGAAAAGCTCAAAAAAACACACTCGGGAGAAAACTTATCAAGCCATGAAAGCAGCTCATCGGTACACCAAAATTTCTTTTTCCATATGAATTTACGAAGCAGGTAAACAAGAGAATTCTTTTTGCTCCCCCATCCGTACATTTTAGCGGTTACCGAACCTACCTCAAGGCTGCTGTCCTTCCAACCGTCGTTAAGAGCTTCATAATTAAAAATAACGCCGGTCTTTGTTTTTTTATCAAACCGTCTCTTCAGCATACGAGCATCGGTAATCTGATAAAGCGTTCCGCAATGTCCTTTAGCCGGAGCCTTGGCATTGGAAAAGATCTGCGCCAGGTTTTCCTTTTCCCAAAAATGAAAATATGAATCAAATGCTCTCGAGGTGGACATTTCATTGTACGGCACTGTTCCAACAATAAGGACCCTGCGATGTCTTTCCACGATTCTACACTCCTATTTTCTGAGAATTCGTCGATATATGAGCTTACGCATCCTCCCACGCAGCAGTACGCATTGTACATATCTGACAATTACATTTCCTAAATACTGCGGCATGCTGATTACACTCATAACCAGCTTGTCCTTTTCAAGCTTCTTGAGTGATCGAAAATATGCCATCCCTCCCCGCCTTGAATACGTATCCCCGTTTACCCTCATATATACAAGCGTCTCGGGCAAATTTTCAAAACGGCTTCCGTTCTTCAGCATTCTCAGCCACAAATCATAGTCCTCAACGTAATGTCTATCCGAATAATTGCCTGCATTTATCACAGACGATTTTTTAAACATCACGGTTGGGTGATTGAATGCGTTACGTTTTTTCAAAAACAGGGCAATTTCTTCATTGGAGGTAGGAACGGTTCGCTTTCCGGTCGGCATTGAAGTGTCGCCTTCAAATTCAAGCACTTGTCCGCCCATTACATCAACATTCGGTTTAAGATTGAATTCCTCCAACTGCTTTTCAAAACGCTGCGGAACAGAAATATCATCCGTATCCATCCTGGCGATAAGCTCATTTGAGGCAGCTCGTACACCGAGATTCAAGGCTTTTCCCAAGCCACCGTTCTCGGGCAGCGGCAGATATTTGATTCTGATACTGCATTCACTAAGCAATTTGTCTATCTCGGCCTGAAGGGCATCCGGAACTTCACCGTCGCGGACAAGCACTATTTCCTCGGGCAACACGGTCTGATTCAAAACACTGTTCACGGCAGCTCTGAAATACTCCGGCTTCTCGTTTTTATATACGCTCATTAATACCGAAATGTTTTGCTTCATTTACTCCTCCTCGGTTCTCCTTATAGAAGTTTCAATGTCTGTTACACAATAATCACGGGTATCACCACTCAGCGACATATCATATGTTAAACTTCCGAAGGCTTTTTCGATCAAGCATACTCTTTTGCTCATAGCGCTAATAATCGGATTAAATAGTTTTGTTTTGTGCAGCCGACGTCCATGACAATTACAGATTGTTTCCGCCAATTGCGTTGTGTTCATATAGTAGTTGTTCTGGGGAAAAAAGAGTCCGCTTCCTTTTTTATCAATAATCCGCCTGACAAACTCACACAGATTGTCGATATATAGCATCGAACGTCTATTAATTATATCAGGAAACAGCGGCACGCTCAATGCAATCTTTTTTAGTGCATTATAATTACCCTTACAGCCTTTCCCGTATATCATAGGCGGACGCAGGATAGCAACGGTAAATGTATTTGGAAATTGATTTGCCAATATATTCAGGTCATTCTCTGCCTCAAGCTTTGATTTGCCGTAATTTGTCGTCGGAGACGGTTCGGTTTCTTTTATAATTCTGCCGGAATTCATGCCGTAAACACTCATAGAGCTCAAAAAAACAAAATGCGGCACCTGCTCCGACAGAGCTTTTTTCGCGCATTCCACAGTCAGATCGCGATTGACCTTGTAATACAGCTCTGCATTTTCGTCTGTTTCCTTGATATGGGCGATTCCCGCGACATGGAAAACAACATCATACCCCCGAAACGCCATATTTCTCCATCCGTCGCTCCGCATATCCACAGTGCAAACATCATATATGCCCGGATAATGTTCCGTCAAATAATGTTCAAACGAGGTTCCTATATAGCTACCCGCACCGGTAATCAGCACCTTCTTCATTTCTCGACTGTTTCCTTTTCTTGCTCTTTTCGCTTCAATTCGCCAGTACCGCCTTCTACCACGCTATCGTCATTTAATACAGAGCGAATTGTTCCGAAAAAGCACCTGCAGTCAAGTAAAAAGCTGATATTCTTGACATATTCGCCGTCCAATCTTGCCTTTTCGGATATTTCGAGCTCGTCTCTGCCGTTTATCTGCGCCCATCCCGTCAACCCCGGCTTTACATCGTTTGCACCGTATTTATCGCGTTCTGCAGTAAGCAGATCTTGATTCCACAGCGCGGGACGCGGCCCTATTATTGACATGTTTCCGACAAAAATATCCCATATCTGCGGCAGCTCATCAAGGCTGTGCGAACGAATAAATCTGCCTACCCTCGTAATATACTGTTCGGGATTTTCGAGCATGTGCGTAGGAACATTGTGCGGAGTCGCAATCTTCATAGAACGAAATTTATGCAGCTTAAAATATCGTTTGTTCCGTCCGACGCGCTTCTGCGTGAAAAAAGCCGGTCCCGGATCGTCGAGCTTAATTGCCGCAATAATGATAAGAAATACCGGTGACAACAGCACTAAGCCGAAAAACGAAAGCAGTATATCCGCAATTCGCTTGATATATCCGCAATACAAATTATTATGTATCGGTTCCTCACCGACAACCTCCAGATGACCTCTTACACCGTCGGCGTTTTCCTCATCGGATTCGTCATAAACAAATATTACCCGCATGTTCTCCACCGGGTTTCTTTCATCCTTATTGGAATAAATCGTTCTCGGCTTTACAAAAAAGGCTATAATTCCGAGTATAAGCAATATACAGATAAGGACCAAAGCAACGATCAATATTGCAGGCAAAATCACAGCCTCCTTTTAAAAATGTTACCGAGCACAATTATCATAAGCTGATGTAATATAACAATAGCGCTGTAAAAGTCTAATTCAATCAACGCAAAACAGTTATGTATATACGCACAACACATGCAGATTATATGTTACCACAAATCCGCTTTTTTGTCAATATAATCAATTCGTCGTAAACATTTTTTGAAAAGACGGCATCTCTTGAAGAAAGCAAAAAAGCAAGTTATATGGGAGAGTCGGAAAACAAGTATACTCAAAGGGCTCACAACAACCGATATGAGTCGATATGGTATAATTTTAACAGCTTGCGCAAACCACGCTCCATCCGCGCAGAATACCGTCACATACCGCGCTCATAAGTGAACTGCGGTTATCCTCGGACAGCAGAAATGCGGCATCGGATGCGTTTGAGGCAAAGCCGGTCTCGATGAGCACGGCAGGCAGGCGCGTTATCTTAGTCACGATGAACGCCTCATCCCACGAATCCTCCCAGCTGTCGATACCCATACCGGGCATATTATCAGCTATCGAGGCGATAATTCCGTTGAAATATGCGCGGGAAAGCGCAGCATCCTCGCCCTCGGCGTAATAGTCTATCTCAAAGCCGGACCGCTCCGGCATATTCTCCATAGCGTTTACATGTATAGAAAGAAAGAAATCTATATCCTGCTCGGCAGCGAGGCAGTTAGCATAAATCGAGCGCTCATAGGCGCTGAAAATATTATTGTCCGCGAGCTTTTCCCACTCATATTCAACGCCGAGCCGCTTCGCCTCGGAGGTAATCTCGGACACCGACGGAAATGTAACGCCGTCGTGAGTATAGAGTACGGTGCAGCCGCGCTCGGTCAGCAATTCACCGAGCTTTTTCGCCATATCGAGCGTCAAATTCTTCTCCCATGTCTCGCCGAGGAATTCAGAGCCGCAGCCAACATCGTCAAAGCCGTGACCGGGATCAAGCAGCACGGTCGGCATACGTCCTGGCTCCGCTGCCGCGGGTGCCGCATCAGTCTCCTCGAAGGTTTCGGCAGGCGCTGCCGAGGTGGTCGGAGCTGACTCCTCGGTCATCTCGGCGGATGTCTCGGGCACGGAACGTCCGAGTCCCGGCAGCAGCCTATACGCGGCGACCACCGACACCGACACAAGAATGACCGAGAAAATTGCAATAACAAGGGCAGTGATAATGCGGCGGAATATCTTCTGCTCGCGTGATCTTTTCTTACTCATCCGTCAGTTACCGTCCGTATTGAATGTCATTGAAAAATCGGTCGTATAATGTCCGCCCGAGGCAAGGCGCATCATATCGCGCTTGGTCTCGAGATCGTCGAGCTCTCCGTCGTAGGACGGGCAGCTCGTCCACGGCTCGATACAGACATACGGAGCCTCGGTGTGCGGGAGATGCCAAAAGCCGATATATTTCATATTAGGATAATCAACACGTACGCTTCTCTTACCGCCCGCGGTCAGCGTAAGACTGCCGCAGGTATCGTACAGAAAAACGGCGTCATGATCGAACAGCGAGTGTTTGAGCGGCAGCACACGCCCATCCTTCAGCGGATATGTACGCTCCTCGTGAGTTATATAGCAGCGCTCGCTGTGTACAAGCTCATGTACGTTCTCACGCGGTTCGGCAAATTCAAGACGGTAATCCGAGAAGCCCTTACCATCCTCAAGCGGCAGATTAAAGCCCGGATGACCGCCGAGTGCAAATATCATCTCGTTCTCACCCATATTGTCAAGCTCATATACGGTGCGGAGCGAGCTGCCGTCAAGAATATATCTGACACGCAGGCAAAAATCGAACGGATAGCTTTTCCTTGTTTCCGCATCTGCTCTAAGCTCGAAGCACGCAGTATAGCCGCCCTGCTCTACGCATGTAAAGACCGCGTCGCGTGCAAAGCCGTGCAGACAGATATCATACGAGCCGCCCTTATATGTATACCGTCCCTCTGTGATCCTGCCGCATATCGGGAACAGATTATATGCTCTGCCCGACCAATACTGCGGATCGCCCTGCCAAAGATATTCAAAGCCGTCGGCCTTGTCCTTTATCGAATACAGCTCCGCGCCGATATCGTTTATCTCGACTCTGAGTCTGTCATTTTCAATAGAATACAGCATAGCGTCCTCCGTTTTTCGGCGTATCGCCTTTTTATAGCAAGAAAATTATATCATATGGATGAAAAATATGCAATACACGTTCTGAATTTGCCTATATGAATATTTTCCCGTTCGATTTTATGGGTATAAAATCGAACAAAAATTTTTTTGTTTTTTTTGCAAAACATATTGACATTTTTCGCCCGAAGTGATAGAATTCTGAAAGCAAAAACGAGTCTTTAAGTTCGGTACAGAGAGACCGACAAGATCCGATTATACACTCACACGGCTTTTGCCGCCTATACGGATCTTGCGCGCCCTCTGCCGCAGGGTTCTTTTCTTTTGCTCTGAAAAAATCCGGAGGTGCAACATGCAGCTAAAAGCACGTATTATGGACGGCGAGACGCTCTGCCGCACCGTCCGCAGAATTTCATTTGAGATAGTCGAAAAAAACAAGGGCACAGACGACCTCTGCATAGTCGGTGTACGTCGGCGCGGAGAGCGTTTGGCGGAAATGATCGCCGAGAACATCTATCGCTCGGAGGGCGTTCATGTTCCCTGCGGCGCGATCGACATCAAGTTTTACAGAGACGATCTCACACATCGGTATGAGAGTCCCGTTATCTCGACCTCAGAGCTCGGATTTGACATAGTTAACAAAAAGGTCGTGCTCGTCGATGATGTGCTCTACACCGGTCGGACCGTAAGAGCCGCAATCGACGCTATATTCTCGATCGGACGGCCGCGTGCCATCCGACTCGCAATCCTCATCGACCGCGGACACAGAGAACTGCCTTTCCGCGCCGACTATATAGGAAAAAGCATCCCGACCGCTCAGAGCGAGCGTGTCTCGGTGCTTATACCGCCGTACGACGACACTATGGGCGTCGAGCTCTACGGAGAATGAGTATATAAATACGAAAGTATTTACATAAATAATAACCGGAGGATCAATAAGATGAATCTTATCTACCAGGTCAAAGACAAGCCTAAATTCGGCGCGAATCTGATATTTGCGCTCCAGCAGCTGCTCGCAATTCTTGCGGCAACGATCGCCGTTCCTTCTATTATCGGCAACGGAATGTCCCAGTCCGCAGCGCTCTTCGGCGCAGGCGTGGGCACCATCGTTTATCTGCTCTTCACCAAGTTCAGAAGCCCCGTATTCCTCGGCTCCTCGTTCGCATTCCTCGGCTCCATGTCGGCAGCCTTCGCGGGCGCAGCTACCGCAGAGGCAGGCTTCGCGGGCATAATCATCGGCGCTGCATTCGCAGGGCTCGTATATGTGCTTATAGCAATTATCGTTAAGTTCGCAGGCGTTCGTTGGATTAACAAGCTCATGCCCGCTGTTATCATCGGACCTACCGTCGCTATCATCGGTCTCTCGCTCGCAGGCAATGCTGTCAGCGACGCGATCTCCATCGCCAAGACAGACGGCGGAGTATTCCAGATGAACCTCCACGGCTGGCTCTGCCTCATCTGCGCACTTGTGACCCTCGCAGTCGTCACCGTTTGCTCGGTCTACGGAAAGAAAATGGCTAAGCTCATTCCTTTCGTGATCGGTATTGTCGCAGGCTATCTCGTAGCTACCGTGTTCACCGTTATCGGCAATGCGACAGGCAACGAGGCTATGATCATCATCGACTTCTCGCGCTTCGCCAACATGCAGTGGTACCCTGACTTCACCTTCATCAAGGCGGCAAAGGGCCTTAGCGAGATAAACGGCCAGTACATAGCAACGATCGCGGTTGCATATGTTCCCGTCGCATTCGTTGTTTTCGCCGAGCACATAGCAGACCACAAGAACCTCTCCTCCATCATCGGACACGAGCTTCTTGAGGAGCCCGGTCTCCATCGCACCCTGCTCGGCGACGGCGTAGGCTCGATCGTCGGCGCGATCTTCGGCGGCTGCCCGAACACCACCTACGGCGAGTCGGTCGGATGCGTTGCTATCACAGGTAATGCTTCCGTTTACACCATTTTTACGACCGCAATTCTTGCTATTATCGCTTCGTTCTTCGCGCCCTTTGTGACCTTCCTTGCGACCATACCTTCCTGCGTAATGGGCGGTGTGTGCATCACCCTTTACGGATTCATCGCAGTCTCCGGTCTTAAGATGATACAGAAAATCGATCTCGGCGATAACCACAACCTATTCGTTGTTTCGGTAATACTTATCACCGGTATCGGCGGAATGTCCATCGGCATCGGCCCGGTCACCATAACCGAGGTCGCTTCCGCACTCATCCTCGGAATCCTAACCAATCTCCTCCTCTCCGGCAAGAAGAAGGACGAGAAGTAATATCCCAAATATTAAGTCTTGTAAATACATTCGTTTTTCGTCTCCCCGCATGGTCAAGTAGACCTGCGGGGAGACGTTTTTTGTTAATAAAACTACGATCACAAATGGCAGAAGCAGCGCGTCGTTACGGTTGAAGAAAAGCACGAGCGCAATAGCAAATATGTCGGCAGATATTAAAAATGCAGCCCGCGACGAATCGCGGGCTGCGGAGGTTATTTGAAAAACATCTTTTAACTACAATGAATTACTTGGATGCAAGAGCAGCGGCTCTGCCGTATCTCATCATAGCATCAAGCAGTGCGGTGAATGCAGAAGAAGTATTTCTTGCTACTGCTGACTCAACACTGGTGTGCAGGCTTCTTGCGGTAATAAGAGTGTTACCGACATAGACATCAATATCAATCTCATCGCTGAGCTGATGTGCCGCAAAGCCGATATCACAGTAGTATCTGCCTGCGGTGTTGCCGTCCTGCTTAAAGTTGTCTGCGCCGCTTATCTGAGCAACAATCTTGCCCTCGGCATCCTTTGCAACTACAGTGATCGTGTCAAGAGCAACTGCACTGTCAAGAGTGAATGTATATCTGATCTTTACATTCTCGCCGCAGACAATATTTGCTCTCTTACAATCTGCCTGACCGGTCGTCTCGCTGTTTGCGGTAACCTTAGTTACATCGGTATAAGCAGAATCATCCTTAAGACCGTATGTTGCCTTCTGCTCTTCGGTGAGCCTTGCATCAACAAGGGTATCGGTCTTGAAGTTAAGAAGCTTCTGTGCTTCGGTAGCATATCCAAGCAGCTCTACCAGAATCGTCTTCATCGAATCGGGGGTAGAAGCATTTGCAAAGTTGGAATATACTATGTTAGATACATTCAGAGTCTGAGGCTTTGTTGCAACATACTCCTGTCCATCCTTTACGCCGACAAGATATACATCAAAGTCGTTTATAATACGATAAGGAGGAAGTCCGTACTTAAACTGAGCATTTGCTCCGGATGTGGTATACTCGGTAATATCCTTTGTAATATCCACATCGGAATGCTCAACTATACGGAGGAAGAAGCTATCATATGCGCTGAGGTTAGCCTTATTTGCAAGAATGTTTACTGTCAGGCTGTTAGCGAGCGATACATTGTAACCGCTGAGAAGCAGGCTTACATTTGCGCCGCAATCCTGGCATATGCCAAGCTCGTTGGTATTATGAGGAAGTACTTCGCTTACTGCATTACATACAGAGCATGTTCCGATATGGCCTGCCTTGTACGCACTGTTCTTCTGTGCAGGATCGCAGCTATATACGTAGCTGTGAACATGCGCGGGTTCAACAGTCACAGTCCAATCCTCGGGCTGAACGATATTCAGTGCCGTCTCGGTTCCGGTCGCCTTGCTCTTTATCATAACATCAAAGCCAACCGAATGTTCGCCGGCAGCAGCATTATCCTTTACTCTCAATTCACACTCAAAGATATCGCCGCCGACACCGGAGGTCTCTGTCGCATAAGCGGCAACGGCGTACGCATCCGAGACATCGGATATAGATGTTCCGGTAATAAGCCAACGCATTGAAACGATCTCAAAAACAGAGCTGTCGAATTTAGGAATGACACGGAGCGATTTGAGCGATGCACAACCGTTAAGAGAGAGTGTAAAGATCACGGTATCGCCCGGTTTTAGCGCACCGGACTCTGTGAAGGACTTAACAATTGGCTTTTCACTGTAACCGCAGCGCTCACATATGCCGTCGGCATTATAGCTATGACCGAGCGCCGGAATGCTCCTGACATCATTTTTTCCGCATACGGAGCATATATAGGTTTCTGTTCCGCTGTTGACACAGGTCGGCGCAACAGAGGAAGAGAGGACATAGCTATGCGACAGCATCGGGATCGAAACGGCAGAGCCGGGCTTTATCTCGCCGCAGCCGCTGCAATGGATGCTCTTGCTGCCTACCGAGGTGCAGGTCGCGGGAGTATCAACGGTATAACCGCTCTCCCATGTATGAGTGTGTGACTCGTAATAGTCGCCGAGAGTTACGGTCGCATCAAATGACGCATCCTTATCGTAAGAATATACATTTCCGAAGCGCCAGAAATTCAAGTTGCTCGTAACAAGATCATTTGCTCCGAGAGCTATCGAAACGCTATCGCCGGTATTATAGCCGGGAGCATATATGCGCGCCTCGATAACATAGCCGCTGCCATCCGAATTCAGCGAATATGCGTATTCGGTAGACGGCGTTTCGGTTCCGTATGCGGCAGCAAAGTTCGATCCGAAGCCGCCCGCAGAACCGGAAGCAAAGGCATATCCGTTGGTCGCATTCAGCAGTATCTCGGCGGAGCTTCCGGGCCATGTCGCTCCGTTCCATACCGAAAGATAAACATTATTGTTTCGCGCGGCGTTAGATGCGGTTACACCGGAGGCGGGAGTCAGGGTAGTATCATGAACGGTAACATAAGCATAAATATAATTTGAATCATAGAGGTAGTATGCATATGCCCAAAGGTCGCCGGCATACTTGCTGCGAACGGTATCGGAAACCGGCTTGCCGGTAACGGCATTTTTGATCACGGTGGTATCAAGTACCACGCCGCACGAAGCAAGGTAGGCATCATCAAGCCTGCCGTCTATTTTAGGGGTATGACGGAGCATCTTTTCCGAGCCGAAACTGATCTCCGCTCTGTTCTTCTCACTCTCGGCAACAGCGGCAGCCTCTGCCTCAGTCTTACAGAGAATAAGAGATTTAACATACAGCTTATCGCCGACACTCGCTTCATCAAAGAAGTCCCACCGCATAGCGTTTATCGTTCCGGTCCATGCGCTGAGTGAGGACAGATCTATGACCTTACTGCAATAAGAGTTACTGCGTTCGAGATCAAAGGTCACGGAGCAGGTCGGCGATGCCAGGGTCTGGCTGCCGGCGCATGGGAACAAGCTCGCCCTTGCGGCCTTATCGGAATTTGTCGTGGGATTCTTGTATGTCATTACGGCATACTTATAATTATCAGCCGAGAGCTTGACAGTGCTCTTTGAATAATTGATGTAAAAATACGGATCGTTATCAGTCACTGTGGTTATCTCAAGTGCCTTTTCCGTATCACTGTAACCGAGGCTGACGAGCTTTTCTGCCTTGAGGGAAGATCGCTGAAGAAAATACTTCATCGAATCGGAGGAGGTAAAGCGCAGCTCCGAAAGATTATCGTTATAGCTCGGCACAGGTATAAAGCTGCCCTGCGCTGCCTTTTCGGGACCGTGCGAGAGAATTATAGCATTGATAACAGAACGCTCGCTGCCGTCGCTCGGTGTACCCTGCAGCTTATAGGAGCCGCTGTCAAGCGTCACCATTGTCGCAGATCCGCCGCCATCAAGTAAGAAGGCATTTACGATATCAAGCTCTCGGCAAAGTGCGGGCATATCTGCTATACGAAAATACTTGGATGAGGAGCTACTTGACACACTGTCGAGCGTGAGCAGCTTGATGCTGCCGGTAGAAGTATAGCCGATTATCGAGGTCGCATAAAGATTCGTAAGCCCCGCACACAGTTCGTCGCAATACTCACCGTCAATAACAAGCGGTATATGTCCGCCGACACCCTCTGATATGCGATGCAGCAGGTCTGTATAATGACCCCATTTATCATAGGTATTGACCGATATCGTAACGCTGTCTCCGACCTTGTAGGAGGACAGCTGCGCGATCTGTGTACTGCCGCGCGCCGTAAGAATTATACGGTTCGCCTGCATTGTCGGATTACCGCTGCTGCTCGGCCCGTATATGCCGCTGACCGTTCCGGTTATGTTGCAGCCGTGCGCAACCTTGTAGTCATACGGAACATCGACGACCACCTCATAGGCATCATCGAGCGCATAGTTATTCAGGCAGCCCTTATCGGTATAGACAACCGTCGCATCCTCGACCGGCAGACGGTTGAGCGCCTCGGTATAGAACTTAGCATTGCGGGTCGTATTCGTGACCGTAATGCCGGTTCCGGGATTGCACATAAACGGCACATAGTCATCTGTAATTCCGAAGGTATAGAAATCACTCTCGTACGGCGTTTCCTCCGGTATACATGCCGAAGAGATTATCTCACCGTCGCTGACATTAAACCCGCGAGGGAGCGTGAGTGTCTTTTTTACGACCGGTCCGTATTGAACACCGCCATAGGTAATATTGGAGGTTCTCGAATGGCAATAATTAACCATCCACAAATCGCCGTTTATTGCGGCAATCGCAGTTTTGCCCTCGGTATTATTCTTATTAAAATTCGAAAGAATTTTCGATGTTGGTGCAAGCTGATTTGAATATGAGCCTGCCGAAACTACATCGAGATAAAGATCGCTTTGCGCAAGATCAAACTCAACAACGCTGAAATCCTTGGCGCCGTATTTTGAGCTTGACGGAAGCTCGTAATAATCGTAGCTGACACCGTTATAGAGCGTCTTTGATGTTTTCGGAGAGGTATCGGCGACCTTGCCCGCCGCACTTACAGATACGGTAAATGAAAGCGCCGACGCGGATATAAGGGTCGCTGCCGAAAGAAACCACGCTGCGGCTCTGCTACACGCTTTTGTTTTCATATCGTGACCAACCTTTTCATTATTGTATTTTCTTTGCAACAGATATAATTCTATATGTCAATTATAGCACATTTATCTGTAAAGTCAATAGTATTAGATTTATATGCCGCGTCAAATGTGTTACTTTGCATAAAAAAATGCAGCCCGCGACGAATCGCGGGCTGCGGAGGTTATTTGAAAAACATCTTTTAACTACAATGAATTACTTGGATGCAAGAGCAGCGGCTCTGCCGTATCTCATCATAGCATCAAGCAGTGCGGTGAATGCAGAAGAAGTATTTCTTGCTACTGCTGACTCAACACTGGTGTGCAGGCTTCTTGCGGTAATAAGAGTGTTACCGACATAGACATCAATATCAATCTCATCGCTGAGCTGATGTGCCGCAAAGCCGATATCACAGTAGTATCTGCCTGCGGTGTTGCCGTCCTGCTTAAAGTTGTCTGCGCCGCTTATCTGAGCAACAATCTTGCCCTCGGCATCCTTTGCAACTACAGTGATCGTGTCAAGAGCAACTGCACTGTCAAGAGTGAATGTATATCTGATCTTTACATTCTCGCCGCAGACAATATTTGCTCTCTTACAATCTGCCTGACCGGTCGTCTCGCTGTTTGCGGTAACCTTAGTTACATCGGTATAAGCAGAATCATCCTTAAGACCGTATGTTGCCTTCTGCTCTTCGGTGAGCCTTGCATCAACAAGGGTATCGGTCTTGAAGTTAAGAAGCTTCTGTGCTTCGGTAGCATATCCAAGCAGCTCTACCAGAATCGTCTTCATCGAATCGGGGGTAGAAGCATTTGCAAAGTTGGAATATACTATGTTAGATACATTCAGAGTCTGAGGCTTTGTTGCAACATACTCCTGTCCATCCTTTACGCCGACAAGATATACATCAAAGTCGTTTATAATACGATAAGGAGGAAGTCCGTACTTAAACTGAGCATTTGCTCCGGATGTGGTATACTCGGTAATATCCTTTGTAATATCCACATCGGAATGCTCAACTATACGGAGGAAGAAGCTATCATATGCGCTGAGGTTAGCCTTATTTGCAAGAATGTTTACTGTCAGGCTGTTAGCGAGCGATACATTGTAACCGCTGAGAAGCAGGCTTACATTTGCGCCGCAATCCTGGCATATGCCAAGCTCGTTGGTATTATGAGGAAGTACTTCGCTTACTGCATTACATACAGAGCATGTTCCGATATGGCCTGCCTTGTACGCACTGTTCTTCTGCGCAGGATCGCAGCTATATACGTAGCTGTGGCCCTTAGCGGGGATAACATAGTCACCAACCTGGACCTCAGAGCAGCCCTCGTTTGTACAAGATCTCATGGAAGCGGAGCCCTCTGTTGTGCAGGTAGGCGCAACATCGATCTCGTATGCCCAGTTGTGCTCGGTCATAGCGATTTCCTGCTCGCTGCCCTCAATTATGCCGCCGCAGACTGCGCAGACCTCAGCAGAGGTACCGACAGAGTGGCAGGTAGGCTCGGTGATGACAACGCGAGCTTCAGCTGCGGTGCAGCCGTTAAGACATCTTGCAAGAGTAAGAGGAGTGCACTTGCCGTTAATAACCTGAGCATGGAGCGCGCCACCCGTAAGATTGATACCGTCGGTCTCGGTTCCGAAACCGATGGAGTAGATAGTGCTGCCTACATAGGCTCTGCCCGCGTAGTTGTTAGGAGCATAGCCCTCGCCGATATGGATCTTAAGCTCAGCAGCCTTAGCGCCGTCGGCAAATACATAATCGGTTCCTGCCTTTGCAAGGCAAGTATCGCCGCCGTCTACGGAAATGTTATCCGCAAAGGTGGACTGTCCGTTCTGATTGAAGACACCGTACTCCCATCCCTTGGTGGTAACATTCTTAGCATTGAAGTCAAACTTAACGGAAGCAGTGTGAGACCAGAAAGGACCAACTGTATCGGTCTTGTCGGGGTTACCGAGAGTGAAGTAGGTTACATTCTCACCCTCATCCGCCTCAACGTATACATAGAAGTAATCCTTGTCGTAGAGGAGGTAAGCGGTAGCACCGTTTACATAATACTTAACACCGGAATCGTAAGCTGCGTCCTTAACACCGTCAACTGCAGCAGTTACGTAAGGAACACTTGTGTTAGGAACTGCAACCTCGATAGTGCCGCAGACAGAGCACTTTCCGTTAACGAAATTGTGTCCGAGTGCGGGAACGGGGGTAACGTCGGTGGTAACGCCGCATGCGCAGAGGCGTGCCTTGTAACCGACCTCGGTGCAGGTAGGAGCTACAACAACGGTATAATCCGCGGAGAATACCTTGTCACAGCTTGCCGCATGAGCAAACACGGTCTTGAGACCGGTGCCCTTTGCGGCATCACCGCCGTTATAGATAGTACCGTTCCACTTCCAAAGGTTCTCGTCGCATGCGCCGGAGCCAAATCCGACAACATAATCGTTCTGATCGAGGAAAGCGGTATCGGTCGCAATCTTTATCTCGAAGATGTTCGTATCAGCGTCTGAGCCGAAAGCATAATCAACGCCCTCGACACCGACAAGCTTATCCTTCAAATAGAGGTTCTGTGCAAAAGTACCCTTATTATTAAGAGTAATATAGGTCCAATCATCAGAAGCGGGAGTTAAGGTTCTGCTTGCAAAATCAATGCCCATGCCGATGGTATGACCCCAAAGATCGGAGATACTCTCAACAGTGACCTTAGCATCAGTCTCCTTGGTGGTTACGATAGCATAGATATAGTTATCGTCCCAGAGGAACTTAACAGTACCGCTGTTAACGGTATTGCTTCCGGTGGTAGCATAAGCAGCATCGACAACACCGTCGATTGTAGGTGTGCCGCGCTGAACAACCATCAGACCGCACATAGTGCAGACACCGTTCTCGATATTATGGTCGATAACGGGGATCTCGGTAACGTCGGTCTTGCCGCCGCAGGTATCGAAATCTACGCAGTGGCGGGACTTAGAACCGGCCTTAAGACAGGTAGCAGCCTCATCAACGGTGAACTCATCCTGGAAGGTGTGAGTATGACCGGGATTATAAACCTCACCGAGGGTCAAAGCGGTATACTTAGGAGCAGAGCCGTCGCCCCAGAAGCCCCAGTAGTCGCCCTCACCGGCAGTAAGAGTGCCGGCATTGTAAACGCCGTTTGCAAAAGCAACGACCTTATCGAGCGCGGTAGCGTTTGCAACTCTTACCTCAGCGGTAAATTTGCCGCCGTCCACCGTGATCTTGAACTCGGTCGCAGCGGAAGCGCCGCTTGCGAGGTTAGAGCCCATGTTGACCTGACCGTCGCCGATTTTCTGCCATGTCTGAACATTACCTACAACGCCGGAGGTCGGGTTGTGGAAAGGCTGAATCAGGAAGTTGATGCCTTCGCTGGTTATTACACCTGCATTTACCGGAGTACCGGTAAGAGTGATGTTCAGATAAGAGGTAGCGTCAACAGTCATCGTGCCCTCTGCATAGAGGTAAATATAACTATCATCATAGAGGAAGTTATATGTTACACCCTCAACTGCATGAGAGATAGATGCATCGTATGCCTTATCCTTAACGCCGTCAAGCTCGGGTGTGTACTTAGCTACGGTCGTAGGAGCGTCAATATACTCCTCGGAGCTGAGTGTAAGCGTGCCGCCTACGGGGCCTGCCCATCCCCAGTCACCGATAACAGCATGATTCTGTCCGTCAAGCGCACCGAAGTTGATGCTGTACTGAGTTCCGGCAGCAGCGGAATCAAACTTCATCCTTGCCTCAACGATATATGTACCCTTTACGGTATCTGCGGTGTACGCAACTTCGCTGCTGTAATCACTGATCTTAGCAGTGGTTCCTACCGCAGGAAGGTTGCTACCGCATGCGGTGCCGTTCGTGTTGCTGAACTGGAACGTACCCTCCATCGGCTCGACTACAATTCTGCCTGCCTCTACCTGCTCCTCGCCCTTTTTGAAGAAGGTGAAAGCAGCGCTGTCGGTCCACGGAGAATTTCCGGTAGCTTCAAGCTTAGGATCTCCCGTGATCTCTGCTGCCATATAGAGGTAGCCGCCATCCCAAAGGTAATAAGCGGTACCCTTTAAATTCGGGCTTGTGCCCATACCTGCGACTTTGCTTGTATCAAGATCGACCTTAGCCGAGTTGAGATAAGCATTGTCAAGCACACCATCGATAGTAGGCGTATACTTAAGTACATTTGCATCAACTGCGCCGACGCTTACAGCGGCAAGTGCAGCAGACTGAAGTACAAACAGTGAAGCAACTACTGTCGAAAGCACTTTTTTGAATGTTTTCTTCATACTTTCTTCTCCTATAAAGAATTTTTGGTTTGCCTTCGGAGAATCACACCCACTTTCTCTCCGCCGGGCAAATTCAGATTTGTACATGCCGATACACTCGGCTTACGCTTGTAATTGTATCATAATTTAGCGCTTATGTCAACCGATTTTCACACATTTTTTAGTAAATATACACAAACAAAAATAAGTCCGTCTTGTACATCTCCTCCAAAGCGTCGAAAAGCCTTATTTTATAAGGTTTTCTGCCTTTTTAACGCAATATGAATCGGGTCGTAAATGACTACAAACGGCACAAAATTTGTGCAACTTTTCTGTGCATTTTAACATTACATATTTCGACAATTGGGGAAAAAAATGAATATGAATCAATCCCGACACTCCTCTGCATCCATTGCCATTATATGTTTATTTGATGTGAAATATCCGATCGGTTATCATTTTGATCAAAAAAAACCGAGCCATATAATACAAGGCTCGGTGCAAAGGATACGGGCAAGCGCATAAAATAAGCGACGCTCTTTTGAGAACATTAATATTGAAAGAAATCAAGCATAAACTACGCCGCCGTCGCACATATCAGCACGGATCCTTACCGTCAAGAGCAATGCGGATTCAAGCCGCAAATCCGTGCTTTATCGCGTAATTCAAATATCCCGCAATAAAGACGCAGTATGACGGATAAAGCCCGGGAAACAGACAATATGTGCGTTCTGCACTCACGGCGGCACGCAGCTTGCCGGGCGGTCTTTCGACACGTCCTTTCGTATATAATATACCGCCGAGCTCCGATTTTTCAACAGAATTTCCGATTTGTCAAATGTCATTTTTGAAATCACTGAAAAAAATGCTCTTGTATTTCAGAAAAATAACGGTTATAATAGAAAATAACGGAGGAATAAACAAATAATGCAGAGGTCAATGCCATGAAATTCAATGAGAAGCTGAATGAATATATCACCGCGGCGGGCTGTACCGCAAAGGAGCTCAGTGCAGTCTCGGGCATTTCCCCCGCTACACTCAGCCGCTATCGCTCGGGAGAACGCGTACCGGAAGCAGACTCGGAGCAGCTGATGAAGCTGTGCGCCGCGCTTGCCGCGCCGGCATCATCGGAGGCAGATATGCCGAGCGAAGCGGAGATACGCGAGAGCTTTCTCGCCTGTGATGATATAAAGACCACCGACAAGGAGCAGCTTAGGGCAAATTTTTCAGCCCTCATATCCGCTGCCGGTCTGAACATCTCAAAGCTATGCCGTCAGGCAAACTACGATGTATCGACCGTTTTCCGTTTTCGCAGCGGCGAGAGACAGCCGTCAGATCCGGAGCATTTTGCATCTGACGTCGCCGCATTTACCGCTCGTGAGCTTGATTCCGAGACCGACCTTCAGGTCCTCGCACATTTGATAGGGGCGGAGCCGGACGAGCTATCAGACCGCTCGGTACGCTTTACCCGTCTGCGTGACTGGCTGCTCGGCGGCAGTACCGAAGAGCAGAAAGAAAGCAGCATCTCGGGATTTCTTGCAAAGCTCGACAGCTTTGACCTCGGTGTGTATATTAAAGCTATCAAATTCGACGAGCTGAAGGTACCGACGCTTCCTTTTCAGCTCCCGACCTCAAAAATGTACTACGGGCTTCGAGAGATGATGGACAGCGAGCTCGACTTTCTCAAGGCGACGGTGCTTTCAAAATCGACAGAGCCGGTCACGCTGTACAGCGATATGCCGATGACGGAGATGGCGAAAGACCCCGAATTCCCGAAGAAATGGATGTTCGGAATGGCTATGATGCTGAAAAAGGGACTGCACCTGAATAATATCCACAACCTCGAACGCTCGTTCGACGAGATGATGCTCGGTCTCGAGAGCTGGATACCGATGTACATGACCGGTCAGATATCTCCGTATTACCTGCGTTCGCCGCAGAGCGGTGCCTTTAATCACTTTCTGCGTGTTTCGGGAGCCGCCGCACTATCGGGTGAGGCTATTGTCGGATATCATTCGGACGGGCGGTACTATCTCTCAAAGACCAAGGAGGACATAGCCTACTACCGCCGGCGCGCGGACGATCTGCTGAAAAACGCAACTCCGCTGATGGAGATCTATCGAGAGGAACGCGCGGGCGAGCTGAGCGCCTTTCTGCTCACCGACCTGAAGCAAAACGGACGCAGGCGCAGTATTCTCTCTGCACCGCCGATATACACCATGTCTCCCGATATGCTCGAGCACATACTGCGCAGAAATTCGGTATCCGAAGAGGAACGTGCAAGGATACACGAATATGCCGCATCGCAGCTCAAGCGTTCCGAGCAGTTACTTACCGTCGGCACGATAGAGGATGAAATACCTCAGCTAAACGACGAAGAATTCTCACGTCACCCGGCTGTGCTCCCGCTCTCGGGGCTTTTCTACGGGCAGGATATCACATACACGCCCGACGAATACCGTGAGCATATCGAGCAGACCCTTAGCTTTGCGGAAGAGCACCCGAGCTATACCGTCACGCTCACCGCGGCAAATCCGTTCAGAAATCTATGTATACTCATCCATGAGGGACGGTGGGCTATGATATCCAAGAGCAATGCACCCGCCATCCATTTCGTAATACACCACCCGAAACTGCGCGCCGCCATCGAGAGCTTTACTCCGCCGATGGTGGAGGAATAATCAAAGCGTCGGACGGAACTTCCGACCGATCTTCCGCACGCCGCATAAGCCGAAAAATATTTTACCATTCCTCTATCGTTCCTCACATGTCCATGCCGAAAATCGGCGCGTCCGCGACGACAATAGAGCGAAAAAAACGAAAAATACTGCGGACAGCCGTCGATAAGACAGCTGCTCCGCAGTATTTTCATATATTTACGTTACGACCCTATCATTGACAAGCGGTCGTATACCGCGCTCCGGCGCGGCATATCCTACATAAGGCAAGCCCGACAGATCAAGGGATATCCATCTCAATATCAGCCGCAGCACGGTTTCGGCAAAGCCGCCGAATCGCTCAATCCTCAGCAAAGTCGATGATCATCGAACCGATACCGCCGTCCAGATCAACGGTACAGGCACCGCTGCCGTAGGTCCCGTCTCCCACGCCGGAGCCGCCGAGCCTTGCCGAGCCGATACCCTTATCGAGCTTGATGCGATAGTCGTTCGGGGTGCCGCGGAGCGTGAGCTCGAGCGCTCCTACGCCCTGATCTATGCTGCAATCTCCTGACAGACGGCAGTCAAGCACCGCCTTTCCGGTTCCCATATCAAAGTCAAGATCGGTGATATCGCAGCCGTCAATGACCAGTCTGCCCGCGCCGCCGTTTATATCCGCGCTCTCGGTAACGATCAGCGACGAGAGTCTGGTACTGCCTGCACCGATATCAACGGACAGCCGGCGCGAGGTGATACCGCTTACATCGAGCGTTCCCGCACCGCCGTCTATATCGAGCTCGTCGAGAGTGATTCCCTCCGGGAGCGTAAGATCGACAGTATTCTTGTTGCTGTTGTTGTAGATAATATGTTTCTTGTCCTTGATTACAAGTCTGCCGCCGTCATTTTTTACTGTCAGGTCGGAAATCGTGCTCTCAAGAGACAACGTCTCGCCGGTACCGACACAGATCCGCGCAGCCGACACATCAGTAATCACTGCGGTTATATCTCCGCTTACAGAATACCTATTCATATCTCCGTCAGCCCCCTCATATTCACCGCGCTGCACGCCGTCGGCAAGCCCGACTATCGCCGAAATACCCCAAGCGGCACCGCCGACGATCGAGACGATAATAACGGCAGCCAGTGCGATTGCACAGTATTTTATAAATTTCTGAAAGGATGTCATTTCAGCTCAAGCCCTCCGAAAACGCAGGTCGCGTTCACATATAACGTGGGTGCGCCCTCGATATGCGGACGGTTGAGCTTGTCGGAAGCGCCGCCGAAGATAGAGCTCGAACGCAGACAGACGTTTATCCCGTCGGGCACAAAAATATCAATACCGCCGAAGATCGCGCTTGCGTTGATAGCGCTGTCGCCCTCAAAGGTCGCACCGCGCAGGTCGCACTCGACACCTCCGAACACCGCGTTAAGCTCCGCGCCGTGGAAAGCTCTGCCGTCATAATTCAGCTTTGCGCCGGAAAAGGTCGCATTTCCCTGACCTACGTTGTCGCCCTCGATCTTGATATCCTTCCATACCCTCGCGCCCTTATCCGGCATTACCGCACGGATTATCAGGCGAACACCTATCACGACTATCACAGCGGGCACGAGCAGCTTCCACACCATAGAGAGGCTGAGTATTCCGAGGCAGCCGAGCAGCAGACAAACGCCGATGCACAGTCCGATTATACTGCCGGTCTTGTTACGGTCGGTGACCAGACCGATAAAGGACGGAACAATAATAAACAGCGTCCACCAGCCGTGAAAGAAGATATTGATGTCTGTAAGACCGATGGCATTCAGTGCGAGAATAACGCCTACCGCCGTTATTGCAATGCCCCATAGAATTCCGCTCATTTTTTTCATTGGAGAAAGCCTTCCTTTTTTCTTATTAAGTATATCCGTTCCCGCTCCGTCAGATGACGGTGTCGGGATTGAATTTCATAACCGGTATAAAATATTCAAGCCATGAATGTCATTAAGACCGCATCGAGCCTGTAAGCATAGAATAAAAACGCAAATTGCCATTGCTTTGTCCTATTGTCGGCATCCGTTTGATACGGCAAGAAATCAAAAATCGCCGCATTGCGACTGTGAGATACTTTTCATGCTTATATTTGTATTATATCATATAACATCGTAAAAAGAAAGACATTTATGATAAAAAGCCTCAAATGCCGTCTCATTCACAAGAATCCCGTCTCGACTTTCCGATAAATCAACAAAAAAATCTATGTAGGTTCGATACGAGCCGATCTTCTTATGCGGGTATACGGCACTCCATCACGACCGGATAAACAGAATCAGTCTGCTGTAAACACAAAACGGTCACAGCGGACTGAATAATAATTTGCACAGAGCCTATCTGAGCTGATCAGCGCCGCATAGAGCGGAGGCTGCCGTCGAGGCATATTTGAGCGGTTATAAATCGGCGGCTTCCGCCGAGGCATATTTGCTCGTCGTCCCATTATAGATCGGCGGTTGCCGCCTATGACATGTTTACGCGTTGTACCCGAATATCATGTCAGTCAAGTATCCTGCCGTCGGTAGAAATAGTCACGACCTGCCACGGAATAAACTTTCCGCTATTCTGCAATGCCGTTTTTGCCGCGTGCTCCAATCCTCCGCAGCATGGGACCTCCATCCGGACAACAGTCACACTCTTGATGTCATTTTTGCGGATAATTTCGGTGAGCTTCTCCGAATAGTCAACACTGTCGAGCTTCGGGCAGCCGACAAGGGTAATATGCCCTCTGTTAAAGTGCTCGTGAAATGCCGCATATGCGTATGCCGTACAATCGGCGGCGATAAGCAGCTTTGCGCCGTCAAAATACGGTGCATTCACAGGGACGAGCTTTATCTGCACCGGCCACTGCGACAGTCGGCTGACAGATTCGCGTGAGAGCTCTGTCTCGGTGTGTTCCGCACGCTCTATTCTTCTCGACTGCGTTCCCGGGCAGCCGCACGGCAGAGTCATTCCCTCTTTTTTCATCTTCTCCCGCATCCTTTTCTGCTTATTCTCCATAGCCGCTTTTTCGTCGTAAGCGACCGCTTCACGCTCTACAAAGGCGATCGCGCCGGTGGGACAGGTCGGCAGGCAATCGCCGAGACCGTCGCAGTAATCATCGCGCATAAGCTGCGCCTTGCCATCGACCATAGCTATCGCGCCCTCGTGACAAGCATCGGCACAAGCGCCGCAGCCGTTGCATTTATCTCTGTCTATCTCAATAATTCTTCTCTTCATAACAGAGCCTCCTTGATTCTTTATGTATATTATAGTATAATAGACGCAACAATTCTGTTGAATTTTCAACGAAAGAAGATTTATATGAAAGAATTTTTATCCGTTATTCGCTCATCTCAGCTATTTTCGGGAATTACCGAGGAAGAGATCGCAGCAATGCTCACCTGCCTCGACGCAAAGACCGAGAGCTTTCCGAAGGATACATTTCTGCTTCGCGCCGGAGATACGACGGAATCGATAGGTCTCGTGCTGTCGGGGAGCGTTCTGATAATACAGGAGGATATCTGGGGCAACCGCAATATTCTCTCCAAGTAGGGACCGGGGCAGACCTTTGCCGCCGCGTATGCATGCGCGCCCGGCTCGGTGCTGAATGTTAGCGTCTCGGCAGAAACGCCGGTTATCGCAATGTTTCTGAATGTCAAGCGTGTTCTGAATATCTGCCCGTCCGCATGCGAGCATCACAGCCGTATTATCCGAAATCTGCTCGGCGTGCTCGCCGAGAAAAACCTGCATCTTGAGAGAAAGCTCACACATACGGGGCAGCGCACGACGCGCGCAAAGCTGATGTCCTACCTCTCCGCAGAGGCGCAGCGACTCGAAAAATATGAGTTTGATATTCCCTTTTCAAGGCAGCAGCTCGCCGATTACCTTGCTGTCGAGCGCAGCGGGCTTTCGCTCGAGCTCGGTAAGCTGCGCCGCGAGGGGCTTATTGATTTTCATAAAAGCCATTTTGTTATGAAGGTATAAGCTCGTTAAAGGCTCGCCGGGTCGGGCTGATGATCAACGGTGAGGCAATTCATTTTTCATCATAAAAGTCCGATTTTCGATATATGCATCAATTAAAAACAAATTGCCGCACCGCGAACCTTATCGGCGCCGCAACGCAGTATTCTTTTAATCATACAACTATACGACAAAAAAAGAAAAAAACACCGTAATCCTTCCGGATTACGGTGGCATGATGGAGCGAGTGATGGGAATCGAACCCACGCGACCAGCTTGGAAGGCTGGGATTCTACCATTGAACTACACTCGCATATTATCGGTGAACGTTTGAATTATAGCACAAAGCGGGTGATTTGTCAATATGTTTTATCAAAAATAATCACGACCTACCGAAAATTTCTCCCCGGCTATTGATTTTTTGCCGGTACTATGGTATTATATACGAGTACGCCGGTGTGATGGAATTGGCAGACGTGACGGATTCAAAATCCGTTGGTAGCAATACCGTGCGGGTTCGACCCCCGCCACCGGCACCACGAAATACGGTAGTCCATAATACAATGGGCTACTTTTTTTATTTTTATGTCGAAGAAGTCCTTATATCAAGCGTTTTTCCGAGCATAGAGGTGAAAAAGTCCTCAATGCTCGGATTTTTCTATGCTTGCCCCACCGTCGAACACCCACAGTTCATCCAACTCAAGAACTCGTCGGGCAATTGCCGAGATGTTTAGCCCGCCTATTATTATCTCTCTTTCAAGAGGACCAACATACGAAAATTTCTTTCCTTCCGTATTAGTCAGTTCAATTACCCACACACTACCGTCGCAAACAAACTCAGGAGCATAAGGCTTTTCAAAATAAAAAGCAAGATAATCCATTAGTTTTTCCGTAGGCTTACGGAAAAATCGCCTCATAGTTTTGACGTCCTTCGTAGGCGGCACCTTAGAAAAATCTCCGGAGAAATACCTCGTCAGCGAGACTCGACCATTTCTTCTCATTGTTAATCGTTGTTTTATTTCATCTCCTGGAGCGGGCGGAATGAAGCGACCTTTTTCGGATTCAAGGACCACTTTTTCTACTATTCCCTCAAAGCAATGATAATCAGAATACATTTGTTTCAAATCACTCCTGAATACTGAATATTTTCCGAGTTAATGAGTCCTCATCGGCTGTTGGAGTCCTCCCCTGATCTCCATAGCCGCATTATCAGAACGTCGGGATACATAGCTGCTTTCATAAGATTCTCCATTTTAAATTCCCCCGATTAGATCTGCAGAATCACAAATCTCAGCATCATTATATACGTATGTGCTGTCCAATTGAACAGTTTCATCGGTTGCGGCGTACAACATCACGCCGAAAAATTCATGAAGCTTGTCGCCAAGCTCAGAATCCTTGCTTCTGGCATGAAATCAATAATACTCCGCATCCCTATGCGCCGCAGGCGCGTCTGTATGAACATCGAGCTGATTGTAAGGTATCTGCATTCCGGCCTCGGCAAGCCCGCTCTGTATCAGCCGCAGCGCTTCGCGGCGGCGCTCGTACTTATCCTCCGGCGGGCAGAAGAAGCGCAAACGATAGACGACAGCGGAAGCCTCAAACTCCTGAGTGCCTTTATAGCTGCTCTTTTTTACGCCGCTGAGCAGACCTATACGCTCGCTGATGCCGCGCATTACCTCATCAACGTGATTAAAATCCTCGTCGTAGGACAGCGGAACATCAATATCTATCATAAGCAGCTTCGGCAATCTCGTAATTTCCGAAATATTACGGTTGCAAACGGTAATAATGGTATTATCGACAGTACTGCGCAGGGTGGTTGTTTTCATCGTAAAGCCGACAACTACGCTCTCAATATCCTTATACCGCACAACATCGCCGACTGCAAAGAAATGGTCGCTCATAATATGAATACCCATTATGACATCCTTCAGCACGTCCTGTATCGCAAGACCGATGATGGCGCTCAGCAGTCCGAGTCCGGCGACCGCCGAGCTGACGTTCACTCCGTTGAGCTGCAGCACCCAGAGCACGGTGATGGCTATGAGCATAAAGCGGGCGACGCTGAACGCGACACGCACAAATGTCGCATGCTGACCCTTTGAACGATCGGAAGCGATATAGCGCGTATACAGCTTTTTCAGCAGAAAGAAGAGCAGCACGCCGACGCCGACGGCGATAACGCTCGATATGGCGCGTGCGCTCGTGATATATGCAATTATCTTTTCCATAAAACACCTCTCCGCAAGCAGACCGACCGCTTCCGTACGCGACACGGAACGTGCTCTGCGACTGAAGATATTTTATCATGAGTGCGTAAAAAACGCAATACCGCGCCGATTAATTCCGATAAATATTGCGTCGGCTGCGCGATATCAACTCACGGTAGAATAAATCAACCGTACACCGAAACAGCGGCACCGCGAAAAAGCACGGTGCCGCTGTTTTACGCCGCCGGCAGCATAATTAACGGAAATATTATAGGCTTTCTGCGGGCAATATCGCCGAAAACATGCCGAGCATTATCGACTGTCATCCGCATGCGATATTGCCTACGCATTCCGAGCACGATATTACTTAAGCATCCCGCGGACGGTATCCGCAACTGCTGCAAGTGCTGCGGGGATCTTATCCGCATCCTTTGCGCCGGAGGTAGCGGAATCGGGACGTCCGCCGCCCTTACCGCCTGCAATAGCGCTTATCTCGCGGAGGATAGCTCCGGCATTTGCGCCTGCCGCAACGGCAGCCTTACCGCATGCGCAGGTAAAGTTGAGCTTTCCGTCGCAATCGGTGGAGATAACGACAACATAGTCGTCGTGCGATGCCTTTATCTCGTCACAGATAGCTCTTGCGGTATCAACGCCGCTGCCGCTCGTCTGCTTGGTCACTACCTTGACCGCACCTACCTCTACCGCGCTGCCGAGAATAGCCTCGGTCTGCATGGCGGCGATGCGAGAGTTGAGCACCTCGGTCTCGCGCTTTGCGCTGCGGAGCTCGGTCTGGAGCGCCGCTGCACGGCGGGCGATGTCGTGAACATTTGCCGCCTTAAGCTCCTTTGCGGTCTCGGAGATTAGCGTGTCACGCTCCGAGAGCAGCGCAAGCACGCCGAGCCCGGTCGTACCCTCGATACGGCGAACGCCTGCGGCGATTCCGGTCTCGGAGATTATCTTGAAGAGTCCGAGCTTTGCTGTGTTCGACGCATGTGTACCACCGCACAGCTCGGTCGAGAAATCTCCCATCTTTACCATGCGGACAACGCTGCCGTACTTTTCGCCGAAGAGCGCGGTAGCGCCGTCCTTCCTTGCGGTCTCGACATCGGTCTCGACGGTAACTATCTCCTCGCCGCGCAGTATCTCCTCGTTTACAAGAGCCTCAACGCGGGCAAGCTCCTCCTCGGTCATAGCCGAGTAGTGCTTAAAGTCGAATCTCACGCGCTCCGCGTCCACATAAGAGCCTGCCTGCTCGACATGGTCGCCGAGAACGGTGCGCAGTGCCGCCTGAAGCAGATGCGCAGCGGAGTGATTGCGGCGGATAGCCTCGCGGCGAACCGCGTCTATGCGTGCCGTAACGGTATCGCCGACCGAAACGGGTGTGCCGTCAAGCTCGCAGATATGCATATAGATGCCGCTGTTCTTCTTTGTATCGACGACGGGAATGCTGCGTCCCGCGCACTCGATAACTCCGGTGTCACCCACCTGACCGCCGCCCTCTCCGTAGAAAGGAGTACGGTCGAGAACTATCATGACCTTGCCGTCCGATGCGTCGGGCAGCTCCTCGGTCGTCTCTGCGTCGATAAGCGCAAGCACGTGTGCCTCGCTCTCGGTCTCGGTATATCCGGTAAACTCGGTAGCCGGAAGCCTTCCGAGTGCGGGAATAGCGTCGCTTGTCCAGCCGAGATCGCCCATTGCGGCACGTGCGGCTCTTGCGCGCTTTTTCTGCTCTGCGAGCAGCGCCTCAAAGCCCTCCTCGTCTATTCCGAGTCCCGCCTCAAGCGCTATCTCGCGAGTAAGGTCTACGGGAAAGCCGAATGTATCGCTGAGCTTGAATACATCCTCTCCGGGAAGCGTGTCCGCGCCGGCAGCCTTGGTCTCCTTTATCATCGAATCAAGAATATAAAGACCGCTGTCGATGGTAGCGGCAAAGCGCTCCTCCTCGATGGCAACGACCTTTTTGATGTAATCGAGCTTTTCGGTCAGCTCGGGATACTCGCTGAAATTCTCACGCGCTACGACGGGAACGATGTCGGCAAGGAATGTACCCTTGATACCGAGCAGTCTGCCGTGACGTGCGGCGCGGCGGAGCAGACGGCGCAGCACGTAGCCCCTGCCCTCGTTCGAGGGAACAACGCCGTCACAGATAAGGAAGGTCGTGCTTCTTATATGGTCGGTGATGACGCGGAGCGAAATATCCTTCTTCTCGTCCTCGCCGTACTTGACATTCGCCTTTTCACTGACAGCAAGCATGATATTGCGGACGGTGTCGACCTCGAACAGATTGTCAACGCCCTGCATAAGACATGCAAGACGCTCGAGTCCCATACCAGTGTCGATGTTCGGGTTTGCAAGACGGGTATAGCCGCCCTTTCCGTCGCCGTCGAACTGCGTGAATACGAGGTTCCAGAACTCCATAAAGCGGTCGCAGTCACAGCCGGGCTTGCAGTCGGGCTTTCCGCAGCCGTACTTCTCGCCGCGGTCAAAATGTATCTCTGAGCAAGGACCGCACGGACCGCTGCCGTGCTCCCAGAAGTTATCCTCCTTACCGAGGCGGACGATGCGCTCGGCGGGAACGCCTATTTTGTTGTGCCAAATGTCGTATGCTTCGTCGTCGTCGAGATATATGGTCACCCACAGCTTGTCCTCTGGCAGCTCAAGCACCTTCGTGCAGAATTCCCATGCCCACGGAATAGCCTCGTTCTTAAAATAATCTCCGAACGAGAAGTTTCCGAGCATCTCGAAATATGTACCGTGTCGCGCGGTGATACCGACACGCTCGATATCCGGGGTACGGATGCACTTCTGACAGGTGGTCATGCGGTGGCGCGGAGGCTCCACCTCACCGGTGAAGTATTTTTTCAGCGGGGTCATACCCGCATTGATGAGCAGTATGGACTTGTCGTCGATAGGTACGAGCGGATAGCTCTTGTGACGGAGATGTCCCTTTGACTCGAAAAATGAGAGATACATCTCGCGAAGGTCGTTAAGTGAGGTCCATTTCATGGTCTGATATCCTTTCTCAGCCGCGCACGGCGGCATTACTGTATATTATAAAATATTCCGGCTCAAAGGTCAATATCTTCCGCCGTAATTTCTGCGCCGGAACGTACGGATTTTTGTATTTTTTCGCCGTCGGCTTCCGCAGACGGCTCGGCAGGCGCGCCGAGTGCAACGCCGGATGAGCCTACAACGCCGTCAAAGGTCGCATCGGGATTCTGCATCAGTATGCCGAGCACCGCCATATAATCGCGCAGAAGCTCGCGGGGGGTGAGCAGCGTATCCGCGCCCGCGCGCTCGAGGCAGCGGGAAAGAAAGCTCTCGATATTTTCCGGCGTTACCGGCGGCTCCCACCCGTAGTACTGCGCATGCAGCTCGGTCATACGGGCAAGCAGTGCGAGCAGCTCGTTATCCGAGAGACGGCGCAGCCTGATAACGGGGCTGAGCAGATTCTTGTAGTCGGGCGAATCGTAGCGGCTGTCGCACAGTCTGCTGCGCAGCGCCTCATACGAGAACAGCCCGCGGCGCGGGTCCTCGAGAAACTGCGGCGTTCCGCCGAATATCCAGCCGAGCCCTTCCGAGCGCCCCTGCATGGTATCGTTGAAGAGCGAAAGCAGCTTTTCGTAGTTATTCTCGCGCGAGATGCGGTTCGGTATCTTATACAGATTTACGCATTCGTCGATGAACACGACAAGTCCGCGATAGCCCGTCTTTCGCGCAAAGACCGCGAGCAGCTTTACCATGTCCTGCCAATTATCGTCGCCGATGATATCGCCGACCGGCAGCTCGCGCTTAGCCTCGGTCTTTGTGCGGTATTCTCCGCGCAGCCACTTCATGCAGCGGCTCTGCATATCGTCGTCGCCGTTCTGAACGGCACGGTAATAGGTCATTATTACGGCGGAAAAATCAAAGCCGCCGACATATCCCTGAAGCTCGCGCGATGTAGTGAGTATTCTACGCGACATCTCCTCCGAGAAATCCTCGCTGCCGTATGCATAGCCGTCCGCAACGAGCGCGCTCTGAACGTCGGAAAGCCAACGCGCGATCATTACCGGCAGCGCACCGCCGTCCGGCGAGGTCTTGCATGCGAGGTTCTTTATCAATTCACGGTAGGTTGCAATACCGGTGCCTGCGCCGCCGCATATTCTGCGCTCGGGCGAGAGGTCGGCATCCGCCGTAACAAAGCCGCGCTCGCAGGCATACCCGCGCAGCAGCTGCATGAGAAAGCTCTTTCCGCTTCCGTATCTGCCTATGATAAAGCGCATAGCCGAGCCGCCCTCACTTATAGTTTCGAGATCGGAGAGCAGCGCCTCAAGCTCATCTGCCCTTCCGATGGCTATATAGGGCGCGCCGACTCTCGGAACGACTCCCGCGGCTACCGAGCTGACAAGCGCCGAAAGCACCCGCTTCGGCACACGTTCACGCTTATTTTCAACCGCCATTCAGCATACCTCCCCAGAATCATATCTGCGGAGATACTCCTCCGCTTCGTCTCTGTAATCCTCTATGATCGAATATCCGGCTGCGGTATGCTCCGCCGTCGAATCTCCGACATCGTCGTACAAAAGCTCGTTTATCCGGTCGCACAGCGCCTCGGGCAGCAGCGCAGCGGCGCATGCGCAGAGCTCAAAGCCCGCACTGTCTCCGTTAAGCAGCAATCTCAGCCCGGCGATCTCCGGACTGCTCGAAGCCTTTCTGCCTGATACACCAAGCTTATCCGTTCCGTGAGCCGCCGTTCCGTGAGCCGAAGCCGCCGACGCACCGTTATTCTCCGCCTCGTGAGCCGCATCGACTGCGCTGCCGGCATTCTCCATATAGTCGGCATTCGACGCCGCATCATCCTTCATACCGGATACAGCCGTATCGCGCTCATCGGCATTATCGGCATCGGTTTTTCCCGTATGCGCGGATACCTCCGCATCCTCCGAGAATGCCTCCTCGAGCCGCTCTGTCATTCGCCACGATCGACGTTCGATCTCCAAAGCCCGATCGAACGACATTCCGCTGCTCTCGGGCGCATAAAAATGCTCGTACTCCGGGGCGACCTCGGGCGGTGCGGATGTTTTTTTGAGCATCGTTCGACGCATGCTCTCCTCTCGTGCAAAGACCGGCTCAAAGTATAGATCTATCGCATCGCGCATACCGCTCGGCAGCGCCGATATCTTAAACCGCGACTTTATTCCGAGCAGTCTGCGTACCTGGTTTTCCGCATACTTGACCGCCACCGTGACAGCCTCGGCATCCGCACAGTCAGACGCGCGGATATAGTCTATACGCAAGCGGCATTTCACCTCCGAGGAGCAGACGGCTCCGCTGTACGACTCGGCGATATAACGCTGCGGGATGCCGTCGGTTATCGTCCCGGTTCCCATAGCAGCCATCGCCGCCGCTATCGCTGCGGGCATATGACGCTCGTAGCAGCTGCGCGCCGCAGCCGTCATATACTTGCTCTCCTGCCACGAATAGTGCGAAAGCACCGAGGCGAGCGACAGCGGATCGGCTTTTCCCGTTTCGGCATTATAACAGACGAAAAACTCCGGCAGCGCCGTATATCTCCCTGCTATCGCCGCGATATCGCGCATATATTCCTCCGGCAGCGATACGCCGTGAATAAGGCAGTAGTCGCGCAGCCACGGTATGACCGAATTACGTACTCCGACGACCGTTTCGGCATAGCCGGTTATAACGCGGCAGAGCTGCCGTACACCGTCGGTAGGTGCGATAAGGTCGGGCAGATTTATCACCTCATAGATGAACAGCAGCACATAGCTGCGCGATGCCTTTATCAGCCTGCCCGCACGCATGCAGCTGCGCCAGTAAAAATAATACGAAAGCTGTGCACCGGTCATCATCGAATACTGCGGCACATATGAGACAAATTCCGCGTATGGTACCTCCCGCCCCTCTCGTGAGAAAAAGGAGACTGCGTCGGCACGGAAACGCTCATAAAACGTGTAGCTCGACGGCCACGTCAGTATATCCACATGACGCAGAAACGGATGCCTCGGCTCATATGAGCGGATAAGTCCGGTATCACGGAACGAGTTGCTGCGCGGCACCGCTATCGAAAAGTCGGTATCGTTTTCCCTATGCTGTCCGGAGCCGCTTCTGCTGCGCAGCCGTGCAAACAGCTCGGATATCTCTTCGTCTGCGGCACTGCGCTGCCGCTGACCTGCCGTCGGTACGGGAGCGGGTGCTATGCCGCGCCATCCGCCCTTTCCGCCGGTCTGCGGCAGTACGTCGCCGATACCGGGGGCACTTCTACTATCCGTCGTGTCGGATATCGAATCATCTTCATTCGCCGACGTCTCCCCTCCGTCGTGCTCTATCGGCACATTTACAAGGCTCGAGCCGCGCTTATCGGTATTACCGTCGGTATCCTCACACCGTGCAGACATCCTGTCATTTTCGTGATCCTTCCGCGCCTCCGGAGTATCATCCGAGGCGTCATGCCCGCCGTACTTCAGCATATCCGATGGAGGTATACCATCACTCAGCCTATCCCTTGAGCGCTCGCCGCTGTCCTGTACCGAAACAGGATCAATTATCCTGTCATCCTTGCCTATCTCAATTAGCGGAGTCTCGGTATCGGGTGAAAACTCGCGCAAATATTTTTTCGGTATCGGGGGCAATGCCTCAAAAACATCATCGTCGAAGCTGCCGGAGAATGAATTGGCAACGGCACCGTCGTCCGAGCCGAAATGCCCATCTGCTCCCGCGCCGAATCCATTGGCATATTCATTGCCGAATTCACCGACAATTTTTTTACTGTGTCCGTCATACCTTTTATCCGGCATTGCTCTCCCTCCTTCCGGTGCCGATATCGATCAAAATCAAGGCCGAATTTAAATCATAATATTTTATCATATATAGTCGCCCGTGTCAATGTTTCACATACGCAAAATCAAAATCCGTGATCTTGTTTTTTGTGCTCCGGGCTTGACAAATCACAAACATTGTGCTATGCTTCCATTGTGTATGTGTGTCCTGTGGTGTGGGACAATACATGTTTGGTTTCCAGATCGATCGAATATCTATTGTTTTCAGAAAGGAGATAATGATATGTTTGTACGTCCTGAAGCAGAGGTCGTTCTCTTCGCAGAGGAGCTGTTTATCGAAATGAGCGGCGAGACGGTTACTACCAGCGATAACAGAGCACCTATTGAACTTCCCGATCTTTAATCCCGGTTGGATTTTTCGGCGGCTTGCTTGTGTAAGCCGCCATTCCTTTTAATCGGCTCTCAATTGCCATTCTTTTTTCTCGGCGCAACACATCTATTGTAATAATACATCGAATACGCAAAATCAAAACCAAGTTCCGAAAATCCATCGGAGGCAATTTGATCGCGGGATCTTCTTAACGGCCGAGCACATGAGGCTCGAATCGGCGATTTCACTCGGATGTCAAATGTAAATTTTCGTGCGGCGGAGACTCTGTTGCGAGATACTATTGATAAAACCGGAAATACGTGTTATAATTACAAGAGTAAGCGTGCAGCCGTATACTGCGGCAGCACGGCAAAACGGCAGCGAACGCCGAACTACTGCCGAGAGGAGATGAGAGCTTGTCAGAGGAACAAAACGAAAAACGACTCACCGATGCGGAAAAGACCGCCGAGATAGAGCTGCTCTCCCGCAGTGCATTTGAGCGCGCGGTCGGCAAGTCGCGCCGCCGTCTCGGGCGAAAAACGGCAATATATATCGCGTTGCTCTCCGGTTTCTGCATTGCACTCGCGGTCGTGCTGTTCGCAGTATTTTTCAGAGTTAAGCATGTAAATGTGTCCGGGCTCTCAATGTATGACGACTGGCGAATAGTCGATGCCTCCGGCATCAAGACCGGACAGAATTCGTATTCGGTCAGCCGCGCGACGGTCGAAAAGGAAATAACGAAGAGCTTTCCGTACATCAGCTCCGTCTCTGTGCGGCATCCGTCGCCGTCGGTCATAGAGCTTGCCGTGACCGAGCAAAAGGCGGCATATTATTTCACACTCGACGGTGAATACTACATCCTCTCCGACTCGCTGCGTGTGCTCGAGATAATCTCGGACGAGGATCTGATGCAGAACCGTCATCCCGACCTGCTGCGCATACGCCTTTCCGGCATACGCCGTGCAATCGTCGGACAGCAGCTCGGCTTTAAGAGCGACGGCAACTATCACTATGCGCTCCGAACGCTGCAGATATTTGCCGACTGCACGATGACAAAATACATCTCGCTTATCGACTGCTCGGACAAATTCGGTGTATTCTTCATCTATGACGACAGATACCGCATCGTCGTAGGCGATACGGACAACCTCGAGGCCAAGCTGACCTACGCCTCCGCTATCATCGCCGACCTCGGCAGCAGCGGGCGCGGGATAATCAACGTCGATAGCGGCGCGGCTTTTTACATCGAGCAGAGTGAGCTTGAGCCTGCATAGACGGCGCGCAGATGTAAATTTATTATTAACTCACAATAAAATATTTTTGAAACCATTGAAAAACAACATAAAAACCTATATTATTATTGTATATAGGCAGATTGTATACTCTGCTCGGCAAAATAATCACAGATGCAGAGACGTACTTTATCCCATTCCCGCACGGCGACACAGTCGCCCTTATACCCTAAAAATAACAGGCGGGACGCGCGAGCGTTGCGGAATGCATTGCCCGATGAGAAAAGATCGCGGTTTTCACGGTGCAAAGAGACGCATCGGAAAAGCAGCTCACTGAAACAGAAAAATCGATTTACTCACGAATCATAAATTACATAAATTAACGGAGGAAAGAAAAATGCCATTTGAACTCGAAGACAGCTACGAAAGCGGTGTAGTAATAAAGATAATAGGTGTAGGCGGCGGAGGAAACAACGCCGTTAACCGTATGATAGCAACGAATATCCGCGGCGTTGAATTCATCGTCGTTAACACTGATAAGCAGGCTCTGCTCCAGTCGAGTGCAGAGGTAAAGATCCCGATCGGCGAAAAGATCACCAAGGGTCACGGCGCAGGCGCCGATCCTACCGTCGGCGCTAAGGCTGCCGAGGAAAATCTCGAGGAGATCACCAACGCACTCAAGGGTGCTGATATGGTCTTTATCACCGCAGGAATGGGCGGCGGTACCGGAACCGGCGCTGCTCCCGTAGTCGCAAAGGCTGCTAAGGATCTCGGAATACTCACCATCGGTATAGTTACAAAGCCTTTCGCTTTCGAGGGTCGCCGCCGCATGGAGTCCGCAGAGCGCGGAATCACAGAGATGCGCGAAAACGTCGACTCGCTCGTAGTTATCCCGAACGAGCGTCTGAAGCAAATCTCCGAGACAAGGATCACTCTTGCAAACGCCTTTGCCGAGGCAGACGATGTTCTCCGCCGCGGCGCACAGGCTATCAGCGATCTTATCAATAACCCCGGCTTTGTCAACCTCGACTTTGCCGATGTTACCGCAATAATGAAGGACGCAGGCTGCGCACACATGGGCGTAGGCTTTGCGACCGGTAAGGACAAGGCTACCGAGGCAGCTAAGATGGCTATCTCCAGCCCGCTGCTCGAGACCTCCATCAAGGGCGCAAAGGGCATTCTTATCAATGTCACCGCTTCCCCCGATATCGGACTCGACGAGTGCGAGATCGCTTCCTCGATGGTCGAGGAGGAGGCAGCACCCGACGCAATGGTCATCTGGGGTACTACCTTCGACGCTTCGCTTGAGGACGCTATGAACCTCACAGTCATTGCTACCGGCTTTGATTCGGTCGACGGCGGAACTACCGCCGCTCGTCCCGTAAGCAAGCCCTCCGCAGCAGCTCCCGCTTCTGCTCCGGCTGAAGCCGACGATGAAGAGAGCGATGTTAAGAAGGATGACGGCATCTCCGAGGAAGACTTCGGCGATATCATCAACATTCTGAAGAAGTCAAGAGGTCAGCAGCGCTGAGTGCGGTCACTTCTCTTTGACGCCTTGCTTTGAGACTCAAAAATAAATACATTCTCCGATGCGCATACCGTGCATCGGAGTTTTTTTATATTCAGGATCAAAAAAATCGTCTGTTTATTACCGTACCGATAGCGTGTGGGACATAGATAACTCCGACAGCTGCATAGAGCTACGAATAATTTAGGCATATGACTGTGCCGTACGATATAACGATAGCCTTAGATAATACCTGTCTGCCGGTATATAATTTATACCGTTCGTAATTCTATCGATATCTATCAGTACGCTCGTCAATCGGTCATGCCGCCCGCATCTGCGTCCGAAAAGCCGCCTTACGGTTCGTTCGCCGCATCATCGGCAGATTTATCAGCCGCACCGTCGGCAGGATCGGGCGGAGCGCTTACAACCGATCCCGATCCGCCCGCGCCATCTCCAACCGAATAATCATATATACGCAGCCGCAGAGCCTCACCTGAGATAAAGTCCGCCTGCATCTCAAGCGGATTACCCGTTTCGGAATCTATACGAACCGTCAGAATCCCTACCGTTTCTGCGCCGTCATTCGAGCTATCCGCATCATTCTTGCTCCTGCCGCCGGTGCGCTCGGATATCTGCCCATCGTTGTCAGTCTCCGCATCGTCGTCGGTCGGCAGACAGAGTGTTATCTGCGCCACATTAACACTGCCCGCTCCGTCCTCAAGGCTGATGTCCGTCATACGCGATGTGTCGAGCGCCGTCAGGGAGAACAGCGCCAAAGCATCGTCGAGAACGCTGCCGCACAGCGGCGAACATAGCTCGCCGAGACGGAGCTCGCCCTCTCCGTCATGCACCGAAACGCAAAGTCCCTTAAGCGAATCGGGCGCAAGAAATTCCAGTTCGCCCTCCCCCGATGCAGTGGCTGTGAGCCGTATATCCGCGCCGTTTTCGCCGAAGCGCTCGCGGCACTGTGCCTCTGCCTTTAGTGTAAACGGATACTCCTGCCACCCGATCTCGCGTTTCGGCGATGCTCCGCAGCCGAGCAAGGATAGCAGCAGTGCCATCGGCAGCAGCATCGCCGTGCGGCGCACAACTCCGACAGAGCTATTTGCATACATCGACGCAAGCCGCGTCATTTCGGTGCTATTTCGGCACTTGCGCATAATATTACGGGTTAAAAATGTAAATAAGCCTTTATCATCAAGCATAAAAAAATCCCTCCCCGAGCAAGAATATGCTCGGGGAGAGCCTTGTATTACTGATTTTTTTCTTATGCCGAAAGCCGCTCGGAGCACCCTCTCGCAGACTTATTCGGCAGCGGTGGTCTCGGTCTGACCGATATTATCAAGGCAGGCAGAGCCGACATAGAGTCTGCCAGACTTATCGACAGCCTTGCCGGATACGATGCCGTTGACAACGAGCACTGCAACGAGGACTACTACAATACCCGCAGAGGTACAGATAGCTCTGATAGAGCCCTTGCTGCGAAGCTGCTTAGCAGACATAACCTTGATGCCTGCCTCGGCGATAGCTCTTACACCGTCATTCTCGGGGTTGTGCTTGCCCTCCTCGGCGGAGACGCACTGTACGGGCTCAACCACGGTATTGCGGTTATGGAACTTCATGATCTTGAGAGTGCTGTTTGTAGCCTGGAAAACACATGCGCAGGTCTTGCCGTTCTCGTCGATCCAAGTAAAGTAATAGTTATCGGGATGGTCGAGATATGCACAGCAGGAATAGAAATTGTCGATCTTTCCGGAGCGGAGCGCGTCTGCGAACTTATCCGAGAAAGGTGCAATTGCAGTCATGTCATCGATGGTAACGGGAGTAAAGGTGTTCTTGACCTTCTTCGAGCCCTTGGAGTTATAGACGGTCAGCATCGTAAACTTGCCCGCCTTAACGATGTAGGTATACGAAATATTAACATATCTCCACGTGAGCGGGACAACGAACTTACCGAAAGCCCAGCAATAAAACAGCGGGATAAATATGATAAGTCCGATCGCACCGAGACCTATCGCAAAAAGAAATACGATAAATGCAAGCGGCACGAAGATATATGCGAGTGTCATAAGCACACGCTTAGCCTTATACGAGCCCTCGACGTACTTGTCGATAGTAAGCTCGTCAAAGTTTGTCATTTCGTTGGTTGTGAGAGCCATTTGTTATGACCGATCCTTTCTTAGTCACGGATAATGCGCGCACACCGCGACCCGGTCGCAGTAATGCTATTCTGCTACATATTATATCACACTGCTTTTCAAAATGCAATATGTTTTCCACAGTCGGTGCAAATTTTTATATGAGCAAATTAATGAAAATATATAAATAATTGAAATATCGAGCGCAATGTGATAAAATATCGGTACAAAAATGCAGGAAACGAGGACCGAACCGATGAATGACACCGAAAAGCTGCGGCGGAGAATCGCCGATTCCGCAGCCGAGCTGTTAGCTGAAGGAAAAACTGCGGGTTGTGCCGTGCGCATAGCACAAAGCGGAGAGCTGCTGCTGAGCGCCGAATTCGGCTGCGCCGACACCGACTCCGGAGAACCGCTGCGGCAGGATGCCGTTTTCCGCCTCGCCTCGATGACAAAGCCGATAACGGCAGCCGCAATACTGCTCTGCGAGGAGCGCGGACTGTTATCCGTCTCCGACCGACTGTCCGAGCACCTCGACGGCTTTTCCGGGCTGCTCGTATATGAGCCGAGCGGCAGTTGCAGACCTCCGGTGCGCGAGATAACGCTGCTTGACCTGCTGTCGCATACCGCCGGCTTCGGAACCGACGAGGACGCTGTGCGTCTCGATTCCCTTATGAGTATGGCGGGAGCAAAAAGCTCGCTCCGCTCAGCCGTTCGCTTCTATTCGGAAAATGCCCGCCTCACATTCGATCCCGGCAGCAGACGCTCATACAGTCCGACAGCAGCGTTCGACCTACTCGCCGCAGTCGTAGAACGAGTCTCCGGGCAGAGCATAGAGCACTTTGCTTACGATAATATCTTTCTCCCGCTCGGAATGCGCAACAGCTCGTTTGAGCTTACACCGTCACTGCACACCGGGCTTGTCGGAATGCACGACCTTGAAGACGGAAAACCGGTTATACGGCATATGAACAACATCTTTTCCGATCACCCACTCGGCTACCACTGCGGAGGCACGGGAATTGTATCGACCGCCGACGACTATCTCCGCTTTGCAGAGATGCTGCGTGTCGGCTTATCCCGCGATACCGCCGTCCTCTCTCGCCGCTCGGTGCAGCGCATGTGCACACCGGTTACCGTGCCGGGCGATGAACAAGAGCAGCCGAGTGAGGTATTCGGCTGCGGCGTTCGCGTAACGCTGCGCGACGGAATCCTGCCCTGCGGCTGCTTCGGCTGGAGCGGCGCTTACGGCACACACTTTTGGATAGACCCGCACAATGAGATAACCGCCGTGCTTATGCGCAATTCCTTCTATGACGGCGGAGCCGGCAGCAGCATAGCGCGCCGCTTCGAGAGAGATGTTATGTCTGCTCTCTCCCAAGACAGCGCGGACATGCCGCGCTCATAAGCTGAGACTTGAAATACATTTCGGCAAACGTACGGCAAAGCATTGTGCCGAGATGCAAAATGCTTTTTGACAAATGTTTATCAAAACAATGCGCCGAGGTATAACATGCTTTTTCGGTAACTGCCGCATTAAAGCAATGCGCCGAAAAAGAGCCGCCCGCAGATACGGAGGATACCCGAAAGCCAGGGACGAAAAAACAAGAAATTGTTCTGCTTTAGTATCGCCGAAAATTCAAAAGAAACAGAAAAAGCAGTATCGGGTTTCTTCGAAAAAATATAATCCAACTATTCTGCGGGCAGTGCCCCGAGCATTTTAACCTATCCGCGGGTGAGCAAGCGGACCGTTAAAAAAACAGTTTTTAACGGTCCTTTTTTCGTCCCCGAGCGACTGTTGGTACCGCTCTGCCGCAGATCTACCGACCGCTCGCTAAATAAATCATTTTTTCGAGAGCGGCTTTTGACAGCATTTTCGGCGAGTCGGTGATACAATTCTGATATCGGGCAAGGAGGTGACGGCGATGCAGGTAATCTATATTGACATTCTGCTGCTGATAAATTTCAGCATGGATTTTGTTGCGCTGTTCCTCACGGCGCGTCTTATGCACGCGAGAGCCAAGGCGATACCGCTCGCTGCCGCATCGCTTATCGGGGCGGGATACGAGGCGCTGCGGCTGTTCATCTCATGGTCGCTGCCGCTCTCCGTTATATCAGATATCGCCTGCGCCGTACTGATGTGCGTTATTGCGCTGGGAGCATCGGAGCTGCTGCGCACGACACTGACCTTTTTGTGTGCGAGCATAATCATCGGAGGAACAATGACCGCGCTGTATTCATTTGCGGGAATGGGTGATGGTCTGTTCTCCGGCAGCAGCGCCGAGTCGACCGATGCACTGCTTGAACTTCCGTTCGGAAGATTCATTCCCGCGGCAGCTCTGTCGGCGGCGTTTGCGCTCCTGCTCTGCCGAACACTGCGCTCGCGCCTCGGACGAAAAAAATGCATCTGCCGAATAACCGTTAACGGCAGCAGCGCAGAGCTGAGCGGACTTTGCGACAGCGGAAATCTGCTGCGCGACCCTCTCTCGGGCAGACCGTGCATTCTGCTGACTCCCGCTTCCGCCGCCGCGCTTCTCCCGCCGGAGCTTTGCTCGGGCACACCTCCCGACTGTATCGAGCCGAGAAGCGCACGCATGGACAGCACCGATGTCGGTAATACACTGCCGGGTGTGTCAGAGGCGGATACATCGACGCAGCAGAGAATCACGCAGCATGGCGGAAACATTCCACAGCAAAGTACAGCGCCGCAAAGCACCATACCGCATCGGCATACCGCAAGGCACGGCAGATCCGATATATTGACCGCGTCGTGCGACGCTCTGCCTGAGATCACCGCCGGACACGGCAGATTTAAGCTGCGTATGATACCTATGTGCACACCGACCGGAAGCTCGCTGCTCACCGCAGTCATACCTGATTCGGTCACCGTAGGCGGACGGGAGTGCCGCGCGCTAATTGCCGTATCACCCGGGCGAAGCGACTTCGGCGGCGCGGACGCGCTTGTCCCCGCATCCCTGATGTAACGTACTACACGGCTGCGAAGCATTCCGACAGTTATTATACCGATCAAGGCAAACCCATTATACCGCATATATCATATACAACAGTCAACATTTTTTTGAAGAAAGGAAGTAAGACTATGAATATTCAGGTACATGTACAGTCATTTTTCTCCCTGCTCCGCCGCGCATGCAGTCGCATTTTGTCACATGAGGGGCAGGTCTACTACATCTGCGGTCCCGACACACTCCCGCCGCCGCTTAGTCCGGAGGAGGAGAGCGAGCTGCTCTCACGGCTGCCGGATGACGGCGCAAAAAGCGCCCTTATCGAGCACAATCTCCGCCTTGTCGTGTACATTGCAAGAAAATTCGAGAACACGAGCGTCGGTATTGAGGATCTTATCTCGATAGGAACGATAGGTCTCATCAAGGCAGTCGGCACCTTCTGCCCCGACCGCGGATTAAAGCTCGCCACCTACGCCTCCCGCTGCATCGAGAACGAGATACTTATGTTCATACGAAAGAGCGGAAACCGCCGCTGCGAGCTTTCGCTCGACGAGCCGCTGAGCGTGGATTGGGACGGCAACGAGCTGCTGATATCCGATATCCTTCGCGGAGACGACGACAGCGTAAGCCGCGGAATAGAAGAGAGTGAGGAGCGAAAGATAGTCGGCGATGCCGTGCGCTCGCTGCCGGAGCGCGAACGGGCGATAATCTGTCTGCGCTTCGGCATGTGCGGGAGGCGCGAGCACACGCAGAAGGAGGTCGCGGAGCTGCTCGGCATCTCACAGTCATACATATCGAGGCTTGAAAAGCGGATAATAGATGAGCTGCACGTCGCCATTGCTCCGAAGCTGTGACCGTACATCGCTGTCCGCGATCCGTGAGTCAATATCCGAAGCCGCTGCTGCGCATCGACATAAACAGAATTACTGCATCAAACAGATGCCGCGTCCGAGTATTCCGCGACGATGCGAGCCGTGACCGCACATCTCACCGCAGCCGCAAAACACCCGTCAGGCAGTCCGTGCAATCGGATACCGACGGGTGTTTTTTTATATTAGCATTCAACATAAGCGCAGCGCACCTCAAGACCTCTAAAGCTCACCGCCCGAGCGGCGCAGAGAACGGCGCACTCGGTTGATATGCCGCTCGAGCTCGCCGCTGCCGATAAGCTCTGCGAGCAGATACTGCTCAAAGGTCGGAACGGTGCAGGAATAGAATCCGAGCCGCTCCTCATACATTGCCCTGCCGCCTCTCGGAAGCAGCAGATAGCCGACACGCAGCGACGGCGCTACTGTGAGCGAAAAGGTATTGACATATATCACCCGCTCGCCGCCCGAAAGCGAATAGACCGTCTCTTCGGGGCGGCGGCGCGCGGAAAACTCGGAGCCGAGGTCGTCCTCTATTATATATCGGTCGCCACCGCGCACCCAGTCGATGTACTCGAGACGCTTGCCGAGTGATGCCGAAACTCCGCTCGGGTAGCTGCGGTACGGCGAGATGTGAAGCACACTCGCGCGCGATGCGGCAAGCTCTTCGGACAGGATACCGTCCTCACCGAGCGTCAGATTTTCGCACTCTGCGCCGAGCGAACGGTACACCTGCTCTATCTTTTTATATGACGGTCGCTCGGTTGCGTAGATGCGGTCGCGCCCGAGCAGCGCGGGAATAAGTCCATAGAGATATTCGGCACCCGAGCCTATCACGATATCCTCCGCCGATGCATCTATCCCTCGGCTGCGTGACAGAAACGACGCTATTGCCGAGCGCAGCTCGATCGCACCCGTACCCTCGCTCTTCTCGGATATTCTCTCACCGTAATCGGAAAGCACACGGCGCATGGCGCGTGACAGAACGGTAAACGGCATCGTCTCCTCCGAGAGCTTAGGCATCGGCGGTAATGCGCGCGGACGTGCAGCACTCGGCAGAATGTGACCGTCGCCCGGCTTATATGAGACAAAATACCCGCTGCGCTCGCGCGAGACAATGTACCCCTCATCCGAGAGCAGCTCGTACGCCTTTGCTGTCGTAATAACGCTGACACCGAGCTCCTCCGCAAGCATCCGCTTTGACGGCAGACGGCTGCCGTGCGGATAGCTGCCCGAGATAATGCGCTCGCGCAGCTCGCCGTATATACGTTCATACATCGGCGATGTCTTTTCGCCCTGTGGCATTTTCATCTGATAACACCCTCTCTGCGAATGCGTGTAATTCGGTATAACCAAAATCATTATATACCACATGCGCCGCATTTGCAAGCAGATATTATCGGAAGCGCTTTTTTCAGCCAACCCGAGTCGGGAAGAGAGAAAATCGTTTGGAGTGTCCGATTTCGTCGCGCAAGGCGTACAATTGTACGTCGTGCGGCGAAATCGGGCGCAGAAAAAACGAAAACATTAAACTTTAAGCAGGAATCCGTCAGGATTCCGACCCCCTTTCTCGCCATATGGGACATACGAAAGACTGATAAGCTCAGCTTGTTTTCGCTTTTTCGATCCGGACGATTTTAGCCGACCCGAGTAGGGGAGGTAAAAAAGATGCAGAAGCGTCGAAAACCGCCTCGTCGCCGTACAAGCGTACGGCAGAGACGGTTTTCGGCGGTAGAAAAAGCGGATAATCATTCCTTTGGAGAAATCCGATAGGATTTCATCTGCTTTCACGATATTTGTGTCGAATAATAGCTTAATAATTGCTTTTATCCGCTTTTTCGGTCTGCGCTTTTTTAGCCTCCCCGACAGTTTAATCTGCAGCCTCGAGTGCATACTTCTTCCTGTAATCGTTGTAGGTCTGCTCGAACTGAGCGCCGTTTTTCTTGACGTTGCCGAGATACTGGTGCATGTTCAGCGCCTTATCTTCGGATATCTCGATTATGCAGCCCGCAACATTTGAGCAGTGATCAGAGACGCGCTCAAAGTTCGTGAGCACATCCGAGAGCACAAAGCCGTGCTCTATCGAGCATTCGCTGTTCTGCACGCGCAGCACGTGATGCAGTCTTATCTGCTCCTTGAGATGGTCGACGACCTGCTCAAGGGGCTCGACCCTGACGGCAACGTCGAGATCGTTATCCTTGAACGAGCGGAACGTCAGGTCAAGTATCTCGGATATCGCGTCGGAGAGCACGCGGATCTCGTTCCGCGCATCGCCCGAGAAGCTTATCTTCTTATCCTTTATTTCCTCCGCAGATTCGACCATGTTTACCGCATGGTCGGATATACGCTCAAAATCGCCGATTATATGCAGCAGCTTCGTTATCTTGCGGCTGTCTGCCTCAAGCATTTCATGGCTCGCAAGATTAACAAGATATGTTCCGAGCGCATCCTCGAACACGTCGACCTGACTCTCGGATTCGCGTATCGACTGCGCGACGGTATCGTCGTAATGCTCGAGCAACCGCACCGACTGCTTGAACGATTCGCACGCCATCTCCGCCATCATAACGGTGACCTCCTCCGCTCTGTCGGCAGCGACGGAAGGGGTGACGAGCAGACGCTCATCAAGCAGGCTGACCGCATTTTTCTCGCCGCCCTCGCGTACCGAAATGACCGCAAGGCGCTCAAGCTGACGGCTGAAGGGCGCGATTATTGCGATGGAGATTATCTTGAATATCGTATGCACGGCGGCAACGCCCCACATATCTATGGTGTTGTCGGCGAACGAAAAATCAAAGATAAGGTCGAGGATGCTGTATCCGCCGAGGACTACCACCGCACCGATTATGTTGAAATAGAGGTGTATCAGTGCCGCGCGCTTACCGTTTTTGCTCGCCCCCATCGACGAGATGAGCGCCGTAACGCAGGTGCCGATATTCTGTCCGACGATGATCGGAATAGCCGCGCCGTATGTAATTGCGCCGGTCGTGGTAAGCGACTGGAGAATACCGACAGACGCGCCGGAGGACTGGATTATCGCCGTTACTACAAGTCCGACGAGCAGACCGAGCAGGGGATTCGAGAACATGGTAAACATCGAACGGAACGACTCGCTGTCACGCAGGAAAGCGACCGAGTTCGACATATTTTCCATTCCCACCATAAGCACGGTAAAGCCGAGGAATATCGCGCCGATATCCTTCTTTCTTCCGCGCTTGGAAAACAGGTTCATAAAGATGCCGATCATTGCGAGTATCGGTATCCATGTAGATGGCTTAAGGAAGGTGAGTATCGCCGAAGCGCCCTCTCCCGCGTCAATGCCCGAAAGCGAAACTATCCATGCGGTCAGCGCCGCACCGAGATTCGAGCCCATTATAACGCCGACCGACTGCCGCAGCGACATAGTACCCGAGTTGACAAAGCCGACGACCATGACCGTGGTCGCAGACGACGACTGTACCACCGCCGTTACGACAAGTCCGAGAATAAAGCCCGATACGGGGTTGGAGGTCATTCTGCCGAGTATAGACTTCAGCTGATTGCCCGCGCTGCGTTTCAGCGCATCGCTCATAACCTCCATTCCGTATAGGAAAAGCGCAAGCCCGCACAGCAGGCTCAGTACATGTAATACTCCGTCCATCGCGATCTCGCCCGCCGCGCAGCGGGCAGCTTCCTTCCGCTTTATTTGTCTTGATGCTTTTTTTCTTTTTCGTGGTCAAAAATGCTCGTATATCGCCGCACCGGGGCAATATTCGAGTTTATGATAATATAGGTATGTTAAAACAAAGTCATATTTATGTAAAATCCGTGTAAAATGAAGCGATGCGCCACAAGATAAAAGTAAGAAAGAAAAGCGGGAATCGAAGCAGTCTATGCAACGATTCCCGCCGAAATATCATATTCTGTCACTGCATCGAACTAACGCAATGCCCGATAGTTGCACCGCTGCAATATTGCAATGCACTATCAGCTTTTATCCGTGCCCGAACGATCCGGACCGCCTGCATTCGGTAGCGCCTCGGAAATGCCTCCGTCGGTGTGTATACCCGCACCGTCACCTCCGGTCAGCGTAACGCGCGCCATACGTCTGCGGCGTACCGAGCGTACTATGAGCACTACTATCACCGCTATCACTGCGAGCAGGAGCAGCACGGGGAACACGTATACAAGTCCCACCGCGAAATTACCGAGCCCGTCGACAAAGTCCGCCCACGAGGACGAAAATGCCTTGCCGAGTCGCTGAGTGAAGCTATCCTCCGACTGCTCGGAGTAGACGCGCACCTCGGTTATCGAGATATTGACAGTCGAATATGCAATCCTTTTCTCGTAGCGCTGCATAGTGCTCTGATAGGATTCGAGCTCGTAGCGGACCTCTGCGAGTCTGCTCTCGATATCGAGCATCGTCGAGACGTCGCTCGCTTCTCCGAGCAGCTGCTCGAGCCGTTCGAGCTGCGTGCGCAGCGAGGATATTCGCGACTCGGTATCGTAGTAGCTGTCGGTTATATCATCGGTGCTTTCGCTGCGGGACAGCACATTTACCTCGCCGCCCGATATCGCCGCGGTAAACTCATCGAGCTTATCAGCGGGAACGCGAACGGTATATCTGCCGTGCCTCCCTACCCTGCTGTCCGAGGAAAGCATGCTCGTGCCGTATTCCTCGCAGCTCTCGACATATCCGCCGGCAGCATCCGCAGCGTCGGTCACGGAGGAGGCGGTCGCAGTGTAATCGTAGCATTCAAGCGACAGCTCTACGGTCTTGACTATCTTTCGGTCGGAGGCTACGCTGTCCGATGCTATGCCCGACGACTCATCGGACGCGGAACCGCTTCCGTTCGTTTTGCCGCCCGATTCGATCCCGCCGTAATAGCCGTTGCTCTCAGCGTAGCCGTCAGCGGAGCGCACGGCGCCGCATGACGCGAGCGAGCCGACGCAGACGAGCGCGAGCAGTACCGCGATGAGCGATACGAGGCGCGATGCGATGCGAGGTCTATGCAAACGTTTCTCTTGATTTTTCATACCTATCACTGCCTTTCACGATTTTTTTGAGCCATCGGCTCAGGTAGTATACGGGTACTTCTTCTTGCATTATAGCAATCAGATATTAATGCACATGTAACATTATATGTATATTAAGTTAATATATTACGGCAGCCGAGCCGAAATCGCGCAGCCGTCCGAGCGTATGCGCTATCTCGCGCAGCGGAATGCCGTCAAGCTCCGCTCCGTCCTGCAGCGCCTCGCGGCAGAAGCCGAGAATACGTTCGCCGTCCGGGTGCTTTTTCGGCTCGCCGAAAAAGATAAGGCAGGAGCCGACACGAACACTCGCCCCGCCGATAAATCCGGTATCGTACGGCGGAAGCTTGATGCCGCCGGATGAGATAAGCAGAACCTCCGCGCCGAGCTCTTCTGCGCGGCGCGCTATGCCTCGATCCGCCGTGATTATCCTGCCGTCTGCAACGGTACACACAGAGCAGTGCGTGTAGCCCTGCCGGACATCGACTACCTCTCTGCCCGATTCCTCCGAGGCACGTCTCAGCTCGGGCGCGAGCATATCACTGCGGCAGAGGAGAAAGCGCCCGCGCGGGGTAGTAAGCGGCAGAGCGTTTAGAGAAATATCGCTCGGATAGCCGAGCAGACCATCACCCTCAGGCAGAGCGACACGGCATATCCCGGGCATATCGCCGCACCGGATAGTGCCTTCATCACTGTCGCACCTATCAATATATGCCGAGGCTCTGCAAGCTTCCGTGCCGGAGCCGGATATGCGATGCGCACGGGACATGAGCAGTCCGGGATCACGGCTTAAATATTCACCGTAGGTATATAACCTGCCGTCGAGCGGCAGCATCAGCATATCGGCATGCGAGGCGACGGGCGCGCCGAGCCGCGAAAACGGGGGGAGCGGCGTAGGCACAACACCCGAATACATCGAGAGTATATCACTCACCGCAAAATCCGCCTCGGCAGACAGATATATTCTTTTTATGTGACGCTCTGCGCTCATATATCCTCCGATTTTTTGTATGATAAAAAAGAAAAATGGTCTTACGCGGTACAGCCCGCGAAAGACCACTTAGCTACATATCCTTTTCAGATGCACGCACTTACGCGCGGGTAACTTTGCCCGAACGCAGGCAGCTTGTGCAGACGTATGCAGACTTATGAGTACCGTTATCGGTTACGACTCTGACCTTTCTGACATTAGGCTTCCAGGTTCTGTTCGTCTTGCGGTTAGAGTGGGAGACATTGAGACCGAATGTCACGCCTTTTCCGCAGATATCACACTTTGCCATATTTAACACCTCCATGATTGATGGTAGTTACTTTACAAGACCTCGTATCCGACCGAGAAAATCGGAACTACGCTGACATAGTCCTGCCGACCGTGTCAGCACGATGAGAGTATTATATCATAAATAATTATTAAAATCAATAGTTTTTTTTATTTTAATAATAATTCTCGTGATTATTTCGATTCTTCGTTCTCTTTTTTCTTCTTTTTCGAGGACAGTGAGATCTTGTTTTCGGTTCCGCTGCGCAGACGGCGGAGATTTTCGCGATGAAGCCATAGGACAAGCAGCGATGCCGCCATGGCAACGAGAATATGCGTTCCCGCGCCGGTAAACTTATACAGCACGTACGGGTATATGACCATACAAATGCACGAGCCGAGCGAAACATACTTTGTCGTAAGCACTACGGTAAAGAAAACCGCCATAAGAGTAAGACCGACTATCCAGTTTTGACACATTATCATGACCGCTACGGTGACAACGCCCTTGCCTCCGCGGAAGCCGAAATAGAGCGGAAAGGCATGACCGACAATGCATCCGAGCCCCGCAAAGGTCGCGCCGAGCGCGCCGCCGAAGAGTCTGCCGAAAAGCAGGATAGAGAGCACAGCCTTAGCCGCATCGCAGACAAGGGTCAGAACAGCGGGCGCCTTACCGTAGGTACGGAGCATATTGGTCATGCCGCCGTTTCCGGAGCCATGCTTGCGCACATCGTCGCGATAGGCAAGGCGAGATATGATAACGCCGAAATTAAGGCTGCCGAGCAGATATGCCGCAATCAACGAAAGCACAACGCCGACTATCTTCCATGCCGCCGCGCCCGTATTCTGCGCGATGATCCCGAAGATTCCGTAGAGCCATATATTATTAAAATTAAACATTAAAATGCCCCCTCACCGCACTCAGCCGTTTTCTCCGCGCTGGCGCACGGTAATAACTATCGGCGTACCGTAAAAGCCGAACACCTCGCGGATCTGATTCTCGATATATCTCTGATACGAAAAATGGAACGGCTCGGCATCATTGCAGAAGATAACGAACACCGGAGGCTTGACCGACGTCTGAGTGATGTAGTATATCTTGAGCCTTCTGCCCTTATCTGTCGGCGGCTGAACGCGCATAACAGCGTCGCTGAGCACATCGTTGAGCATACCGGTGGAAATACGCATGCAGGACTGCTCGTAAATACGGTTGATAAGCTCGAAGAGCTTTCCGACGCGCTGACCGGTCTTGGCAGATACGAACATTATCGGCGCATAGGACATATAGGCAAGTCCGGTGCGGATCTTGTCCTCAAATGCCTTGACCGTGCCGTTGTCCTTTTCTACCGCGTCCCACTTATTGACGACGATGACCGAGGGCTTGCCCGCCTCATGCGCAAGACCCGCGATCCGCTCGTCCTGCTCGGTGAGTCCCTCCGTCCCGTCAATTAGGATAAGGCAGACATCGGCGCGTTCTACCGCCGCCTTCGAGCGCAGAACGCTGAATTTTTCTATGCGGTCGTTTACCTTGCTCTGACGGCGTATTCCCGCCGTGTCGATGAAGGTGTATCTGCCGAACTCATTTTCAAACGCCGTATCTATCGCATCGCGGGTGGTGCCGGCGATATTTGAGACGATAAGGCGATTCTCGCCGAGGATCTTATTGATTATCGAGCTCTTACCGGCATTCGGCTTTCCTATGACAGCGACCTTGATCGAGTCGTCCTCCTCCTCGGCCTCGGTATCCGGACAAAGCTCAACTATGCGGTCGAGCAGATCGCCCGTTCCGGTTCCGTGAACCGATGATACGGGAATAGGATCACCGTCGATGCCGAGCTCGTAGAACTCGTAGTACTCCATCGGCAGCTCGCCGACCGAGTCGACTTTGTTAACACAAAGGATAAGCGGCTTGCGGCTCTTCATCAGCATTGTAGCAACATCGCGGTCGGAGGCGGTAACACCGGTCGTCACATCGACCATGAACACGATAACGTCTGCCGTCTCGATAGCAGTCTGCGCCTGCTCGCGCATATATCCGAGCATCATGTCATCCACGCGCGGTTCGATACCGCCGGTGTCAACGAGAGTCAGTGTTCTGCCGTTCCACTCGATATCGTTGTAGATACGGTCGCGCGTAACGCCGGGAGTATCCTCTACGATAGAGATCCTCGAGCCCGATATCTTATTAAAGAGCGTCGACTTTCCCACATTAGGTCTGCCGACAATTGCAACTATGGGCTTGCTCATTTATTTGACCTCGCCGCCCGTAACGGGGGCATTCCTTTCTCGGATAATTTTGTGTGAGGTAATGCACGGCGCGCTGCCGATCAAACGGATCAGCCCTCAAGCACCGCTCGGATAAAATCTACGCCGCCCGTCTCGGTAACGCATATCGGCACACCGAGCGCCTCACCGAGCTCCTCGTGCGACATTCCGTCAAGGAAGAGATCGCCCTCCGAGCGCAGCATGACCGACGGTATTATCAGTCGCTCGCCGAGCGGCTTTTCCCGCAGCTGCGCAAGGATATCACCGCCGGTAACAAGTCCGGCGACCGTTACCGTTCTGCCGAAGAAATCATTTTCTATCTTATATACGTGAATTTTCAGCCCGTCCACGCGCTCCTCAAGCGATGCTGCAAGCCCTGATATAAATTCATATGCCGCCGCGCCGGTAGCCACCGACATCTCGCCGACTCCGCCGCGGGAATATTCGTCCAAAAAGTCAAGCTCAAAATCAAACTCATTCTGTGCGGAGGTTATCAGTCCAACGCCGTTATCGAGCTGCGGGTAGCCGTCGTAATAGTCCTCATCCGGCAGCGGCAGTCCCGCGTCGATATAAAACTCGTCCGAGCAGTAGGCAAGCCGCACATCATGCTCGCGCTTAAAGGCAACGCCGAAAGCATCGACCTGCGCAATTACGGCAGCGCACTCATCGGGGGTAAACATGCGCAGCGGATACAGCTTTTCGCGATATTTCGTAAGTCCGACCGGTACAACGGAAATACTTGCGACCGACGGATATAGCGCCGCAAGGTCGAACAGCGTCCGATCAAGCTCCGCCCCGTCGTTATGCTCGGGGCACAGCACTATCTGCGCGTTCATCTCGATTCCCGCGTCCGCAAAGCGCCGCATGATATCGAGTACTCCGCCGGCAAAGCGGTTCTTCATCATCTTACAGCGCAGCTCGGGATTTGTGGTATGAACCGAGATATTTATCGGCGAGCAGTGCATCTCTGTTATTCGCGAGATGTCCTCCTCGGTCAGATTTGTAGTCGTTATATAATTGCCGTGCAGAAATGAGAGTCGACGGTCATCATCCTTAAAATATATCGTCTCACGCATTCCCGGCGGATTCTGATCGATAAAACAGAAGATGCAGCCGTTTCTGCATGAACGCTTTTCGTCCATAAGAAAGGTTGCGAATTCAAGTCCGATATCATCGTATTCGGGCTTTTTTATCGTTACGTCAAAAAGCTCGAGTCCGCGATGAATCTTCAGCACGACCCGCCGCTCGGTTATCCGAAAACGGTAATCGAGAACGTCTCCGATATCATATCCGTTGATGGATATCAGGCAGTCACCCGGGTGAATACCGGCACGGTCGGCTCTCGAGCCGCTTATAACAGCAGATATCTCGACCGTTTCGGTCACCCCCCATTCAGACGGTCAATCGGGACACAGCCCCAAAAAAGAAAAAAATAAAACGAAAAAAACCGGGCATCATGCCGCGCACGCGCCCGATTTTGCGACGAAAGTTCCTCGTTCTCTCTGGGGAGCGTACGGGATCACTCAGCGTCAACCTTGATGATTTCCTTGCCTCTGTATGTTCCGCAAGCCTTGCATACACGGTGCGCAAGATTGTACTCACCGCACTTCTGGCACTTGATCATACCGGGCATATCAAGCTTCCATACGCTGGAACGTCTCTTATCTCTTCTTGCCTTAGAAACCTTTCTCTTCGGTACTGCCATTTGCCGTACACCTCCTTTAAGATCTGAAAAAACTTATCAGCTGTATTGATTATTTTTCTCCGCTCTCTTCATCGCCGTCATCGGAAACGAGCAGCTTCGCGAGGCAGGCAAGCCTCGGATCCGGCTCGTGCAGATCACACCCGCAGTCGCCATCGTTTCTGTCGTGTCCGCACTTCGGACACAGACCGCGACAATCCTCCTTGCAAAGGACCTTGGTGGGAAGCGTGAGCAGCAGCTGCTCTGTGAGCGGAGCCTCCACATCGAGTACACCGTCCTCGATAAGCACATAGTCGAGCTCGACATCGTCGGAACCTGCGTCCTCAAGGCTGTCTCTTGCAGCGACCGTCTTTTCGAGATCAACAGTCTCGGTCCTCATAACAGGCTTAAGACATCTCGCACACTCCGCCTCATACGAGACCTCGGTGTGCAGATGCAGGCTGATATAGCCCGACCTGTTCGTGACATATCCCGTTACCTTACACGGCTCACTGAAAGTGATGCCCTGCTCGGGAATCGGCTCGGGAAGCATTTCAAACGATATATCTATCGTATCGCATCCGCCGGAAAGCAGCGGAAACATATCAATCCTATTCACCGTACCCTCCGCTGTCGGCACAGCAGTCTGTCGCGGAGCATCCACTCCGACCGCTACGCAAAATGTCACAAATAGTATTATACATATTCAGACGGGCTTTGTCAAGTAAAAAAATAAAAAAGTCCGTCCATAGAGGGCAATTTTTTGCACAGTGGCTTGCTAAAACCAAAACTCTCTCTTCGATACCCTCTCGCAACGCAAATTAACCGCCCTCCAACTCTAAAGCATGGGGAAAACTGCATACAAAGTAACCGCACTCAGAAAGAATAAAAAAGCGCCATGTCCGCGCCCTTTTTCAACACAGAGTTATCACCCTCCCGCGCCAAAGCATGGAGAAAACTAAGTACGAAGTGACAGCCCGCTCGGGGAGAACTAAAAAAGCGCAGACCGAAAAGCGCCATGTCCGCGCCCTTTTTCGACACAGAGTTATCACACTCCAACACTAAAGCATGGGGAAAACTAAGTACGAAGTGACAGCAGCTCGGGGAGAACTAAAAAAGATGCAGAAGCGTCGAAAACCGCCTCGTCGCCGTACAGGCGTACGGCAGAGACGGTTTTCGGCGGTAGAAAAAGCGGATAATCATTCCTTTGGAGAAATCCGATAGGATTTCATCAGCTTTCCTTGTATTTGTGCCGTACAAAAGCCCAAATCACACTTTTACCGCTTTTTCGGTCTGCGCTTTTTTAGCCTCGCCGAGCCGAAGCGAGCCATTCGATCAGGTCGGTCGTTTCGTATGCAGGAGTCCAAGAATCATGCCACACATCCGGAAAAATCTGCAGCGTAGCATTACCGCCCCTATGATTTATCATATTCACCATTTCCTCCGAACGCGCGGGCAGCACCGTATCATCCTTACCACCGTGGAAAACACGCATCGGCGTATCCGTAAGTGCGTCGCTGCGCCATGCCATTCCGCCGCCGCAGATAGGTGCAAGTGCCGCAAAGTACCCGGGGTAGCTGCAGCCCATCTCATACGTACCGAAGCCGCCCATGGAATTGCCCGTAAGGGTAATACGGTCACGGTCTATGGCAAGATCCTCGACTATCGTCTCAATGAGATACATCAGCTGCTCGGTTAGGTTATCCCACACCTTGCCGTCGGGGCACTGCGGCGAGAGCGTTACGACACGCAGCCCGTGATAATCAGGATCGGCTGAAAAGAGCTTTGGAATACCGTGGATCTTTACCGCCTCGAGATGGTCGCCGCGTTCCCCCGCGCCGTGCAGATATACAATGAGTGGCAGATGCTCGTTTTCCGCATTGAAGCCCGTCGGAGTCGTCAGTACGTAGCCGAGCTCGTTTGTCTTTGTGTATACACGCATTGTATTTGTCATTACCATTTGATTGTCCTCCGTTTATATTACCTTTATTCCGAGCATGTCGCAGAGAGCGCGAAGCTCGGCTGTGTTATTTCCGTAAGAGATGATGTAGTGCTGACCCATAACCTTTTCGGCAAAATCCTCGACATCGTCGAGCATTATTTCGAGTCCGGGCAGCTGCGGCGCGGGCTGTGTCCAGCCTGCCTCCTCCCATTTTCGCGGTGTCTTTCCGAAGCCGCGTACCATGTGCATAACATAGCGGTCGCCGACGGAAGATAGACGGCAGAGCGTAAGCTCGCCAGTTTTGACCTTTGAAACATTAAGAATACCCTCGCTAAGCTCGCCGAATGCAGCAGGCATAACGGTGACGGTACCCTCGGTGGTCTCTGCGGGAATGTAATCGGGAACACCCGCGAGCACGCGGTCGGTAAAGAACTCGTAGAACTCCAGATACATAGCGCACTGACCGGTCAGATACTTGACCATAAGCTGTGTTATGCTGCCGAGACAGTCGTTCTCAGGAACGGTACATACGCCGGAGAGATCGGAGAGCAACATGAACACGGGCGCAGGCGGGAATCCGAGCAGCCTCTTCATTCCGTCAACGTCCTTGAGCGAGATGCCGTCATAGCCGCGCTCACGGATAAGCGCATCAACGGCAAGGAAATACCCCGCCGCACGGCGCATTCCCGTCTCCGCTGCGGGCTTTACGAAGCTCCAAGGCTTCATGTATCTGCCGCGGTACTCGCCGCCCTGCTTCATAAGCGTTACTATCTCGTCCTTTTCCGCATCGGAGAAGTGTTCGCTGCGCTGATATATCTCGAACAGCTCGAATGTTTCTATCTCGGGGCCCACAACGCGCTTGAGCGATGTGCCGTCCGCCTGAGTCCCGTAGAGATTCATATCGCGATAACCGCCGAAGCCGACGCGAGCATGACGCAGGCGCTTTGCCGCGCTCGCCGCTCTGCAGTACGCCGCAACCCTGTCGGCGCGTGACGGCAGCCCGACGATATCATAGATATAGCTGAAGGTATAGCCGAGCGATGCCATGCTTCCGCGCAGCGCGCTCGTGCCCGCCTGATCGGCGGTAGTGACGAGTCTGTCGCCCTCGACCCAGCCGCACAACCCCCACAGCACCATGGGGATATGTCGGTAGTGCTCGGTTATCTTGATGACCGCATGAGTCGGTATCCAACCCGCAACGCAGAGTACGAGGCAATTGAAATCCTCGTTTCCCAGCACCTCGAGCGCATGCGCGATATCACGCTCCTCGTAGTCGTCGGTCACGGGATATACCGAGACCGTCTCTATTCCCCGAGCACGGAGTGAATCAAGCGCCGCAGCGCATTTTTTAACGATTATCTCCTTCGGCGTATTGACCTCACCGAAGCCGACGAATCCTGCCTTGATCATTTTTTATTCCTTTCGGTATGTTGATTTGCAGCCTGCGCTGCATGATGATCAACTCAAAAGCCGATATTTATATTCTGGTAGAAAGCGTGCCACACCCGCAGATAGCCGCGTCACACCTGCAAGTGAATGTCATGCTCGCGAGCAGATGCGTCGCTGCGCGAATGACCGTTTCATGCATACGGCGAACGCACAATGCTCACGGTCGGATACTCCGCGCCGCGACAGATGCCACCGTGCGAATAGATGCGTCATGCATGCAGCTAACGCCATTATGCCTGCGGATAGATACGGTCATCCGCAGCAACATACGCGCGGTATGCCGCCTCCGATGCCGCACTCGGCTCGGGAATATATTCGCGATCGGTCGCGACTATGCGGTCGCAAGCCTCCTCGACCGACGGGAACAGCCCGACTCCGACACCGCCGAGTATGGCGGCGCCGAGACATGCCGTGTCCGTATTTTTAAGCGTAACGAGCCGCCGCCCGCACATATCCGCCTTTATTCCGCACCAGAGCGGGCTCAGCGCCCCGCCGCCCATCGTTCTTATCTCATCGCATCGCACATCGAGATAATCGAGTGTTGCGCGCAGCATTGCGGCGACCGACTCGAGTATCGCGCGCGCCATATGCTCGCGTCCGTGCTCCATCGTCAGCCCGTAAAAGACTCCGCGCGCGTCGGGGTCGTATTTCGGCATGGTCGAGCCGCATAGATACGGGAGAAAAACAAGTCCCGCCGAGCCCGGCTCCACCTGCTCCGCAAGTGCATCTATCTCGGCAAACGAAAGCTCGGGGCATAATTTATTCTTAAACCATTTCAGCGCTATCCCCGCGGTGGGGGTCCATGAAAGCAGCGCATAGCTGCCGTCATATGTAAGGTGACACGGCACGATGCTGCTCGCGTCGTACGGCGGAATGCCTCCGGTCGGTGCGAAAACGGTCATGGTCGTCCCCGTCATCTCGCTGACTATACCCTCTCGGACAACGCCCGCGCCGATGGCGCCCGCGACCTGATCGAGCGCACCGGTAACGACCGGTATTCCGCCATCGGCAGGCACGCCCGCAGCGCCGCCTCCGCACAGCCACGCTGCATCGGCATAGCCTATCACGGTACCGCTCGGAACAAGCTCGGGCAGTTGCCGCTCCGAAATACCGACCTCGTCGAGCATTTCGCCCCACCATGTGCGCTGTCTTATATCGAGATATATGGTAGACGACTGCACCGTCGGCTCGGTGACGAACTGTCCCGAAAGCGCCCACAGCAGCCAATCCTCAAGAAGAAAGATGCGCTCTGTGCCCGAAAACATCTCGGGCTCGTTCTCGCGCAGCCATGCGAGCTTGCACGCCGGCCATGTAGCGACTATCTCGGGCTGACCGGTGACCTCATAGACCCTCTCGCGTCCGAAGTGTGCGTCTATTGCCTTCGCCTGCGCGTCGGCGCGGTTATCGAGCCAGACTATCGCCGGACGAAGCGGACGGTTTTCGCCGTCGGTAACGATGAGCGTCTCACCCTGCGTGTCTATCGAGATGGCAGCCACACGCTCGCGCAGCTCCTCCTCGCCCGCTCCGGGAAACGCCTTCCACGCCGCCGCGGTAAGACCGCGCCGCAGTATCGATATATACTCGAGTGCATCAAACTCGACGGTATTATCGCGCGTTTCGAGAACATAGTCGACGTTGACGGCGGCAAGCGTATTGCCGTCTGTATCGAACACCGCGACCTTTTGCGAGGTCGTTCCGACATCAACGCCGATAAGATACTTTTTCTGTATATCCATAATACTCAAGCCTTATGCTTCTCATCCCATGCCGCGCGAAGTGCCGAGATCATCTCCTCGACCATTGCGGCAGGGTCGGCAGCCTTAAATATTCCGCTCGTGCTGCCGGTCGCCTCCGCGCCAAGCATTATCGTATTGTAAACATCCTCGCCGTTTGATATTCCGGCACCCTGAAGCACCATTATATCGGGGTTTATCTCGCGCACGCGGCGGATGGTCTCGGTGACGTAGTTCTCGTCGCTTGTTTTTCCCGTTCCGATAAGCTCGGTAGGCTCCGCGACAAGCAGATTCGGCGAGAGACGGGCGATATCGGTCAGCTCCTCGACCGTGCTTGCGCAAACGATAGTGCCGAGCCCGACCTCGTCGGCGCGCGCTATGGTCTTTTCTATCACATCGAGCGTCAACGGACGCTCCGCGTGATTGAGCATTACTCCCTCCGCGCCGGCAGCCTTGACCGCCTCGGGAAGCACCGATCCGAGTCCTCTGCCCGGGCGCAGAGGATCCATGTGCTGAGCGAATACATGTATACGCTCGGTATTGTCGGCGATTGTCTTTATATCGGTATAAACGGGGGTGACAAGGATATCGACATCGTACTTTATCGCTACACGGTCAATGACCTTCGCGAGCGCAAGCATTTCATCCCCGTACATAAAGCACTTCGGTCCGATCTCGAAGAACGGCGGTTTGATCTTAAAGCCATTATACATATCCGTATTTCCTTTCGGTATACCAAGCACCGAACGCATTTTCGTCTGCCGTTTACGGTTCCGAACATACGCGATGCTCATAAACTTTTAATACGCATATATTTTACTACATCGAAAAGACAATTGCAAGTATACCGAAAAAATAATTTTATATTTTAGACAAGAGGCAGTTGTCTTGCGTCGATATTAACGGCAGCGGAATAAATATCGCAGCGGCTCTGTACGAAATATGACCGATCATACCGAGATAGCAGCCTCAGAGCCTATCGGCTTATTTAAGCGCTCACGCCACGCGGGCGCCTTGCCGCTGTCGGTTTATGCTTTTTCCGACCTTTCGGAGCGTTTTATTTCTGCTCTGCTTCGGCAAGTCTGCGCTTGAGCGCCTTAGTTTTTGCATTGTGACGAATGAGCGGCACCGCGATAAGTGCGGCAAGCAGCAGCACGGCAGCCGCAGCGATGATAACATCCGCTATGCGCGGATAGCCCTCGCCGAGAATGGCGCTTGTACCGCCGCGATAGGCGTTCGATACGGTGGATATCCGGGACTTGCCGTCATAGCTGTCGACAGGCTGACCGTCTGAGGTCATATCTATCTTTTCGGTGATGAGATTACCGTCTGCGACAAGTGCGGCGCCGCTTGACACCGATACATCGACCTCAGCCGCGGTTATGCGCAGCGTGTCGGTTGCATGAACGGGTGAGTCGGCGTTGAGCGAGCAATCGGCAAGTGCGATGGTGCGCGCAAGCAGCGACTGACCGTCCGATGTGATATCAACATCGCCTCCCGAGAGTGTGATGCCGCCGCTCTCGCAGCGTATACCGCAGCTCTGTGCCTCTATTGCAATATTGCCAGAGCGGATGGTTATCACAGTACCGCTCTCGGTCGAGTAGGACATTATTCCGTCCTCCGAGACGAGCGTCAGACTGCCGCTGCCGGTTAATGTAACACTGCCCTGACATGCGACAGCGGCCTTTTTCGCGCTTATATAATTCTTGCCGGAAAGCTCTATCGTCGCTCCCTTTGCGATACGGATCCCGTAATCGCTGTCTGTATGAAGCTCGAATCCGGAGAGCTTGAGCGTCTCGTCGATATTCTTCCACACATAACCCCCGCCGACGATATCCTTTTTCGGTCGGCTGATATCGAGCGTCTCGCGGATAATACCGTCAGATGACACAGCGGCAGTACTGCCCGCGGCGGTCGTCTCGGCAGCGGCGGACGCGGGAAGCGACAGCGCAAGCATCGAGAATGCCGCAAGCAGCACGGCACAGAATCGCGGAAGCCTTGTTTTCTTTTTTATACCTGACATGATGGTTTCTGCCTTTCATCGGCGGAGCGGCATACCGCGCGGCAGCGCCCCGTATTAATGGTAATGCGCGGGAATACAACGCCGAAAAGTAATTCGGACTTATGCGTCGATCTCGGAACCGAAAACGAGAAAATAGATGGTCAAAAAAGAGCGGTGCGCATATCGGCATATGCGTTCGACTCTCTTACGGTGAACCGTTGGGTGTCAAATCCGAACACTCGGGAGCCCGAATCATGATTCGATGCCCGAGCATAGGAGCCTTGACCCGCGTCGAATAAAAGTATAGCATACAGCGGACGAATAGTCAAGCGCGGTGCGGGCTTGACAGCGCACGAAAAAGTAACTATAATATTACAGTAATATTATGTAAAAAAACGCCGCATGATCATACGAGAAAAACGGAACGGAGGGGACATATGAATCGAAGCGAAATAAGCAGCCGCAGAAGATGCGGCATAATAATTCTTGCCGTGCTTATAGCGGCGACTCTTGCCTTCATCTGGAGTAATTCCTCCGACAGCCCCGAAGATACGCACGAAAAGAGCGACGGAATAGTCGAGATATTGAAGCCGATACTCGACCCGTTTGACCTTGTAAGCGACGAGGATTTTTCATTTCTCATCAGAAAGGCGGCGCATTTCTCCGAGTATGCGCTGCTCGGCGCAGAGCTGTTTGTCATGCGCTTGCTGCTCGAGCGCAGCAGCAATACCGCTGTACCTCTCGCCGTGCTGTGTACCGCCGTCATAGACGAAACTATACAGATATATTCCGATCGGACCTCGAGTACGGTCGATGTCATCATAGACTTTTTTGGCGGACTTGCCGGCATACTGTTCATATACATATGTCTGCGTATATATAAATGTATAAAACACCGGAGACGGCTAAAGGTATCATAAAAGGAAATCATATAGGTAATTTGCGCCTTATATACAAAACGCATTGAAATGGGCTGTTAAAAACTCGTTTTTAACAGCCCATTTCAATGTGGGAACAGATAAAATGATAAAAATGCGAAGATCAGATGCAGTCGCGGTCGAGCTTTTCGACGTAGAGCTGCTGAATGCGGTCAAACAGTACGGTATCACGACCGCCGACCGGCGCGCCGTCAAGCTCGCAGGCACGGCGGACAAGCGTCGTGGTGCTCGATATCATGATCTCATCGGCATCGGCAAGCTCGGCACGGGTAATATAGCGCTCGACGACCGGAATACCGTTTTCGCGGCAGAGACCGATAAGATGGCTGCGTGCGATACCGGGGAGGATAAAGTGTCCGAGCGGTGCGGTGATAAACTCACCGTTCTTGAGAATAGAGATGTTGGTATGTGCGCCCTCGGTCACGACGTCGCGATACTCGGTACCGTCCTCCTCGAACAGGCGGCGTCTTATCTGAACAGCCTCGTCGCAGCCCGCGTCGATTGCAGCCTGAGCGGCGAGAATATTCGGTATAAGGTTGATTGTCTTGACATTGCACATTTCATAGCGGATATCGTCTACGGTATGCAGCTTCATAGGCACGTCGAGCTTTGTAATTTTCTTAGGCTTTACGTACATTAGCAGATTCGCCTTGGAATTCTCGGGGAAAGGATGATTGCGGGGCGCTGTTCCGCGGCTCGCCTGCCAGTAGATAAGGACATCGGAGCGGTCATCGAGACGCGAAATGAGATCGGTGATTATCTCGAGCAGCTGCTCGCGCGTATACGGAAAGTCGATGCGGACAAGTCGGCAGCTGTTGTAGAAGCGGTCAAAATGCTCGTCGATAAGAAACGGCTTTCCGTTGTGGCAAAATGCGACATCGTAAACACCGTCGCCGAAATAGACCGCTCTGTCCTCGAGAGGTACCTTTATATCCTCGATGGCGGATATCGTTCCGTTGTAATATGCTGCGTTTTTCATAGCTTCTCCCTTCGCCCGCCCTGCCGTAGCCTTACGGGTATTTGTATTATATCTAACTTTCGAATTGTCCTTTGAACGACAGTTCATCTCATAACGCACTATTCGGCGTAGCCCGAATGCGCGTACTCCTCGGCGCGCTCCGCAAGCTCGTCAAGCAATGCACATATCGCATCCTCGCGCTCCTCGCGGTTGATACGGTCGCGCATCGCTGCCGCTCCGCGTATCCCTGTAATGTACCATCCGAGATGCTTGCGCGCCTCGCGCAGACCGATATACTCGCCCTTGTCCTCCATCAGCAGATGCATATGCTCCTTAGCCGCCGCAATACGCTCGCTCACGGCAGGCGCGGTATAAGGCTTACCGGATATCGCCGCCTTTATCTCGGCAAAGAGCCACGGATTTCCGCATGCTCCCTGCCCTATCGCGACAGAATCGACCCCGGTCCGCTCCATCATACGCGCAGCGTCCGCCGCGCAGCGTATCCCGCCGTTGCCTATTACGGGAATACCGACAGCTGACTTGACGGCTGCAATAGTGTCAAGATCGACGGGCGGAGCATACATCTGCTCCCGCGTTCGCCCGTGAATACACAGCCCGTCAGCGCCGCTCGCCTCGAGCAGCCGCGCCAGCTCCGGCGCGTTGATATGGCCACTGTCAATGCCCGTTCGCAGCTTGACCGTCACCGGGACGCTCACCGCGCCGCGCACCGCGGACACTATTCTGCCCGCAAGCTCGGGACGGCGCATGAGTGCGCTGCCGTCGCCCGAGGTAATTATCTTTCTCACCGGGCAGCCCATATTTATGTCTATGACATCGGGCGAATAATTATCACAAAGCCATGCAGCCGCCTCCGCCATTATCGACGGATCGCTGCCGAATATCTGAAGTGCAGCGGGATGCTCGTCCTCTCCGAGGCGCGCAAGCTCCGGAGTTTTTCGGTCGCCGTAGGCTATCGCCTTGGCGGAGATCATCTCCGATACGACATAATCCGCGCCCTGCCTGCGGCAGAGCATACGAAAGGTGCGGTCGGTAACGCCCGCCATCGGCGCAAGGGTCAGCCCGTTTCCGATGTCAACATTCCTTATCCTCACGGGCTTCCTCCTTTGAAGTGATTTTTCGTCATACCGAGGCATCTCGGTCTACCGGGGTATTATACATCAAAATCACATTTTTTTCAAGTACATATCTGCCAAAAATGCATCGGACCGATACAATATTCGAGCATCGGTTCAGTTCTTCTTTTCCCCATCCGAAAAAACACGCGCAGCAAGCGCATCCATACGCCGCTCGAGCGAGCGGAAATGCAGCAGCCTATACAGCTGATGATAAAGCCAGTCCACTGCATAGCCCGCAAGCACAACGGCGGTTATCACCGCCGCCATGTACAGCAGGGTGAGCGGAGAAGCGCCGAAGCGAGGAGCATCGACGATATCCCACAGCAGCGGACGGATATAATCGCTGTCGTGCAGCAGATAAACGCCGAACGAGAGCGGTGCCGCCCACAGTATGAGCCGCCGCATGACTCGATTCTTAATATCTATATCCTTGAATATCAGGAAGAGCGCGACCGTCATTATGACCGTGATGGGCATCTTATAGTCCATAACATTGTCGATAAGCGTCGTTGCGCCGAGCCGCGTCTGAAGATAGGTGGCGGCAAGCCGCGTAAACGGCACGATAAGCGCCAAGCCGAAATACACGAGGATGCAGGTGCGGCGCTTCACCGAAAGTCCGTATAGACGAATATATGCTGCGAGGAAGTACAGCACGATGAACCACACGTAGCTGTATCCGCCGTTTACAAGCATAGGGTCGGACCAATAAAAGACGGTGGGCCAGACGCTCGTCACGATCAGCATTATAATAAGGATCCGCGAATAGCTGCGGCGGTCGGTAATGCCGCGAATAGCACGGTTGAGCAGCGGTATGGTCAGATAGAGCAGAAAATATGCGCTGGCAAACCAATACCCCTCCGAGGTTATCGGAGTTACCGCGCTAAGCAGTGTATTCGGCGTAAGCTCAGTATATCCCGCTCTCCACGCAATAAAGAAGGTAAGCAGCGAATAAAACATCACCTGACATGCTATGCGAAAGAGACGTGACGGCTTAATGCTCGAAGTGACCATATAATACCCCGTCAGCATAACAAAGCAGTTTGTCGATACCCTGCCGAGCGCATACAGCAGCCAGTAAATATAGTAGAAGGTGCTGCCGTCCGCGACAGAGCTGCGCAGTCCGCCGTGGCCTATCATATGCATCATAACGATCATAGCCATCGAGACAATGCGCAGCAGCTCAAAGCCGACATGACACTCCGAGCGATGCGATGATGCAGATAGTTCAGTTGTCAGCCGATTTTTCTGCTCCATAGTTTTCTTCTCCGAATCATACAGTATTATCAAAGGTATTAATGCCCAAGATCAATTTCCGCGCGCAGGTCTGCCACACCGGGAAAAGGTTTTACAGCTGACGCAGCGCCTGTCTTATCTGCGCATCCGGACGCAGACTATTCTCATAATAATCACGGTTGGCGCGCGACATTTCAAGCCGTGCTTTTTCGTCCTCCATAAGCATCTCAACCCGCTCGGCGCATTCCTCGGGCGAGCGAAACGAGAGATAGTTCACTCCGTCGTCGAAGCCGCCCGGGACAGAATAAACAAACTCCTCCGACACTATCGCGCGGGCAGCCGCAACATATTCTGCGGTTTTCCAGCCTATCGAGCCGTGAAGTCCCATGGTATTTATGCATATATCGCTGCGCCGCATGCGGTGAAGATACGAGCGTTTAAGCGTAACCGCCTTGCCGACAAGCAGCTCGGGACAGTAACGCTCGGAAAAGCCGTCGCGATATATGCCGCCGAAAAAGCTGCCGCCGAAACGCTCACGCAGTATGCAGACAGTATCCGTGCGCATACGGTTGATATATCTGCGCTCCTCCGCAAGCACCGCATCCCCCGAGATATCACTGCCGTCGGGATCCCACAGCCGGGCAAGGAACAAAACACGGGGTCTGCGCTTACAGCAAAGCGGCTGCGCCTCAAAATCCGAAACATACGAATTTGTCAGCTTTGCGCTCTTTATCATTTCGTGGATACCGTGACCGGCGGGCGTCAGCGGATTCCCCTTGTAGGTCACAAAATAATTCATGCCGAGCGGGCGTATCCTATCGCGAATAGGCGCATTAAGTGCAGCATTCTCCTTATCGGAAAACGAGCGCTTGAATATTACATCAGCCTCGGAAAAGCAGCGCATCACCGCCTCGGAGTCATTATAGCGATAACCGTCCGATAGATCAAACACGACGCGCCTGCCGTCGACAACGGCATCTATCAGCGCATCCTCCGGCGCAGAAGCACCGTACTGCGCGGAAAAAGCATCACGTGCCGCCGTATTCACCGATGACGGAGCAGCAAACTCGGCAGCGGCTCGACGGATATCATTTATCTCGAGCGTCAGTTCACCCGCCTCGGCAAGCATATGAAAGCCGGTCACTACCGCGCTCGTATGCAGAATATTTGTACGAAGATTAAGCTGAACCCTCATGATTTTTCTCCTCTTTCTCAGACTGTTATCATCGAATGGCCCCCGAAGCTATATCCGTGATGCCATATACAAGACTCAATATCCGAGACAAAAGTGCAAGCGACGGCTGCCGCAATCGATTCTCTCCAATGACCTCTGCACTTATAATGCTGTGTGATAATACACAAGTATGTTTTCGCGTATGATCTCCGCTCTGCCGGGATACATTCTGCTTTTAACATGTATAATTATAGCATAAATCAGCGAAAAATCAAATATTATTTCGCTGTGCACCACAAAAAGAATAAAGCAAAATGCCTCGCAGCAAGCCGAAACGGTTCGCCGCGGGGCATTCTTATTTGATTATCAGCGCAAGTTGCGCTCGCGCAATAGTGCAGGGGATTCCCCTACGCTGCTCCGATTACTCAGCAGCAGACTCAGCCTTGGCGTCAGTCTTCTTATCTTCCTTAGCGGGAGCCTCGAAGCCGACAAGGCGGATTATAGCCATCTCGGCACCGTCGCCGCGACGGGGTCCGAGCTTGTAAACGCTGGTGTAACCGCCGTTGCGATCAGCATACGAGGGTGCTATCTGATCGAACAGCTTCTTAACAACGTCTTCTTTGGTTATATAGGAAAGAGCAGCACGGCGGCTTGCCAGTGTGTTCTTCTTGCCGAGTGTAATCATTTTCTCGGTCATGCTGCGTACTTCTTTTGCTCTGTAAAGAGTGGTCTCAATAGAGCCGTTTTCAAGAAGGTACGTTACAAGTCCGCGAAGCATCGCATTACGATGCGCGGTAGTTCTTCCGAGCTTTCTTGTACCGGGCATTATAGTTTCCTCCTTATTCTTCTTCCTTCTTCAGGTCAAGACCCAAAGAGTGGAGCTTGAAGATGACCTCTTCAAGCGATTTTTTTCCAAGATTTCTGACCTTAATCATTTCTTCCTCGGTGCGATTAGTCAGATCCTCCACCGTATCAATGCCTGCGCGCTTCAAGCAGTTGAAGCTGCGGACAGACATGTCAAGCTCCTCAATGGTCATCTCAAGGACTTTCTCCTTGATGGTCTCTTCACGTTCAACCATTATCTCTGTATTCTTTGCCTCGGCACTAAGGTCGACGAACAAATTGAGATGCTCATTGAGAATCTTGGCTCCGAGCGAAACCGCCTCCTTAGCGGAGATGGTGCCGTTAGTAAGAACCTCGAGTGTGAGCTTATCGTAATCGGTATTGCTGCCGACACGGGTATTCTCAACAGAGTAGCTTACGTTATATACCGGTGTGTAGATAGAGTCGGTATAAATAGTTCCGATGGCGGGCTGACCGAGCTGCTTGTTACGCTCCTGAGAAACATATCCGCGACCGTGGTCGAAGGTAAGCTCCATGTAAAGGCGCGAGCCCTCACTGAGAGTAGCTATGTGATGCTCGGGATTCAGGATCTCGATGTCGGAATCCTGCTTGATATCACCTGCCGTAACCTCGCGCTCGCCGCTGCAGTCAATAACGACGGTCTTAGGACTGTCGGAATAGAGCTTTGCGGTGATGCCCTTGACGTTAAGAACAATTTCCGTGACATCCTCTTTGACTCCGGGAACGGTAGAGATTTCGTGAAGCACACCGTCTATCTTTATACTCGTGACCGCAACGCCGGGAAGCGAGCTGAGCAGCACTCTTCTCAGAGAATTTCCGAGAGTAGTACCGTAGCCTCTTTCGAGCGGTTCGACTATAAAGGTGCCGGATCTTCCGTCTTCGCTTAGGTTGACAGTCGAAATATTGGGCTTTTCTATCTCAATCATTATTTTCCCTCCTATTAAATCTCTCATTCAAACAAAACGTGAGATGCATTCGCAACGAAAGAATGATGTATCCCGTGCGAACGGCCGGGAAATCTTATTTCGAGTAAAGCTCGACGATAAGGTGCTCCTCGAACGGGAAGTCAACGTCATCCCTCTTAGGCAGTTCCTTGACGGTTGCGCGAACATTCTCGCGATCAACCTCAAGCCACTTGGGAGAGGTTGCAGAAGCAAAATTGTTCTCGATAAGCTCCTTGATGCGTGCGCTCTTACGGCTCTCCTCACGAAGAGTGATAACATCGCCGACCTTAAGAAGCATGGACGGAATGTTTGCCTTCTTGCCGTTTACGCGGAAGTGACCGTGAAGCACGAGCTGACGGCACTCACGGCGGCTGCCTGCAAAGCCCATTCTGTAAATTACGTTGTCGAAGCGGCGCTCGAGCAGCGAAAGCAGATTCTCACCGGTGACACCCTCGGAACGGTCAGCCTTTACGAAGTAGCTCTTAAACTGCTTCTCCTGAACGCCGTAGTATCTCTTAGCTCTCTGCTTCTCGCGAAGCTGCATGCCGTATTCTCCCTCTTTCTTTCTTGCGGCACCGTGCTGACCGGGAGCGGTCGGACGGCGGTCAAGTGCGCACTTACCTGTGGTGCAGCGCTCACCCTTAAGAAAGAGCTTCTTACCCTCCCTGCGGCAGAGTCTGCAAGCAGGTCCTGTATATCTTGCCATTTTATTTTCCTCCTACAAATTACGACAGTCGATCAGACACGTCTTCTCTTGGGGGGTCTGCAACCGTTATGCGGGATAGGTGTTACATCCTTGATAAGGCTGATGTCCAGACCTGCCGTCTGAAGCGCGCGGATTGCGGACTCACGTCCCGATCCGGGTCCCTTAACGTAAACCTCAACGGTCTTCATACCGTGATCGACAGCCTTCTTTGCAGCTGCCTCGGATGCGCTCTGTGCAGCGAAGGGAGTGCTCTTACGAGAGCCCTTGAAGCCCATCTCGCCGGCAGATGCCCACGATACGGCATTACCGTGAGTATCGGTGATCGTAACGATCGTGTTGTTGAATGTAGCACTGATATGCGCTGCTCCGCGCTCGATATTCTTTTTCTCGCGGCGTTTCTTGACTACCTTTTTAGCTACCTTTGCCATCTGTACTCATTCACTCCTTTACTTCTTCTTATTCGCAATAGTCTTCGCAGGACCCTTGCGTGTTCTTGCGTTTGTCTTAGTGCGCTGACCTCTGACGGGCAGACCCTTGCGATGACGGATACCACGGTAGCAGTTAATCTCTACCATGCGCTTGATGTCGAATGCAACATCACGGCGGAGGTCACCCTCTACCTTGTAGTTTGCTTCGATTTCCTCACGGAGCTTTGCGATCTGCTCCTCGGTGAGTGCCTGAGCGCGGGTGTCCGGATCGATGCCTGTCTTTGCAAGTATCTGATTCGCAGTGCTGCGACCTATACCGTAGATATAGGTAAGGGCGATCTCAATGCGCTTTCCGTTCGGAATATCTACGCCTGCAATACGTGCCATCTTATTTATTCACTCCTTTTGACCCGACAGGAATCAGCCCTGTCTCTGTTTGTGTTTCGGATTCTCGCATATCACCATGATCTTGCCGTGGCGACGGATAATCTTACATTTATCGCATATCTTTTTAACGGAAGGTTTAACTTTCATTTCAATTACCGTTCCTTTCTGCCTTGGTACGCCATGTGATCCGTCCCTTGGTAAGGTCGTAAACCGATACCTCTACCGTGACCTTATCACCGGGCAGTATCCAAATATAATTCATTCTTAGCTTACCGGAAATACGTGCTGAAACGATATGTCCGTTGGGCAGCTGGACCTTGAAGGTCGCATTGGGCATGGATTCGATTACCGTGCCTTCAAATTCGAGAATATCATCCTTAGCCAGAACAATCCCTCCTGTCAATACTGTATTTTGGTCTTTTTACGTCTTGGCTGTGCCGCTCGCGCGGCAGTATCCGCCGGTTGGCGGTGATGAAATATCTAAGTCAGTCACCTCAGCGGTCAAATGTCAGCGGAGCTGCGCCGTACTCGACAAAATCGGGTACGTCGATGGCATCCAATATCATTATTCCGTCCTCGGTGAATGCAATAGAGTGTTCATAGTGAGCAGCAAGTCCTCCGTCGGCGGTCTCTACAGTCCAGCCGTTCGCCTGCTCTCTCACCTCGTATGTTCCCGTACAAACCATCGGCTCTACCGCTATCGTCATTCCGCGAAGCAGTCGCTGACCCCTTCCGGGACGACCGTAGTTCGGTACATCCGGCTCCTCATGAAGCTCGCGCCCCACGCCGTGACCGACATACCTTCTCACGGTAGAGAAACCGTTCTCGGTAACATAGCCGTCGATAGCGGCACCGATATCCCCTATTCTGCCTCCGTTTACGGTTGCAGCGGCGATACCGCGCCAGAAGGAATTCTTTGTTACGGAAATAAGCCTTGCAGCCTCCTCGGAGACCTCGCCGACCGCAAAGGTCGCTGCGCTGTCGCCGGTATAGCCATTGTAAAAAGCTCCGACATCGATCTTAACGATGTCCCCCTCCTTCAGTATCTTATCGACAGAGGGTATTCCGTGGATAACTTCGTCATTTACAGAGATACACGCACTGCCCGGAAATCCGCCGTAACCGAGAAATGTGGGCTTTGCCCCGCACTTCTCGATATAGCGGCGAATGACAGTGTCTATCTGATGGGTGGATACGCCGGGCTTTGCAGCCTCGCCGCCCGCCAGAAGTGCCTCTCCGGTAATCTTTCCGGCATCTCTCAGACGAGAGATCTGTGCTTTATTTTTAAGAGTTATCATCGAACGATCGACCTCTAAAGGAGAGCCTTCAGTCGGCGAGGGCAGCGAGAGTCAGCTTTGTGGTATCAGCGACCTCTTCCTGTCCTATGACCGTTCTGAGCTTGCCCTTCTTTTCATAGTAGCCCTTGAGGGGCTCGGTCTGCTCATGATAAACCTTGAGGCGGTCGAGAACCACCTCGGGGCTGTCGTCGCGGCGGATGGTAAGCGCCTCGTCGCAGGCATCACATACGCCCTCAGCCTTCGGCTTCTTCCACTCCGTATGGTAGGAAGCGCCGCAGGAGGGACATACTCTGCGCCCGCTCATGCGCTCGACTATCGCCTCGTCGGATACCTCGATGCTGACCACGCGGTCGATCTCAACGCCCATAGCGTCAAGAGCCTCCGCCTGCGGTACGGTGCGGGGGAATCCGTCAAGGATAAAGCCGTCCTTGCAATCATCCTTTGCGAGTCTCTCTTTGATAATGCCTATCACGACCTCGTCGGGAACGAGCTTGCCTGCCTCGGTATAAGACTTAGCAGCCTTGCCCATCTCGGTTCCGGTTTTGATGGCTTCTCTTATAATAGCTCCGGTAGAGATCGCGGGGATCTTATAAGTCTCGCTGACTATTTCAGCCTGCGTTCCCTTACCGGCGCCGGGTGCGCCTAAAAATATAATCTTCATCTTATTTTCCCTCACGACATCAATCAAGGAAGCCCTTGTAATGTCTCATGGTCATCTGTGCCTCGAGCTCGGTAACGGTCTCAAGAGCAACACCGACAATGATCAGCAGCGACGAGCCGCCGAATGCGATACTGCCTACGCTCGAGCCGGAGACAAGATTAACGATGATCGGGAGTACGGCAACGATGTCAAGGAACAGCGCGCCGATAAGAGTGATCCTGCCGCGTACCTTTCTGATGTACTCAACCGTAGGTCTGCCGGGACGGATACCTCTGATAGAGCCGCCGTTCTTCTGAAGGTTGTTAGCGACCTCGACAGGATTGAACGAGATCTCAACATAGAAGTAAGCGAACGCAATTATCAGAAGGAACATCGCGACCGGGTAGAACCAGGAATTGTACGAGAAAAAGTTTACGATATGATCCCATACGCTGCCTTCGTTCGGCTTGATGATAAGCGCGAGCGTGGTCGGCAGGGAGATGATCGAGCTTGCGAAGATGATAGGCATAACACCGGACATATTCAGCTTGATCGGCAGATAAGAGGACTGACCGCCATACATCTTGCGGCCGACAACCTTCTTAGCATACTGTACGGGAATCCGTCTCTCACTGTTGGTAACGAAGACAACGAACACAACGATTACGAGCGATGCAATGATGATAGCCTCGCCTGCAACGATGTACCACGGACGACCGCTTACGAAGAAGCTGTACAGCATGGATACGATGCGGGGAGTGCTGGAGAGGATGTTTGCGAAGAGGATGAGCGAGATACCGTTTCCGATACCGAACTCGTTGATCTTCTCAGCCATCCACATTACAAGCGCCGAGCCTGCGGAATAGCACGCAATGATTACGAGCGCAGCAAGCACCTTCTGACCCTGAGAGGTCATGCTGATAAGAGCTCCGGTGGACTTGATGTACGCATAGTAACCGTAGGAGGTGATGAGACCGAGACCGACGGTGACGTAACGAGTGATAGTTGTAATCTTTTTTCTGCCCTCCTCGCCCTGGCTCTGCAGTCTTTCAAGAGCAGGAATGGCGATGGTGAGCAGCTGCATAACGATGGAAGCCGTGATATACGGTTGGACAGACAATGCAAACAGTGTTGCACGCGAGAATGCCTCACCTGACATGATATTCAGGTACTGGAAGATAGATCCGCTCGCCGAGTTAAAGGTCTCGGCAAGAGTATCCGAGTTTACGAACGGAACGGGGATAACCGCACCGAGACGGTAAACAAGGAGGATCATAAGTACGAACAACATCTTCTTTCTAAGATCGGGCATCTTGAAAGCGTTGACTATCGTCTTAAACACGTTATTCCACCTCGGCCTTTCCGCCTACTGCCTCAATCTTTTCCTTAGCGGAAGCTGTGAAGCGGTTAGCTTTTACGGTGAGCTTCTTGGTGAGCTCGCCGTTGCCGAGAATCTTAAGACCGTCCATAGGATCGGTGATAAGGCGGCGCTCGAGAAGAACTGCCTCGTCAACAACAGCGCCGTCCTCAAATTCGTTGAGTGCCGCAACATTAACGATTGCGTAATTAACAGCGAAGTGGTTCTTGAAGCCTCTCTTCGGAAGTCGTCTGTAAAGCGGGATCTGACCGCCCTCGAAGCCGGGGCGTACTCCGCCGCCGGAACGAGCGTTCTGGCCTTTATGACCTTTACCGGAGGTCTTTCCGTTGCCGGAACCGGGACCTCTGCCTACGCGGAAGGCTGCCTTGACAGAGCCCTGGGCAGGTGAAAGTTCATGGAGTTTCATTTGAACATTCCTTTCTGTGTCGGAGGAATTGCGCCGGCAGATGCCTGCGCTGCGCCGTGCGGCGATCCTCCTTATTATAAAGCGTATACCGAGTCTGATTACTCAGCAGAGTCAACCTTTACGAGGTGACCGATTCTTGCGAGCTTACCGTCGAGAACACTGCCTGCCTCATGAACGATGCTGTCGCCGATCTTACGCAGACCGAGCGACTCGGCAGTGGACTTCTGGTTCGGCTTAGAACCGATCAGGCTCTTTGTGAGTGTAACCTTAACCTTACTCATTTTCGGTTCCTCCTTAGTTCTTCAGCGCCTGAACGGAGATGCCGCGAGTCTTAGCGACCTCCTCCGCAGTGCGCAGCGATCTGAGTCCCTCAAATGTAGCCTTTACCACGTTTGTAGGATTGTTCGAGCGGAGACACTTAGCACGGATATTCTTGATACCTGCCATCTCCAGAACGCAACGGACCGTACCGCCTGCGATGATACCGGTTCCCTCTGCAGCCGGCTTGATAAGTACCTTGCCTGCTCCGAACTCACCGATAACCTCGTGCGGGATCGTTGTTCCCTTCAGGGAAACCTCTATAAGATTCTTCTTCGCGTCTTCGATACCCTTGCGGATAGCATCCGGTACCTCTGCCGCCTTTCCGAGACCGTAGCCGACATGGCCGTTCTTATCTCCGACAACCATGATAGCTGTGAAGCGTGCGATACGACCGCCCTTAACTGTCTTGGAAACACGGTTCAAGGCAACGAGCTTCTCCTCAAGTTCGAATTCCAGCGAGGATGCGTCAATTCTTTTAGCCATCACTGTAACCTCCCTTAGAATTTGAGTCCGCCTTCGCGGGCGCCGTCTGCAAGCTCCTGTACTCTGCCGTGGTAGATATAACCGCCGCGGTCGAATACAACCGTCTCAATGCCCTTCTCAAGGGCACGCTTTGCAACAAGATTGCCAACCTTGCGAGCAGCAGCCTTGTTTCCGCCGTACTCGGTGAAGTCACGCTCGACAGTGCTTGCACTTGCGAGGGTCTTACCGCTTACGTCGTCGATTACCTGAGCGTAAATGTTGCTATTGGAGCGGTAGACGCAGAGACGCGGACGAGCCGCAGTGCCGGAGATCTTACCTCTGACTCTCTTGTGTCTAAGAATACGTCCAATATTGGAATCTTTTCTTATTATCATTTCTCAGCCACTCCCTTCGCTTACTTACCGGACTTACCGGCCTTGCGGCGGATATGTTCACCGGCATACTTAACACCCTTGCCGAGGTACGGCTCAGGCGGACGGCAACCGCGCACAACTGCTGCGGTCTGACCTACGAGCTGCTTGTCATAGCCCTTGACAATAACAGTGTTAGAGTCGGGGGTCTCGAAGGTAATACCGTCGTGATCCTCAAAGGTGATGGGGTGCGAATAACCGAGATTGAGCGTGAGCGTCTTACCTGCCTTCTGGGCTCTGTAACCTACGCCTACGATCTCAAGCTTCTTCTCATAGCCATCGGATACACCGACGACCATGTTGTGGATAAGCGTTCTCGTAAGGCCGTGAAGTGCACGATCCTCCTTCTCGTCGGAAGGACGGCTGACAGTCAGCGTGTTACCCTCCTGAGAGATAATCATTCTGGAATTAAAGGTCTGTGTGAGAGTTCCGAGCTTTCCCTTTATGGTAACAACATTGCCGTCGGCAACTGTAACCTCGGTGCCGGCAGGGATCACAACAGGCATTCTACCAATTCTTGACATAATTCTGTTCCTCCCTTACCGATTACCATACGAAAGCAAGAACCTCGCCGCCAACATTAGCGTTGCGAGCCTGCTTATCGGTCATTATACCCTTGGACGTTGAGATGATTGCGATACCGAGTCCGTTCATAACCCTCGGCATATCCTCGCAGCTGGAATAGATGCGAAGACCGGGCTTGGACACACGGCGCAGACCCTGAATAGTCTTCTGCTTGCCGTTGTACTTGAGGGTGATTCTGATAATGCCCTGCTTGCCGTCGTCAATGACGTTGTAGCCCTTGATGTAGCCCTCGCTGAGAAGGATCTCCGCGATAGACTTCTTCATATTGGACGCAGGAATATCTACGGTCTCGTGCTTTGCATTGTTAGCATTACGGATTCTTGTGAGCATATCCGCAATTACATCTGACATTTGCATTTTATTTCCTCCTTAATGCAATGCCGACTGAGTCGGCTTGGTATCGGCGGTTAAAGCGGCACGTGCCGCTCTCCTTCCGATTAAGCTCCGGAAGCTTTTCTTGCGCATCGGATGCAGACTGTATTTCATCCGATACTGTGTGCGGCAATCTGTCGATTACCAGCTTGCCTTGCGAACACCGGGAATGGCACCCTTGTAGGCAAGCTCGCGGAAGCAGATACGGCAGATGCCGTACTTACGAAGATACGCGTGAGGACGACCGCAGATCTTGCAGCGGTTGTATTCACGGGTGGAATACTTCTGTGTCTTCTGCTGTTTGAGAATCATTGATTTCTTAGCCATCGTGCTTCTCCTTACTTCTCAAACGGTGCGCCCATGAGCGAAAGAAGCTCACGTGCCTCATCGTCGGTGTGTGCTGTTGTGACGAAAGCGATGTTCATACCGCGAATCTTCTCAACCTTATCGTACTCGATCTCGGGGAAGATCAGCTGCTCCTTCAGACCGAGAGAGTAGTTGCCTCTGCCGTCGAAGGAATCCTTACCGATACCCTTGAAGTCACGTACTCGGGGAAGCGCAAAGTTGAAGAGTCTGTCCATAAACTCGTACATTCTCTCACCGCGGAGTGTCACCTTAACGCCGATCTTCATGCCCTGACGGAGCTTGAAGTTAGCGACCGACTTCTTTGCAACTGTAGCAACAGCCTTCTGACCGGCAATAGTTGTGATATCGCCGATTTCGTTCTCGATAACCTTGGAGTTATCCTTTGCGTCGCCCGTACCGACATTGATAACGATCTTGTCGAAACGCGGAATCTGCATCGGGCTCTTATAGTTATACTTCTTCATCAGAGCGGGAGCTACATCGTTTTTATAAAGATCTCTGAGTCTTGCTGACATATTCCTTTACCTCCGATTAAAGCTCTGCGCCGCACTTAGCGCATACTCTGATTTTCTTGCCGTCCTTGCCGACGGTAACCTTGCTGCGGCGACCTGCGTCGCACTTAGGGCAGTAAAGAGCAACCTTCTGAGCGTAGATAGCGCCCTCGACCTCGAGGATCTGCCCTGCCTCGCCCTGACGGCGCGGCTTCTGATGCTTCTTTACCATATGAACTCCGCTTACGAGGACCTTGCCCTCGGAAGGAGAAACGCTTATAACCTTACCGCGCTTGCCCTTGTCGTTGCCGGAGATAACAACTACTTCGTCATCTTTTCTTACATGAAGCTTTTTCATTGCATTTGCCTCCGATCAAAGTACTTCGGGAGCGAGCGAAAGGATCTTAAGATAGTCCTTATCACGAAGCTCTCTTGCTATCGGCCCAAAGATACGAGTACCTCTGGGGTTCTTATCTTCCTTAATGATGACCGCTGCGTTGTCGTCGAAACGAACATACGAGCCGTCGGCTCTCTTAACGCCCTTTACCGAGCGTACGATGACAGCCTTAACGACGTCACCCTTCTTGCAGGTACCGCCGGGAGCGGCCTTCTTTACGGTTGCGACTACGACATCGCCGATATTTGCATAACGGCGACCGGTACCGCCGAGCACGCGGATACACATGATCTCCTTAGCGCCCGTATTGTCGGCAACCTTCATGTAACTCTGCTGTTGAATCACTGTTTTTTCCTCCTTGTGAAAAGTTCAGCCGTCCGCGCATTACAGCTTACGCGGGCGTATTATCACCGATTGTATTCCTGCACGGGCAGATCGGTGATTATACTCCGGAGATTCGTTATCTCCGGAGATAAATCCGCGCCGTCCCGATGGGGACGATGCGTTTTTACCGAAATAAAGATGCTAATTACTTAGCCTTTTCGATGATCTGGACGAGGCGCCATCTCTTGGTCTTGGACAGAGGTCTTGTCTCCATGATCTCAACCTTGTCGCCGACACCGCACTCATTATTCTCATCGTGAACGTGTGCGGAAATAGAGCGCTTCATGACCTTGCCGTACTTGGCGTGCTTTACGTTATCCTCGATGGAGACGACCGCGGTCTTATCCATAGCAGTGCTGATGACACGACCGACGCGGGTCTTTCTCAGATTACGTTCGCTATTCATCTCGTTACTCATTCTTTAACCTCCTGCGCTTATGCGTTCTTCTGACGCATAACCGTCATGACACGTGCGATATCTTTCTTGACATCGTCGATCCTGTGGGGATTGTCAAGCTGGTTGATTGCATGCTGGAAACGAAGGTTAAACAGTTCTTCCTTAAGGTCTGCGAGCTTCTTGGAGAGCTCTTCTACAGACATACTCTGCATTTCACTTGCTTTCACTGCTTATTCCTCCTTAATCAGCGTTCTCGGTCTCGGTAGCTCTTGCAATAAACTTGCACTTGATAGGGAGCTTATGAGATGCGAGACGCATAGCTTCTTTTGCTGTTTCGAGCGGAACGCCGTTCATCTCGAACATAACTCTTCCGGGCTTGACGACGGATACCCAGTACTCGGGAGAACCTTTACCGGATCCCATTCGGGTCTCGGCAGGCTTCTCGGTTACCGGCTTATCCGGGAAGATCTTGATCCAGACCTTACCGCCACGGCGGATGTAACGTGTCATCGCGATACGGGCAGCCTCGATCTGGTTACTGGTGATCCATGCGGGCTCGGTAGCAACGAGACCGAAATCGCCGTACGTAAGCGTATTTCCGCGGGTAGCCTGACCCTTCATTCTGCCGCGGTGTACACGTCTGTACTTGACTCTCTTAGGCATTAACATCAGTTTGCTCCCCCTTCTTTAGGTGTTCTGCCGGTGCGGGGCGCGCCGCCTCTGGGTGCACCGCTTCTGCCGGCATTATTGTTGCGGGGCCCTCCCTGACGAGAACCGAAGTTTCCGCGACGATCTCCGCGGCGGTCACCACGACGGTCTCCGCGACGGTCATTGCGCTCAGCCGGTCTTGCGTCCGGGAAGGAGCGCTTAGCTCTGTTCTTGGAATCCATAAGGACCTCGCCGTTATAGATCCATACCTTGACGCCGATCTTGCCGTAGGTGGTGTTAGCCTCCCAGAAGCCGTAGTCGATGTCTGCACGGATGGTCTGAAGCGGGATGGTTCCCTCATGATAGTGCTCGGTACGTGCGATCTCCGCGCCGCCGAGACGACCGCTGACGGATATCTTGATACCCTTAGCGCCCATTCTCATTGTTCTTCCGATAGCGCCCTTCATAGCGCGACGGAAGGAGATACGCCTCTCGAGCTGACTTGCGATGCTCTCTGCAACAAGCTGAGCATTGAGATCGGGCTGACGAACCTCAACAACATTGACGGTTACGGGCTTACCTACGATCTTCTCGATCGCAACGCGGATCTTGTCGATCTCGGAGCCGCCGCGACCGATAACCATACCGGGCTTTGCGCAGTGAATGAATACTCTTACGCGAAGATTATCGCGCTCGATCTCGATCTTCGGAACACCGGCGAGGAAGAGGCTCTTCTTAAGATACTCTCTGACTTTGTAGTCCGAAACGAGCGTGTCGCCGAACTCCTCGTCCTTAGTGAACCATCTGGAGTCCCAGTCTTTGATAACGCCGACTCTCAGGCCGTGCGGATTAACTTTCTGACCCATTTTTCTTTTCCTCCTCCCGATTATTCTTTCTCAGCCACTGCAAGAGTGATGTGGCTGGTTCTCTTGAGTATACGATCTCCGCGACCCTTAGCTCTCGGCATCATGCGCTTGAGAGTAGGACCGGGGGTTACAAAGCACTTAGATACGACGAGCTTGCTCGGATCCATATCAAAGTTGTGCTCTGCGTTTGCGACAGCAGCGTTGAGGAGCTTGATAAGGCTCTCGCTTGCCGCCTTGGGGGTGTGCTTCAGGATCGCCATAGCAGTTGCTGCGTCCTTGCCGCGGATGAGATCGAGAACGATCTGCACCTTGCGGGGGGAAATCCTGATATATCTCATCTTAGCGATAGCTTCCATTTGCTCGTGCCTCCTTATTTACCGTTGTTCGAGGTCTTGGATCCCGCGTGACCGCGGAAAGATCTCGTAGGTGCGAATTCGCCGAGCTTATGTCCGACCATGTCCTCGGTGACATATACCGGGACATGCTTTCTTCCGTCGTGAACCGCAATAGTGTGGCCGACAAACTCGGGGTAAATGGTGGAAGCTCTCGACCATGTCTTGAGGACTTTCTTCTCGCCTGCTGCGTTCATTGCCTCAACGCGGGCAAAGAGCTTAGCTTCGACGAAAGGTCCCTTTTTAAGACTTCTGCTCATTATTCAATGCCTCCTTAATTATTTACCGTTTCTACGTCTGACGATGAACTTGTCGGTTCTCGCCTTCTTGTTACGAGTCTTATAGCCGTTGGTAGGCTTGCCCCACGGGGTAACGGGAGAAGGACGTCCGATAGGAGACTTACCTTCACCACCGCCGTGCGGGTGGTCACAGGGGTTCATGGCAGAACCGCGGACGGTAGGACGAATGCCGCGATGGCGGGTCTTACCTGCCTTACCGACCTTGACGGTGTCGTGCTCGATGTTGCCGACCGTGCCGATGGTAGCCTTGCAGTTAAGAGCAACGAGACGAACCTCGCCCGAGGGGAGACGTATCTGAGCCATGCCGTTCTCCTTAGCCATAAGCTGTGCATATGCGCCTGCGGAACGGACAAGCTGCGCGCCCTTACCGGGGTGGAGCTCGATGCTGTTGACGATGGTACCGACGGGGATATTAGCGATAGGAAGTGTGTTGCCCACCTTGATATCGGAGTCGGGACCGGTATAAACGGTATCTCCTGCCTTCAGGCCTTCGGGAGCGATGATGTAGCTCTTCTTGCCCTCGGTGTCGGAGAGGAGTGCGATGTATGCGGTACGGTTAGGATCGTACTCGATGCCGACTACGGTAGCCGCGCCGTTTACATTGCGCTTGAAGTCTATGATACGATACTTCTTCTTGTTTCCGCCGCCGTGATGACGAACGGTGATACGACCGTAGCTGTTACGGCCGGAATGCTTTTTGAGAGTTTTTACAAGGCTCTTTTCGGGAGTAAACTTTGTAAGCTCTTCAAATGACGGCACGGTCATATTACGACGGCCGTTGCTGGTAGGCTTGTATTTGATTGTTGCCATATCCGTTTACCTCCTTAGTTCAGTCCTTCAAAGAACTCGATAGGCTTCGAGTCCTCCTTGAGAGTAACAATAGCCTTTTTCCAAGCAGACTTGTAACCACTGTGTACTCCGTAGCGTCTGGGCTGCTTCTTGACGTTAATGATGTTAACGCACTTTACGTCAACCTTGAATGCTTTCTCAACCGCAGCTGCAATCTCAGGCTTGGTTGCATCCGAAAGAACCTTGAACGCATACTTCTTGTCTGCGCTCATAGCCATCGAATCCTCTGTGATAACAGGGGCGATTATGATGTCATAAACGGTCTTCATTTATGCAAATACCTCCTCGAGCTTCTTTGCTGCGTCTGCAGCGACGACAAATGTGTCGGCGTTGAGAATGTCATAGACATTCACCTCTGTGCAGGACGCTGTCTTTACGCCCTCGATGTTTGCAAAGCTCTTGATGACCTTTGCATCACCGTCAGCGAGAACAACGAGGCTCTTCTTTCCGGCACCGACCGCCTTGAGCATGTCAACCATTACGCGGGTCTTGTACTCATCGGTCTTGATGGAGTCAACGACTACCATATTGCCGCCTGCAACCTTGTCACTGAGAGCGCTGCACATAGCGATTCTCTTAACCTTCTTGTTAAGAGACATCTTGTACTTTCTCGGCTTCGGACCGAGAGCCACGCCGCCGTGTGTCCACTGCGGAGCTCTTGTGGAGCCCTGTCTTGCACGGCCGGTACCCTTCTGTCTCCAGGGCTTCTTACCGCCGCCGGAAACCTCGGTGCGTGTGAGGGTAGACTGTGTACCCTGTCTCTGATTTGAAAGATATGCTTTTACCGCTGTGTGAAGAACAGTGGCGTTTACCTCGCAACCGAATACAACATCGGAGAGGGTGATTTCGCCTGTTTCTTTACCAGACATATCGACTACTTTTAAAACCGGCATGTAACTTCCTCCTTCCGATTACGCATTCTTGACCGTATCACGGATGAATACGATACCGCCCTTGGCTCCGGGAACTGCGCCCTTAACCGCGATGAGGTTCGCCTCCGCGTCGATCTTTGCGACTTCAAGGTTTAATACGGTGACCTGCTCATTACCATGCTGACCCGGCATGATCTTGTTCTTGAAAATGCGGGAGGGTGTGGAGGTCGAGCCCATAGAACCGGGCTGACGGTGAATAGGACCGGTACCGTGTGTCATTCTGAGAATATGTGCGTTCCATCTCTTGACAACGCCCGTGAATCCGCGACCCTTGGTAATTCCGGTTACGTCGACCTTTTCACCTGCCGCAAAAATGTCAGCGGTGACGGTATCGCCTACATTAAGACCGGAGCAATCATCAAGGCGGAACTCCTTGAGGTGTCTCTTGTTGGATACGCCGGCAGCCTTAAAATGACCAAGTTCAGGCTTGGTAAGCTTTCTCTCGGCTACATCCTCGAATCCGAGCTGAACGGCATCGTAGCCGTCATTCTCGACTGTTTTCTTCTGGGCAACGACGCAGGGTCCTGCCTCAAGAACTGTAACAGGAATTACGTTTCCTGCCTCGTCAAAGATCTGGGTCATACCCAGCTTCTTTCCGATGATACCCTTCTTCATAAGTATCTCTTTTCCTTTCTGTTATTGGTTGATCTCCGAGGAGACCAACATGACAATGCCGTAGGCTGCTCACCTCTCGGTCATGCAGCGCGGCCGACTTTGCCGCCGAAATGCGCCGGCGGTGCGCTTCTTGCCTATATTTAATAATGTAGGCAAATCGCAGGCATCAGAGCTTGATTTCGATATCAACACCTGCAGGGAGCTCGAGGCTCATCATTGCGTCAACGACCTTCTGAGAAGGCTTGATGATGTCAATGAGTCTCTTGTGAGTTCTCATCTCAAACTGCTCGCGGCTGTCCTTGTACTTGTGGACTGCGCGAAGAATGGTTACGATCTCACGATCGGTAGGAAGCGGAACGGGACCCGATACCGTAGCGCCGTTGCGTTTAGCGGTCTCAACGATCTTCTCCGCAGCCGTGTCGATAAGGGTGTGATCGTAGCTCTTGAGTCTGATTCTGAGCTTTTCCTTAATTGCTGCCATCTGTTTTTCCTCCTTAAAGAATTCAGGGGGACCTACACCGAGGTTTTCCCTTGACGCGAGCCGCTTTCCCGGGTTTCGGAAAGCCGCACACTGTTCCGGGTGTTTCGGACGGGTTCTTAAAAATAACGGGGTCTGCCGCAGCCTTTTGGCGCGACAGCGCCGCTTATTCTTCCCTGCCGCTCGGTGCGTTTGCCGCCCGGTTTATAAACTCGGACATACTCTGCGGAAATTCCCTGCGTACAGCAGCGAGGCCGTCGCAGCCACCTTCCGCTTCATCGCACATCAAGCCTTACTATTTTACATTAAAGGGAGTTTTTTTGCAATAGCTTTTCCGAAAAAAACTTCGTCATATGTTAAATTTACACTTTATTAACATTTGACTCTTTTCTCGCAAGCAAAATTATTGCCACAGCATGGAATTTTGTGCTTTAAAAACTTGTTTAATAGTTTATCTTGACAGAACATACATTAAGTGGTATAATACCACCGTAGGATCCGAAAGTGCAGTGTCGGACCCGCGAAAATGGGCTTTTTGCTGCCGTATGGCACATCTCGCCCGAGATATATTCCATTATTTATATCTTTTTATATTTGAAAGGAGAAAACCACAATGAAATCAACAGGCATTGTCAGAAAGATTGACGAGCTGGGCAGAATCGTTCTTCCTATTGAGATCCGTAATACACTCGACATCAAGGCTAAGGACTCTATCGAGATTTTTGTAGATGATGATAAGATCATTCTCAAAAAGTATCAGCCCTCCTGCATCTTCTGCGGCAACTCAGACTACGTTACTGTATTCAAGGGCAAGCTCGTTTGCGCTGATTGCGTAGCCACCCTTAAGCGCGCAGTAGTTCAGTAATTTACAAAGCAAAGCGGCTGTCCGACAGGACAAGCCATCCGAGCCGACGACAGCGGCGCAGGCGGTCAACCTTTCCGCCGAATAAGCGTCGCTGCCGCTCCGTGCTCAGCGCCGTTCATGCCGTGTGCATGCGGTGCACCGACAAATCCGAAAATTATCACCCGCCCGCTCACCGCGCGTGAGCCGACGGGTGTTTTTGTTTCTTTATGTCATTTGCTTCAAGCTCTTCTCAGAGTATTTCTTCCCCCCCACGTCCATACTCAATATTTTCAATTCTCTCATTCTTATTTTTTTAAGATATGCGCTTTGGTATTTCGGGACTATTAATTGCCGACGGCTTCAAATATCCTCCTCGCACGCGGCTGCCGTTTATTTTATCAGTCGCCGATACACTCAAGGCTACATTGCGCTGCCGCGCGAACAACCGCCGCATACCTTACAAATATATTTTTCTTTTCGTGAATAAAAAAGCCTGCGCTGCCGCAAAATATGCTATGAACGGAGCGATAGGCTCCGAAACCTGAAAACGAAAGGAAAAAAAGAGTTATGGATTATAACGCAAAGAGAGCTAAGCTCAGCGGCGTTATATACATAATCCTTGCGCTGATGCTCGCTTCGATTATGTGTGTAACCATTTTCACCGCGATCTCCTCGAGGAAGGACACTCCCGCGCCCGAGGTGACCGATGCACCCGCGCCCGTTATAACGACCGCCGCACCGCAGAGCGAGGCGACCGCACCGGTAAATGCAGGAGTTGAGGCAATAGACGGGCTCGAACCCGAGAGCGAACCGGTAATAGCCCCGGCAGAAGAGCAGACCCCGGAGTTTATTATGCCGGTGGGCGGCAAGATCAGCGCGTCCTTTTCCGCAGATATGCCGGTATTTTCAATAACGATGAACGATTACCGCACACACATGGGCGTCGATATCGATGCACCGATAGGCACCGAGGTGCGCTGCTGCGCGGACGGTATAATAGAGAGCGTCTATGATGACGATATGAGCGGACGCTGCGTTCGAATCGGGCACAGCGGCGGATATGCGACCGTCTATCGCGGGCTCGACCCAGACTCTACCGCCGCGCTCGCCGTAGGCAGTGCGGTCAGCGGCGGTGATATTATCGCCGCCGTCTCCGACGGCGCGCTGTTTGAAACAGCTCAGTCGCCCCACCTGCACCTCGAGGTCTACAAGGGCGATGCAGTCGTCGACCCTCTCGAGTATCTGCCGTACAATGCAGATGCAGCCGAGGCATACTACGCTGACTGATAAATAAACCGCGCGACAGACGGCATATACAGTATTATAATGATAGAAAAACTCTGACGGCAAGCCGAATTTTACGGTTTGTCCGTCAGAGTTTGATTTTATCGAAGATCGGTTGGCATGATCTCATCGAATCTTATCGGATTTTTCGGATTTATTATTCGCCGTAAACCCGAGCGGAAGCGGCTTTCCGTATAACGGTCTCTCCGAGCCGGTGAAAGCTTTATCTATACATATCAAGCGCGAAATTGCGTATCTTTTTATACTTCTCGTATTTTTCTATATATCTGTCAGCTACCGACGCATCCGGTACGACCGGCTCGCCGCGCAGTACAAACAATTTCGCCGCCTCATCGAGCGAGGAGTACAGACCTACCGCTATGCCCGCGAGCATAGCACAGCCCGCAGCACCCGCCTCAGCCGTAAGCAGAGGAGTTATCGAGCGAATTCCCGAAACCGCGCCGAAAATATCCGCCTTTATCCGCAGCCATATCGGCGAGCATGAGCCGCCGCCGGTAGCCATAAGGTCGGTAATGCTAATGCCGAACGGCGCGAGCTTTTCCAGGTTGTATGCCATCTCATATGTCAGTCCCTCCATTGCGGCGCGGTATATCTCACCGACTCCGGTCTGCATCGTCATGCCTATGATACTGCCCTTTGCGGTCGGCACGACATCCGGTGTTCCGCCGGCTCCGAGAAAATGCGGCACCACAAGAAGATCGCTTATCTCACTCGGACACGCCTCGTCAAGCAGCTTATACGCGCTGCATCCGAGCTCGGACGCGCGGCGGCGCTCCTCGGAGGCAAAGCTGTCACGTATCCACTTCAGCAATACACCGCCGGAAAAATTGAATGCATATGTAGCGTACAATCCCTCTACCGAGTGCGGTACGCAGGCAAAATTTGAACCGACAAACTCACGGTCGCGTATAATATGATCGAAAACAGGGGTAATGCACTCAACCGTTCCCGTTCCGTCAACCGCCTGACCGGGTGCGAGCACACCCGCACCGGTCGCTGCGGCTATCTGGTCATGCGAGCCCTGAACTACACGCATCGAGGCAGGGAGTCCAAGCTCTGCGGCAAGGTCGGGCAGTATAGTTCCGACCACCGTTCCGCATGGGACAGGGTCCGGCATGAGAGCCGGGTCGAGTCCCGCTGCGCCGAGTATCTCCTCCGAAAAACGGCGAGCCTCTACGTCAAATGCAGCGGTTCTGCAGGCGTGGGCATAGTTCGAGGTGAGGGCGCCGCTCAGGCGGTAGCAGATAAAATCCGCCGCCTGAAGAAATTTGTACGCGCGCTCGCGCACGGTACTGTCGTTCTCCATCAGCCAAATTATCTTGGGCAGCGAATACATCGGTGCAAATTCGGTACATGTTATCTCGCCCACCCTATCCGCGCCGAGCGAGTCGAGCACACGCTTCGCCTCGAGCTGTCCGCGGTTGTCGGTATACATCAGCATGTTCGACAGACACGCACCGTCACGGTCGACCGGCACGCATGCCTCACCGAAGCTCGTCACCGCTATCGCGGCGATATCTGAGGCATCAACCGCATCATCCGCCGTACAGCGCGCAATGACCTGCTTTGCGGCTGCAAACATAGCGTCCGCGTCCATATTTCCCGCCCCGGCGCTCGTTCCGTATTCGGTGTATGCAAGGGCAAGCTGTCTGCCCTCCTCCGAAAAAGCCACACATTTGATAGCGGTACTGCCCGCATCGAGTCCGAGAAGTATCATGATTCAATTTTCCTTTCGATTAAATATAGCAGAAAAATAAATTGCTTGTTGACTTGTATCTCACAAAATATTATAATATGAAGGACAAGATATGTCAACTATCATTTAATAGGGGGGACAGACAGATGCCTGTTGTTTCGGATTATAAAAAGGTAAAAGAAATATACGCAGATGCCGCGAAAAAGGCATGGGTAATTCCCTGCATATGCAGTGAGAATCTTACTACCACCGAGGCTATCTTCGCCGCAGCTGAGGAATTTGCGGTTGCGGGAGGTTATGAGACGGTGCCCGTCACTATCGCAATGACCATTAAGTACAGCCATCGCCCGCAGGCGACCTACTACACTCACAGCCGCCGCGCGGATATCGGTCTGCACTGCTTTGCCGCGGACGCGCACATACTCGCCGACGCATATCCGCACGTCACCGCGATGCTGCACCTTGACCACGTTCAGCCGATAGACGATGCCGATCTGCTCGAGGGAGATCTCAGCGATTTCGCATCAATCATGTATGATGCCTCGACCTTCCCGTTTGAGAAGAATATCGAGATGACCGCAGCATTTGTACGTAAGATGCAGGGCAAGATCCTCATCGAGGGCGCATGCGACGAGATATACGATGCGGGCGGATCGACACACAATTCAATTACCACCCCCGAGGACGCCGACCGCTTTGTTCGCGAGACGGGCGTTGACCTTGTTGTCTGCAACCTCGGTACCGAGCATCGCGCCTCCGGTAAGGATCTTAAGTACTACGGCGACGCAGCAAGAGAAATAAAGAGGGTTATCGGCGAGAAGATAGTGCTGCACGGCACTTCCTCCGTCACCGCAGATCAGATAAAGTCGCTCTTTGCAGACGGCATATGCAAGGTCAATATCTGGACCGCAGTTGAGCGTGATTCCTCTCCCGTCCTGCTCCGCTGGATGGTTGAGAACGCCGAGCGCATCGGCGGTGAAAAGACAGTAGACGCACTCATCTCCGAGGGCTATCTCGGCGAGCGCTGCCGCACCGGCGAAAAGGCAAGCCTCGCGCACTTCACTACCGCGGCAAGACAGGCTGTAGTATGGGAAGAGATGAAAAAGATCTGCAGGGCATACTTCGATCTCTGGTATGTGTAATCGGGGATGCTAAAAAAGTCCGGAACGAAAAAGTGAATAAGTAATAATTTGTTTTCAGTATAGCAGAGAAGCCAAGAAAAAATAGGAAGAAATCCTGACGGATTTCTCCGCAAAGAATAAATTCACTTTTTCTGCGAGCGTTTTTGCCCCTCGACGTACGCTTGTACGCCTGACGGGGCAAAACCACTTGCTCCGAACATTTTTATCTATTCCCGCGGGGATGCTAAAAAAGTCCGAAACGAAAAAGTGAATAAGTAACAATTTGTTTTCAGTGCAGCAGAGAAGCCAAGAAAAATAGGAAGAAATCCTGACGGATTTCTCCGCAAAGAATAAATTCACTTTTTCTGCGAGCGTTTTTGCCCCTCGACGTACGCTTGTACGCCTGACGGGGCAAAACCACTTGCTCCGAACATTTTTATCT
>ENA-UONT01000103-UONT01000103.1-human-gut-metagenome-genome-assembly--contig:-CS20-NODE-103-length-122268-cov-16.048726_pt1 | contig 122268 bp, 115 predicted proteins | sample MGYA00242459_ERZ724006 | MGnify/ENA metagenome assembly ERZ724006
TGCTTATTTAGCATAAGCTTTTTTCTTACATTGTTCAATTTTCAAGGTACATCTCACTCCCGCCGTCCTCGACGACAGCTTGTTTATTATAACTCAGCCTTTCGGCTTTGTCAAGAACTTTTTTCAAATTCTTTTGGAATTTTTTAAGTTCTCATTCTCAAGTTGTCTGCCGCTCTCTCGGGCGCTTGACTAATATAGCACCGGAAACGACTTATGTCAACACTTTTTTTCAATTTCTGCAATCTTTTTTCGGTTTCTTTCCTCGTCTAAATATTGTGCTCAGAACCGGTTATAATACCCAATATGTATACGCCACGTTCATTAAAGGCCGAGTCTCCGCACCGGCGCTCTTTACCAGAATACAAATCAATATTGTCATCGGACTCTCTTAAAGCCATCTTTTCCGACTGCGGCGACTTTGAAGCGCGCGAACTTAGCTTTGGTCTTCGCGGCGGGATAAAGATAACCGCTTGCTGGCTCGACGGCATTGTCTCCGGCAACGAAGTCACCGAGGGGATCATCCGTCCGTTCACGGAGCTTCTGCGCTCCGCAGGTGTCCAGACCGAGCAGGACTGCATCTCGCAGGTGATGTCCGGCGCGGTGTACAGTCACTCAGCAAAGCGGCGGGACACTCTTGACGATGTTGTCGACGCTCTCACGCATGGCTTCTGCGCGCTTATATTCGACGGCGCGGCGCAGGCTGTATGCTTCGAGGTCAAGACTGGCAACACACGCTCTGTATCCGAGCCGACTCTCGAAAAATCCATCAAGGGCGCGAAAGACTCTTTCGTCGAAACTCTGCGTACCAATACCGCGCTCGTCCGGAAGCGGATATGCTCGCCGAAGCTCAAAGTCATCGAGAGCAGCATCGGCCGCAAATCGCACACGAAGCTTGCAATTATGTTCGTCGACGGCGTCGCCTCGCCCGATACCGTCCGCGAGCTTGCCTCCCGGCTCGACGCGCTCGATGTCGACGCGCTCCTCGCAACCGGTACGCTCGAAGAATATATAGTAGACGCGCCGCGCTCTCCCTTTCCGCAGCTGCTGCACACCGAGCGCCCCGACCGCTTCTCGATGTACCTGATGGACGGACGCGTCGGCATACTCATTGACGGGCTGCCTATCGGCCTTGTCCTGCCTGTGACTCTCGCAGAGTTTATGAAGGTGACGGGCGATGCGAGCAATAACTATCTCGTCGCAACAGTGCTCACCGTGCTGAGGTACTTTGCGCTCTTTCTCAGTATTTTTCTCCCGGCGCTCTATGTCGCGATCGCGATGTACCACCAGGAGATGATCCCGACGCCGCTGCTGCTGTCGATCATTGAAGCGAAACAGAACGTCCCGTTCTCCACGGCGCTGGAGATCATGGGCATGCTCATTTCCTTTGAGCTGCTTCAGGAGGCTGGTCTGCGTCTGCCGAACCCGATAGGCGACACGGTGTCCATCATCGGCGCGCTGATAGTAGGCCAGTCGGCGGTCGAGGCGCAGGTCGTTTCGCCCATAGCAATAATCGTCGTTGCGGTCTCCGGGATTGCGGGCTACACCCTGCCGAGTCAGGACTTCGGCTCGGCGATACGGCTGCTGCGCTTCGCGCTCGTCATCGCGTCGATACTCGCGGGCTTCTTCGGCGTGGGCGCGGCACTGTGCCTGCTGACGCTGCACCTTGCGGACATCGACAGCTTTGGTGTGGACTATACCGCGCCACTTAGCGATGGCGAGCCGTCCCCGCTCCGGCGGCTTCTGCTGCAAAAGCCGAAGCCCCTCAACAAGTTCCGCGACCCGCACCTCAAAACTCCGGATAAAAGGCGGCAGAAATGAAAAAAGCGATCTGCGTTATCCTTGCGCTTGCGTCCGCGTTTACGCTCACGGGCTGCACAAGCGTGTACTCAAACTTCAAAGAGATAGAACAGCTGCTCGTCATTCAGGACATGGGGCTCGACAAGCAGGGCGGGGGCGTGCTGCTGTCGCTGTGCTCTGCGTCGGACGAGAGCACCGGCAACGTGCCCAAGCGGCTCTACGGTACCGGCGACTCGATCACCACGGCGCTTGAGCATATCTATAACTATTCCTTTGAGGATATTCTTTTCTGTTCCCACATCAGCCATGTGCTCATCGGCGAAAAAGCCGCCGAGAGCGGAATAGACGACTATCTGTCCTATATCTGCCGCTCCCCGATAATGCGCCTTGATATTCCTCTCTTCATCGTCAAGGGCAGCACAGCGCAGGACGCGGTGCTCAAGGTCGGCGACGGGAGCCGCGGCGTAGTTGAGATCATGGATTCCGTAGAGATGAGCGTCGGCCGCCTCGGCAACAGCAGTCTCTATACCGCGGCCGAGACGGTGCGCAACCTCGACCGCTGCGGCAGCTCCCTGATATGTGCGGTGGAGCTGGCCGAGCCGCTCGAAAGCGACAGCGGCGCACCGGCTGGCGACAGTCCGTCCGCCTCCGAAGAGGATGGCTTCGCGACGCAGGATGATGGCAGCGGTAAGCTGACCGCCGTCGTCTACGGCTACGCGGTCATCCGCGACGGTAAGCTCTGCAAGTTTCTCGACCGCGACGAGGCTATCGCAGTCGGCTTTCTCACAAACAAGGTCGGGCTCACGAACGTCACCGTGCGCGACAGGCACGGCTCCCTCGTCGTGCTCGAAATCGACTCAGGCGGCAGCGAAGTTACGCCCGTCTGGTCCGGCACGGGCGAGCTGACTGGGCTGAACATCGCCGTGGATGTGCGCGCCTCGATCGTCGAGGTCAGCGGCAGCTCCGACACGCGCAGCGCGGAATACACCGATCACATCACGGCGCAGCTCGAAGCTCTGATATCCGACTATGTGAGCCGCGTCATGCTCACCTCGCGTGAGCTGCGTTCGGATTTTCTCTGTCTCGCCCAAACAGTCGAGCGCGACGATCCATCAGCCTTCCATATGCTGCCGCAGAGCTTCCCCGACCTTCTCCCCTCTCTCGAGCTTCAGATCAGCGTAAGCGGACAGCTCACGCACACCAACGACGTGAGGGATTTTTAATGGAGGGACTGATATGAACTCCGACAACAGATTCAACCGGCGGCAGCAGCTCGCCCTCGGCACGGTCATCATGCTCTCGCCCGCCCTGCGTCTTTTCCCGTCGCAGAGCGTCATCATGGCCGGGCGCGCAAGCTGGCTGTGCGCGGCGGCCGCCGTCCCGCTCCTTCTCGCGTGGCTGTATTTTATGAGCAGCTTCATGTCCCACCGGCAGCGCGGCGAGGGGCTGCCCGAGCTCATCCTGCGCACGCTCGGCCCCATCGCCGGTAAGATCACCCTCGCCGTGCTGAGCCTGTGGTTTCTGATATACGGCGGCTTTGTGCTGCGCTCCGGGGCTGACAGATTCATCGTTACCATCTACCCAAGCAGCGGCCCCGCCGCGTTCTCGGTCACGATGGGGCTCATTGCGCTTGCCGCGGTGCTGAAGAAGCCGCGCACGATGGTGCGCTTCGCGCGCATAGTAAAGCCCGTACTTATGGGCGTCTTGTTTCTGGTGGCGTTCTTTTCGCTGTTCTCGCTCGATTTCTCCAATCTCCTGCCGGTCACGGTGCATGATGTTATGCCCGTCATGCGCGGCTCGGTCATCGCCGTCGATGTTGTCACGAGCGCCGTATTTTATATATGTATGCTCGAGGGCGGCTGCACCGACGGCAGCACCGGGCGCTTCGGTGCATTCTCGCGCTGGCTCACCGGCTCCTGCCTGCTGCTGACGATGCTCAGCGTGATAATCGTCGGCTCTTTCGGCGCGGAGCTGTGCGTGCGCCTGACGAAGCCTTTCTTCGCGCTGGTGCGCAACCTTGTGTTCTTCAAAACCGTGGAGCGCGTGGAAGCCCTTGTCGTGATGCTCTGGATCTTTCCGGATTTCCTGCTCGTCTCCTCTGTGCTGTACTCCGCGCAGTACTGCCTGCGGCTCATCTTCGGGAAAGACCCGTCATATAACGGCGAGCGTCTGACCGACTTCTCCGGCGGGCGCTGGGTGATCTGGCTCTGCTGCGCCGTGTGCGTCGCGGCGTCCCTGTTCATCGCGCCGACTCCCGCTTCGCTCGATTTCTGGTCGGCGACGATTGTCCCCTACGTGAGCCTTGCCATCTTCTTTGTGCTCCTCCCACTCGTGTACGCCGCGGGACGCATGAGAAAAAGCATATAAGCAGCACCGCCTGAGAGCGCGAAACTCTCAGGCGGTGCATTATTATATATAGGTAGGTGTTTTACTTTATGAAGTCCGCAAGCTCTACCTGCACAAAGCCGGGGACGTACTCAAGCTTCGTCTCGCCGAGGACAGCCTCCATGCGCTCCGCGTAATCGGCGTTCGCCCAGTATTTTCTCGCGGTCATCGGGGTGTTCTGGGAGGTGTAGTCGATAACGCTGTCAGGATCGTCCGGCAGGCGGAGAATGATATGGTAGCCGTAGTCGGACTGCACGGGCTCGGAAACCTCGTATGCCTCCAGCGCCTTTACCGCGTTCTCAAACTCCGGCACCATTTTGCCCTCAGTGAAAGTGTAGCCGTCGGGATAGGTGGTCTTGCCGGTATCCTCGCAGTATTCCTCCTTGAGCTCGGCAAAGCGCTTCATAAGCTCGCTCTGGTCGGTTATCGCTGCAAGCTCCTTGTATATCTCGTCGGCCTTGGCCTTCTTGTCCGCCTTGTCCGCATCGCTCAGCTCCTCGCCGGTGGACGGATCCTTCGTCATAATGAGGATGTGGTTTGCGGACATATAGCCGTTTTCCTTGAGGTAGCTGAGTGCGTCCTCATCGGAGACAAGCTCGGAATCCTCGCCGTAGAGCGCCTTGAAGTTCTCCTGATACTTGATGTTCGAGAGCGTCATAAGCTCGTAGGCGTCCATAGACAGGTTCATCTCGCCGAGCTTCTCGACAAGATCATCCTCAGTCGCCCCCTCGCCGCAGATGCTCGCGGTATCGGTCTTCTTCTGCTCAGCAAGTCGATCCGCCAGCGCCGTCTCGTCAAGCTTTATCCCGTTTTTCTCCGTAAAGGCTTCTATCGCAGCAAACTGCTTGATCGTGTTTTCAGCGCTCTGTACGGCGTACTGCGCAAAGGTCGTGCCCGAATCATCCATGCTCTCGCTCCAGCCTGCGCTCATACCGTAGTACATTGCCATCTGGGTGAAATAGTTCTCGATCTGTCTTGCGTTCATGTAGAGCCAGCCGTAGTACTCGCCCCATGTGACCTCGCGCCCGTTCACCGTAGCGACGATTTCATCGTCGGCATGGATAGCGCGCAGCGCGTCATAGTCCAGCGCCGGAGTTTCGACGGCAGCAGTCTCCTGTACAGGAGTCTCCGTTGTCTCGGCGGATGCCGCATCGCCGGTGCTCTCAACGCTGCCGCAGCCGGCCGCAAACGCGAAGGCCAGGCACACTACAATTATCAGTGCTATCAGTTTTTTCATATTATTCTCCGTATCATTGTTATTTTGTGCTGATTTATTCTGCTTTCAATAATAACTCAGTCAATCATTTTGTCAAGTGCTTTGTTCGGCGGTTTGTCCGCAGGCCGCCCAATCGGCGGCAAAGCTGCGCGCCTCGTCGATAACGCGGTTCTTGTTCTTTATCTTCAGGCTGAGGCAGGGCTTCGACCCGGCCTCCACGCGCAGGCGGTTCTTGTATTCCTCCCTCGCGTAAAGCGCCGATACCTTTTCCATGTCAAAATCACTCAGGGTAAAGCGCAGTGTCCCCTGCTTCTGAGAGATGTCGGTTATCCCGGCGCGCCCCGCCTCGCCGCGCAGCAGCGCCACATGGATAAGTGCATTGACGCCCGGCGGCGTCTCGCCGAAGCGGTCGATGAGCTCGTCTGTCAGGTCGTCCGCCTCCTCCTCGGTGCGGATGAGCGCGATGCGCCGGTAGATATCCATGCGCTGCTCAGGTGAGGAAATGTACCTGTCCGGGATGTTCGCCGCGACGGCGAGGTCGGCGGAGCATTCCGCGCGCGTCGGCACCTCTATGCCGCGCGCTTCGAGCACCGCTTCGCTCAGAAGCTTCATATACATATCGTAGCCGACGTCGATCATGTGCCCCGACTGCTCCGCACCTAAGAGATTGCCCGCACCGCGTATCTCAAGGTCGCGCATGGCGATCTTGATACCGGAGCCGAACTGCGCGAAATCGCGTATCGCGTTGAGGCGCTTCTCCGCGACCTCCGTGAGCACCTTGTCGCGCCGAAAGGTCAGATATGCCGAGGCACTGCGTGTCGAGCGGCCGACGCGCCCGCGGATCTGGTGCAGTTGGGCAAGGCCGAGCTTGTCGGCGTCCTCGATTATGAGCGTGTTCACATTCGGTATGTCTATGCCCGTCTCGATGATCGTCGTGCAGACGAGCACCTGCACCTCGCCGGAGACCACGCGCTCCATCACGTTCGAGAGCATAGCCTTATCCATCTGCCCGTGAGCGACGGCTATCGTCACATCGTCGAGCAGCTCATGCAGCCTTTTCGTCGTGCGCTCTATATCCTCGACGCGGTTGTGCAGATAATAGACCTGCCCGCCGCGCTGGAGCTCGCGGCGTATCGCGTCGGCGATAACGCCCCAGTCATGCTCCATGACGAAGGTCTGCACCGGGAGCCTGTCCTCAGGCGGCTCCTCGATGGTGGACATATCGCGTATGCCGCTCATCGCCATGTTCAGCGTGCGCGGTATCGGCGTTGCGGAGAGCGTCAGCACGTCGACCCCGCGGCTCATCTCCTTGATGTGCTCCTTGTGCGTCACGCCGAAGCGCTGCTCCTCGTCCACGACGAGCAGGCCGAGATCCTTGAACTTCACGTCCTTGCGCAGGAGCTTGTGCGTGCCGATGACAAGGTCGCACTTTCCCGAAGCGAGGTCTGCGAGCAGTCTTGTCGTCTGCGCGCCGGTCTGGAAGCGGCTCAGTACGCCGATGTTCACCGGGAAGCCGAAGAACCTCTGCAGCGCCGTCTGATAATGCTGCTGGGCAAGCACTGTCGTCGGCACAAGTATCGCCGCCTGCTTGCCGTCGAGCACGCACTTCATCACCGCGCGCATTGCGACCTCGGTCTTGCCGAAGCCGACGTCTCCGCACAGCAGTCTGTCCATCGGCACGGAGGACTCCATGTCCCCCTTTATCTCCGCCGTGCAGCGCAGCTGATCGTCCGTCTCCGTGTAGCCGAAGTTCTCCTCGAACTCGCGCTGCCACTCGCTGTCCGGCGCAAAGGCGTGCCCCGGCAGGCGCTGGCGCTCGGCATAAAGGGCGATGAGCTTTTTCGCCATGTCCTTCGCAGCGCTCTTTGCGCGGCTGCGGGTCTTCACCCAATCGCTGCCGCCCATCTTTGAGAGCTTGACGGGCTTCTCCTCGCCCCCGCCCGTGTACTTTGACACAAGGTCGAGCTGCGTCGCGGGAACGTACAGCGTGTCCGTCCCGGCATAGTTTATTTTTATATAGTCCTTTTCAAAGCCGTCCACCTGCATCTTTATGATACCGGCAAACTTACCGATACCGTGGTTTTCGTGGACGACATAGTCGCCTATCGAGAGGTCGGCGCAGGAATTGATGCGCTGACGGTTCGGCGGCAGCTTCTTTACCGTGCCCGCCTTGCGCCCGTGGCCGCGCAGCAGCTGCGAGTCCGTAAGTATCGCGAGGCGCAGCGCCGGGTACTCTATGCCCGCAGATATTGCGCCTATCGCGATGGAGCAGCGCCCCGGCTCAGGCAGCTTTTTGAGCTCCGTGTATATGATCGCGGGTATGTTTTTCTTCCCGAAGAGCTCCTGCAATACCTTCGCGCGCCGCTCATCGCCTGCGAGGACGACGACCCGGTACTCCTGTTTTAAGTACGTCTCGACGTCATCCGCCGCGGCCTGCGCGTTGCCGCCGTAAGACGGCAGCTGCTTTGCCGAAATGCTCGTGAGCGTCTTCGGTGCAACGGGGCAGCGGCCTGTCGTAAAGGAATCGGCCATGTACACCGGCCATTCGGGCAGGGTCTTGAAAAACTTATCCGTTCCTAGCCTGAAGCTGTCCGCCCCCGCGGCGATAAGTCCGCGGCGCTGAAGCTCCGCGATGTCCGCGCCGAGCTGCTTTTCATAGTCGCGCAGCTTTTCGGCGCAGTGGTTCGGCTGGTCGAGGAACACGAAAGCGTCTGGCGGGATGTAGTCCGCCGCGCAGGCCATCGGGTATATCATCGGCAGGTACCTGTCCGCGTCCGATATCAGTATGCCCTGGCTGAGTCTTTCAGCGTCCGCGCGCATGTTCGCCGCGAGGGTCGATGCCGTCTCGCTGCTGCGGCGCTTTGAGTAGTTCAGCGCGAATTTTTCTATCTCCCCGCACAACGCCGGTATGCCGCCCTCGGCAAGGGACAGCAGCGCCTCCGTCGCCGGGAGTATCACGCACTCGTCCATGTGCTCCGTGCGGCGCTGGCTCGATATCTCAAAGTGCGCCATTGAGTCGATATCGTCGCCCCAGAACTCTATACGCACAGGCTCCGTGTCGTGCGGCGAGAAGAAATCGAGAATGCCGCCGCGCCGCGCGTACTGGCCGGGTCCTTCGACCTGCTCCGTGCGCGAGTACGCGCAGCTTATGAGCGCCGTCTCAACCTCATCGGGCGGGTAAGTGCCGCCATCCTTTATCTCAAACGCGGCTTTAAGAAGTGCCGCCGGCGGCAGCGTCCTCTGCACAAAGCCCGAGACAGACGCAGTGCAAACGCGGCTCTCGCCCTTGGCGAGCTTATAGAGCGTCGATATCCTCCGCTGCTCCGCCTGACGCGACGCGGCCTCGGCGGGGTAGAATATAAACTCGCGCATCAGGAGCGTGTCGGTCTCTATGCCGAGCATGGCGTGCAGGTCGCGCGCGAAGCTCTCAGCGGCCGTGTCGTCCTGACACAGGACGAAGAGCGGGCGGTCGAGCTTATTGTAAAGCGCCGCGGCGAGGTTTGCTCTGTGTACCGGCGAAAGCCCGGAAACGAGCGCAGGAAGCCCTCCGCTCTCCAGCAGCGAGGGGAGGGCGGCGGCTTCCTTGTGTTCAAGTATTTGGTTTATAAGAATATCCATATCGCCGGTATTATAGCATTCCGGCGCTGTAAATTCAACGGGAAAGCGGTAATGTTAAAGTTAGTTAACAATCACAAAAAATGCCACATTCATGAGAACGCGGCATTCTGTTAGATTATTCCTCGTAATTCTTCAGCGCATATTCTATACACTGATTGACGATTTTGTTGAAGGATACACCTGTCTTCATGTTGATCTCATTTATCTTATCAAATGTTTCTGTTTTCATTCTTATCGTTCTGCTGATAGATGAGATTTTTTCGTCTTTTGTATCGATTTTGAAGCCTTCCACATTATCGCCCCCTTGTGTACTCTATTGTAATTGCAACAAGGTTGATATATAATGTACATGTTTGCAATCATAATTTGTGTACAAAGGAGCTTTACTATGTATAAGAAAATGTACCTGACTCTATTTAACGCCATAACCGACGCGCTTGAACACATTGATGCGGATTCTCCCGCTGCAAAAATTCTTATTGCTGCACAGCAAAAGACCGAGGAAATTTACATCTCGCAGGAGGATGACACTGACTGAGGGCTGCACCCTTGGCATTTGTTTTTCTTATGCGGCCTTTTCGCAGTGTTTCACTGCCGGTCACTCCGTGGGCATACTTTCTGTATGAACAGAAAGTATGCAAAGAATCACAAAAGGGGCGGGGATTGCGTTTTCCCCGCCCCTTTTGAATCCCCACCCTTGAACCGCCGAAGAGAAACCGTGCGCGGTTTCCCTTCGATTCCTTCCAAGGATGGCAAAGCTTAGGCTAACCAGCGTCGTTTTTTTTACCAAGTTTATTTTTGCAAAAAAGTCTGTCGGCAATGTTAAACATTGCACCATCCTCAGGGGGTTCCAGAAGGGGGATCGCAATCCCACTTCTGTCGTTGCGGATGAGGGCTCATTCAAATAAAAAGTCGCGACAGCCGCCCAGCGGCTTAGTCCCTTTAGGGGAAACACCCTCTCCCTGTGCGTGTCTTTGGTGACTTTCTCCACGTCGAGAAAGTCACCCTGCGGAGCAACCAGCAGTTGGTCACCGCGAAAGAGCCATATCAAAAACGCTGCAATGCCCAGTCCACGGCGCGTCTCCCGCATCTCCCCCACCAAAATCATAAAACCTGCTTCCGCGCAAAACAGAAGCAGGTTTGTTGTTTTCATTTCACCGGTTTTATATCCAGCATTTTCTCCATCGTGAACACGGTGAGAAAGCGCGAATAGAAGTCCGGAATGATCCTCTGCGCCACCGGCGTTATATCGGTCTTTCCCTTTATCTGCTTCACAAGCAGATTCGCCTTGACGCCGCTTATCGTGTAGTTGCTCTCGATCTCCTCATAGCCGAAGCGGTTGAAGAATTTGCGCAGCTTCCTGAGCCTGTCGGGATCCGGATCCTCAAACTCCGTCAGCTCCGCGATGATCCCCTGCTTGTCGGCATAGCGCTTGTTTATCAGGCGCATGATCTGTATTCCAAGCCCCTGACCGCGGCACCACGGCATGACCGCCAGATACTTCAGCAGCACATAGCCGTAAAGGTTTTTCGTCGCGACGAGCGCATAGCCCGCGTCCATGCCGCTGTCCTCATCGTAGGCGATCAGCAGCTCAAGCGAGCCGTTCATCATGCCCTTGTGGATCGCGATCTTCGGCAGCAGCTCCTCGCTGTCAAAGTCCATTTCGATCAGGGTAAAATAGCGCTCAAGGTCTCTGTGTCCGCCCTTTTTAATGTTCAGCATTGTCGTTCCCCCCACTATGTTTATCCAAGGACTGTGCTCTGCACAGCTCGGCGTATGCTCCGTTCTTCGCCATAAGCTCGTCATGGCTGCCCATTTCGATGATATGTTCATCCTCGATAACAGCTATTCTGTCGGCATTGCGCACGGTCGAGAGCCGGTGCGCGATGATTATCGTCGTGCGCCCCTCGCTGAGCTTGTCGAAGGCGTTCTGTATCCTCTGCTCTGTCACGGTGTCGAGCGCGCTTGTCGCCTCGTCGAGTATGAGTATCTTCGGGTTCTTGAGGAAAACGCGGGCGATGGATATGCGCTGCTTCTGCCCGCCGGAGAGCATCACTCCGCGCTCGCCGATATAGGTATCGTAGCCGTCGGGCATCTCCATGATCTCGCTGTGTATCTCGGCTCTGACCGCCGCGGCGACGATTTCCTCGTCCGTCGCGTCCGGCCGGCCGTAGCGGATGTTCTCGCGTATCGTCCCGGCGAACATGAACACATCCTGCTGTATCATGCCGATGTTTTTCCTCAGGCTCGCCTGTGTCACATCGCGCACGTCCGTCCCGTCGACTGTCACACTGCCTGAGCTCACGTCGTAGAAGCGCGGCAGAAGCTGGCACAGCGTCGTCTTGCCGCCGCCCGAGGGACCGACTACCGCAAGGCTCTGTCCCGGCTCGATGCGGAAGCTCACGTTTTCAAGCACCGGCACACCATTTCCGTAGTCGAAGCAGACGTCCTTGTATTCTATCTCGCCGCGGACGCTGTCCAGGACCTTAGCGTCGGGCTTATCCTTCACTGTCGGCTCAGTGCGCATGACCTCAAGGAAGCGCTCAAAGCCCGCCGCGCCCTGCATATAGGTCTCTGAGAACTGCACAAGGCGCTTCACCGGGGATATGAAAGTGGAGACATAGAGCGTAAATGTGATGAGGTCTATGTAATTCATATCTCCGCGCATGATGAGCAGCCCGCCGAAAGCGACTATTGCGACCTGCATGATGCTTGTCGTAAACTCCATGCCGCTCATGTACATGCCCATTGCCTTGTAGTAGTTCACCTTCGCGCCGCGGAAGAGGTCATTTGCCTTGTCGAATTTATTGTTCTCCTGATCCTCATTGGCAAAGGCCTTCGCCGTGCGGATACCGGATATGCTGCTTTCGATGGCGGAATATATCTCCGCCGTCTTGCGCTTGACCTCGACATTTGCCCGCCTCATGCTCCCGCGCTGCGACAGCGTGAACCACAGGCCGAGCGGCAGAATTATCGTCAGCACCAGCGCGAGCCGCCACTCCATCGTGAACATCACTGCCAGCGCTCCGAGTATCGTCAGCGCGCAGATCAATATGTTTTCTGGGCCGTGGTGTGCAAGCTCCGTCACCTCGAACAGGTCGCTCGTGATATGGCTCATCAGCGCGCCCGTGCGGTTCTTGTCATAGAAGCTGCACGAAAGATCCTGCATGTGCGAGAAAACGTCCTTGCGCATGTCCGCTTCGACAAGCACGCCCATCCTGTGCCCGATGACCGTTATCACGTAGTACAGCACGCCCTTGAGCACATAGGCCAGCGCCATGATGAGCATGATGATAAAGAATGTCCTGTACAAATTCTGCGGCAGCAGCGTTTTCATCGACTGCCTTGATACGTACGGGAAAACAAGGTCAATCACCGATACCAGCACCGCGCAGACCATGTCTATCGCGAAGAGCTTTTTCTGCCCGGCGATATAGGATATAAAGACCTTTATCGGTTTGTCGTTATAGTTCTTTTTCATTTTGCTCCGCTTGCATATCTGTCCCTCTGCTCCACGGCAAGCGCGTCGCAGCGGTTGTTGTATTCGTTGTCGGCGTGTCCCTTTACCCAGTGGTAGTGCATCTCGTGCTTTTCGCACAGCTCAAGCAGCTGCGCCCATAGGTCTGGGTTGAGCGCGGGCTTTTTATCGGACTTCACCCAGCCGCGCGCGCGCCATGAGCGCGCCCAGCCCTTTTCAAGCGCGTCAATGACATATTTTGAATCCGAGTACAGCTCCACAGCGCAGCTCTCCTTGAGTGCCGAGAGCGCAGAGATCACACCGGTCAGCTCCATGCGGTTGTTCGTCGTCTGCGCCGCGCCGCCGGAAAGCTCCTTCTCAGCGCCGTTATAGCGCAGTATCGCCCCCCAGCCGCCCGGGCCGGGGTTGCCGCTGCAAGCTCCATCGGTGTAAATTGTAACTGTTTTCATTCGTCAAAGATCATCCGGGATGTCCATCTGCGCATATCTCTCGCGCATGAACTTGTATTCATCGCGGTCGATAATGCCGTTTTTCAGGAAGCTGTCAAGCTGCGCATAGTACTTCTCCCTGCCGCGCAGAGTATTCACGCACTCACTGCCGTCAGAGTGGAAATGGATCTCCGGTACAAAGCTTACGTGCCTGCCTTCTCTGTGCGGCTGCTCGGTGCTTGCCGTGCCTGTAGCCTTCGGTTTCAGCTTACGCACCAGAAGCACCGCGATGCCGACAATGACCGCGATGAATATCAGGATGCCCAAGCCCTCGGCAGAGTCCGCGAACTCCACAAGGAAGACTATTACTATCGCGGCAATGACGCCGAGCGGATTATATTTTTTATTCTTTCTTCTGTCATTATTCACGCCGGTTCTCCTTTACACGTTCGCCGTCGTTTATTCTTCGCCGCTTCCCTCGGGCGCTTCCTCGGCTTCAGCTTCTTCCGCTTCGTCCTCACCCTGCTCTCTCTCGGTGCGCTCTATGGAGATCACACGGCTGCCCTCAGCAAGACGCATGATGCGCACGCCCTGAGTCGAGCGTCCGAGCACAGAGATGTGGTCTACCGCCATGCGGATTATCGTACCGTCGTCGCTGATGACAAGGATGTCCTCGCCGGGGTTCACCATCTTCACATCGGCAATGCCGCCGGTCTTGTCTGTGACCTGATAGTTCTTGATGCCTATGCCGCCGCGGCCATGGATGCTGTACTCACTGAGCAGAGTGCGCTTACCGTAGCCATTTTCGGTTATCGTCAGCACAGCTTCGCCCGCCAGGCTGTTGCCCGCGCCGACAACGTAATCGCCCTCTCTGAGCCTTATGCCGCGCACGCCCATTGCGTTTCTTCCCAAGGGGCGCAGGTCGCTCTCATTGAAGCAGACCGCCATGCCGTTATAGGTCGCGATGAATATATTCTCTTCGCCTGTCGTCTGGAGCACGGAGATGAGCGAATCGCCCTCGTCAAGGATTATCGCGCGCAGACCGTTCGATCGGATGTTCTTCAGCGCCGACTGCTCCATGCGCTTTACCGTGCCGCGCTTCGTGACAAAGACAAGATATCCGTCGTCATCCCTGCCGCGGCCGCGGATCATCGCGCTTATCTTCTCGCCGTTCTCGGTCTGGATAATGTTTATGATGTTCGTGCCGCGCGCATTGCGTCCGGCCTCGGGGATGTTGTAGCCCTTCTTTACGAACACGCGCCCCTTTGAAGTGAAGAACAGGATATAGTCATGCGTGGAGGCGGTGAACACCGTGTCCACAAAGTCCTCGTCCTTCGTCGCCATCGCGCGGATGCCGCGGCCGCCGCGGCCCTGAGCGCGGTACTCGCTGACAGGCATGCGCTTGATATATCCGCCGTGGGTAAGGGTATAGACGCACTGCTCCTCTTCGATGAGGTCTTCGATGTCTATCTCGTCCGCGACGTCCTGTATCTCGGTAACTCTGTCGTCGCCGTACTTGTCGCGCAGGGCGATGAGCTCGTCCTTGAGTACTCCCTTTATCTTCTCGGGGTCTGCCAGCAGATCCTTGAAGTAATGTATCTTGTCCTCAAGCTCCTTGTACTCGTTTTCGAGCTTCTCGCGGTTGAGCCCCTGGAGCGAGATAAGGCGCATGTCGCATATGGCCTGAGCCTGAACGTCGCTGAGATTGAAGCGCTCCATAAGGCGCTGCTTTGCGTTGTCATAGCTGGTGCGGATAATGCTGATGACCTCGTCGATATTGTCCTGAGCTATCAGCAGACCTTCCAGCAGATGCGCCCGCTCCTCGGCCTTGCGCAGGTCGTACCTTGTGCGCCTGACGATTATATCCTCCTGGAAAGTGAGGTACTCGTCAAGTATATGGCGCAGGGAGAGTATCTTCGGCTGGGTCTGATTGTTCACCAGCGCCAGCATATTTATCGAGAATGTGGTCTGCATCGCCGTCTGCGCAAAGAGACGGTTCAGCACTACCTGCGGGTTCGCGTCGCGCTTGAGCTCGATGACGACGCGCATACCGTTGCGGTCGGTCTCATCGCGCAGGTCGGATATGCCATCAAGGCGCTTGTCATGCACCTGATCCGCAATGTTCTTTATGAGCTGGCGCTTATTGACCTGATACGGCAGCTCCGTCACGATTATCCTCGTGCGCCCCTGACCGTGCTCCTCAAACTCCGTGCGCGCGCGCACAACGACCTTGCCGCGCCCGGTGGCGTAGGCCTGACGTATGCCGCTGCGCCCCATGATTATCCCGCGCGTCGGAAAGTCCGGCCCGGTGATATGCTGCATGAGGTCAGCGAGCGTCGCCTCCGGGTTCTCCAATACGCACACGCAGGCGTTTATGACCTCTTTGAGGTTGTGCGGCGGGATGTTCGTCGCCATGCCGACGGCGATACCGGACGAGCCGTTCACCAGCAGGTTCGGGAAGCGTGACGGCAGCACTCTCGGTTCCTTGCGCGTCTCGTCAAAGTTCGGGTCCCAGTCGACCGTTTCTTTATCGATATCTCGCAGCATCTCATTGGATATCTTAGAGAGCCTTGCCTCGGTGTATCGGTAAGCCGCGGGGGGATCGCCGTCCACGGAGCCGAAGTTGCCGTGCCCATCGACGAGCATATAGCGCATGGAGAAGTTCTGCGCAAGTCTCACCATCGCGTCATAGACCGAAGCGTCGCCGTGCGGATGGTAGCGGCCGAGCACGTCGCCGACGCAGGTCGCGGACTTCTTGAAAGGCTTGTCACTCGTCAAGCCGTCCTCGTACATTGCGTAGAGTATGCGCCTGTGAACGGGCTTGAGACCGTCGCGCACATCAGGCAGCGCTCTGCCGACAATGACGGACATGGCGTAGTCGATATAGCTGGTCTGCATTTCGCTCACCAGCTCCGACTCGGTTATGACCTGATCCGGAAACGCTATATCCTCAGGTTTGTAATCTCTCTTATGTGCCATTAAAATCCTCCATGCGGTTTCCCCGCATAAATAGTCATTAAACCCTTGCGGAATTTTTCGCCCTGCAAGGCGAAAAATAATTCAAATTCATTTTTCGTGGGGGCGTGTACCTCACGAAAAATACTTCTCGCTCAGAGAGTGTCGAGCGAAGCGAGGCGCGGGTCTGAGCGCAAACTCTCTCAACAAAAAGCTTGCTTTTTGTTGAATTGTTTATATATCGAGGTTCACGACATACTTTGCGTTCTGCTCGATCCACTCGCGGCGCGGCTCGACGTCCTCGCCCATGAGCACGGTAAAGACCTGATCTGCGTGTATCGCATCGTTGAGTGTGATGCGGCGCAGTGAGCGCGTCTGCGGGTCCATCGTCGTCTCCCACAGCTCGTGCGGGTCCATTTCGCCGAGACCCTTGAAGCGGCTGATGTCGACCTTGGCGTTCGGGTTATCCTCGCGCATCTCGGCGCTTATCTTGTCGCGCTGCTCGTCGGAGTATGCCACGCGCTGGGTCTTGCCTCGCGAGAGCTTATAGAGCGGCGGCACTGCGGAATAGACATAGCCGTGCTCGATAAGCGGACGCATATAGCGGAAGAAGAATGTCAGCAGCAGAGTGCGGATATGTGAGCCGTCAACATCGGCATCGGCCATGATGATGATCTTGTGATATCTGAGCTTTTCGATATTGAACTCGTCGCCGATCCCCGCGCCGAGCGCGACGATGAGCGGATAGAGCTTGTCGTTTCCGTATATCTTATCAGCTCTCGCCTTCTCGACGTTGAGCATCTTGCCCCACATGGCGAGTATCGCCTGGAAGCGCGAGTCGCGCCCCTGAATAGCGGAGCCTGCGGCGCTGTCGCCCTCGACGATGTATATCTCGCACAGCGACGGGTCGCGCTCGTTGCAGTCCTGGAGCTTATCGGGCATCTGCCCGCTCTCAAGTCCGGTCTTGCGGCGGACGGACTCTTTGGCCTTTCTCGCGGCCTCGCGCGCGCGGTTTGCCATCATCGCCTTTTCGAGTATGGCCTTAGCCGCCGCGGGGTGCTCTTCAAAATATACCGTCAGCTGGTCGTTCACGACCGAGTCGACAAGCGTCCTTATATAGGCGTTGCCGAGCTTCTGCTTGGTCTGTCCCTCGAATTGCGCCTCAGGCAGCTTCACGGATATGACCGCCGCAATGCCCTCGCGCACATCGTCACCGGAGACCTTGTCGTCTCCCTTGATGATGTTGTTCTTCTGCCCGTAGGCGTTTATAACTCTCGTGAGCGCGGTCTTGAAGCCGGTCTCGTGCATGCCGCCCTCGGGGGTGTGTATGTTGTTTGCGAAGGAGACGAGGTTTTCGCTGTAGCCGTCGTTATACTGCAAAGCTATCTCGGCTATCGCGTCGCCCTTTTTGCCGGTGAGATAGATAACGTCCTGATGTATCGGTGTCTTGTGCTGGTTGAGCCATGCGACAAATTCCTTTATGCCGCCGTCGTAGCACATTATCTCCGCCTGCTCCTTGCCCTCGCGCTTATCCTCCATCGCGATGGTGAGGCCGCCGTTCAAGAATGCCTGCTCGCGCAGCCATGTGTGCAGCGTTTCATAGTCATAGACCGTGTCGTCGAACATTTCGGGGTCGGGCTTAAAGCGCACGGTGGTGCCGGTTCTGTCCGTCGTACCGACGACGTTTATGCTCTCGGTGATGCCGCCGCGGGAGAACTTCATCTGATATATTTTGCCGTCCCTGTGTACCTGCACTTCGAGCCACTCGGACAGAGCGTTGACGACCGACGCGCCGACACCGTGCAGACCGCCGGAGACCTTATATCCCCCGCCGCCGAACTTGCCGCCCGCGTGCAGTACTGTGAACACGACCTCAAGCGCGCTCTTGCCGGTCTGCTCCTGAATGTCGACAGGGATACCGCGGCCATTATCGCACACGCAGATAATGTCGCCCTCTTCTATCGTCACGGTGATGCCGGTGCAGAAGCCCGCCAGAGCCTCGTCGATGGAGTTGTCGACGATCTCATACACAAGGTGATGCAGACCCGACAGCGATGTCGAGCCTATATACATACCAGGGCGCTTTCTTACGGCCTCAAGTCCCTCAAGGACCTGGATCTGCGAAGCATCATATTCTGACGCTTGATTTTTGATGTTATCAGACATACGTTTCTCCATTCCGTGCGGGGCAGCCCCCGCCGTTTACTATTACAACAGCCCTGACTCCGCGCGCTTCAGCAGCGTCGCCGAAGCCATCTGGCTCAGATAAAGTATCTTCTTGTTTCCCGACCGGCACACGACAAAGGACTTTGGTATATCCTCGCTGGCGTTCACGACCTCGCCGGCCTTCTCCGCCATCGTCAGATATTTTCTCGTCAGGTGCGACTGGCTTGTAATGTCCAGGTCGAATATCCCGACGATATCCTCAGTGCTCACGATCTTACCTTTTCCGAGATGCAGGTACATCAGCTTATCCTACCATCAATTGACAAGGACACACACGGTTTTGACGGGCAGAAAAACGCCCATGCCGCTTCAAAGCCCTTGCCAATACACAAAGTATTGCCTGCGGGCTTTTCATTGCCTGAACGCTTTTCTGCTCCGGCAAAACTGCTGCGCACCTGACAGTGATGGATTTTTATGTGATTTTTGGTTTTTGAGTCGCAGGCGTATGTGCTCTTGTCACTTGATGGTTCCCTCGCTTATAAACAGCACTCTGCCGCCTGTGCGCTTGGATATGCCCTCGTCCTCGCAGCAGCTTATAAGCGTCTGCCCGCCGCCTATGCGGTTGAGCACGAACTCCTGCCGCTTTGTGTCAAGCTCGGAGAGCACATCATCAAGCAGCAGCACCGGGTACTCTCCGGTCTCCGCTAAGAATATCTCGCGCTCGGCAAGCTTTATCGACAGCGCCGCCGTCCTCGTCTGCCCCTGAGAGGCAAAGCTCCTCGCGGCAGTGCCGTTTATGAATATCTCAAGGTCGTCCTTATGCGCGCCGGTGAGGCACTGCGCGCTCTCAAGCTCCGCTTGACGGTGCTTCTCCTGATGCTCGCAGATATCGTAATATATCTCCCTCGCGCTCGCAAACGGATCCTTCACGGTGCTGACGGTCTTGTATTTTATCTCCAGCTCCTCAAGGGAGTTCGAGAAATCTTTGTGTATCGGTGCTGCGGCCTGATCGAGCCTCGCGGAAAAAGCCGCCCTGTAGCGTATGAGCTGTGCCGACGCGCGGCACATCCCGTCGGAAAACTCATCCAGCGTTTCGAGCAGCGAGGGCTTATCGCGCCAGTCCTTGAGTATGCGCGTCTTGTGCTCATACAGTCGGTTGAACTCAGCAAGATACTCCGCGTACCTTGGGCGTATCTGGCTTATCGCGTTGTCGAGGAGCCTGCGCCGCACAGCCGCGCCGTCCTTTATGAGGTTCAGGTCGTCCGGACAGAACAGCACCGTGTTCACCGTGTCGGCAAGCTCGCCCGCTGTCTTCTTCACGCCGTTTACAAGTATCTTTTTTCCCTGACCGGGGCGCAGCTGTATGTTTATCGTCTGCTCCCGCTCATGGCTGTAAACGTCCGCTAATATATCCGCGCCCGAATACCCGAAGCCTACAAGCTCGCGGTCAAAGCGCGTACGGAAGCTCCTGCCGCAGGAGAGCATATACACCGCTTCCAGCAGATTGGTCTTGCCCTGCGCGTTCTGGCCGGATATCACGTTCGTCCCCGGCGCAAACTCAACGGTCTCAAACTCGTAATTGCGAAAGCCGTTGAGCGCGATCTTCCTGATTATCATTCCTTGACCACTTCAAAGCTCATCCCCTGAAAATCTACCTTGTCGCCGGGATGCAGCTTTTTTCCGCGCTGGGTGCAGACCTCACCGTTTACGAATACAAGTCCCTCGTTTATGACGAACTTTGCTTCTCCGCCGGTGCCGACTGCCGCCGCAAATTTGAGCAGCGAATCCAGCTTTATAAATTCCGTATCTATAGCTATTTTTTCCATTTTTTTCTTTTCCCAACCTTACGCGTGTAACCTCACGGGAAGCACCATATAGGTGAAGTTCTCCGTCCCGTCGGCTGCCTTGATGACGCAGGGGGAGGAAGCGGTATTCACGCATACGAAAAGCTCGTCCTTGCCTGCCGCCTTGAGCGCATCCTTGAGGTACCTGTCGTTAAAGCCGACCATGAGTCCCTCGCCGTTTCCGTCGCAGGTGCAGACGTCGTCCGCGCGGCCTATCGGAGTTACGCACACGCAGTCGATGCTGCCGTCATTAAAGGTGATCCTCACAGGGCTCGTGTTCTTCTCGCTGACGATCAGGGACACGCGGTCGATGACCGACATAAGCTCACCTCTGTCGACCTTGAGCTCGTACTTGAAGCTCTCGGGTATCGAGCGGCGGTAATTGAGGAACTCGCCCTCAAGCCTTCTCGATACAACGACCGTGTCGCCTATCGCAAAGGATATGTGCTTTTCGCCGACCGATATCGATACCGGCGCATCCTCGTCCGCGCATATCTTCTCAACGTCTGAGAGCGTCGAGCCGGGGACAACGAAGCTGCAATTCTCAAGCTTGGAGCTTTCGAGTTTCTCCGTCCGCTTTGCGAGCCTGTAGCCGTCGACTGAGACAAGCGTCAGCTCGTCCCCCTCTATCTCAAACAGTGTGCCGGTGTATATCGGTCTTATATCGTCGGTCGACACTGCGAATATCGTCTGGTTTATCATGCTCTTGAGGATGTTCTGCGGCAGGCTTATATTATTCACCGCGTCGAACTTCGGCATCTCGGGGTAATCGTCCGGGCTTATGCCGATGATGTTGTACTCACTTTTGCCGCACTTAATATTGACATTGTCCTTTTCGTCGACCGTGACGGAAACTATTCCATCCGGCATGCGGCGTATCATCTCTCCGAAGAGCCGCGCCCCGACGACTATTGAGCCGCGCTCCGCGATGTCCGCCTCAATACCGGTGTATATACCTTTCTTCAGGTCATAGCCTGTTATCGTTATCTTGTCATCCGCCTTTATCAGCAGTCCCTCCAGAGCCGGTATGGGGCTCTTGCCTGCGGCCGCTCTTGATGCTATCGTGCACGCGGACTGAAGCAGATATTTTTCGCATGTGAATTTCATTTCGGCTCCTCCTTACAGATGAAACAAAATCTTCTTTCTTTTTTATCAATAAATAAATCTATATTTTAAGTAGCTTTAGTAGTAGGCGCTGTGGATTGTGGAAAACAACCTCAAAGCCTTGATTTCAGGGAACTTCTCCTGTGCCCATTTCTGTGGAAAGTTTTCTCTCTTTTAACACAGCTTCCCCGCACAAATTTTCTCAACACTCTTCTATCAACTTTTCAACACCGCTTTTACGAAAACTTCCACCTATGCTGAAATCAAACTGAGTTGATATTTGACGTAATATCTCTGACCGTTCCGGCCATCGACGGGTCATTTTTCAGCAGCTGCTCGACCTTTCTTATGGAGCTCAGGACCGTTGCATGGTTCCTGTCCTCATAATGGGTGCCTATATCCTTGAGCGAAAGCCCGGTCAGCGAGCGCATCAGGTACATCGACACCTGCCTTGCCATAGTCATGTTCTTCGAGCGGTTCTGGCCGCGCAGATCCTCCTCCTTGAGGGAGTAGTATCTCGCCGTTTCGCGTATGATGATGTCCGGCGTCGGGGTGTAGGTGCCTATCCTTATGACGTCCTTTATAGCGCGCTTGACGGAGTCTATCGTTATAACGTCGTCCAGTATCTCCTTATAGGCTGTCAGGCGCTTTATAACGCCCTCGAGCTGCCTTATATTGGATGTTATGTTCGTCGCGATATATTCGACGGCGTCGTCCGAGAGGATGAGCCCGAGCTGCGCCGCCTTGTTGCGGGTGATCGCCATTCTTGTCTCAAGGTCGGGCGGCTGGATATCCGCCATTAGGCCCCACTCAAAGCGGGTGCGCAGACGGTCGTCAAGCTGCGCCATTTCCATCGGCGGCCGGTCGGAGGTGATGACTATCTGGTTGCCGGCTTCATAGATGTTGTTGAAGGTGTGGAAAAATTCCTCCTGCGTTCCCTGCTTGCCGGCGATGAACTGAATATCGTCCACCAGAAACAGGCTCACGTTTCTGTACTTTGTGCGGAACTCCTCCGCCTTGTTCTCTCTCAGGGACTTTACCATCTGATTCGTGAACTCGTCGCCCTTTATATAAGCGATGGATTTCTCCGGCGACCTTGAGTGTATCTCCTGACCGATAGCGAGCAGCAGATGTGTCTTGCCGAGACCGGAGTTGCCGTAGATGAAGAGCGGGTTATAGGCCTTGCCGGGGTTCTCTGCGACGGCTATCGCGGCGGCGTGGGCAAACTTGTTGGAGCTGCCGACGATGAAATTATCAAAGGTGTAGCCGTCCATTTCGGGCAGAGAGTTTTCAGACTTCTTCTTCAGCTCAAAGTCGTTCACCTCGTCTCCGGCGAGGACGAGCAGGTCAAAGTCACACGCGAAGATATCGGACAGCACGGCCTTGATGCTCTCGCTGAAGCGGCTGTTTATGATGTTCCTCTTGAACTCAGTCGTCGTGTGCAGCACGAGCCTGCAATCCTCAATATCGACCGGGGTGCAGTCCGAGAACCAGGTGTTTATCGCGGTCGGCGTGAGCTGATTTGAGAGAATTTCAATGACCTTATCCCATATATCGTTGAGTGAATTCATCCCCATAACGGTCTACCTCAATGGCGTATATTTAATCAATTTATTATAACAGACCGCCCCCTTTTTTTCAAGATTCAGCAAGAATTAAATTATAATAAAGAAGAAAAGACAGACGGATTTTCTTCTGTCTTTCTGAATAAAGCAAAACGACCGCCGAGAAATCGGCGGTTGTTTCAGTATTAAACTGTTTTGAAGGCTTACTTGCCCATGTTCATCTGGGCTGCGACCTCTGCTGCGAAGTCCTCTTCCTTCTTCTCAATGCCCTCGCCCTTGGCGAAACGGACTGCGTCAACAAACTTGACGGAGCCGCCCAGAGCCTTTGCGGCGCTGGCGATATACTTCTCGACGGTCATGGAATTGTCCTTGACGAACTCCTGCTGGAGCAGGCAGTTCTCTTCGTAGAACTTGTTCATCTTGCCCATGACGATCTTTTCCTTGACCTGCTGAGGCTTGGAAGCCATCTTCGGATCCTGATCCATGAGTGCGAGTGCGATCTTCTTCTCCTCAGCGAGAACGTCCTCGGTGACGTCGCTCTTGTCCCAGAAGCGGGGGTTCAGAGCAGCGATCTGCATTGCGACGTCCTTGCCGATAGCGGTGGCGTCAATGCCGCCCTCGACAGCGAGGTTCACGAGCACGCCGATCTTGCCGCCTGCGTGAACGTAAGCGACGCTGGTGTTCTCGGCGTAGCGGACGAAGCGGCGGATCTGGAGATTCTCACCGATGGACATGACCTTCTCAGGCAGAGTCTCGGCGACGGTCAGGTTGGAGTTGGGGTACTTGCAGTTGAGGAGAGCTTCGACGTCTGCGGGGTTGTCGTTGATGACGACATGGCAGATGTCCTTGACGAAGTTGACGAACGGCTCGCTCTTTGCGCAGAAGTCGGTCTCGCAGTTGACTTCGACGACAGCGCCGACGCCGCACTTGGGGCAGACGTCTGCATAAGCCATACCTTCAGCCGCGATGCGGCCGGCCTTCTTTGCGGCCTTAGCAAGGCCCTTCTCGCGCAGCCATTCGACTGCCTTATCCATATCGCCGTCGGTCTCGGTGAGGGCCTTCTTGCAGTCCATCATGCCGACGTTGGTCATCTCGCGGAGAGTTTTAACATCCTGAGCGGTAAATGCCATAATAATTTATCCTCCTGTTTTGATTTAGAAAAAGGGGCAAAAGGCGGTCTGTTAGAGTCTGCCTGTCGCCCCTGCGTTTATTTATTAATCCTCTGCTGCTTCGGCAGCTGCCTCTGCGGGAGCTTCCTCGACCTCTGCGTCTGCGCCCTGGCGGCCTTCCTGAACGGCGTTGGCCATGGTGGCGGAGATCAGGCGGATGGCGCGGATAGCGTCATCGTTTGCGGGGATAACGTAATCGACCTCATCGGGGTCGCAGTTGGTGTCGACGATAGCGACGATGGGGATGTGCAGCTTGCGTGCTTCGGCGATAGCGTTGTGCTCCTTGCGGGGGTCAACGACGAACAGTGCGCCGGGGAGCTTCTTCATGTCCTTGACGCCGCCGAGGTACTTCTCGAGCTTTTCCATCTCGCCGAGGTGCTTCATGACTTCCTTCTTGGGCAGCATATCGAAGGTGCCGTCTTCCTGCATCTTCTTGAGCTGAGCAAGGCGGTCAACGCGGGTGCGCATGGTCTTGAAGTTGGTGAGCATGCCGCCGAGCCAACGTGCGTTGACGTAGTACATACCGACGCGGGCAGCCTCTTCCTTGACTGCGTCCGCAGCCTGCTTCTTCGTGCCGACGAAGAGAATGGTCTGGCCGTTTGCGGCGAGATCACGCACAAAGTCGTAAGCCTCTTCGAGCTTCTTGACGGTCTTCTGCAGGTCGATTATATAGATACCGTTACGCTCACAGTAAATATACTCGGCCATCTTGGGGTTCCAGCGGCGGGTCTGGTGACCGAAGTGGACACCGGCTTCCAGCAGCTGCTTCATGGATACTACTGACATTTCTTTTCCTCCGTAATTTGTTATTTTCCTCCGGGAACTTCAACCCCTCCACCAAGCCCTAAACACAGGACCACATGGGGGAAAGTCCATTCCCGTGCGAAATGCTCTGATATGATACCAGAATTGTTCCCGGATTGCAAGGGCTTGAGTACAATTTTTCAAAGTTTTTGGAAAAATTTTATACTCTTTTTGTTATCTGTCGCTTGATTTATCCGTACGACTGTGGTATTATCCCTCTCGCTCACTCGGAGGGCAAGCCGTTCGTATATTTGGAAACGACGAGCCGGATAAGGTGGCAGGCTGAAACGCCCGCTTCTTATCCGGTTTTTTTACGTCGGTGCCGCAGCAGTATTGTCCGGCACCGACGTGATAGCTGTTTTATTGTAGAGCTGTATTTGGAGGAACGTTATGGATCTTATAAACGACAAGCTCAGTAAAGTCTATCTGAAATATCTCACCGCCGCTTTCGGCAGCGCGTTCATGGGCAGCGTCTTCGGCCTCGTCGATATGGTCATGGTCGGGCAGTACCATGGGCCGGAGGGCTCGGCGGCGATGGGCGTTATCGCGCCGGTCTGGAACATTGTCTATAGCTTCGGTCTCCTCGCCGGTATCGGCGGCTCGGTTCTCTTCAGCGTCGCCAAGGGCAGCGACGGCCACGGCGAGCGTCCGGAGAATGCCTACTTCACCGGCTCCGTCATCTTCGGCGGCATTATCGCTCTGCTGCTCTGGGTAGGTCTGTGGCTTTTCGAGGTGCCGCTGCTGCGTCTTTTCGGCGCAAACGACGCTCTGCTGCCGCTGTGCCTGCGCTATCTTATCCCCGTCAAGTTCACCGTTCCGTTCTATCCGTTCTCGACGCTGCTGTCCTCATTCCTGCGCAATGACGGCAACCCCGCTCTTGCAACAAAGTCGGTGCTGTTCGGCGGAATATTCAACATATTCGGCGATTATTTCTTTGTTTTCACGCTCGACATGGGCATCCTCGGCGCGGGACTTGCAACGGCTATGGGCATCTCCATGTCCGTCTTTATGATGCTGACGCACTTCCGCTCCCCCATAAACACGATGCACTTTGTTAAGGTACCGCGTCTGCCGGAGATGTTCGGCAAGATCGCCGCAAACGGCTTTTCAAGCTTCATTATCGATATCGCCATGGGTGTGCTCACCATGCTCTTCAACCGCCAGATCATGCGGTATCTCGGCTCGGACGCTCTCGCGGTCTATGCCGTCATCATCAACATCAGCACCTTTGTGCAGTGCTGCGCCTACGGCGTCGGTCAGGCGGCGCAGCCGATAATTTCGCAGAACTATGGTGCCGGGCGCTCCGACCGTGTGTCCCGGCTGCTGCGCTACAGCCTGATAAGCTGTGCAGTGATCGGCGCGGCGTGGACGGCGGCAGTCATTGCTCTGCCGAACGGATTTATAAGACTCTTCATGACGCCGACCGAAGCAGTCCTCGCCATCGCCCCGGCAATCATGCGCATATATGCCGTTTCCTTCCTGCTGCTGCCATATAATGTGTTTTCTACATATTATTTTCAGGCAATGCTTAGACCCGGTACATCGATTATTATCTCCGTCTCGCGCGGCATAGTCATAAGCGGAGCGCTCATAATGCTCCTGCCGCTCCTCCTCGGCAGCAATTCCGTATGGTTTGCGATGCCTATAGCCGAAGCGGTAACTGCGGTATATGTCACGGCGTCGATAGTACGGGTGCAGAAAGCTTTCCAAAAGCCCGAATGTTAGTTCGTTGTAAATTGACTTTTCCCTTATGAAGTGTTAGAATGTTCACAAGCGAGTACATTCTATTAAGAATAAGGAAGTGGTATTTTGAAGCTTACACCTGAACAGCAGGCCATGCTCAACGGCGAAAAGGGCGAAACCATGGCCAAGGTCGTCAAGACCCTTGTCATGTACGGCGACGCTTTCGGCGCGGAGCGCATGGTTCCCGTCACCAGCAAGTATGGCCACACGGTCATATCCTTTGGTCTCAAGGCGATAAAGCCCGTCTATGAGCTGTACGATCAGCTTATCGATGCCGGCCTCACCAGCGCGCAGAAGTTCACCGCGGACCCCAGACCCATTGACGACAATATCCCCACCTCCCTGCTTGAGGACATCGTCTTCAAGAAGATAATGTATACCCATCAGGCAAGCTATGAGGAGCAGCTCAAGAAGCTCGGCATCAAGGGCGAAGATGATTATACCTGCACCTGCTATATGGACGAGGTCGGCAACAAGCCCGCAAAGGGTGAGGTGCTCTCATGGGCGGAATCCTCCGCAGTCGTGTATGCAAACTCCGTCCTCGGCGCGCGCTGCAACCGCAACTCCGGAATTATCGAGCTCATGGGCTCCGTCGCGGGCTTTGTCCCCGAGTTCGGCCTGCTGACCGACGAGGGACGCAAGGCGACTTGGATCGTCGAGGTCAAGTGCGAGAAGAAGCCCGAGGCGCAGCTGCTCGGCTCCGCCATCGGCATGAAGGTCATGGAAGAAGTTCCATATATAAAAGGGCTTGATAAGTGGCTCGGCACCGAGCTTACCGACGGTGTGTGCGCTTATCTCAAGGACTTCGGCGCGGCGACCGCATCGAACGGTTCCGTCGGCCTGTACCATATCGAGAACCTAACTCCCGAAGCCAAGGAGCAGGGCGAAGCGCTCATCAAGGAGGGCGCGCAGGTCTACGTCATTGACGATGCGGAGCTTGAGCGCGTCAAGGCAAGCTATCCCATTATCTGGAAAAACAAGGACGCAAAGCCAGAACTGTGCTTCGTCGGCTGCCCGCACATGAGCGTGCAGCAGCTCAAGGACTGGACGGACGCGATAGAAGAAAAGCTGCGCGCAAACGGCCTGAGCAAGGTCACGGTACCCACCGTGTTCACCGCGGCTCCCGCTGTTATCAAGGCTCTCAACGGCACGGTGTATCTCGATAAGCTTGCCACCTACGGCGTTGTCGTCAGCTACATCTGCCCGCTGATGTATATGAACAATCCTCTCTGCAAGAAGAAGGCCGTCATCACCTGCTCCAACAAGCTGCGCACTTACACCAGCGCGAGGTATTACACCGAAGCCGAAATTCTTGACATCATCACCGGCAAGGAGGGTAAATAATGAAGCAGTTCAAAGGACGCGTTATAGTCCCCGGCACCTGCACCGCGGAAGCGCTCGTCAGCCACGGCGGCTTCAATACTCTTGCAAGCTACCAGATGGCGCTGATGTTCGGCGATAAGAAGGTCAAGTGCGGCGACCAGAATAACCCCGATATCTATAAGCAGCCCATGATCGGCAAGGCGCTGTGCCTGCCGCAGACCATCGGCTCCACCACCGGCGGCATGGTGCTCTATACCGCCTGCTCCGTCGGCAAGCAGCCGGCCTGCATGCTTTTCAGCATGCCGATAGACTCTCTCGCCGCCTCCGGTGCTATCCTCGGCGATGTCTGGACTGATGCCAAGATGCCCGTTGTCGATATGCTCGGCGAGGAATTTCTTGACTATGTCAAGACCGGCATGACCGTCACCGTCGGAGATGACGGAGTCGTCACTGTCGAATAAGCTTTGATCTTATAACAATACCGGCGATCCGTGTTCTGCGGATCGCCGGTATTATTTTTAAGAAAATTAAATTACTTTTTGGGGATGAGCACTTCAGTTCCGCCCATGTAGGGACGCAGGACTTCGGGGATAGTCACGCTGCCGTCGGCCTGAAGGTGATTTTCAAGGAAAGCGATGAGCATACGCGGGGGCGCAACGACGGTGTTGTTGAGAGTGTGCGGCAGATACATCTTGCCGTCCTCACCCTTGACGCGCATCTTGAGACGGCGCGCCTGAGCATCGCCGAGGTTGGAGCAGGAGCAGACCTCAAAGTACTTCTTCTGTCTGGGCGACCAGGCTTCAATGTCGCAGGACTTGACCTTGAGGTCGGCCAGATCACCGGAGCAGCATTCGAGCTGACGCACGGGGATCTCCATGCTGCGGAACAGCTCCACGGAGAAGCGCCACATTTTCTCATACCATGTCATGGAATCCTCAGGCTTGCAGACGACGACCATTTCCTGCTTTTCAAACTGGTGGATACGGTAAACGCCGCGCTCCTCAATGCCGTGCGCGCCCTTTTCCTTTCTGAAGCAGGGGCTATAGCTGGTGAGGGTCTGGGGAAGCTTGTCCTCAGGAATGATCTGGTCGATGAACTTGCCTATCATGGAGTGCTCGCTGGTGCCGATGAGGTAGAGGTCTTCGCCCTCAATTTTGTACATCATAGCGTCCATTTCGGTCTGACTCATAACGCCCTCAACAACGTTGCCATGGATCATAAACGGCGGGATGCAGTAGGTAAAGCCCTTATTTATCATAAAGTCGCGCGCATAGGCAAGGACTGCAGAGTGCAGGCGGGCAATGTCTCCCATGAGATAATAGAAGCCGTTGCCGGAGACGCGGCCTGCGGCGTCCATATCGATGCCGTTGAAGCTCTCCATAATCTCGGTGTGATAAGGAATATCAAAATCGGGGACCACTGGCTCGCCAAAGCGCTGGACCTCAACGTTTGCGCTGTCATCCGGGCCGATAGGGACGGACGGATCGATGATGTTCGGAATGGTCAGCATGATCTCATGGATGCGCTTTGCGTAGTCCTCCTCGAGACCTTCAAGCTCAGTGAGCCGGTCGGCCTGAGCCTTGACCTGCGCCTTGACTTTTTCAGCCTCCTCAAGCTTCGAGGGGTCCTTCTTCGCCTGCCCCATGAGCATACCGATCTGTTTGGAGAGGGCGTTGCGGCTTGCGCGCAGATCGCTTGCCTCGGTTATGGCCGCGCGATTCTTCGCATCGAGGTCGAGAAGCTCATCCACGAGGGGGAGCTTTGCGTACTGAAACTTCTTTTTGATGTTCTCTTTTACTGCATCGGGGTTTTCTCTTATGAACTTAATGTCGAGCATTTTTGTTATCTCCCAATTATTTATTTCAGATTTTTCAGCTTTTCAATGAGCGCTTCCCTGTCGTCCGCGCCGTAAAACTCAAGTTCTATCCTGCCGGTCTTTTTGCCGTCTATGAGCTTGACTTTTCTCCCGAGACAGCGGCTGAGCTGTTCGCCGACCTCCGCACTGTAATCCACGGTGATCTCCTTGCTCTCAGGCTCTTCCTCAACCTCGGGCTCCTCCATGAGCTTTGCGGCAAGCTGCTCTGCCTTGCGTACAGAGAGGTTTTTCTTGATTATCTCCTCCGCTGCTGCGAGTTGCTTTGCCTCATTGCTTATCGGAACCAGAGCTCTTGCATGTCCCGCGGAAAGGCTGCCGTTTTCGACGAGCTCCAGCACCGCCGGGGACAGACTCAGCAGACGCATTGAGTTTGTGATAGCAGGGCGCGACCTGCCGACGCTCTTCGCCGCTTCCTCCTGAGTGAGGCCGTAATCTTCGATAAGGGACTTGTAGCCCTTGGCTTCCTCAATGGGGTTGAGGTCTTCGCGCTGGAGGTTTTCGACCAGCGCAAGCTCCGCCGTTCTGCGGTCATCCGCTTCGATAACGCGTACCGGAACTTCGGTAAGCCCCGCGAGCCGGGACGCCCGCCAGCGGCGTTCGCCGGCGATTATCTGATAGTAGCCGCTTGGCTGCTTTCTGACCGTTATTGGCTGAATCAGACCATACTGGGCTATTGAATCGGCCAGCTCCTGAAGTGCGTCCTCATCAAAATATTTTCTCGGCTGTTCTGATCGCGGTTCAACCTTGGATATCGGAAGCGTGAGAAGTTCCGCTTCTTCGTCGTCGAAAGCTGCGCTGCCGAAAAGAGCGTCAAGCCCCGTCCCGAGGCCTTTCTTTTCCTTTGCTGCCATCTCTGCCCTCACTTACCGCTTCTGGCAAGAAACTCAACTGCCAGTGCCATGTATGCCTTGCTGCCGCGATTGACGCGGTCGTATATAACGCCGGGCTGACCGTGGCTCGGAGCCTCGGAAAGTCTGATACTTCTTGGAATGACCGTGTCATAGACTTTTTTGCCGAGGTACTTGCGCAGCTCGTTTTCAACCTGTACGGTGAGATTCGCGCGGGAATCGTACATCGTGAGGACAATGCCCTCGACGTCGAGACGGCGGTTGAGGTGCTTTGAGCACATCTTGATGCTCGTCATCAGATCGGCTATACCCTCAAGCGCGTAATATTCGCACTGCATGGGGATGAGCACGCTGTCCGCCGCAACAAGGGCGTTTACCGTCAGCAGTTCAAGCGAAGGAGGACAGTCAAGAAAAATGTAGTCATACTCGCTGTAAAGGGAGGCTATCGCTTCCTTGAGGACATATTCCCTGCGCTCCTTATTTATAAGCTCGACCGATGAGGCGGCAAGCTCCTTTGACGCGGGGATTACGTCACCGTACTCCGTGTGGACGACGCAGTCCGCCGCGGATGCACCGTTTATGACCATGTCATAGGTGTTCGGCCGCTGAGATTTTGACACACCCATGCCCGAGCTTGCATTCCCCTGTGGGTCACAGTCCACGAGAAGAATGCGCTTATCCATAAGTGACAGCGCCGCACACATATTTACGCAGGTGGTTGTCTTTCCTACCCCGCCCTTTTGATTGGCCACCGCTATTATTTTAGCCATACCCAACCTCCTTTATATCTGAATGCTCTTATTGACCAACGGCATTATAACAGCAATTAATGAGTAATGCAACGTTTCACGTGAAACATTTTAAATTTCGAGACGTAGAACATACGCAATGTTTCACGTGAAACATTGGTCAGCGCACGGCGTGAATGTGCTTCACGTGAAACATCCGGGTGCTGACAGCACCCGGATGTTTGAAAAATGCAATTGACTTAAAAGGCTTAGTACGCGACGCCCCAGTAGATCATATGCTTCGCGGGCTTGCCGCAGCAGGCGCAGACATCGTCAAGATGCTCCTGCTTAAAAGGAATGCAGCGGGAGGACATACCGGCCTTTTCTTTCATGGCCAGCTCGCACGCGAGCTCACCGCACCACATGGTCTTGATAAAGCCGCCGTTCTTCTCCTGAAGTTCCTTGGCTTCTTCGAGAGAATGTGCTTCGTAGGTGTGCTCATCGAGGTTCTTCTTTGCTTTCTGGTACAGACCGTCCTGAACATCATCGAGCAGGCCGGGCAGACGATCGGTAAGCTCATCGAGCTTGACGGTGATCTTTTCGCCGTTGTCGCGGCGGACTGCCATGCACACGCCGTTTTCGATGTCGCGCGGGCCAATCTCAATGCGGAGAGGAACGCCTTTCATCTCATACTGCGCGCACTTCCAGCCAAGGCTGTTGTCGCTGGTGTCGATCTTCGCGCGGAAGCCGGCAGCCTTGATGGCCTCATAAAGCTCGGTCGCCTTTTCAACGACGCCCTCCTTGTGCTGCGCGACGGGGACGACGATGACCTGAACCGGCGCAATGCGCGGGGGCAGGACAAGACCGCTGTTATCGCCGTGGGTCATAATGATGCCGCCGATGATACGGGTGGAGAGACCCCAGGAGGTCTGCATCGGGTACTTCTGCATATTGTCCTTGTCGGTAAAGGTGATGCCGAACTGCTTTGCAAAACCGTCGCCGAAGAAGTGGCTCGTGCCGGACTGGAGAGCCTTCTTGTCGTGCATCATACACTCGATGGTGTAGGTGTTGACAGCACCGGCAAACTTCTCCTTATCGGTCTTGTTGCCGCGGATAACAGGCATGGCCAGATAATTCTCGCAGAGGTCAGCATAGACCTCGAGCTGGTGCAGAGTCTCCTCACGAGCTTCTGCCTCGGTGGCGTGGAGAGTATGCCCCTCCTGCCAGAGAAACTCACGGCCGCGCAGGAACGGACGGGTCGTTTTCTCCCAGCGGAGCACGGAGCACCACTGGTTATAAAGCATGGGCAGATCACGCCACGAATGAACAACGTGGCTCCAATGATCGCAGAACAGCGTCTCCGACGTCGGGCGGATGCACAGACGCTCCGGAAGCTCCTCGCTGCCGCCGACCGTAACCCATGCGCACTCAGGGGCGAAACCCTCAACATGATCCTTTTCTTTCTGAAGAAGGCTTTCGGGGATAAGCATAGGCATGGAGACGTTCTCATGCCCGTCGCGCTTGAACATACCGTCAAGAACCTTCTGAATGTTTTCCCAAATCGCGTAACCGTAGGGGCGCAGAATGAAGCAGCCCTTAACTCCGGAATAATCGACGAGCTCAGCCTTGGTGCACACGTCGGTGAACCACTGCGCAAAGTCGACCTCCATATCGGTTATCTGTTCTACTCTTTTGTCCTTTGCCATAAATAAACCTCACATTTCGCCAGGACCCTTGCCCCGCCGTATTTACGAACTTATTTTTCATTATAATAATGAACGATCGCAATTTTATATTTTATAGCCGCGGCCGCCGCTTGTCAATAGAAATGCAATAATACGGGAGTTTTTGCTTGACCTTGAGGGCTGATGCAGTTATAATATCTACGATTACCATCAGGTATATGTGTCCATGTAAGCTGATGGTATGCTCCAATATCAGCGGAGGTGAAGCGTATTAACAGACAGAAGTTTCTTGCGGAGCTTGGGAGACTGCTGACCTTTATGTATGAAGAGGACAGGCAGACAGCTCTTGCAATGTATAACAGAATGTTCGACGAGGCCGAAAGTGAGCAGGCACTGCTGCAGTACCTCGTCTCCCCCACCCGTCAGGCTGTCATACTCGCGCGTGCATATAACGCCAAGGAGAGAAAGCTCCAGGTCCACACGCAGAGCAGAGACGAATATGAGCAGAGCACGGATGAGATACCGGACTTTGTGCTGGCGATAAACAAGCTTCAGGACGAAGCATCGGCACTTAAGATAACGACGCCGCAGGTATCTGAGGATCAGATATCGCTCTTTGACGACAGCGATGCCGGGACCGAGACCGAGTCCGCACCTGCACCGGCAGCACAGGAAAATATCGAGCCTGCCGCAGACGAGGAAAAAGCAGGGACTCAGGACGCGGATGAAGAAGCTACCGTGCAGAAAGAGACCCCGCCGATGTTTGCGGACGAGCCTGCCGAAGAGGCAGAGCCTGACGAAACGAACGATTCCGTCACACGCCTCGCCGACGCGGTCGATGCGTTCCTCGCCGATTTCACCATCAGCAATGATGAGCTTATCGCAAAAGCCAAGCCTGCAGCCGAAGAGGAAGAGAAAGCGGCTGAGCCTGAGAAAGAGGAACCTGCCGAAGTACCTGCCGAGGAAACTGTCACTGAGCAGCCCAAGGAGGCAGATGTACACGAGCCTGTTCAGGCGGAGCCGGAAGAAGAGACAGAAACTGAGACTGCCGCTGTGGGAATAGTGGAGACGGAAGAGGAGGATGAGGATGCGGAGACTGTCCGCAAGCCGATCGTTCCCCTGCTGATACTCTATATTATATTTGCAATACCGCTTGGACTTATAGGTATCCTGCTGCTGCTCATCCCGGCATTCGTGTCGCTGTCGCTGGCGATAACCGCAGGCTTCCTGGGGATAAACGGCTTTGCCGCGACGTTCACCGGCTTTGCGGTGCTTGCGGATATCCTCGTCGTCGCTGGCGTGTCGCTTATCCTGCTGGCGCTGGCGCTGCTGTTTTTGTGGCTGTTCGTCTGGTTTATCGGCGGAGCCATAGTCGGCCTTATCCACGGGCTGTGCGTGCTCGGCGGAAAGTGGTGCTATAAGGAGGTGGCGGTTCAGTGAAAAAGGGATGGAAGATCGTTTTTACGATATTTCTGATAGTCGTCGTTATCGGCATAGTCGGCGTTGGCGTCGGTATGCTGACGGGCGCGGAATTTACGCGCATCTACTCCGTGCTTGACGACCAGTACCATATCGATATGTGGCTCAATTATTTTGCTGAAGTCGCCGCGGCGGTTCAGGCAGCGTAAAAGAATATGTGAACATCCCCCAGTTCAGAGAAACGAGCTGGGGGATGTTTGGATTTTGAGACAACAGAGGATGGGTGTTCTGGATAGGTCATTCGCAGAGGAATACTGAAAAAAGCTACAGAGAAACGTATATGTCCGGTTTGCGCCCGTTTAAGTACGAAAAAAGGAACTGCACGCAGGCAGTTCCTTTTTTACTGTATCAAGCTTTAATTACAGCTGCTTCTGAGCGTTGATCTTAACGCCGGGACCCATGGTGGAAGCGGTCACGCAGGATCTGATGTACTGACCCTTTGCGGAAGCGGGCTTTGCCTTGATGATAGCGCCGATGAGAGCAACATAGTTCTCATAGAGCTTGTCCGCACCGAAGCTGACCTTGCCGATGGGGCAGTGGATGATGTTGGTCTTGTCCAGACGATACTCGACCTTACCGGCTTTGGCTTCGCCGATAGCCTGCTTGATGTTGGGAGTGACGGTGCCGGCCTTGGGAGAAGGCATCAGGCCCTTAGGTCCGAGGATCTTACCGAGACGGCCAACAGTACCCATCATGTCGGGGCTGGCGATAACGGTATCGAATTCAAACCAGTTTTCCTTCTGGATCTTCTCAACGAGATCCATGCCGCCCGCGTAATCTGCGCCGGCTTCGAGGGCTTCGTCAACGCGCTCGGGCTTGCAGAAGCACAGGACGCGGACGGACTTGCCGGTGCCGTTGGGGAGAACGATAGCGCCGCGGACCTGCTGGTCAGCGTGACGGCCATCGACACCGAGCTTGACGTGCAGCTCGACGGTTTCATCGAACTTTGCCTTGCTTGCGCTGATAACGAGCTTCAGCGCTTCCTGGGGATCATAGAGTGCCTGCTTATCTATGAGCTTTGAGCTCTCTTTATAATTCTTTCCTCTAAACAATTTGTTTTCCTCCTAATAATGTGGTTGAGTCGGATGGATTAATCCTCCCACGTTGAGGAGCGGAGCTGGTCGCCCGCTCAGTCTCCGACGATGACGCCCATGGAGCGGCAGGTGCCGGCTATCATGCTGATGGCGGAGTCGATGTCGGTGCAGTTGAGGTCGGGCATCTTCTGCTCGGCGATCTTGCGAACGTCTTCCTTGCTGATGGTGGCGACCTTGTCTCTCTGGGGAACGCCGGAAGCGGTCTCGATGCCGCATGCCTTCTTGATGAGCAGAGCGGCAGGAGGAGTCTTAGTGATGAAGGTGAAGCTGCGGTCGGAGTACACGGTGATGACGACAGGGATCATCATGCCCATATCGCCCTTGGTGCGCTCGTTGAAGTCCTTGGTGAACTGACCGATGTTAACGCCGTACTGACCCAGTGCGGGGCCTACAGGGGGAGCCGGAGTTGCCTTGCCGGCGGGAACCTGGAATCTAACGTATCCAACTACTTTCTGTGCCATTTAAAGCACCTCTTTCTTATTAATCTTTTTGTACTTCGACCTGATCGAGCTCAAGATCGACGGGAGTCTCCCTGCCGAACATCGACACGATAACACGAACTCTGTCCTTCTCGGGCTCAAGCTCGTCAACGACGCCGAAGAAACCGGCCAGAGGTCCGTCAATGACCTTGACCTGATCGCCGAGGCCGTAGCCGACGACGATCTCTCTGCGCTCGACGCCCAGATCGAAAATTTCCTGCTCCGTAAGCGGGATGGCCTTGCCATCCGAACCGACGAAGCCGGTAGCACCGCGGACGTTATGGATCAGATGCCAGCTGTCATCCGTAAGGATCATCTTGACGAGCACGTAACCGGGGAACACCTTGCGCTCGACGTTCTTCTCGCCGGAGTCGGTGATCTCGGTGACGGTCTCCATCGGGATGTTGACCTCTTTTATCAGATCCGTCATCTTGCGGTTTTCCGCTGCCTTCATTACAGCGGCAGCAACTGCGTTTTCATAACCAGAATAGGTATGAACAACGTACCATTTTGCTTCTTCAGCCATGCCTGTTAACCTACCAGCCTGAGCAGCGCCTGAACCAGCATGGTAGCCAGTTTATCAAAGGCCCCGATCACGATCGCAGAAGCCAGCATCATGCCGACAGAGATGAAGACATTGTTTCTGAGCGTCTTCGGAGTCGGCCATATGACCTTCTTCAGCTCGCTCTTCATCTCACGGAACCACTTGCCGATCCTCTTAAAGAAACCGGGCTTGGTATCGTCCTTCTTAACGGCGGTGACAGGTTTGGCGGGAGCTGTGCTAACCTTCTTTTCTTCAGCCATTTTCACGCGTCCTTTCAGAAGTTACTTGGTTTCAACATGCTTGGTGTGCTTTCTGCAGAAGGGGCAATACTTGCTGCGCTCCAAACGGTCTGAAGTGTTCTTCTTATTCTTGACCGTGTTGTAGTTCCTCTGCTTGCATTCTTCGCATCTGAGTGTGATTTTTACTCTTGCGCCTGCAGCCATTCTTTCGGCACCTCCTATTTTATTTACCCGCCGTAAAAGGAGACGGGCATTGCCTCCCTGTATTGGATGGGCAGCTCTGACAGCGCGCAAAAATGCGCACAAAAATAGACCTCTCATCCGACAGGTAATACATAATATAACATAGAACATCCATGCGGTCAATAACTTTTTTACGTAAACTAAAGGAAAATAAACGCTTTTTAACGCTTTTTCCCTTGCCGCGGGAGCGGATCGGTGTTATATTCATTACACAAAACGCAAAGGATATGGTAGGTATGGATTATAAGGAAGCACTTGAATATATAAATAAGACCGAGTGGTTCGGCTCGAGGCCGGGGCTCGAACGCATCACGGAGCTTTTGGAGAAGCTCGGGAACCCGCAGAACGGAATGAAATTCATCCACATCGCCGGGACAAACGGCAAGGGCAGCTGCGCTGCGATGACGGCGTCTGTACTCAAGGCGGCGGGCTACAAGACCGGACTTTTCACTTCGCCCTATCTCTACCGATTCAATGAGCGCATGCAGATAAACGGCAAGCAGATAGACGACGATGTGCTCGCGGCGGATGTGTCGCTCGTGAAGATCGCGGCCGACGCGATGGCGGATCACCCTACGGAGTTTGAGCTTATAACCGCCGCGGCCATGGTCTGGTTCAAGGAGCAGAACTGTGATATCGTTGTGCTCGAGGTCGGGCTCGGAGGGCGGCTCGATGCGACGAACGTTATCGAGGCGCCTGAAGCCTGCGTTATCATGAACATCGGCCTTGACCACACGGCTGTGCTCGGCGATACGGTCGAGCAGATCGCTGAAGAGAAGGCCGGGATCATAAAGCCGGGCGCGGACTGCGTGCTGTACCAGCAGTCGCAGAGCGTGACGGAGATCGTGCGCGAGCGCTGCGACGAGGTCGGCGCAAGGCTGCACGTCGCGGATTTCTCGGAGCTGCACAGCGAGTTTGACAGTCTCTTCGGTCAGAGCTTCACCTATCGCGGCGAGGTCTACGCGCTGCCGCTGCTGGGGGCAAACCAGCTGCGCAACGCCGCGGTCGTACTGGAGCTTGTCGAGGTACTGCGCCGCCGCGGCTGGGCGCTCGACCAGAGCGATGTGGAGCACGGACTGTACGCCGTGAGCTGGCCGGGGCGCTTCGAGCTTGTGAACGATGAGCCGTGCTTCATCGTTGACGGCGGGCACAACCCGCAGTGCGCGCAGACCGTTGCGGAGAATCTGAGGAGCTACTTCCCGGATTCGCGCCGCGTGCTGCTCGTGGGTGTGCTGAAGGATAAGGACTACGCGGGTATTTTCGACGCGCTCGACCCCGTGGCGGACGAGTATGTCTGCATCGCGCCGGACTCTCAGCGCGCGCTCCCGGCGGAGGAGCTGGGAAAATTCCTGGAAAAATACGGCAAGGACGTCAACGTGTGCGAAAGCATAAAGGACGGAGTGAGCATGGCGCTCGATATCGCCGGGGACGACCCGGACACTATGATCTGCGCGGTCGGCTCGCTCTATTCCGTGGGCGAGATACGCGCATGCTTTGAGAAATACTGAGGTGGAAAAATGCGGATAATGGCGATAGATTATGGCGACCAGCGCATCGGGCTTGCAGTGTCCGACCTGCTGGGTATGCTCTGCGGCGAGGCATGGACGATGAACGAATGGGACATGGAGCGCGCGTCAAAGCGCATCTCCGAGGAAGCGGCGGCGCGCGAGGTCGGCACGCTCGTGCTCGGGCTGCCGAAGAACATGGACGGCAGCGAGGGCGTACGCGCGGAGAAGAGCCGCGAGTTCAAGGCCATGCTCGAGCGTGACAGCGGACTGCCGGTCGTGCTGTGGGACGAGCGGCGCAGCAGCATCGAGTCGCACGCGATACTCCACGCGGCGGGCAAAAAGGAAAAGCAGCACCGAAAAACCGTCGACGCTGTCGCGGCGAGCCTGATATTGGAAGGATATCTGGGGAGCCTGAAGTAGAAACTAATGTATAAAAATTGTTGATAAAAAAGCACTAAAGAAGAATAATAAGGTATTTTTGACAGCAAGCTCCGCCTTTAATTTCTCCCTCCCGGCACATAATTATCTTGCGAGATATTATCAGCCGGGAGGGAAATTTTTATGAAAAAGGCGATAGTGACCGGCCTGTGGTCGCTGCTGCTTGCGACGGTGCTTACGGTTCCGGCCTTTGCACAGGAGCTTGTTGTCGGCGGGCAGGTCGTTGGAGTACAGATAAGCACAGAGGGCGTAGTGGTAGCGGGCTTTTCGGAGATCGAGACGGAGAGCGGGACGGTGTCCCCGGCGCAGAGCGCGGGCGTGCATCAGGGCGATCTGATAACCGCGGTCAACGGCAGTAAGGTCGCCGACGCGCAGGAGGTCATTTCCGCGGTCGGCGAATGCGGCGGCGAGAGCGTGTGCTTAGGGCTTCAGCGCGGGAGCATGAGCATGAGCATAAATGTGACGCCCGCGCAGTCGGGCGAGGGCGAGTGGCTGCTCGGCATATGGCTGCGCGACGGGCTGTCCGGACTTGGAACGCTCACCTTCTGCGACCCGGACAGCGGCGTGTTCGGCGCGCTCGGGCACAGTGTCAGCGATTCCGACACGGGGCTGACAATCCCCGTCAGGGAGGGCAGCATCACGGACGCGCAGATAGTCAGCGTGAACCCCGGCGTTTCGGGCAGTCCCGGCGAACTGAACGGCTGCGCCGACTTGGGCAAGGTGCTCGGCAGCATCGAAATGAACACCGCGCAGGGAATATTCGGGCAGGCTTATGTGTCGATGGACGGACGGATGATGGAGACGGGCAGCATCGCGGTCGGGCCGGCGTCGATAGTTTCGACGATAAACGGGCGCAACAGCTGCGAGTACGCGATCGAGATAAACCGCATCTACCGTGAGGCCGACGGCACACACGCGATGCTCAGCGTGACAGACCCGGAGCTTATCCAGAAGACGGGCGGCATCGTGCAGGGCATGAGCGGCAGCCCGATAATCCAGAACGGAAAGCTCGTCGGCGCGGTGACGCACGTGTTCGTCTCCGACCCGACAAAGGGCTACGCCGTGAGCATACAGGATATGCTGCGCGCGGCGGGGATAATGAGCAAAGCTGCGTAAAAGTGTCCCTTCGGGACGGATAGAATTTGCGCGCCGCAATGCTATGCGGCGCGCAGGTTTGTTATTTTACCAGTCCGATGATGAGCAGGTGCAGAGGGTAGTAGATATAAAACAGCCATTTCATGAAACGGTTAACGCGGGGGCTTTTACCGCGCTGGCCGTTGTACATTTTTATCACCGGGATCGCGAGAACGACGCCCATTTGAAGAATACCGTAGACCTTATCGATGGCGAAGAAGTACACGACGGCGTAGAGCGCAACATAGAACACCAGCCAGAACGACTGCTTTTTCAGATCGCCGCGGTTCGTGCCGAAGGCGAGGACGCAGAGCGAGGCGATACAGCTCCAGTCGCTCGGGAAGGTGACAAGGCAGATGAGGATGATAATGAGCGGGACGGCCTTGCGCGGCAGGCGCTGACTGTTCGCGGCGCGGAGCATTACAAGCCCCCACGCGAGCGGCCACATGACGCTTGTCTGGTTGAGCGCCTGCCCGTAATAAAACGGGATGAACGAGTGCCAATCGACAAAATCATTAGAGAAAAAGATATAGCAGAAGTGCGAGACGAGGGCGAATGCGAAGAGACGGAGCGTGTATTTATTTACATCGCGCGTATAGTGGTAGCCCTCGGCAATGAAGAAGCACATGACGGGACAGGTGACGCGCCCGATAAGGTGCATCAGGAGCGGAAGCAGTTCATGCGGGTAGCCCGGCCAGAGCGCCCACGCAATGTGGTCGACCGTCATGGCGGCGATGGCGATAAGCTTGACGGCGTTGGAATCAAGCCCGCGTTTTTGTATGTCCGACATTGCAGCACCTCCGTGGCAGAGTTGATTTTACTATAGGTTAGAGGGTGGGATTTGTCAAGATTTGCGGCGCGGATTATGAGGCAAATGCAACGAAAAAGATACGCTGAATTTGTACAATACTCTGATTTTGCGCTTAGATATTGATTTTCGGGAGCGGGTCAGGCTATGATATTTTGGAAAGATAATTTTCAACCGAGAGAGGTGCGTGTCATATGGCCGGAATACAGTACGACATGAAAAATGTTCTCGACATTCCGCTGTGGGAAAGAATGCAGGATCAGCTCGCGAAGATGACCGGGACTGCCATAATCTGCATCGACTACAAGGGAAACCCCGTGACGAAGCACAGCGGGCGCACGGAGTTTTGCAGCGTTATCCGCGAGAACCCCGTTTCGCGCAAGCGCTGTTACCGCTGCGATGCACTGGCCGGACTTGAGGCGGTGCGGCTGGAGCGACCGTACATCTATCTCTGCCACTGTGGGATAGTCGACGTCGCGGTGCCGGTAATGGTCGGAGACAAGTATCTTGGCGCGGTGATGTTCGGGCAGGTGCGGCTCGTGAACAAGGACAGGGAGAAGGCCGTCAGGCTCGTGAACGAAATAAGCTCGTTCCAGGCGGAGGAGGATGCGGCGCGCAAGGACCTGCTGGAGAAATACGAGAAGCTGCCGGAGATGGAGTACGAGCGCATTGTCGAGATCGCAGACCTTATCGACTCGATAGTCAAATACACGGTCAACAGAGCGGTCAAGGCGCGCAACCGCGACGAGACGTACAAATGGCTGATGAGCACGAACTCAGAGCAGTTGGTCGGCGAGGCGGAGATACAGGAGCTTTCGCTGCCAGTGAACGCACGGGAGCCTGAGCGGGCGGAGACGATGCCGGTGAAGCCGAGCAGCGTGATATACCCGGCGATAGCATACATCAACGACCACCTGAGAGACGGCATTTCCATGAAGGAGATGGCAGACCTCTGCCACCTCAGCCCAAGCTATTTTTCGCGTACCTTCAACAAGGAGACTGGCGAGAGCTTTGTGAACTACATAAACCGCCGCAAGGTCGCGCTGGCGAAGGAGCTGCTGCGGGAGACGAACAAGAGCATTACGCAGATAGCCGAGGAGGCGGGGTACATAAACATCAGCAATTTCATCGCGGTGTTCAAGCGCATGGAGGGAGTTACGCCGTCGGTATACAGGCAGCATATGTATAAATAGACGGCGGGGACGGGAGTTCGGCCGAGCGATGCTGCGCTTTTTGATATGACTTTTTGCAGTATCGAACTGCCGGTCACTCCGTGGGGTGACTTTCTCGACGTGGAGAAAGTCACCAAAGACACGTTTAGGAGGCGGGGATTGCGTTTTCCCCGCCTCCTAAAAACCTCCACCCTTGAACCGCCAAAGAGAAACCATTGCGATGGTTTCCCTTTGATTCCTTCCAAGGAGGGCAAAGCTTCGGCGAACCAGCGCCGTTTTCAATGCGCTGTTGATTTTCACAGAATGAGTACAGACCCTTGGCTCTACCTTTGGGAGAGCAGTCACCGCAAAAAGCCATAAAAAGGCGGCGCTCCCGCATCCGACACATTCAGGCAGAACGGCAGGTCCGTTCTGCCGTTTGTTTACTTCCGACAAACGCAATGCAAAGAAATTGTTAAAGTTAATTTGTTGACAAATCTAAAACGCAAAAAAGGACGAAAGGACAAAAAAACACAACAAAAACGACCGAAAGTGCAGTAAGTTTGCACCTTGCTTTTTTGTGCAATTCTGATATTTTAGAATCAAGAACGACGAGGCAAACGGGAAAAACTCGTCAAATTTTACAAAAATAGAAAAGAGAAAGGAAAGAGAAAATGGAAAAAGTAAAATCGCAAGCTAAAAAATGGCTGTGTATCAGTATTGCGTTGATGCTTCTGTGCTGCATAGTTGTCTCTGCCGTACAGACAAGCAGCGGCAAGGTAGATATGCAGGAGCTTATGTTTGAAACGGATGCAGGCTACACAATGAGCGCGTACATTTTTATTCCGGAAGGAGTAAACGCAGATAATCCCGCGCCCGCCATAGTAACAAGTCATGGCTACTTGAATAACAAGGAGATGCAGGATGCTAACTATGTGGAGCTGGCGCGCCGCGGATTTGTCGTCCTCGCGATTGACCAGCCGTGCCATGGTGATTCCGAGATACTCGCAATCAACACAGCTTCCGGTGTTTACCAGGGCGCACTGGCACTGAGCCGTATGCCTTTTGTCGATGCTGAGCGCATTGGCGTTACCGGCCATTCAATGGGAGGCAAGTCCTGCAACGCAGCTATCGCATCTGATAATGCTGCTGACGAGCAGGTCATTGCGGCTGTTCTTCTTAACTGCGCTGATGCAACTTACGTTGATGAAGACGGAAACTGGGCAAACGTATATGGAAACCGTGACGTTGGAATTATGGCAGCCAAGTACGATGAGTTCTTCCATATGTATACCGACGCTCAGGGGATCTTCCGTGAAGCACCATATTTCCTTGCGGGCGTAAATTCCCAGTCGTTCCTGAACTTCGGCGTTGATCCGGCAGGACTTGAAGCACGCGTCGCTGACACGGTCTATTATCAGGAGATTGACGGCAAGGAAGCAATGCGCGTCATTTATAATCCCGATATAATACATCCTTGGTCTCATTTCTCCGCAAGGGCTACGGCGGCTGTGATCGATTTCTTTACCGAAGCGCTGGATGCGCCGAATCCGATCGCGAGCTCTAATCAGGTATGGCAGTGGAAAGAAGCCTTCAACTTTGTTGGCCTTGTCGGATTTGCTATATTTGTCTGCGCCTTTGGAACCATGATGCTGTATACGCCCACGTTCGAGTCGCTGAGAGCTGCTGAAGTTGTTCAGCCTGCTAAGGTCAAAGACGGAAAGGGCAAGAGGTGGTTCTGGCTGAGCCTTATCGCAGGCGCACTGTTTGCCATGCTTATATACCGCTGGATACTCAAGACCGGCACGGCCATGAAGGTCGATCAGACAGAAGCGATGGGACTTGGCCTGTGGTCAACGCTCTGCGGTGTATTTACCATACTCAGCATGGTCATATTCTACTACTGCTATGGTAAAAAGAACGGCATGGATCTTGCGGAACTTGGCGTGAAGATATCTCTCAAAAAGCTCGGTCTCAGCGCGCTGCTGGCTGCTATTGTCGTAGTTGTATCTTACGGGTGCATTTTCGTCGCAGACTATTTCTTCTATGCAGACTTCCGTATCTGGACGCTCGCATTGAAGGCATTTGAAGCACCGATCCTCAAGTACCTGCCATACGGCTTCCTGTTTGTGGCATACTACGTTTCAAACAGCGTTGCAACCAACTGCTTCAACTATAACAATATAGGCGGAAAGTTCAACGGTATTATTGTTGCCGTTATGGCGGCACTCCCCGCACTCGTTCTGCCGTGGATACAGTACATCACATATTACAGCACCGGAGCGATGAAGTGGGCAGGCAGCGCGATGCACATACTGTGGCTCTTCCCCATCGTGCTCATCCTTTTTGCAAGCACGATCATGAACCGTGTGCTCTACAAAGTCACTAAGAACCCGTACATTGCCGGCATAATCAACGCGGCGATCATAACGCTGCTGACAATCACCAACACCTGCTCTGTTCCGATGTAACAGTTATACTATTAATAATAACAACCCCTCAAGAGCCGCCGCATACGCGGCGGCTCTTTTGCTATTAAAAAGGAGCTACAATATGAAATATATCATGTCCCTCGATCAGGGGACGACAAGCTCGCGGTGCATTCTGTTCGACCGGGGCGGGAATATCTGCGCCTCGGTGCAGAAGGAGTTTAGGCAGATATACCCGCAGCCGGGCTGGGTCGAGCACGACGCCGGGGAGATATGGGACACGACGCTTGAAGTGTCCCGCGCGGCTATGGCGAAGCTGGGCGTCGAAGCCAAGGACATTGCGGCGATAGGCATCACGAACCAGCGCGAGACGACAGTCATCTGGGACAAGGCGACCGGAGAGCCGATTGCGAACGCCATCGTATGGCAGTGCCGCCGCACCTCCGATATCATCGACGGGCTTATAAAGGACGGCTACGCCGACACGATACGCTATAAGACCGGACTTCAGCCGGACGCGTACTTCTCCGGGTCGAAGATCAAGTGGCTGCTCGACAACGTCCCGGGCGCGAGGGCGCGCGCCGAGGCGGGTGAGCTGCTGTTCGGCACGATAGACACTTGGCTCATCTGGAAGCTGACGGGCGGGCGCGTACACGTGACGGACTACACCAACGCCAGCCGCACGATGCTCTATAACATCCGCGAGCTGTGCTGGGACAAGGAGCTGCTCGGGCTGCTGGACGTTCCCGAGTGCATGCTCCCGGAGGTGAAGCCCTCAAGCTGCATATACGGCAGCAGCGAATTTGAGCTGTACGGCGGGGAGATACCCATTGCGGGCGCGGCGGGCGACCAGCAGTGCGCGCTGTTCGGACAGTGCTGCTTCGAACCGGGGCAGATGAAGAACACCTACGGCACGGGCTGCTTCCTGCTGATGAACACCGGCAGTGAGATAGTCGAGAGCAGAAACGGGCTTGTCACGACCATCGCCGCAAGCAGCGGGGACCATGTGGAATACGCTCTCGAGGGCAGCATCTTCGTCGGCGGGGCGGCAGTGCAGTGGCTGCGCGACGAGCTGAACGTGGTATCGGACGCGGCGGAGACGCAGCAGTACGCCGAGAAGGTGCCGGACACGGCGGGGGCCTACGTTGTCCCGGCCTTTACGGGACTCGGCGCGCCGTACTGGAACCAGCGCGCGCGGGGCACGGTCGTCGGCATAACGCGCGGCTTCAGCCGGGCGCACCTCGTGCGTGCAACGCTTGAGTCGATAGCCTACCAGACGCAGGACATTACCGAGGCTATGGAACGCGACTCCGGGATCGGGATCGCGGCGCTCAAGGTGGACGGCGGAGCGTGCGCGAATAATTTCCTGATGCAGTTTCAGGCGGACATTGCCGGGTGCAGCGTATACAGGCCGAAGTGCATAGAGACGACGGCACTGGGCGCGGCTTACCTTGCGGGGCTTGCCGTCGGCTACTGGGAAAGCCTTGAGGACGTGAAGCAGAATCAGGGTATCGACCGCGTGTTTGTACCCGCAATGGACAAAGAGAAACGCGCGGAGCTTCTGCGCGGCTGGCGCAAGGCCGTAAAATGCGCCCAAGTATGGGCTGAAGAATAAAAAAGCCGGATCATGCAAGCTGCATGATCCGGTTTACTGTTTCTTCTGCTGCGTATGCTATCAGGCTCTCCGGGGAGGGAGGAGTGCCGCTGTGGTCGCCGTCTGGCTGTGCGGAGGCAAGTCTTATCGCCGCGGCAATCTCTTCTCTTACTTCTTCTACGGTCACGCCGTTGTTCTGTGCAACGAACTCAAGCGCCCGTTCCGCCGCTGCAATGTCAAATTTCATATCTTCTTTCCCTTTCTCTGGCTGTGGCTTAATAAGAACGTCCACCGTTCTTGTTAGCACAATCTTAACACCGAGGAAGAGAAAATATTGTCGAAACAAGGGAAGAGAAAAAGAACAAACTGTTAATAAAACGAAAATTGACTGCAGTGTCAGGGCGCTCCGTCACGCTTTACAACGATGCGCTCCACATACTGCGGAGAGGCGTTGACGCACATGAAGATGCGGCCGATATATTCACCGATGAGGCCGAGCACCAGCAGGATCACGCCGCCGAGAATCAGCAGCAGCGCCGTGGTGGAGCTCCAGCCGAGCGGCGCCATGCCGACGGCAAAGTGCCGGATGACGATAATGAGCGCATAGATGAAGCCGGCGACAGCGGTGAGCGCACCGAAATAGGTCGCAATGCGCAGGGGCTTTATCGAAAACGAGGTGAAGCCGTTCATCCACAGCGACAGGAGCTTACCGAGAGTATAGCCCGACTGCCCCTGCTCGCGGCTGCGGTGGTTCACGGGGACGTTGCAGATGTTCTTCGTGCTGCGCAGCACGAGCCCCATGACGTAGGGGAAGCAGTTTTCATAGCGGAGCATCTCATCGGCGATGAAGCGCTTCGCAGCAAAATAGCTCGTAAGGCTCAGCTCTTTTGGCTTGCCGAGCATGATCTCCGTCATCCACGCGTTCACGCGGCTGCCGAAGTTGCGGAAGCCCGAATGCTGCTTATGGTCATAGGAGGCGTAGACAACGTCATAGCCCGCTTCGATTTTTTCGAGGAGCTTGCCGACCTCGTCCGCCGGAGTCTGGCCGTCGTCATCAAGGCAGACGAGGATATCCCCACTGCTGTGCCTGATGCCGCACATGAGCGCCGCGTGCTGGCCGAAGTTCTTTGCAAGGTCGACGGCGGTGATGTGTCCGTCCGCTTCGGCGAGCGCGGAAATGACAACGAAGGTATCGTCCGGCGAGGAGTCATTAACAAGGATGATCTCATACTCGTAGACGAGCTGTGCCATGGTGCTCTCTATCTCGTTTACAACGCCGCCGATCGTCTTTGACGAGCGGTAGCACGGGATGACAAAGGATACTTTGCTCATTTATCTCACTCTGTTTCTTATATATAATATATCACGACGCCGAGCATTATCAAACCCATGCCGATAAGCTTGTTTTTCGTCAGCTTTTCGCCGTAGAATATACGGCCAAGGATCATCACGAGCGGGAAGCCCAGCGATTCTATCACGGGGCCGTTCTTGAAGTCGACGCCCTTGAAGGCGAAGATCACGCAGATCGTCGAGGCGGCAAGCAGAAAATAGCCGCTGATGACCAACGGGTTCAGGTATTCGAAAATGACGCTCTTGTGCTCCTTCCCCGCCGACTTCTTGAGAAACATCTGCGAGACGGACGAGAGCAGCACAGCGCCGAAGAGCGCGAGCCAATGTTCAAGCATCTCTGTTCACCATCCATATCCCGGCAAAAATGACGATGATGCCGATAATATTCTGGACCGAGATGTGCTCATGGAACACCACTGCTGCCCAGAGCGTCGACCAGAAAATGGCCGAGGCGCGATTGGAGTAGGCAACGGAGATATCGACCTTCTTTATTATCTGCTGCCAGCAGATAGCATAGACGCCGAGGATGAGAATTTCGACACCGTAGCAGAGCAGAAAGCCCATGGACAGAAACGGATAGCGGCTGGCAAGCTTCGCGGCGATATCAGTGCAGGTGTACAGTATCACCGCCGCCTGGAGCAGCACGATATAACGCAGAGAGATGCTCTTTTTCAAGACATTTGTCCTCTATATTTCAGATTCTTTGGGAAAGAGACTGTCGATGCTCTTTTTGCGCAGGAGCGTATACCCCTCGCCGCGCTTGAGATAGATGTTGGGCGCGGCGTTTATGAAGCTGCTGTTATGCGTCGACATATACGCGCCGCAGCAATGGAACAGGAATTTGCTGTTATGCTGCGCGAGGTTTTTCATATCGCGCGGATAGAAGCGGTCAAGCTCCATGCAGGTGCTGCCGCCGATTATCTGCTCCACTGTGCTCTCCACGCCGGGGTTTATCATCGTAAACGGCGTTGGGTGCGGGTTCATAAAAGGGTTGATGTGGACGACGCTGCCGTCCACGGTCACGATCCGGTGTCCTCTGACCTCGCGGATGTTGAGGACGCTCGTGAGATAATCCATCGACGTTGCGAGGATAGCCGCGCCCGGCTCGAGGATGAGCGCGGTTTTCTCGGGAGAGTAAAACTCACGCAGTGTGGTGCACACGGTCTCGGCGTACTCGGCATACGTGGGCTTTCCGGGGAAGAAGCTCCCGCCGAAGAAGCCGCCGCCGATGTCAACATACCGGAGCGCGTCAAGCCCAAACTCCCGGCCTATCTGCACCGCCGTCCCGGCGATGCTGCGGTAGATCGCGAGGCTCCTCGTTTTGCTGCTCTGGTGCAGGTGCAGCCCGGCAAGCTCGATGCCGCTTTCGCGCAGCATGGCGAGAGCCTTTTCAAAGTCCCCGTTTTCAAGGCAGATGCCGAAGCGGCCGGGGATGCCGGTGCAGGTGGTCTCACCGGGGCAGTCGCGCTCAATGTCATAGTTCACGCGCAGGCCGACGGCGCTTTTATGCTCGCTGTCACGGAACGCCGCGCAGACACGTTCGACCTCTTCAAGATTATCGAGGTTCACTATGCTCCCGGCAGCACAGGCGGAAATAACGGTGTCCCGCTTCTGCGGGCCGTTATAGATGATGTTATCCTCACGGCAGCCGCAGCGCAGCGCAAAGGCGTATTCATCCGGGGAGACGACCTCGGCATAAAAGCCGTGCGCAAGCGCGGCCTTGAGCATATAGGGGAAGTTGTTGGTTTTCACAGAATAACCGAAGAGCACGCGCCCGCTCCAGCGGCTCTCAAACTCCGCCTTGAAGCGAGTGATATTTTGGGCGTACTCTTCGTCGTTGATTATATAGCAGGGGGTGACAAGCCCGTCGAATCTCATTGGCAGACCTCCACGCGGAGACTTTCTCTGAAAGCCTTGACCGCGGCCTGAAGCTCGTCGTTCGACGCGGCTTGGAAGATAGCCTGACCGATCCTGTCCGTGCCGTTGCGGAAAGCGTCGATGTCATCGCCCGGGGCGAAGCTCAGCTCGACCTTGCCCACGCCGGGGACAACGGCGTTTTCATTCACGTATTCGCGCCCGGCGAAGCGGTAGCGTATCTCGCGGAGAATACCGGAGCGCTCGGTGTACAGAAGCTGCGAGGCCGTCGGTGTGCCGTGCGTCAGGTCAAAGGGAGCTATCGGGCGGCCAAGGGCGGCGTCAATGATGCAGGAGTAATAGTCGCGCCCGGTATAGCCGCTGATGACCTCGGGGATGCCGGTCGCTCCGCAGCGCCCGGCGGCTTCGATTATACTGACGCTCTCATCCGGGAGGATCATCGCGTCGATATTTATCGCGCAGTTATCCATACCGGTGGCGCGGATTATCTTTTCGGTCTCATGCAGCATATTTTCATGCAGGCGCGGGGAGACCTCCATCGGGCAGAAGTGGCCGATGGGGATGCCGGTGTGGCCGGAATGATAGACATATTTCTCATGCGGCAGCATCAGCAGGAGCCTGCCGTTCTGCACCAAAGCGTCTATGCCGACCTCCCTGCCGTCAACAAAGCGCTCGACGACCATGTGATCTGCGTCCGTAGCGGCGAGGGCATAATCATACGCCTCGCGCATACGGGAGAGATCGGTTATTTTGGTTATCCCTCTGCTGCCGGATTTGTCGACGATCTTGAGCATGACCGGCAGGCCGAGCTCCTCGGCTGCGGCGACAGCTTCATCGTAGCTTTCCACCCGGCGAAACTCCGCCGTAGTCACGCCGCCGTTTACGAAGGCTTCTTTCATAAGCGCCTTATCGGTGAGCACACGCGCGGCCTGTTCGCTTATGCCGCACAGACCGAGCTTGCGGCAGACATACCCGATGGAGGAGACGGCGACGTCGGTACCGGTCGTGGTCACGGCGGCGACGCGCTCGGAGCGGGCGATGTCGAGCACCGCGTCCTTATCGGTGGTGTTCGCATAATAGACCTTATCGGCGGCGGCAAAGCCCGGATAGTTGCCGGGGATGCTTGTTATCACCGCGCGCAGCCCCAGTTCCTGAGCCTTCTTTATCAGCGGGACCTGATAGATCCCGGCGCCGAGTATCAGAATCGAATCCTTGTTATCCATGTGCGCTCTCCGGTTTTATTCGCCGTCCCCGCGGCGTATCACGCTGCGCTCCACATACTGCGGGGCGGCGTTGATGCACATATAGATGCGCCCGATATACTCGCCGGCGAGACCGAGAACCAGCAGGATCACGCCGCCGAGGATAAGCTGGAGAGCCATAGTGGAGCTCCAGCCCATGGGGATATCGCTGTAAATGAAGTGCTTGATTATAATGACGATAGTATAGATAAATCCGGCGAACGCAGTGAGCGCACCGAATATGCTCGCAAGCCTCAGGGGCTTGACGGAAAAGGCGGTGAAGCCGTCCATCCACAGCGCGAAGAGCTTGCCGAGCGTGTAACCGGAGGAACCCTCCATGCGCGCGCGGTGCTGCACGGGGACAGTGCGGATCCTGCGCGTGCAGCGCAGGATGAGCCCGTCCAGATACGGGAAGCAGTTTTTATACTTGAGCATTTCGTCGACGACAAAGCGCTTTATTGCAAAATAGCTCGTCATGCTCAGGTCACGGGGCTTGCCGAGCATGATCTCGGTCATGCGGTTATTGAGCTTCGTGCCGAAATTGCGGAAGGCCGAGTGCTGCTTGTGCTCATAAGAGGCCATGGCGACGTCGCAGTCGTCCTGCTCGAGGCGCGCGAGGAGCTTGCCGACCTCGTTTGCCGGAGTCTGGCCGTCGTCATCAAGGCAGACGACAAAGTCCCCCGTGCTGTGGCTTATGCCCGACATGAGCGCCGCGTGCTGGCCGAAGTTCTTTGCAAGGTCGACGGCGGTGATGCGTCTGTCGGAGAGCGCGAGCGCGGAGATGACCTCAAGGGTATTATCCGGGGAGCAGTCGTTGACCAGAATTATCTCATAATCATACTCCGGGAGCGTGGGCATAGTATCGCGGATCTCGTCCACGACAACGCCTATCGTGTTCGCGGAGCGGTAGCAGGGGATCACGAAAGATACCTTTTTCATTTGCCGCTCCTTTCCGAGAGTATGGACATGAACACAACGTCGCGGAACTCTCCGTCCAGCTTGACCATGTCGCGGAAAACGCCCTCGGTCGCAAAACCGGCTTTTTCATAGCTGCGGCGGGCGACGTCGTTTCCGCCGATGACGCGCAGGCTGATCCTGTGCAGGCGCAGAGTATTGAGCCCAAATTCAACGAACATACGGGCTGTGGCCGTGCCGATGCCGCGGTGACGGGCGCTGGCCTCACCGATGAAAATACCGTATTCCGCGCTCTCGTTTGCCGGGTCTATATCCCGGAAATACACGCTGCCGACGCTCTTGCCGTCAGCGTTATCGACAATGATATACTGGACGACCTTTCCCGTCTCAACCTTTGTGTGCAGCCAATTGCGGTGCATCTCCGGCGTGAACGGCTCACGGAAAATGAAGAACTGCTGCACGGCGGGATCGTTGCGCCAGCGGACAATGAGATCGGTATCGGCGTCGGTTATGGGGCGGAGCGTGACCTTATCGCCGGTGATGACCGGCAGGTCGCAGGGCTTGAATGAGATCATGGCTCACTCACCGTAAAACTCTTTGACAGCTGCGATGACGCGGCCGCCGTCCTCGGCGGTCAGGCCGTAGTACATCGGCAGACGCAGGAGCCTGTCTGACTCGGCGGTGGTGTACCTGTCCTCGCCGTCAAAGCGGCCGAAGCGCTCACCGGCAGGAGCGGAGTGCAGAGGAACATAGTGGAACACCGCAAGGATATCGCGCTCCTTCAGGAAGCTTATGAGCGCGGTGCGCTCGGCGAGATCCTTACATTTGATATAATACATGTGCGCATTGTGTACGCAGCCGTCGGGGATCGCAGGCAGACCGAGCTTACCGGCGGACTCAAGGGGCTTGAAGGCCGCATTATACTCATGCCAGCTGTGCAGACGGTCGTTATTGATCTCATCCGCCATTTCGAGCTGCGCCCAGAGATAGGCCGCGTTCAGCTCGCTCGGCAGATAGCTGTCGCCGAAATCGACCCAGGTGTACTTATCGACTTGGCCGCGGAAGAACTTAGCGCGGTTGGTGCCTTTCTCGCGCAGTATCTCGGCCTGCTCGATATAATCGGGGTTGTTTATGACGATGGCGCCGCCCTCGCCCATGGAGTAGTTCTTCGTCTCATGGAAAGAGTAGCAGCCGAGGTCGCCGATCGTGCCGAGGGCCCTGCCCTTGTAGCTTGCCATGACGCCCTGGGCCGCGTCCTCAACGACAAGCAGTTTATGGCGGCGGGCAATGTCCATGATCGTGTCCATCTCACAGGCAACGCCGGCATAGTGCATGACGCAGATGACCTTGGTCTTATCGGTGATGGCACGCTCGATAAGCGTCTCGTCGATGTTCATCGTGTCCGGGCGGATGTCGACAAACACGAGCTTTGCCCCGGCGAGGACGAAGGAGTTTGCGGTGCTGGAGAAAGTGAAGCTCGGGAGGATGACCTCATCCCCCGGCTCAAGGCCGCACAGGAGCGCCGCCATGTCAAGGGCGGTGCTGCCGCTGGTGGTGAGGAGCACTTTCTTCGCGCCAAAGCGCTGCTCGAGCCATGCGTTGCACTTTTTGGTAAAGCTGCCGTCGCCGCAGATCTTGTGCGAGGCGATGGCCTGCTCGATATATTTCATTTCGTTCCCGGTGCAGGGAGGCACGTTGAAGTTTATCATATCTTTTCCTCCTTACCATCAATTGATGGTAGCGTGAATTGGGCAAACTGTTCCAAGTTAATTACAGTACATTATATCAATATACGCCGAAGAATACAAGGAAAGAATTCAGCCCTCTTGCCTGATATGACGCACGGCGGCGTAGATTGTTTCAGCGCGGCGGAAAAATATGCCATTTGTACCGCTAAAATACGGCTTTTGTGGAAAGTGCTGCAAAATGGAGTGAAAATTCTGTACAGTATCACGTCGTTAAGATGCTTGGAAACCGGTTGACAAAACGAAAACCTGATGCTAAACTTATTACAAAATTGTTAATTTAGTGGTAAACAATGGATGCTCAATCAGAAAAGAAAGTTACTATAAATCAGGTCGCAAGCTACTGCGGAGTTTCTAAGACGACGATCTCACGCTTCCTCAACGGCAAGTATGAGAACATGTCGGCGGAGACCAAGGAAAAGATATCCGCAGCGGTCAAGGCGCTCAACTATCACCCTGACCGTTCGGCGCAGCGGCTCAAAGCCAGCAGGACGATGCTTATCGGCTGCGTCATAGGCGACATCAGCAGCCCGTTTTCGGCGCTCCTGCTCAAGGGCATAACCTCCGTGTGCGAGGAATCGGGCTATCAGGTGCTGTTTGCAGACAGCCGCGAAAGCGCACGCCGCGAGAAGAGAGCGATCCGGGGCTTCCTTGATAACAGGGTGGACGGACTCATCGTCAACACCTGCGGCAGCAATGACGAATACCTGCTTGAGCTTCAGGAACGCGGCATCCCGCTGGTGCTAGCGGACAGACCGCTGATGGAGCCGGGGCTTATCGACACGGTGTGCAGCCGCAATCAGGAAAACGCGGCAGAGTGTACGCGCCTGCTCCTCTCACAGGGTTATGAGCATGTTGCTTTCTTTTCGGAGACGATAGCCAAGATTGCTCCGAGAGAGCTCAGATGCAAGGGCTATGCCGATACCGTCACAGAAAGCGGAGCGGCACCGGAGATATACGAGATAAACTGTGAGCTTCCCAATAGCTGTGTTGACAGCCTGCGCGATTTCCTCGGAAAGCACAATGGCGAGCGCATAGCGGTGCTTTCCGCCAACGGTACGACGACCCAGCGCATCCTTACGGCGATGAAGTTCCTGGGCATCAAGGCGGGCAAAGAACTTGGCCTGTGCACCTTTGACGATTGGGACTGGCTGCAGATAGCGGACCCCGGAATAACCGCGGTGGCGCTCAGCACGGGCGAGATCGGCGCGAGAGCGGCAAGGCTTCTGCTCGACAGGATAAACGGCAGCGCAGCCGAGACCCCCGCAGAGGAAATAGTTCCGTCTTCTATTATTATAAGAGAATCCACCACCGCAGGCGCGGCGAAAAAATAAAAAGTAAATCAGAGAATTCCGAAACGGCCGGCCGTTTCCACATCATTCCATGATGTGACGGTATTTGACAGATAAAAAATGATTCCTCGCTTATTGGGAATTATTTTAGGCCAAGTTGATAAACCGATTTACGAAACCGTTATCTTGACGAAACGGATATGTTTTTGCCAAACTTTGTCGGAAACTTTGTCGGAGTTAACGGAATCTTAACACCGCCCGGCATGCAAAACTTTATTTGTGTTACCGGCAGAGCGATCTGCCTGTATATAAATTCATTATGGAGGAAAAATAATGAAAAACGTCAAATCTGTTCTCGCAATGCTCCTCGCACTGTGCATGGTATTCGCACTGTGCGCATGCGGCCAGTCCGCAAGCACCACGGCTCCCGCAGCCACCGAAGCTCCCGCAGCTGATGCAGCAGCTCCTGCTGACACCGCAGCAGCAACCGACGGCGCAAAGGTCGGCCAGACCGTTCTGAAGTGCGCATTCAACCAGACCATCGAGAATCCTGAAGCAAAGACCCTTCAGAAGCTCAGCGACGATCTGTATGACGCCACCGAAGGCCGTTACTCCATCGAAGTTTATCCCGATGCTCAGCTCGGTGACCAGCAGCAGACCCTCGAGCAGTGCACCATGGACGCTCTCGACATGACCCTCGTTGCAAACTCCATCATCGAGACCTACGTTCCTGACTTCGCTATCCTCGGCACTCCGTACGTTTACGACAGCATCGAGCATCAGCAGAAGGTTTTCGAGTCCGGCAAGCTGGACGACCTGTTCGCCACCACTCGTGACCACGGCTTCGTCGTTCTCTCCGCTTACTCCCTCGGCGCTCGTAACCTCTACACCCGTGACAAGGCTGTCACCACTCCCGAAGAGCTTGCTGGTATGAAGATCCGCGTTATGGGTTCTGACACCTGCATCGCTATGATGAACGCTATGGGCGGCGTCGGTGTTGCAATGGCACAGGGCGACGTTTACTCCGCAATCCAGACCGGTACCCTCGACGGTGCTGAGAACAACATCATCACCTACGTTGACCTCGTTCAGTACGAAGTTGCTCCTTACTACAACAGAACCGGCCACCTCATGATCCCCGATGAGCTGTGCATCAATGCAAAGGTCTTCGACTCCATGTCCGCTGAGGATCAGGAAGCCCTCAAGAAGTGCGCATCCGAGTCCATTGATTACATGTTCAACCTCTGCGCAGAGCTCCGCTCCGACTACGAGGCAAAGGCAGCTGAGAAGGGCGTTATCTTCTCCGACGCTGATGTCCCCGCTTTCCAGGCTCTCTGCCAGGATCTGATCAATGACGTTGCTAACCGCACCGACATGACCAAGGCTGTTTACGAAGCGATCGTTTCCGAGCGCTAATCGGTTAAATAACTACTATTAATATTTAGTTCCCGCGTTATAACGGCCCGCAGCACGCCTGTGGGCCGTTTTTAAAAAGTCAGAAGGAGGCCACTCCGTGAAGGTATTCGACAAAATAAAATTCATAGTCGACAAGATACTCGAAGTGCTCGGCACGGCGACTCTTGGCATTATGACAGTTCTGGTCTGCTACCAGGTCATCGCAAGATACGTATTCAACGCCCCCAGCGCAATTTCCGAAGCTCTCTCCCAGTACCTGTTCGTTTGGATGATTATGTTTGGCAGCGCTTACGTCTACGGCAGCCGTGAGCACCTCGCCATTGATATATTGAAAGACAGATTCTCCCCGAAAATGTACATGATCGTCGAGGTCATCACCAACATTTTCCTGTTCGTATTCATTCTTCTTATCTGCGTGTGGGGCGGCTGGCTCTACACCGCAAAGCAGGCTGTCCAGGTCGACCCGTCCCTGCATATTTCCAAGGCTATCCTGTACGCCTCCGTTCCTTTCACCGGCGTCATCACCCTGTACTACGCGATCTATAACTGCGCACGTGCCATCAACAACTATAACCATGGCACCCGTACCCACGGCGATGAGCTCTCCGGTACCGCATGACAGGAGGTAGACAGAAATGACAGTTACAGCCATTGCGGGCATCGTAATGATCGCCCTTATCTTCGTTACTCTCGCTTTCGGTTTCCCGATCGGCCTGAGCATCGGTCTCGGCAGCGCCGCGGCCCTGTACATCATCATGCCGAATCAGGGCTTCCTCACCGTCTCCGCACAGAAGATGTTCCAGAGCGTCAACTCTTTCTCGCTGCTGGCAATACCTTTTTTCGTGCTCGCCGGCAACATCATGAACACCGGCGGTATCGCCCGCCGTCTTGTCGGCTGCGCAAAGCTCGTTGCGCACCGTCTGCCCGGCGCACTGGCACAGACCAACATCGTCGCTAATATGCTCTTCGGCGCAATGTCCGGCTCCGGCGTTGCCGCGGCTGTCGCAATGGGCGGCATCCTCGGACCCATGGAAAAGGAAGAGGGTTACTCCGATGAATACATAGCGGTCTGCAACATCGCCTCCGGCCCGACCGGTATGATGATCCCGCCCAGCAACATTATGATCGTCTACTCCACCGTCGCAGGCTCTGTCTCCATCGCGGCTCTGTTCATGGCAGGCTACATCCCCGGCATCCTCTGGGGTCTCGGCTGCATGATCGTCGCGGGCGTCATGGCAAAGAAGCGCGGCTATGTCAGCACCGAACACTACAACGCAAAGTTCGTCCTCAAGACTCTGTGGGACGGCATCCCCAGCCTGCTGATGATTGTCATCGTTATCGGCGGTATCCTTGGCGGTGTCTTCACCGCGACCGAGGGCTCCGCTATCGCGGTTCTCTACTCCCTGATCCTCAGCTTCATCTACCGCAACATCACCGTCAAGGATCTGCCCAAGGTCATCTGGAGCAGCGTCAAGACTACCGCGGTCATTGAGTACCTCGTCTGCGTGTCCGGCATCATGGGCTACGTTATGAGCTACACCCACATCCCCGCACTCGTAGCAAACGCGATCCTTGGCTTCACCACCAACAAGTACGTCATCCTGCTCATCATGAACATCATCCTGCTCATCGTCGGCTGCTTCATGGATCCGACTCCCGCAGTTCTGATCTTCACTCCGATCTTCCTGCCTATCGTGCAGACCTGGGGTATGAGCCCTGTCCACTTCGGCCTTATGATGGTCATGAACCTCTGCGTCGGTACCCTGACTCCCCCTGTCGGCGCTATCCTGTTCGCCGGCTGCCGCGTGCATCAGGTCAAGATCGAGCAGATCATCAAGATGCTGCTGCCGTTCTTCGCGGTCATTCTCATCTGCCTGACCCTCATCACCTACGTGCCTTGGCTGACTATGTGCATTCCTCAGGCACTCGGCCTTGTGGGCTGATTTCAGGAGGCTTATAAATGGATATCCGTTATTCAGCACATCCCGAAGATGTGAAGCGTTATACCACGGAGGAACTGAGAAAAGAGTTCCTTATCCAGAACCTTTATCAGCCCGATACCGTGCAGGCTGTCTACTCCCATGTTGACCGCATGGTCGTTCTCGGCATCATGCCCGTGAACGAGGCTCTGCCTATCGACAAGGGCATCGACGTCTGGGCGAACTTCGGCACGAACTTCTTCCTTGAGCGCCGTGAAGCCGGTGTGTTCAACCTCGGCGGCGCAGGCTGGATAGAGGCCGACGGCGTGAAGTATGAGCTCGGCTTTGAGGACTGCCTGTACATCTCCCGCTGCACGAAGTCCGTCGTGTTCGGCAGCAACGACAAGGAGCAGCCCGCGCGCTTCTACCTCGTCTCCGCTCCCGCACACAAGGACTGCAAGACCACCTTTATCTCCATCAAGGACGCCAACAAGCGCCCCTGCGGCAGCAAGGAAAACTCCAACGAGCGCGTCATCAACCAGTTCATCCACCCCGATGTTCTTGAGACCTGCCAGCTCTCCATGGGGCTTACCCAGCTCGCTCCGGGCAGCGTGTGGAACTCCATGCCCCCGCACACCCATGAGCGCAGAATGGAGATATACACCTACTTTAATCTCCCCGAGGGAGAGGTCGTCCTGCACCTGATGGGTCAGCCTCAGCAGACCCGCCACCTCGTCATGCAGAATTACGAGGCCGTCATTTCCCCGTCATGGTCGCTCCATGCCGGCTGCGGCACCTCGAATTACACCTTCATATGGGCGATGGGCGGCGAGAACCAGGCCTTCGACGACATGGACACCTTTGGTGTAAATAAGCTCAGATAAACCAAAAAATTCACCCTCCCGCGTTTTCCGTGGGAGGGTGAAGAAGAATCAGGATATTCGTAGCTTCAGAGAAGCTTTTTTATCCTGAGCATGGGCGAGACCTTGAAGATGTGGAGGAACTGCTTCAAATCTTCGTCCTTGACCTTTGTGTAGTTTTCTTTTATAATACAATAGTCCATGAGGAAAAGGTAAAGACAGACTTCAAGAGGTGTCGCGAGAAACGCGGGGACATAGTCCGTGTCTATAAGATAGACGGAAAGCCGCGTTTTCAGAAATGCATTGAAGCGCCCGTCGACCCACTTGTTCCCGTAAACGATCTGAAGCCGCGCGGGAAGCTCCGGCATTGCCGCGGCGATGATGTTGCGGTTCTCGTCATTGAGCGCGGGCTCAGCCGCGTTTGGGTCGTAGCTGCAGGTGTACTCGTGGAAATGCAGTCCCTGCTTGTCGTGCTTCAGCTTCTGGGGCTTGAAGACAACGTGCTTGTCCTTGAGGTCCCTTTGGTACCACTCGGCAATTTTCATTTGGTCGAAATGGAAACCGGTTTCTATCCCCGCAAAGCTGTGCTCAACGGTAAAAACGGAGTCCGAAGCGGTGTCGAAATAAACCTCATTGCTCTCGGCGGCGCGGCGGATTACCGCCTCCCATCTGCGGCGGAACTCCGGGTAATAGCTCCGGCTGCGGATCGCATTGTCCTGAAAACTGTCGAGAAACTGCTGCAAAATTTTCTGATTATCCATAAGCTTCACCTCGTTAACCGGTTTACAAACCGGGGATATCCGCGTTTGTATGACTGATATTATATTGTATTTCCTTTAATTTTACAACAGGAGGAATAAAAAATGGATGTATTGAAAAGACTGGCTCAGTCCGGCGTTGTCCCCGTGGTAGTCCTTGAGGACGCGAAGGACGCTGTCCCCACTGCCAAGGCGATGCTCGCCGGCGGCATTGACGTTATGGAGATCACTTTCCGTACCGCCGCCGCTGCCGATTCCATCAAGGCCGTCGCACAGGAGTGCCCCGATATGGTCGTCGGCGCCGGCACGGTCATCAATCTTGAGCAGTGCAAGCTTGCCGTTGAGTGCGGCGCAAAGTTCATCGTCTCCCCCGGCTATGATGAAGAGACTGTCGCATGGTGCTGCGACAACGGTATTCCTGTTACCCCCGGCTGCGTCACTCCTACCGAAATAATGATGGCTCTCAAGCACGGCCTTAAGGTCCTGAAGTTCTTCCCCGCCAATGTTTACGGCGGCCTGAGCGCGATCAAGTCCCTGGCTGGTCCCTTCGGCGGCGTGAAGTTCATCCCGACCGGCGGCGTCAATGCACAGAATCTGGCCGAGTTCATTTCCTCCCCGTACATCCACGCGGTCGGCGGCAGCTGGATCTGCCCGAAGGCCGATATCGCAGCCGGCAACTTCGATAAGATCACCGCGCTGTGCAAGGAAGCACGCAAGACTCTGCTCGGCTTCGAGGTCGCGCACATCGGCATCAACACTCCCGACGCCGACGCCGCAATGGACGTCTGCAAGGCTTTCAACGATGCTTTCGATTTCAACGTCAAGCAGGGCAACTCCTCCAACTTCGCCTCCACCGGCGTTGAGGTCATGAAGACCATGTTCAAGGGCGCGAACGGCCACATCGCTATCCGCACCAACAAGATGATCCCTGCTATCGCCGAGATGGAGCGCCGCGGCTACGAGCTGGATATGGACTCCGTCAAGGACAAGAACAACATCAAGGCTGTTTACTTCAAGAACGAGATCGGCGGCTTTGCCGTGCATCTTCTTCAGAAATAATCGGAGGATTAATTAAATGAAGGTTCTTACTTTTGGCGAAATAATGCTCAGACTCAAGGCTCCCGGACAGGAACGCTTCTTCCAGACCCCGATGCTCGAGGCCACCTTCGGCGGCGGCGAGGCAAACGTCGCGGTCTCTCTGGCAAACTACGGCATGGACGTCAGCTACCTGACCGTTCTGCCGAAGAACGCCATTGCCGACGAATGCGTCAAGGAGCTGCGCAAGTTCGGCGTGGACACCAGCCGCATCATCCGCGGTGCCGGCCGCATGGGTATATACTACCTTGAGCCGGGCGCAAACCAGCTGCCCAGCAAGGTCGTGTACGACCGTGAGTATTCCTCCATCGCGCTTGCCAAGCCCGGCGACATCGACTGGGACAAGGCCTTTGAGGGCGTTGATTGGTTCCACATCACCGGCATCACCCCGGCTATCAGCGAGAGCGCAAAGGAGCTTTCCCTCGAATCCGTCAAGGAAGCGAAGAAGCGCGGCATCACCGTGTCCTGCGACCTGAACTACCGCAAGAACCTCTGGAAGTACGGCGTCCGTGCCGCCGAGGTCATGCGTGAGATTGCAAAGTATGTCGATGTCGCCATCGCAAACGAGGAGGACGTTCAGAAGTCCCTCGAGATCACCGTTGACGTCAACGTCGAGTCCGGTGAGCTTGACCGCAGCAAGTACAAGGCTCTCGGCGACAAGGTCCTTGCTGAGTACCCGAACATGAAGATGATCGCCATCACTCTGCGCGAGAGCAAGAGCGCCGACTGGAACGGCTGGGCTGCCTGCCTCAACGACGGCGAGAAGTTCTATGAGTCCAAGCGCTACGAGATCCGCGACATCGTCGACCGTGTCGGCGGCGGCGACAGCTTTGCCGGCGGCCTGATCTACGGCCTGAACAATTACGACTGCAAGCAGTCCGCGCTTGAGTTCGCCGTTGCGGCGTCCTGCCTCAAGCACAGCATCCTCGGTGACTTCAACCGTGTTGGCGTTTCCGATGTTGAGAAGCTCATGGGCGGCGACGGCACCGGCAGAGTCCAGAGATAAGTTTTTTGGGGCAGTGCTGCACAATACGCCTGCCTCATTGCGCGTCACTGCCCCCCACGTTAACACCCGCCTGTTTTTACGCAATGCAGGCGGTAATTTACCCGGCATTAAGAAACCGGTTAACTTCAATCTATGCTGAAAAAATGATCTGAAAAGGAGAAATTCACTATGGACATGATGAAGCAGTTTTCACTTGAAGGCAAAGTTGCGCTGATCACCGGCGCGGCATACGGTATCGGCTTTGCGATAGCCGAGGCATACGCAAACTGCGGCGCAAAGATCGCTTTCAACTGCCGCGGCGAGAAGCACATGGAAGAGGCTATGAAGGCCTATGCCGAAAAGGGCATCGACGCCAAGGGCTACTACTGCGACGTTACCAATGAAGAGGACGTCGTCAAGATGGTCGCAGATATCGAGCGCGACCTCGGCACCATCGACATCCTTGTCAACAACGCCGGCATTATCAAGCGCGTTCCGATGCTCGAGATGGAGGCAAAGGACTTCCGTCAGGTCGTCGATATCGACCTCGTCGCTCCCTACATCGTCTCCAAGGCAGTTATCCCCGGCATGATCAAGAAGGGCCACGGCAAGATCATCAACATCTGCTCCATGATGAGCGAGCTCGGCCGTGAGACCGTTTCCGCATACGCCGCCGCAAAGGGCGGACTCAAGATGCTCACCCGCAACATCTGCTCCGAGTACGGCGAATACAACATCCAGTGCAACGGCATAGGACCCGGCTACATTGCCACTCCTCAGACCGCTCCTCTGCGCGAGCGCCAGCCCGACGGCAGCCGTCACCCGTTCGATCAGTTCATCGTTGCAAAGACTCCGGCAGCCCGCTGGGGCACCACTGACGACCTCATGGGTCCCGCAGTGTTCCTCGCATCCGACGCTTCCAACTTCGTCAACGGCCACGTCCTGTACGTCGACGGCGGTATCCTTGCCTACATCGGCAAGCAGCCGTGATCTGATCTGGATATGGAGATCATGCAATGAAAGCAGCTGTTCTGAAAAATTGGCTCGATCTCGAGCTGTGCGATATCCCAGTGCCGGTCCCCGGCGAAAATGAAGCGCTTATCAAGGTGAAGCGCGCAGGCGTCTGCGGCTCCGACATTACCGTTTACCGCGGCAAGCACATGACCGCTACCGTCCCGACCGTTCTCTGCCATGAGATCCTCGGCACGATAGAGTCCCTGCCCGAGGGCTACGACGGCAAGTTCAAGCTCGGTCAGCGCGTGCTGATGAACCCGATCATCTCCTGCGGCAAGTGCGCTGCCTGCCAGCGCGGTCTGCCCTGGGTCTGCGAGAACCTGAAGCTCCTCGGCATCCATGTCGACGGCGGCTTTGCAGAGTACACCAAGGTCGGCGTTGACAAGCTCGTCGCGCTCGATGAGGATATCCCCGATGAGGTCGCTATCCTCGGCGAGCCGTTCGCCGTCGGTCAGCACGTCATGGTCAACTCTCAGGTGCAGAAGGGCGACAAGATATTTATCTCCGGCGGCGCTACCGTCGGCCTGTACATCGCGGTGTTCGCAAAGGCCGCGGGCGCAGGGCGCGTCATAATCTCCGAGATCAACGAGCCGAGACGCAAGTTCGTCGAGTCCATGGGCATTGAGACCATCAACCCCACCGAGACCGACGCAATGGATCTCATGCGCGAGGTCACCGACGGCCACGGCTTTGATATCGTCTACGATACCTCCGGTGCCCCCTCCTGCGTGCTCCAGATGCCCGACCTCTGCCGCTGCGGCGGTAAGATGCTGAGCCTTGGCCTCTCCGGCGACGCTTATCCCTTTGTCATCGGCAAGGTTTCCTTCAAGGAGATCAAGCTCATCGGCAACCGTCTGTACAGCCAGGAGGACTTTGAGCAGGGCGTGCGCTTCCTCGAGGACAATTGGCGCGAGATGCACCTCGACCGCATGGTCACTGACCGTCTCGGTCTGAGCGAGATCAACAAGGCCATCCAGATGATGCTCGACGGCACCAATATCTGCAAGATCATCATCGACCCCACCAAGTAATATACGCTTGAAACAGAGCAGGAGCAGCCTTAGACGGCTGCTCCTGTTCTTGCGATATAAGAACGTAAACAGGCTCACGGAACTCCGGGAGCCTGTTCCATATGAAATTATTTTACGCTGAAGAGGATATCGCCGTAGGAGGGGTACGGCCAATACTTCGCGGCGCAGTGGGTCTCCATCTCGTCGACAATGATGCGCAGCTCGTTCATTGCGGCAAATATCGTGTCTCTGTAATAGCGGGCAAGCGCGAGGGTATCGGTGATGTCCTTGACGCCCATGAGCGCGTATTCAAGAGCTTCGGCTTTCTTCGTGGCGGAGGCGAGCAGGACGCTCACGTGACCTGCGAGCCTCTCTTCGTAGCTTGTGTCGATACCGCCGCCGATGGCTTTCTTCGCAGCGACAGTCTCGGCAAGCTCCTTGGTGTAGGCGCTGGCAGCGGGGAGGATATCCTTCCAGACCATGTCAAGCATCGTCTGAGCTTCGATGTGCAGCACCTTGCTGTAGTTATCGAGCTTGATCTCATAGCGCGCGTGCAGCTCGGTCTCGGTGTAGACCTTGTGGCGGGTGAAGAGCTCGACGTTCTTCTCGCTGAGATAATAGGGCACGCAGTCGGGCGTGGAGCGCAGGTTCAGCAGGCCGCGCTTCTCGGCTTCCTTGACCCAGCTCTCATCGTAGCCGTTGCCGTTGAAGATAATGCGCTTGTGCTTATGTATAACGTCCTTGATAAGGTCGTGCAGAGCGGCTTCAAAGTCGTCGGCCTTTTCGAGGATATCTGCATACTGACGCAGGGACTCGGCGACCGCGGTGTTCAAAACGACGTTCACACCGGAAATGGACGCGGAGGAGCCGGGCATACGGAACTCGAACTTGTTGCCGGTGAAAGCAAAGGGCGAAGTCCTGTTGCGGTCGGTGGTGTCCTTGGGGAACTTCGGCAGTACATGGACGCCGACCTTGATAAGCTCTTTCTCCTTGCTGCCGTAGGGGGTGTCGGTCTCTATGGCGTCAAGGATCGCGCCGAGCTCATCGCCGACGAACATGGAGACGATAGCGGGAGGCGCTTCGTTTGCGCCGAGACGATGGTCGTTGCCGGCGGAAGCGACGGAGATGCGGAGCATATCCTGATAATCATCAACGGCCTGAATGACCGCACAGAGCATCAGCAGGAACTGAGCGTTCTCATAGGGAGTGTCGCCCGGCTCGAGAAGGTTCACGCCGGTGTTGGTGCACATGGACCAGTTGTTGTGCTTGCCGCTGCCGTTGACGCCGGCAAAGGGCTTTTCGTGCAGAAGGCAGACCATGTCGTGCTTCTTCGCTATCTTCTGCATGAGCTCCATGGTAAGCTGGTTGTGGTCGGCGGCGATGTTAGTCGTGGTGAAGATAGGTGCAAGCTCGTGCTGTGCGGGAGCGACTTCGTTATGCTCGGTCTTTGCGAGCACGCCGAGCTTCCACAGCTCGTCATTGAGCTCCTTCATAAAGGAGGACACGCGGGACTTGATAGCTCCGAAGTAATGATCCTCCAGCTCCTGACCCTTGGGCGGCTTTGCGCCGAAGAGCGTGCGTCCGGTATAGAGCAGATCCTTGCGCTTATCAAGGATTGACTTATCAATGAGGAAATACTCCTGCTCGGGACCAACGGTCGTTCTGACGGAGGTGGCGTCGGTGTTGCCGAAGAGCTTGAGGACTCGCATACCCTGCTTGTTGATGGCTTCCATCGAGCGCAGCAGCGGGGTTTTCTTATCGAGCGCTTCGCCGCCGTAGGAGCAGAAAGCGGTCGGGATGCAGAGCACGCCGTCCTTTATGAATGCATAGGAGGTCGGGTCCCATGCGGTGTAGCCGCGGGCCTCAAAGGTCGCGCGCAGGCCGCCGGAGGGGAAGCTGGAGGCGTCAGGCTCGCCCTGGATAAGCTCCTTGCCGGAGAATTCCATGATGACCTTGCCGCCGCCGACAGGGGAAATGAAGCTGTCGTGCTTCTCGGCGGTGATGCCGGTCATGGGCTGGAACCAATGGGTGAAGTGGGTTGCGCCTTTCTCAATGGCCCAATCCTTCATCGCGTTTGCAACGACCGTAGCGGCGGCACTGTCAAGGCGCTTGCCGTCGTTTATCGAGCGCTGCACCTGCATGAACACGTCCTTGGGAAGACGCTCTCTCATAACGGAATCGTTGAATACATTGCAGCCGAAAATCTCAGTGACTGTGCTCATGGATCTACCTCGTCTTTCTTCCCGGGACGCAGCGCCGGCGGGATCAAAAATAAAAATCGGCAAAGATGCCATGCAATACTGCACGACGCCTTTGCCGTTTCAATATGTGCGGATTATAGTGCGCTTTCGCTAATTTGTCAAGCCCCTTTTTGTCGACTTCAGCAAAAAATTTTTGATACAGCGGTCAGGCCTTACAGGCGCTGGCTCCCGGCGAGGGCGCGGTTCTTATACTCGGCCTCTCTGGTCACGTCTTTAAGGATCTTTATCTCCGGCGGCAGGCGGCCGGGGTCCGCACCGTAGGCAAAGAGGATGGCCTTATCGGAGCTGAAAGGATAGACATCCAGCTCCATGCGCCGCTTGTCATATGTAAAGCTATATTTCTGCTTTATGACGCTGTGCAGGGAGACGTCCGCCTCCATGAGATATGCCACGTACTCTTTCTCGGAGATCGGCTTCTCTGTGACCCAGCGCGTCCCGTCCGGGGCGATGCGCTTCTCGGTATAGAAGTACAGATAGCCGCTGCCGTTCTTCTGCTGACGGATGCGGCGCTCGGTGTCCTGCCTGACGGGGACAAGATAGGTCTGCATCATCTCGGCAGGCGCTGCGCCGTAGAGCTTCTCGAGCGCGGCGCAGTCGGGCATCGCGACAAGATATTTCTTCTTGCCCGGCTCCGGTGCTGCCTGACCGATTATGCGGTATATCTGCGCGATGGCGCGGTCGATCTTGTCTTCGAAGTTCACAGAGTTATCAATGACATAGACTGCGGGGTGGGTGCTCCACGCGCGCAGGGTGAGATCGTCCTTCTCGCGCGCGACCTCGACTGTCTCATAGCGCGCGGCGTTGCCGTAGTTGTACGCGAACTCCGCGCCCTTGGCGCAGGTGACGAGGTGAAGAACGGCGTCATACCCGGCGAGCACCTCCTGTTCGGTCTTGCCGAAATGGGCAAGGGTTTTTGCAAACTGCGCGTCGGAGATATACGCCTTATCGTCGAGCACAGCGCGGTCATAGATGATGAGCACCTTGTCCTCCGGCACCATCTCCGCGCCCTTGAGGGCGAGACGCTCCTTATGCAGCTGATCCTCAATGACGAAATACTGGAAATCCTCCATACTGACGCAATTGCCGAAAGGGCGGATGCCGAAGCCGGAGATAAGCTCCGTCGCCGTCTCGGGGATGGTGATGACTTTCCAGCCGTCTTCCTGCCTGAACTCCTTGAGGATGCGGCTGATGAGCGTGGTTTTACCCGCGGCGGGGCCGCCGGTGAGAACGATGCGGGTGATGCTTTTGGGCATTAATATTCCTCCCGTCCGATTCCGGTAAATGTTGATGTGTTATAAAAATTATAACATTTCTGCGGTTCCTGTCAAGTGAGCACGGATAAAACACAGTGCCTGTATTTTGCGGCGGAAGACCTGAATTTGCCCACAGAACCCCGGATATTACCGCGCTCATGGGTAAAATTGGGGCAAAAGTGGGGAATATGCACCGGAAAAAAGCACAAAAACAGCCCCCAGGACACGACAACCCTTGACTAAAATGCAATTTAGATGTATTATCTATTAGTGGTTTAGTATCCATTTCTATTGAAAATAGAACGGAGGAACTTGTATGAGCATGATTCCTGAAGTAAAATGCCGCCGCTGCGGCGCGACATTTTCTTCCATGCGCAGCCGCTGCCCCAACTGCGGCACCCGTAGGGTCGCACAGAGCGGGCGCGCACCAAGCACCACGCCAGGAACGGTCAAGGGTACCGCTTCCTATGAGCGTGCTGAAACGAACACAAAATGGCAGATGATATTCGGCTTGATCCTGGTCGTCGCGGTTATTCTGGCTGTCATCGTTATGGTCAGCACCAGCCTTGACGGCAGTGATTCAAGCAACAAGTCCACGGCAATGACTCCCCCTGTTGTGACGGACTATGTCCCCATCATTGAGGCCGCGCCCACGGCTTCGCCGACACCGACGCCGACTGTCGAGAGCATCAAGATCTTCTTCTACACCGATGAGAAGACGTCGGACTTCACCATGCACGTCGGCGACACGGTCGACCTGACCGCGCAGGTCCTGCCGCTCACGATCCAGGGCGTCAAGGTCGAATGGACCAGCGAAAACACCGATTACCTCACGGTTACCTCGACGGGCGATCTCAGCTGCACGGTCGAGTGCATCGGAAACATCTCAGGCGGCGTCAAGCTTACGGCGAGCTGCCTCGGCGTCGAGAAGACCCTCACGGTCTACTGCGTCGAATAATCAAAAATGTGTTCGGAGAGTTCCGGAGGCCATGCGGCCTCCGGAATTTTTCCCGCTTTCAACAGAAAATGCCCTGCGAATTTGTGCAATCATTCAAAATTTTGTATTTTCTGCAATTTACCCTATGCAAACCAGCTTTTTTGATATACAATGGTATCAATACCGTAGAGTGATTGGAGCATAGCACTGTGCGGTATGCGATAGACTCCGGCATGGCTGCGAATGCACATCCTCGCGGCGGGCACGGGAAAGTCTGTCACGTCTGGACGGGGATACCGCAAGTCCCCGTCCTTTCTTATACCAATTACTCAAATCGAACCCAGCAGAACGGCGCGAGCTTCGACCAATGTGCGAAGCACAAATGCTCCTCGCAAAGCCCAACGAAGTGGGTTTGCGAGGAAAAGGAAGAATAATATCGCCGGTCGATGCAGTGCCGCTTGCGGCGCAGCATGACCTTGCGATGTTATTCTGACGCTGTGCAATGTGTAGAAAAGCACGCCTGCATTTTTAGCCGTTTTGTCAAAACGGGTGAAATATAAAAAAGGGACTTGACAGCCGCGGATTACGGTGCTAAAGTACGCCCATCAAACGAAAGGAGATACAGCAGATGTTTGAACGCTTCGAAAACAGCTTCAATACTACCGGCTCATGCGCTCGCGCAGATGAGTCCGCTGCTGCACGCTCTTCTCGCCAGCAGTCCGCCGACTGCACCAATACCGCCCTCCTGCTTACTATGGACACTGTTAACGCAGTGTCCATTTTTGTTGCCGCAGTACGAGTTATTACCGTATCCATATGCATAATTATAGGCATACTTAGCGGCGCAGATAGCAGGCGATCGGTTTTGGCAGCGGTGCGATGATTTGATATTTTTCGTATACTTCAAATCAGCCCCGACCAATTCGGTCGGGGCTGATTTTTTGTATAAATATATTCCAGTTAGGAGAACAAAAAGATGAAAAAGTTTATGGCTCTTGTTTTGGCCGCAGCAATGTGTATGTGCCTGTTCGCAGGCTGCGGCAGCAGCAACAGCGGCACTGCCGCAACTGAGGCTCCCGCGGAAGCCTCCGGCAGCAATACATTCAAGATCGGCGGCAGCGGCCCCCTGACCGGCGACGCGGCTATCTACGGCACCGCAGTCAAGAACGGCGGCCAGATCGCGATCGATGAGATCAACGCCAACGGCGGCATCAACGGCTGCCAGGTCGAGTGGAAGTTCGAGGACGACCAGGCCGACAGCGAGATCGCAGTCAACGCCTACAACAACCTCATGGACTGGGGCATGCAGGTCATGGCCGGCCCCACCACCACCGGCTCCTCCATCTCCGTTTCCACCAAGTGTAATGAAGAGCGCGTATTTATGATGACCCCGTCCGCCTCCTCCGCTGACGTCACCGCGGGCAAGGACAACGTCTTCCAGCTCTGCTTCACCGACCCCAACCAGGGCGCAGGCTCCGCGACCTACATCGCAGCCAACATGCCTGAAAGCAAGATCGCCGTTATCTACCGCAACGATGACGCTTACTCCCAGGGCATCCGCGACAAGTTCGTTTCCACCGCAGCCGAGAACGGCCTTGAGATCGTCTACGAAGGCACCTTCACCAAGGACACCGCTACCGACTTCTCCGTCCAGCTCAACGCAGCTCAGGCTGACGGCGCAGACCTCGTCTTCCTGCCCATCTACTACCAGCCCGCATCCGTCATCTTCTCCCAGGCAAAGGCCATGGGCTATGAGCCGACCTTCTTCGGCGTCGACGGTATGGACGGCATCCTGACCCTCGAGGGCTTTGATACCTCGCTTGCAGAGGACGTCATGGTTCTGACCCCGTTCTCCGCGGACGCACAGGACGAGCAGACCCAGAGCTTCGTAGCGAAGTACACCGAGAAGTATGGTGAAGTCCCCAACCAGTTCGCAGCCGATGAGTACGACGTTATCTACGCACTGAAGGCCGCCCTTGAAGCAGCCAACTGCACTCCCGACATGAGCAACGAGGAGATCTGCGATGCGCTTGTCTCCGCATTCCAGAGCCTGACCTTCGACGGCCTGACCGGTAAGGGCATGACCTGGAACACCGAGGGCGAAGTCAGCAAGATGCCCGCCGCCGTCATCATCAAGAACGGCACCTACGTCTCCGCAGAGCTCGAAGCAGCCGAGGAAGCCCCCGCCGAGGAGACCGAAGCGGCCGCAGAGCCTGAGGCCACCGCGGAAGCGGAAGCAGCTGCTGAACCCGAGGCCAGCCCCGCAGCATAAGTACAGCGGGATATTAAACCACAACTCAACAAAGGCAGCCGGGGGATCATCCCCCCGACTGCCGACAGGCATCTTGTCATCCTGCGGCAGTTGCAGAGGCGGCACGGCCTCTGCCGGCTGTGCAAATGCCGCAGCCACGTCAGAAGAAGCTGGCAAACCCGCTCCGCTGGGCTTTGCTCGGAGTTTACCTAATAGAAGCTCATAGCAGTTAATAGAAACAGAAGAGGTACGTTATGGAATTTCTGTCATATCTCATCAGCGGTATCAGTCTCGGCAGCGTGTACGCGATAATCGCGCTGGGCTATACCATGGTTTACGGCATCGCCAAGATGCTGAACTTCGCCCATGGGGACGTTATAATGGTCGGCGGCTATGTGTCGCTGATGGCAGTCAGCTCGTGGGGACTGCCCGCATGGGCGGCGGTACTCGTCGCAATGGTCGTGTGTACGGTGCTCGGCGTTATCATCGAGGGTCTGGCGTATAAGCCGCTGCGCGCGGCTCCGTCGCTCGCGGTGCTTATCACCGCCATCGGCGTGAGCTACTTCCTCCAGAACTCCGCCCTGCTCATCTGGGGCGCGAACCCCAAGGCGTACAGCCCTGTGGTCGAGGGCGCGTTCAGGCTCTTCGACGGCAAGCTTACGATCTCCTACATCGCGCTTCTGACGGTCGTGATGTGCCTTGTCATCATGGCGGCGCTGACCTTCTTCACCGGCAAGACCAAGATGGGCAAGGCTATGCGCACCGTGTCCGAGGATAAGGCGGCGGCCCAGCTCATGGGCATCAACGTCAACAGCACCATTTCCCTTACCTTCGCTATCGGCTCGGCTCTCGCGGCGATCGCGGGCGTGCTGCTCTGCTCGTCCTACACCTCCCTCATGCCGACGACCGGCTCCATGCCCGGCATCAAAGCCTTCACCGCGGCGGTGTTCGGCGGCATCGGCTCTATCCCCGGCGCGTTCCTCGGCGGTCTGCTGCTCGGCATAATCGAGTCTCTGGCAAAGGCGTATATCTCCACGCAGCTTGCAAACTCCATCGTCTTTGCGGTGCTTATCGTGACGCTGCTGGTGCGTCCAGCCGGTCTGCTCGGCAAGTATGTGCCGGAGAAAGTCTGAGGTGCCAAGATGAAAAAGACTCTTAACAAGACAAAGATCGCGGACTTCGCGACTTATATCGGCGTCGTCATCGCCTTTATCGTCATGAACGCGCTGATGAACGAAGGGCTGCTCACCCGCTCAATGAAGGGTCAGCTCGTCCCAATCTGCTGCTACATCGTCATGGCCGTCTCCCTGAACCTCACCGTCGGCATCCTCGGCGAGCTGAGTCTGGGACACGCGGGCTTCATGAGCGTTGGCGCGTTCACCGGTGTTGTCACCGCGATGAGCCTGCAGAGCGCCATCCCCTCCGACGGCGTGCGCCTTGCGCTCGCGATCGTAATGGGCGCGATATTCGCGGGCATCGCGGGAACTCTTGTCGGCATCCCGGTGCTGCGCCTGCACGGCGACTATCTGGCAATCGTGACGCTGGCCTTCGGCGAGATCATCAAGGAGCTTATAAACTGCCTCATCATCGGCCACGATGAAAACGGCCTGCACATCATCTTCAACGCCACCGGCGCAAAGACCGTCACCGACCTTGGCCTCACCGAGACGGGCAAGGTGCTCATCAAGGGAGCGCAGGGCGCGACCGGCACGGACACCATCGCAAGCTTCACCGCGGGCTTCATCCTCATCATGGTCACGCTCGTCGTTGTTTTGAACCTCGCGCGCAGCCGCTCCGGCCGCGCGATCATGGCGCTGCGCGATAACCGCATCGCCGCCGAGTCCGTCGGCATCAATGTGACGAAGTATAAGCTCATGGCCTTTGTGACGAGCGCTGCGCTCGCGGGCGGCGCGGGCGCGCTCTACGGCCTGAACTTCTCGAATCTCGTTTCCTCAAAATTCGATTTCAACACCTCGATCCTCATCCTCGTGTTCGTAGTGCTCGGCGGGCTCGGCAACATGTGGGGCTCGATCATAGCGGCGGCGGTGCTGACGGTGCTGCCCGAGGCGCTGCGCGGCTTTGCCGATTACCGTATGCTCATCTACGCGATAGTCCTGATAGTCGTCATGCTGGCGACGAACAGCCCCCAGATGAAGGCGCTGCTTTCAAAGCTCGTCCCGTTCGGCAAGAAAGGAGAAAAGGAACATGCCTAATCTCGCTCTGAAATTCAGAAATCCGTTTGCGATGTTTGCCCCGGCATATCCGGAAGCCAACATCGAGACAAAGTATAAAAGCCCGCTCGTCCCGCTGCCGACGAACGCTTTCATCCCGCAGCGCGACCTTGACAAGACCCCCGTCCTCGAAGTCAGCCACCTCGGCATAGACTTCGGCGGCCTGACCGCGGTCGACGATTTTAACCTCACCATCGGCCGTACCGAGATCGCCGGGCTCATCGGCCCGAACGGCGCGGGCAAGACCACGATCTTTAACCTCCTCACCAAGGTCTACCAGCCGACGCGCGGCACTATCATGGTCGACGGCATAGACACCCACAGCATGAACACCGCGCAGGTCAACAAGCTCGGCGTGGCGCGCACGTTTCAGAACATCCGCCTGTTTGACAACCTCAGCGTTGAGGATAACGTCAAGCTCGGCATGCACAACCAGATAAACTACGGCATGTTCTCCGGTATCATGCGCCTGCCGTCCTATTGGAAGCAGGAGCGCATCGCCCATGAGCGCGCGATGGAGCTGCTGAGCATCTTCGACATGGAGGATCTTGCGGACGCCAAGGCAGGCTCCCTGCCCTACGGTGCACAGCGCCGTCTCGAGATAGTCCGTGCCCTCGGCACAAACCCGAGCCTGCTGCTGCTCGACGAGCCCGCCGCCGGCATGAACCCCTCCGAGACCGCGGAGCTGATGGAGAACATCATCAAGATCCGCGACATGTTCCAGATCGCCATCATGCTCATCGAGCACGACATGAACCTTGTCATGGGCATCTGCGAGGGCATCTGCGTGCTGAACTTCGGCAAGGTCATCGCCAAGGGCACGCCCGCGGACATTCAGGCGAACCCCGTCGTTATCGAAGCATACCTCGGCAAGAAGAAGGAGGCCTGAGCGCATGGGCACTATTCTTAAGGTAGATAATATAAATGTATACTACGGCGCGATCCACGCGATAAAGGGCATTTCCTTTGAGGTCAACGAGGGCGAGATCGTCACCCTTATCGGCGCAAACGGCGCGGGCAAGTCCACGACGCTCCAGACCGTCTCCGGGCTGCTGCGCTCCCGCACCGGCAGCATCGAGTTTAACGGCGAGAACATCAGCCATGTCCCGGCGCACAAGCTCGTGTACAAGGGGCTCGCGCAGGTCCCCGAGGGGCGGCGCATCTTCCTCCAGATGAGCGTTGAGGAGAACCTCGAAATGGGCGCGTTCACGCAGAAAAATGCCGGTATCGATGCGGATATCGAGTCGGTCTATGAGCAGTTCCCGCGCCTGCGCGAGAGAAAGAAGCAGATCGCCGGTACACTATCCGGCGGCGAGCAGCAGATGCTTGCGATGGGCAGAGCGCTTATGAGCCACCCGAAGCTGCTGATGCTGGACGAGCCGTCCATGGGTCTTGCGCCTATACTTGTCGAGCAGATATTCGACATCATCCGGCAGCTCCACAAGAACGGAACGACGATCCTGCTCGTCGAGCAGAACGCGCAGATGGCGCTCTCCGTCGCTGACCGCGCATACGTGCTCGAAACGGGCAAGATCACCCTCAGCGGCACCGGCAAGGAGCTTGCCGAGAGCGACGAGGTTCGCAAGGCCTACCTCGGCGGCTGATAGGAAAGTATATAATAATAGAAAGAGCGTACCGCGTTAAGCGATACGCTCGAGCTATATATGAGGATGCGCGGCAAAATTGCGGTATAAAGGGCTTGCATAAAGGGGAATTTATGGTATAGTATTAAAATGTATATCCGTAGTGATACCATAGCTTTACGGTATTGAAAGATAAGGAGAGTTATTTGCATGAACGACTTTGGAAGCAAGATTTATGACGCCGCGAAGAAGGCCGTAAAAGAGGTCTATGATCTGGAACCGGCTGAGGGTCAGCTCATTATCGAGACCCCTCAGGACACCAAGCTGGGCGATTATTCCACCAGCATTGCCATGAAGCTTTCGCGCACTCTCCGACGTAACCCGATGGAGATCGCCGAGCCCCTTACCGCGAAGCTCGCAGAGCTCCTCCCGGAGTGCGAGTCGATCACCGTCGCCCGCCCCGGCTTCATCAACTTCAAGCTCAAGCAGAGCGCCCTCGCCGCCGTCATCAACGAGGTCATCGCCGCCGGTGACGATTACGGCAAGAACGATTCCGGCAAGGATAAGCACATGCTGCTCGAGTGGGTCTCCGCGAACCCGACCGGCGACCTGCACTGCGGCCACGCCCGCAACGCCGCGTGGGGCGACTGCATCTGCCGCCTGATGGAAGCCAGCGGCTGGGACGTGCTGCGTGAGTTCTATGTCAACGACGCCGGCAACCAGATCGTCAAGCTCGGCGAATCCCTCACCGCGCGCTACTTTGAGTATTTCGGCAAGGAATATCCCCTGCCCGAGGACGGCTACCATGCCGACGATATAAAGGAGATCGCAGCGCAGCTCGCCAAGGAAGAGGGCGACAAGTGGCTCACCGCCGACCCCAAGGAGCGCCTTGCGTACTTCATGGACTACGGCAAGAAGAAGGAGCTTGAGAAGATCGACCGCGACCTCAAGACCTACCGTGTCACCATGCAGAGCTGGATGCACGAGACCTTCTTCTATGAGGACAACTGCAAGCGCATCAATGCCTGCCTTGACCGCATGGCGGACATGGGGCTTACCTACGAAAAGGACGGCGCGCTCTGGTTCAAGAGCACCGACTACGGCGATGAGAAAGACCGCGTCCTGCGCAAGAGCGACGGCACCTTCTCCTACCTGACTCCCGATATCGCAAACCACGTCTATAAGGTCGAGCGCGGCTACCCGCTGCTCGTTGACCTCTGGGGCGCGGATCATCACTCCTACGTTATCCGTATGCAGAACGCGCTGACCGCGCTCGGCTACCCGAAGGGGACGCTCGAGGTCGACCTGATACAGATGGTGCGCATGGTCGAGGACGGTAAGGAAGTCAAGATGTCCAAGCGTACCGGCAACGCCATCACCCTGCGCGAGCTGTGCGAGGATATCGGCGTGGACGCTGCGCGCTGGTTCTTCGTCTCCAAGGACGTGGCGACCCACATGGATCTCGACCTCAAGCTTGCCCGCTCCAAGGACAACAACAACCCCGTTTACTACGCGCAGTACGCTTACTCCCGTATGTGCTCCATCCTCAGAAATCCCCAGATCCCCGAGTTCAAGAGCGTCGATGTTTACGAGCGCCTGACCGACGAGAAGGAAATGCAGATGCTCAAGCTCATAAGCGAGTTCCCGAAGGAGGTCGCCGCGGACGCGCTCAACCGCAAGCCGAACAAGATGACCGAGTATATCATCACGCTCGTCAAGGTCTTCCACAGCTACTATAACTCCACCAAGGTCAATAACCCCGACGATCCCGAGCTTACCAACGAGCGTATCGGCCTCATCAAGGCTGCGATGATAACCCTCAAAAACGCGCTCACGCTCATCGGCGTTTCCGCTCCGGAGAGCATGTAACAGCCCTGCCGTTATTTTTCACAAACCGCGTCAAAATCCAAAATATACAATCTGCAAAAATGACAGCCGTATAAACGCTGCAAAAACGGCTTGAACAGTCAAAACCGAGAAAAACCGTCACAAGACGGTTTTCCTCGGTTCTTTTTAGCTTTTTCACAAATTGGGAACCGGTTCCCACGCGCACAACTGTGCGCATTCCATATAAAACACTCGTTAAATTTTCAACTTTTGGTGTCACGGCGCAAAAAATAAACGGGTTTGAGAACGTAAAATTTGCTGTTTTCCGTACAACGAGAACGACGAAAATATACAATTTCTTCTACACGATTTTTCCAATATTTTAATCAGCATCGGATATGATATGTACAGTGACACACCGCGTCGGTACTATGCGCGCAGGAACGACGCAGTAAAAATACAAAATATTATTAATAACAGGAGGAAATAAAATGAAAGGCATTTGCGTTCGCAGCGAGATAAAGCCGCTGAAAAAAGTGCTTCTTCATCGTCCCGGCCGCGAGCTTCTCAATCTTACGCCCGATCGTCTGCCGGAGCTTCTTTTCGATGATATCCCGTTTCTGAAGGTCGCACAGCAGGAGCATGACGCTTTCGCTCAGATTCTCCGCAATAACGGCACCGAGGTCGTCTACCTTGAGGACCTCATGGCCGAGGTCTTCAAGCTCCACCCCGAGGTCATCAAGCCCTTTATATATCAGTGGCTGTCCGAGGGCAACATAAAGACCCGCCGCTGGCAGGATAAGCTGTATGATTACCTCGTCAGCAATTTTGAGGGCAAGGCTCTTGTCGAAAAGACCATGGAGGGAATCACGCTCAAGGAAATGGGCGGCGCTTCCGCTTACTCCCTGCAGGATATGATCGCCCCGGCTGACGACCTCATCGTCGACCCGATGCCGAACCTCTACTTCACCCGCGACCCGTTCGCGTCCGTCGGCACCGGCGTGTTCCTGCACAGGATGCGCTTCCCGACCCGCTGCCGCGAGACCATCTTCGCTGACTACATCTTCCGTTATCACCCCGACTTCGAGGGTCTTGTCACCCGTTACTACGACCGTGACTTCCACGCGAACATCGAGGGCGGTGACGTTCTGAACCTCACCGAGGACACTCTCGCGATCGGTATCTCCCAGCGCACCTCCCCCGACGGCATCGAGGCCGCGGCCCGCAATCTCTTTGCCGATCCCAATGCCAAGATCCGCACCGTGCTGGCCTTCGACATTCCCGACTGCCGCGCGTTCATGCACCTTGACACTGTCTTCACCCAGATCGACTACGACAAGTACACCATCCATCCCGCGATCCTTGGGCCTCTCACCGTGTACGAGATCACCCCGGGCACGAAGGACCCGACCGATCTGCACATCCGCCGTATCGACTCGAAGCTCGAAGACATCCTTTCCAAGTACACCCGCACCGAGCACGTCAAGCTCATCAACTGCGGCGGCGACGATCTGATCGCCTCGGCACGTGAGCAGTGGAACGACGGCTCCAACACCCTGTGCATCGCACCGGGCAAGATCGTCGTCTACGAGCGCAACGACGTCACTAACGCCATCCTCCGCGACGAGGGCATCCAGGTTCTCGAAATGCCGTCGGCGGAGCTGTCCCGCGGCCGCGGCGGCCCGCGCTGCATGTCCATGCCGCTCATCCGCGCAGAATAAAAACCAGCAAGAAGTTCTTAAATAAAAATCTCGATCATTACTTTTAGGAGGAAATAATTATGGGTCTCAACATTCGCGGCAGAAGCTTCCTTACTCTTCTGGACTTCACCCCGGACGAAATCAACTATCTCCTTGACCTCGCTTCCGAGTTCAAGCGCATGAAGAATAACGGCATCGAGCACAAGTGGCTGACCGATAAGCAGATCGTTCTGCTCTTCGAAAAGACCTCCACCCGTACCCGCTGCGCATTCGAAGTCGGCGCACGCGACCTCGGCATGGGCGTCACCTTCCTCGATTCCGGCTCCTCCCAGATGGGCAAGAAGGAATCCCTCGCTGACACCGCGAAGGTTCTCGGCCGCATGTTCGACGGCATCGAGTACCGCGGCTTCAAGCAGTCCGTTGTTGAGGATCTCGCCCGTTACTCCGGCGTTCCCGTGTGGAACGGCCTGACCGACCAGTTCCATCCCACGCAGATGCTTGCCGACATCATGACCGCACGCGAAGAGTTCGGCGACATGCGCGGCCGCAAGCTCACCTTCTTCGGTGACGCCCGCAACAACGTTGCAAACTCCCTCATGGTCGTCTGCGCAAAGCTCGGCATGCACTTCTGCGCCTGCGGCCCCAAGGAGCTCATGCCTGAGGATTGGCTCATTGAGAAGTGCCAGGCAGTCGCCGCCGAGACCGGCGCGGTGCTTGAGTTCACCGACGATGTCGCTGTCGGCGCACGTGACTGCGATGTGCTCTACACCGATATATGGCTCTCCATGGGCGAGCCTGCAGAGCTGTGGGAGAAGCGCATCAAGCTCCTGCGCCCCTATCAGGTCAATAAGGAAGTCATGGCTATGGCTAAGCCCACCGCCATCTTTGAGCACTGCCTGCCCTCCTTCCACGATCGCGAGACGACCGTCGGCGAGGATATCTACCAGAAGTTCGGCCTCGAGGCTATGGAAGTCACCGACGATGTGTTCCTTGGCCACCAGGCACGTCAGTTCCAGGAAGCAGAGAACCGTATGCACACCATCAAGGCTGTGATGTACGCAACGCTGAAGTAAGGAAGAAACTATGGCAGAAAGAATTGTTGTCGCTCTCGGGGGAAACGCGCTTGGCAAAACCCCCGAGCAGCAGCTTGAGCTTGTCCGCAATACCGCCCGCCCCATCGTCGACCTCGTCGAGAAGGGCTATGAGGTCATCATCGGCCACGGCAACGGCCCGCAGGTCGGCATGATAAACCTCGCAATGGAGTTCTCCGCGAACAAGGGAGGGAACACCCCGTTCATGCCCTTCCCCGAATGCGGCGCCATGACACAGGGCTACATCGGCTATCATCTTCAGCAGGCTATCCAGCATGAGCTGAAGAACCGCGGCATAAATAAGGAATGTGCGACCGTCGTGACGCAGGTCGTCGTCGACGAGAAGGACCCCGGCTTCCAGCATCCCACGAAGCCCGTCGGCAGCTTCTACACCAAGGAAGAGGCAGAGAAGATCGCCGAGGAAAAAGGCTTCATCTTCGTTGAGGACGCAGGCCGCGGCTACCGCCGTGTCGTTCCCTCCCCCATCCCCAAGCGCATCGTTGAGCTGAACGTTGTCGATCAGCTCGTGCGCGCCGGCGATATCGTCATTACTGTCGGCGGCGGCGGCATCCCCGTCGTCGAGACCGAGGACGGCCTTCGCGGCGTCGCGGCGGTCATCGATAAGGACCGCGCAAGCTCCCTGCTGGCGCAGGACGTGCGCGCAGACCGCCTCATCATCCTCACCGCAGTGGACGCGGTGTGCATAAACTTCAATAAGCCCGACCAGAAGGAGCTCTCCTCCATGACGATCGCCGACTGCGAGAAGTATATCGCGGAAGGCCAGTTCGCCCCCGGAAGCATGCTGCCGAAGGTCGAATCCTGCATGGAGTTCGTGAAGAACAACGACCATGGCGGGACCGCACTCATCACCTCCCTTGCCCGTGCCGCGGACGCCCTCGAGGGCAAGACCGGCACCGTGATTACCCGGTAAGCGTTTTACGTTTTAATATCGCGCTATCTCAGTTCCACATGCAAAGTCCGAACAAATTAAAAGAGAGGGGTTTCAAATCATGTCCAAAAAGGCAAAAAGATCGATCAGTACATTTGCGATCCTGCTCGCCGTTTTGCTCCTTGTGTCAATAGCCACATGGATAGCAGCGGGCAACACCTACACCGACGCTGACGGCAATACCGCCGAAGTCGTCGGAGCAACCTCCAGCGATATCTTTATGGCTCCCGTCAACGGCTTCGCTGACGCGGCCGACGTTATCACCTTCGTGTTCTGCCTCGGCGCGTTCCTCGCGATCGTGACAGGCACAGGCGCTCTTGAGACCGGCATCCAGTCCCTCGTGCGCAAGCTGCACGGCAAAGAGCTTGTTCTTATCTGGGTCCTGATGTTCGTGTTCTCCGTCGGCGGTACCACCTACGGTATGGGCGAAGAGACCGTCGGCTTCTACATCCTGCTTGCAGCGACCATGATGGCCGCCGGCTTTGACCCGGTCGTCGGTGCGGCAACGGTTCTGCTCGGCGCAGGCACCGGTGTTCTCGGCTCCACCATCAACCCCTTCGCCACCGGCGCGGCGGTCTCCGCTGCGGCTGACGTCGGCGTTGAGGTCAACATGGGCACCACTTATGTCATTGCCATCATCATCTGGCTCGTTGCCTATGTTACCTCCGCACTGTTTGTCACCTCTTATGCAAAGAAAGTCCGCGCCAATAAGGGCTCCATCCTCACTGCTGAGCAGCTCAGCGAGTGCAAGCTGGCCTACGGCGGCAAGGACGATATCGGCGATGTCAAGCTCACCGGCCGTCAGAAGACTGTTCTGTGGCTGTTCGCCCTGTCCTTCATCGTCATGATCCTCGGCTTCATTCCTTGGGGCGATATCAGCGAAGGCGCTTACAACTTCTTTGCTCCCATCTCCTCCTGGCTCACCGGCGCCGGTTTCGGCGATTGGTGGTTCTATGACGCGGCAACTTGGTTCCTGCTCATGGGTATCATCATCGGCATTGTCGGCCTTGAGGATAAGGGTCAGCTCATGAAGCTCATCATCGTCGGCTTCGGCGACATGGTCGGCGTTAACCTCGTCATCGCGATGGCGCGCGCCACCACCGTTATCATGAGCACCACCGGCCTCGGCACTTGGATCGTTGAGGCTTCCGTCACCGCACTGAGCCAGTCCGGCGTTTCCGCTGGTGTGTTCGGTATGCTTGACTACGTACTGCATGTCGGCCTCAGCTTCCTCGTTCCCAGTTCCTCGGGCCTTGCGAGCCTGTCCAGCCCAATCGTATCCCCAATCGTCGCGGGCATGGGCTGGAGCGTAGAGACTGCTGTCATGATAAACGTTGCCGCGAACGGCCTTGTCAACCTCTTTACTCCTACCTGCGGCTTCATCATGGGCGGGCTTGCACTTGCACGTGTCCCCTATGAGACCTGGGTCAAGTGGGCATGGAAGCTTCTGGTCACTCTGTTTGTCGTCGTCGGCGTTATCCTCACGATAGCTATGGCGGTGCTGAGCTGATTTTAAGCTTGAATTATCGAATGAACTAATCTAAAATACCGGGTGTACGCACCTTTATGCGTACACCCGGTATTTCACAAATGAAAGGACGGTGCAGACCATGCCAAGACGCGCAATGCTTCAGGAAGCCCGCGCCTCCGCCTCAGACCCGGCAGTGATCTGCTCGTTCGACTATGAGGCGATAGAAAAGCCCACAAGGGCGATCATCCATCAGGCGGCGCGCTTCCTTTATGTAAAACGGGGGGGCGGGAAAATCATCATAGACGGCGAGGAATATCCCCTTCGCCCGAACACACTCATCGCCATCACGCCGTGGAAGATAACCGACATGGTCGAGGTGACGGAGACGCTGCAATTCATCAAGGTCATCTACGACTATGCCTACCTCAACTCCGTGTTCAAGAGCGTCACCGGCGCGGGCGACGCCTCTGCCGAGCCGCTGCGTTTTCTCACCGTGGAGCCGGTCGCGTACCTCGACAGCATACAGGCGGAGTATGTCGACGGCATCATGGAGAACCTCAAGGCGGAGCTCGGCGTCGAGTCTACGCGTGTAAAGCCGCCGGACAAGCCGTTTTCGCAGCTCTACACCATTAATAAGCTCATTGAGCTTGTCATCGTCTACCGGCGTTACATCATGTCGCACCGCGGCGAGCTCGACACCGGGCACGAGGCGAGCGTCAAGGAGCAGTCGATACTGAGCTATCTCTATGCCCACTCGGCTGAGAAGCTGACGCTCTCGCAGGTCGCCGAGGCGTTCTTTCTGTCGGAGTCGGCGCTGTCAAAGCAGATATCCAGCATGACCGGCACGAGCTTTTCAAAGCTCCTCAGCAGCATCCGCGTGGAGAAAGCGTCGGATTACCTCATCTACACCGACCTGACGCTTGACGAGATCGCCAAGCTCTGCGGCTTTGTGGACGCATCGCACGTGTCCAAGCACTTTGCGCAGCGCGTCGGGATCACGCCGATGCAGTACCGGAAGATATATTCCAAGGCCGTCACGAAGTTCAATATCTCCGATAAGGCGGTCGCCTTCGCGTTGACGGACTATATCTATAAAAACTACGAGACAGAGAGGCTCAGTGCGGCAAGCGTCGCGGCGGAATTCAACGTGTCCGTACCGGAAATGAACCGGCTGCTGCTCTATTATAATGAAATGAACTTCGATACGCTCCTCAACTCCACGCGCGTCAACAAGGCATGTGAGCTGCTGGTGTCCACGGATTACCTTGTGATCGACGTCGCGATAGCCGTCGGGTACAGCAACATCAAGACCTTCAATATGAACTTTTACCGGTTCAAGGAAATGACGCCGACGGAGTTTCGCGAGCGCATAACGCTTCAGCGGACTGACGGCAGCGAGGCCAGCGGCAAGGGCCGCGGCGGACGCCGCCGCGCATCAGGCGGAAAGACTCCGGACGCGGATAAAGCGGACGAATAAAAGGACGGCAGTATGGCGATGCTCCGCGGTTTGCGGAGCGTCGCTTTCGTATATCATAAACAGTAGCTTTTTCCGAATATCTGTGTTATTATCTGGACATGAACAGAAACTACCAAAAGGAACTGGATAAGATCATCCAGAAGCGCGGCAAAAAGCTGCCGCGTGTTTTGCTCCACAGCTGCTGCGGGCCATGCTCAAGCTCCGTGCTTGAATATTTGACGCAGTATTTTGACGTGACCTTGCTGTGGTATAACCCGAACATCTACCCCCAGCAGGAGTTTGACCGCCGCTTCAAAACTCAGGTAAAGCTCATTGAGGACATGGGCCTTGCAGATAAAGTAAGCGTACTGGCCGAGCCGAGAAAGAGCGAGGACTATTACGCGCGCATAAAGGGGCTGGAGAACGAACCGGAGGGCGGCAAGCGCTGCACCGAGTGCTTCCGTGTGCGCCTGCTCGAAGCGGGCAGGCTCGCCAAGCACTACGGCTTTGACTATTTCTGCTCAACGCTGACGCTCTCGCGCCACAAGGACGCGGTGAGGATAAACACGATCGGCGAAGAGGTAGGGCGCATGGTCGGCGTGAGCTGGCTTCCGTCCGACTTCAAGAAGCGCGACGGGGAGAACCGCTCCATTGAGCTGTGCGAGAAGTACAATGTTTACAGGCAGCTCTACTGCGGCTGTGAGTTTTCACTCAGGCACCGCGAGGAGGTCGCGCGTGAAATGGCGGAAGGCCGGGAGGAAAAGACAAATGAAAATGAATAATACTGCGCGCTCGATCACCGCTGCCGCCATCGTCGGCGCGGCGTATGCGGCGCTCACGATGCTGCTCGCCCCGATAAGCTACGGCGCGATACAGGTGCGCGTGTCCGAGGCGCTGTGCATACTGCCGTACTTCCTGCCATGCACGGCATGGGGACTGTTTGCCGGCTGCGCGATAGCGAATGTCCTGACAGGCAACATCTTTGATATCATATTCGGGTCGCTCGCGACGCTTGCGGCGGTGCTCACCGCGGCAAGGCTCGGTCAGGGGAAGCACACCCTGCTCAGCGAGTTTCTGGCGTGCAGCGCAAACGTCGTGATAAACGCGGTAGTCATCGGTGCGGTGATAACCGAGGCGTATAACGGTCAGAAGGTGTTCGCGCACCCGGAGGTGTTCGCGCTCAACGCGCTGTATATCTTCCTTGGCGAGGCCGCGGTGATGTATCTGATCGGTCTGCCGCTGATGAGGTATCTTCCGGGAAAGAAATTTTTCCGTGATCTTATAGAGAAATTCAAGGACTGAAATATCACACCGAGGAGGTAAGGACATGAAAGTAAGGAAAGCTATAATCCCGGCGGCCGGTCTCGGGACGAGACTGCTGCCGAACACCAAGAGCATTCCCAAGGAGATGCTGCCGCTGGTGGACAAGCCCGTCCTCCAGTACATCGTAGAGGAAGCGGTCGCGGCGGGCGTTGAGGAGATCCTCATCATCACGAACCGCGGCAAGTCCCCGATAGAGGACTATTTTGACTATGCCCCCGATCTTGAGGCGCGTCTGCTGTCAGACGGCAAGGAAAAAGAAGCCCGCACGGTGCGCGAGGTCGCGGACATGGCGGATGTGTACTTCCTGCGCCAGAAGGAGACAAAGGGTCTGGGCCACGCGATATGGCGCGCGAAGAGCTTCGTCGGCGACGAGCCCTTCGGCATACTGCTGGGCGACGATATAATGCTCAGCGAGACGCCGGTGCTCAAGCAGCTTGTCAACGCTGCCGAGGCGAACCACTGCAGCGCCATCGCCATCAGGGAGTTCCCCGACGAGGAGATATGCAAGTACTCTTCCGTCAAGCTCGAAGAGAAGCTCTCCGACCGCGTATACCGCATAGGCGACATGAATGAGAAGCCGACCATGGACGAGCGCCTTTCGAACTACGCCATCATGGGGCGCTACGTGCTGACCCCGGCGATCTTCGATATCCTCGCGAACACCGCCCCCGGCCGCAACAACGAGATCCAGCTCACCGACGGCATGAAGCAGTTGTGCCATGTCGAGCCGATGTGCGCCGTGGACTTCGAGGGCCGACGCTACGACACCGGCAACCTCAAGGGCTATCTGGAATCGATAATCGACTTTGCGCTGAAGAACGAGGAAGCCGGCGAATGGCTGCGCCAGTTCATCATCGACAAGGCGGAAAAGCTCAAGTAAAGCAATATATCAAAAAATTCCCGGAACTGACAGTTCCGGGAATTTTTTGCGCTTATTCAAGCTCGAATGCGCCGGTGTAGAGCTGGTAGTAGGTGCCCTTTTCCTCAAGCAGCTTTTCATGGCTGCCGCGCTCGATGATGCGTCCGTGGTCGAGCACCATGATAACGTCAGAATTGCGCACGGTGGAGAGACGGTGAGCGATGACGAACACCGTTCTGCCCTCCATGAGCTTATCCATGCCGCGCTGGACGATGGCCTCAGTGCGGGTATCGATGGAGCTTGTGGCCTCGTCGAGGATCATGACCGGGGGATCGGCGACCGCGGCGCGCGCGATGGCGATCAGCTGGCGCTGCCCCTGAGAAAGGTTCGCGCCGTTGTTGGTGAGCATGGTGTCATAACCGTCGGGCAGGCGGCTGATGAAGTCGTCTGCACCGGCGAGGACTGCGGCCTTGCGGCACTCGTCATCCGTTGCGTCGAGACGGCCGTAGCGGATGTTGTCCATGACAGAGCCGGTGAAGAGGTTCGTGTCCTGAAGGACGAGGCCGAGGGAGCGGCGCAGGTCGGCTTTCTTTATCTTGTTGACATTTATGCCGTCATAGCGGATCTTGCCGTCGGCGATGTCATAGAAGCGGTTGATGAGGTTCGTTATCGTGGTCTTGCCGGCACCGGTCGCGCCGACGAAGGCAACCTTTTGCCCCGGTTCCGCGTAGACGCTGACGTCATGCAGCACGTCCTTGCCCTCGACGTAGGCAAAGTCGACATCGGTCAGGCGCACGTCACCGCGCAGCGGAGTATAGGTCAGGCTGCCGTCGCTGTGCGGGTGCTTCCATGCCCATTTGCCGGTGCGCTCTGTTGTCTCGGTCAGGCTGCCGTCCGGGTTCTCGGTGACGTTTACAAGAGTGACATAGCCGTCGTCTGTCTCGGGCTTCTGATCCATCAGGGCAAAGACGCGCCCTGCACCCGCACCTGCCATGACGATGGAGTTTATCTGCTGGGAGAGGGTATTGACGTTGCCGGTGAACTGCTTTGCCATATTAAGGAACGGAACAAGAATAGTGATATCGAAAACCTTGCCGGAAATACTGAGGTTCGGAGCACCTGTCAGCAGCAGTACGCCGCCGAACAGCGCGAGCCCGACATAGAGGATATTGCCGATATTGCCGATGATCGGACCGAGGATACCGGCATAGGTGTGCGCCTTGAAGCTGTCGTCGCAGAGTTTGTCGTTTATGCGGTCGAAGTCCTCAATGCTCTGCTCTTCGTGGCAGAATACCTTGATGACCTTCTGGCCGTTCATCATCTCCTGCACGAAGCCCTCGGTATCGGCAACAGAGCGCTGCTGCTTCACAAAGTAGCGCGCCGAGCCGCCGCCGAAGCGCTTGGCGACAAAGAACATAAGCACTACGCCTGCAAACAGCACGAGAGTCATCCATACGCTGAAGTACAGCATGATCGCGAGCACGACCAGCACTATCGCGCCGGACTGTATAAGAGTCGGCAGCGACTGACTGATGAGCATGCGCAGGGTGTCGATGTCGTTTGTGTAGTGGCTCATGATATCGCCGTACTGATGGGTGTCGAAATAGCTGATGGGCAGATCCTGCATATCGTCGAACATCTCGCGGCGGAGCTTGTCAAGATAGCCCTGAGTCATATATGCCATGAGCTGAGTATAGGCCGTCATGGATATCAGCGAGAGCACATACAGCGCCGCAAGCAGCGTGATGTACGGGATGATCTCCGCCTTGGCGGATGCCCAGTCACCGCTGAGGTACCACTTTTCAATTACAGAAAGCACGTTCTGCACGAACAGCGACGGGATCGAGGACACGACCGAAGAAAACAGTATGCAGAACATTGTGAGCGGCGCCATCACGGGGTAATACTCGAACAGCTTCTTTACCGCCCGACCGAGAGCCCTGGGGTCGGCTGCGCCCATCGCGCCGCCCTGAGGTCTGCCTTTGCGCGTATTACTCATCGTCCTCACCTCCGCTCGTCTGCTGTTCATAGGTCTCGCGGTATATCGCGCTGTGCGCCATGAGCTCCTCATGGGTGCCCATGTCGGCAATGCGTCCGTTGTCCATGACGATTATCATGTCCGCGTCCTGCACGGAGGCGATACGCTGGGCAATGATGATCTTCGTCGTCTCCGGGATATATTCGCGGAAGCCCGCGCGTATCATCGCGTCGGTGCGGGTATCGACGGCGCTGGTGGAGTCGTCAAGGATGAGTATCTTCGGCTTCTTGAGCAGCGCACGTGCGATGCACAGCCTCTGCTTCTGACCGCCGGAGACGTTCGAGCCGCCCTGCTCGATGTGGGAATCGTAACCATCCGGGAAAGAGCGGACAAACTCATCCGCCTGCACAAGCCTGCAGGCTTCGATGAGCTCTTCGTCGGTCGCGTCGGGGTTGCCCCAGCGCAGGTTCTCCTTTATCGTGCCGGAAAAGAGCAGGTTCTTCTGAAGCACGACCGCCACGGATGAGCGCAGCGCTTCAAGGTCGTACTCGCGCACGTCCCTGCCGCCGACTCGGACGGTACCCTCGGTCGTGTCATACAGGCGTGGGATGAGCTGCACCAGTGTCGACTTGCTCGAACCCGTGCCGCCGAGGATGCCGACGGTCATGCCGGCGTCGATATGCAGGTTTATCCCGGCGAGGGCGAACTTCTGTGCCTTGGCGGAATATTTGAAAGAGACGTTCTCAAAATCAACAGAGCCGTCCTTTATCTCCGTGACCGCGTCCTCCGGTGAGAACAGGGACGGAGTCTCATCCAGCACCTCGCAGATACGGCGTGCGGACTCTGCGGACATCGTCAGCATGACATAGACGAACGAGAGCATCATAAGCGACATGAGTATCTGGAAGCCGTATGTCAGCATGGCGGATATCTGGCCGACGTCGATGAGCGTGCCGCCGCTGGTGATGATGAGCTTCGAACCGACGGTCAGGATGAAGATCATGTTGAAGTATATACACAGCTGCATGAGCGGGTTGTTGAGCGCGACGACACGTTCGGCATATGTGAAGTCCTTGCAGATATCGCGCGAGGCATGGCCGAACTTATCCTTCTCATAGTCCTCGCGGGCAAAGCCCTTGACCACGCGCATCGCGCGCACATTCTCTTCGATGGACTCATTGAGCCGGTCATACTTCTTGAACACCGCGCGGAACGCGGGCATGGCCTTCTTCGCGATAAGGAAAAGGCCGAACACCAGCACAGGGATGACTATCACGAAGGTCAGCGCAAGCTTGCCGCCCATGATAAACGCCATGATGACCGCAAACAGGAACATCAGCGGCGAGCGCACCGCCATGCGGATGAGCATCATGAAGGTCATCTGGACGTTGCTTATATCCGTGGTCATACGCGTTACAAGCGATGCCGAGGAGAAACGGTCTATATTCTCAAATGAGAAGCTCTGTATGCGCGCAAACATATCGTGCCGCAGGTTCTTCGCATAGCCGGAGGAGGCCTTCGCGCAGGTGATCGCGGCGATGGAGCCGCAGCCGAGCGAGGCCACAGCCATCGCCACGAGCAGCAGCCCCTGCTTCACAACGTCATGCAGCCCGGCAGCCTCCTGCCCGGCCGCGGAAAAGGCCTTTATCGCGTTCACGAGATCGGCCGTGAAGAACGGGATCAGCACTTCGAAAAATACCTCGCCCGTTATAAATATCAGCGTCAGGATCGTGGGCTTTTTATATTCCCGCAGACTCTGCGCAAGCTTCTTTATCACTTTCGCATTCGCATCCTTTCTTTAAGGCGTCATCACAGCATGCATTGCCGCCTATATATTTGATCGCATTTGCTACCATCACGTCGGTGATGGAAATGAGCTGGGCGCGCTGCTCCTCACTCAACCCCTCGCAGAGACTTTCAAAGGCAAATTCGTCTGCCTCGGCCATGCGCCGGCTCAGACCCTGTGCCTTCTCGGTGGAGCGGACGCATTTGTAGCGCCGATCCTGCTCGCTGCGGCAGCAGCTGATATAGCCCTTTTTCTCAAGGCGCTTGAGGATCTCGGTCATAGTCGGGTGGGAGACATGGCTGACATTCTCAAGGTCGCGCTGGTTTATCTCCCGCGTCTCACTTTTTTCCAGCTTGTGCAGCTCGCACAGCACAAAAAGCTGGACGCCGGTCAGCCCCTCGCCGCTCATATAATCGTCTATCTGTTTCTTCATCGCCCGGTGGAGTATCGAGAACCGGACTCCCCGCGGCGGCGCTTCTTTCAACGTACAGCACCCCCTACAAAAATAATAAGTAGTGTACTACCTATTATATCCGCGGCAATTTTTTTTTCAATCAGCAATCGCAACAAAACACTCTGAAATGTCCTGAGATGTTTTCGGAAATGTTGACAAAGTGCCGCATATCTGCTAATCTGAATTGAAATTTTTATTAACAGATTGTTGACGGGAGGAGACGGCGATGACGGATTTCGGCATGCCTACCCTTATTGAAATACTTGACCTTGAGCAAAGCGCCGCGCTCTGCCGCAGGCTCGGCCTGAAGTTCATGGAAATAAACATGAGCTTTCCGCAGTATCAGCCGGAGTGTCTGGACGCAGACAGGCTGCTTGAGCTGAAAGAAAAGTACGGGATATACTTCACCGTGCATATCGACGAGAGCCTTGACCCGGTCTGCGTCAACGCCGGTGTTGCGCAGGCATATCTTGACACGATGCTCAAAACCGTGGCTCTTGCGAAGAAGGCCGGGATCCCGGTGCTGAATATGCACTTACAGCGCGGCGTGTATGTGACGCTCCCGGAGCGGCGCACATATATCTATGCCGAGAATCAGGACTTCTACCTCGGCAAAATGCGCGAGTTCCGCGACAGGATCACCGAGGCGATAGGCAGCAGCGACGTGATGGTCTGCGTCGAGAATACCGACGGGGGCGACTGCTTCGCGCTGCCCTTCCTCGCCGCCGCGGCTGACACGCTGCTTGAAAGCCCCGCCTTCGGCTTGACGCTTGACGTCGGGCATGACTATCTCAACCGCAATGCCGATCAGGCCTTTATCCTTGCGCGCCGGGAAAGGCTCCATCATATGCACCTGCATGACGCGCTCGGGAAAAACGTCCACCTCGCACTCGGCGATGGGGAAATAGATAAGGAGCGCTTCCTGAAACTTGCCGGGGAGCAGGGCTGCCGCGTGCTGTTGGAGACGAAGACTGTTGAAGCACTGCAAAAATCGACCGTGTGGGTGAACCACTGGCTCAACCGCGGCTGCAATTCGGACGAGATCTGGGATGTGTATGACGCGCAGCGGCAGAAAACCGGCAAGCGCCACCGCCGCGGCGAACAGCTCGGCGAAGGGGAGTTTCATCTTGTTATGCACTGCTGGATGAGAAACAGCCGCGGGGAGTATCTGCTCACCCGGCGCTGCCCCGAGAAGAGCTACGGCGGCAGATGGGAGAGCACCGGCGGCTCCGCACTCGCGGGCGAGGACAGCCTCACGGCTGTGCTGCGCGAAGTTAAGGAGGAGACCGGCCTGACGCTCGATCCGGCAAATGGGAAATGCCTCAGGCGCTACAGCCGCGAGCATTATATCTGCGACGTCTGGCTTTTTGAGCAGGATTTCGACCTTAACGATATCGTGCTTCAGGAAGGCGAGACCTGCGGAGCGATGTACGCGTCCCCGGAAAAGCTGCGTGAGCTTGTTGATGCGGACTGCTTTGTGCCCTTCGAGGAGCTTGAAGGCATACTGGAAATGTGATTGTCTGCTTGTTTCTGACCGACCCAATAAAGGCCGGTCAGATTTTTGTACTTGAACTTGATGAAGATAGTGGTAAAATGATATCATAGATATAGTCTGCAAAGGAGACACGCGTTTGAGCTTCTCTGTTATTGTTTCTATTATAATCATTATAGTCGCCGTCTCAGCCGCCGCGTCCTTCGTTCTGCGTGATAACGAGGGGCGCATCAAGCCCGCGCTTGCGGTGCTGTCGCTGGTGCTGGCGGGCTTTGCCGCGGTACTCTACGCCTATGGCAGCGAGAACGGCACCGTCTACGCCAAGGCTGACGGTGACCCGCAGGCGACGGTGCGGCAGTTCTTCGACGCCGTATGCGCCGGGGACTATTCCTCCGCCTACGACTGTCTTGAGAATTACGGCAGCCTCGGCCTTGAAAACTCCCCCTCGACGGAGACGGGAGAGCTTGTGTATGCGGCGCTCCGGGAGAGCTATGCTTATGAGCTTTTGGAGCAGGCCGAGGTCGATAAGCTCAGCGCCCGGCAAAGGGTGAGCTTTACGTACCTCAACCTCCCCGCGATGGAGGAGGACGCCGCCGCAGAGACGGAGAAGGTTCTGGAAACGCTCGTCCGCTCCCGCCCGCGCAAGGAGGTATACGACGCGGACGATAACTATCTCCCCGCCGTCACCGATGAGGCGTATAAGACCGCGATCACCAACGTGCTGAAGAACGCGGACAGCTACCGCACGGCTGCGGAGCTGACGGTAACGCTCGACTATGTAGACGGCCGCTGGCTCATAAACGCGGACAGCGCCCTGCTCGGCGCCCTGATGGGCGGCGCGGCATGAATGAAGCGAGAGGATATTTCCCATGAGTGATAATACCGATTACGGCTTTGACCTTGATTCTATACTGGCGGAGTTTTCGTCGGACAGCGGCACGCAGGATACCGAGCCGCCCAAACCGGCGCGCCCCGCGGCTCCCGCACCTGCCACGGTACGGACGGAGCCTAAAAAAACGAACGCAAGAGAATTTGATCCTGAGTTTTTCAGGTACGGACCCGAAACTGAAAAGCAGCAGCGTCCGCCAAAGCCCGCCGTGCGCCGCGCACCGGTGATGAGAGAACCCGAGCCCGAACCGGAGCTTGACGAGGAAGCTGCTGTTTCCCCGTCGCTGCGTGTGCTGCTGAGCGCGCTCTCGCTGCTGCTGGCGGTCGTGCTGCTGCTGTTCGTGTCGCTGAATGTTCACCCCGGTTCCGAGGCGGTCAGCACCGCCGCGGGAAGCGCGAAGTCCGACCTTGTCGGCAGACTGAATGTCTATATGAACAATGCCGCGAGCGACGCGCTCGGCGAGCTTGCGTATATCAAGAAGCAGTACACCATCGACTATTCCGCGACCTCTGCCCCGAAGCCCGATGAGAGCAGGTTCGTTACCTACAGCATCGATGAGGCGGATAAGGTCATGGACGTCATAGAGCAGGCGCGTACCTTCGGTCTGCTCGACGGGCAGGATGTGATCTTTGATCCGAGCGTTGAGTTCTATTGGGATTCGGACATCCGCTGCTACTGCGACGAGACTATACTCGCGATCTGCTGGAAGGAAAAGATCAATGACCGCGTCTGCTCCTTCGTCGAGGTGAAGCTTGCCGACGGCTCACAGATACGCCGCAAGCTCGTGAACGACACCTTCGGTTCGAACGAGAAGGCTGTGGCGTCCGAGCTGTCGAGAAGCGCGAACGCCGTCATCGCCATGAATGCCGACTATTATAAGTACCGCGACCTCGGCGTGTGCGTGTATCAGGGGCAGCTGTGCCGCTATGAGACCTCGTGCGACGTGCTGTTCATCGACTCGAACGGCGACTTCCGCATGCTCAGCGCTTCGGAGCTCGGCAGCCGTGAGGATGTCGAGCAGTATATTGCGGGCAACAACATCCAGTTCAGCATGTCCTTCGGCCCGATACTCGTGCGCGATGGTGAGCTCCAGCAGCTCACCGGCAGCTACGCCGGGGGCATCGGTGAGATGCAGGAGCAGTATTCCCGCTCCGGTATCGGCCAGTATGATAAGCTGCACTACCTTATAGCGACCGTCAACCATTCTCAGGACGGCACACCGAGAGCGACCGTCAACCAGTTTGCCGAGATCATCTACGGCAAGGGGGTGCAGAACGCCTATAACTTCGACGGCGGCCAGACCAGCGAGGTGCTCATAAATAACGAGCGCTATAACTATGTCGACTGGGACAATGAGCGCGAGGTCAGCGATATACTGTACTTCGCGACTGCGATACCCGAACAGGAGGTGGGCTGATGAACGCAATAGCCATTTCCGTCGGCAGCATCACCGTCTATTGGAGCTCGCTTATCATCGCGCTCGGCGTCCTCGCCGGGCTCGTAATGGGGCTTTCACTGTGCCGGGACGATAAGTGCCGCGCATCGGCGGTGCTCTGCTTTTACCCGCCCGCGATCCTGTTCTCCGTGTTCTTCAGCCGCCTTATCCATTGGTACAGCTACATGGAGCAGTATGCCTCCTTCGTCGCTGCCGTAACGGATTATTCCGCCGGCGGCTACTGCGTCTCCGGTGTCGTCCTCGGTGTGCTGCTCGCGGGCGCGGTAGTCCGTTGGGCAGGGCTCGTCGGGCGCATCGGTTCGCTGTTTGATACGGTCCTTCCCGGCGTTGTCCTGAGCGTCGCCATTCTGCGCCTGTCGGAGAGCTTCGGCAACATCTGCCGCAGCAAGATATCCGTGACGGCTCCGCTGCTCCAGCGGCTCCCCTTCGCCGTTGCCTCGACTGACTCTGCCGGGAATGTGTCGTATAAGTTTGCGACCTTCTTTGTGTCCTTCCTGCTGCTTGCGCTGCTGTCGCTGGTGCTGGTGCGGCTGTGCGTACACCGGCGGGATGTCCCGATGCTGCGCGGCATGAGCCGCACGGGCAACGTCGCGCGGCTCGGACTGGTGCTCTTTGCCGCAATCGAGATCGTCCTTGACAGCACGCGGAGTGACCCCGTCTCCATCCATTTCGCGTTTCTTACCATGTTCAATAAGTATGTGGGCTTCATAAGCGTGACGATGTTTGTCTGCGCCGTCTGCATCCTTTGCGTGTTCCTGCGCTATTTCAAGGCAGTCAAGCGGAACGGGACAGGCCGCCCCGCCCCGCTGCTCGCGGGATATATCGTTTCGCTCGTCGGCGTCGGTGCGTCGGAGTATCTGGTACAGCGCTTCACCGGCATGTTCATGCTCTACCGCAGTATCCAGACGCTCTCTGCCGCACTAATGGTGTTTGTCGTCTGCCGCTGCTATGCGCTCTGCTGCGATGATCCGGAGTATTGATCCGGCACACTGATAAAAAGAAGGAGACTTCACTATGTTCAAGACCCTTAAAATGATCGTTAAGTACAGCCGCATGAAGAAGGAGGACGATAAGCGGAGACGCCGGTATTTCAAACTGTCGCAGGAGGAGCTGAAAGCTCTGCCCGATGATGCGTTGTTCGATGCGCTCACGGCGCGGGCGGAGGCAAAGCTCATCAAGGCCGGAGGATTCATTGATGGCATCGATTCCCTGTCAGACGCGGAAAAGGTGTTTTACATAGCGTCGTATTACGAGATGGAGGTCAACAACGGCGGGCTCTGCCAGTTCTTTGTTAACTCCAGCCGAATGCTTGCTCCGCGTCTGCCCGACTGCCTTAGGGAGATCGGAGCCGATGAGCATGCAAAGCTGTTCGAGACATTTGTTGCGGACAACGGAATTGACGTTAATGAGCTGTCCTCGTTTGCTGTCGACAGCTACGAGGAATACGAAGCACGGTGTGAGAGCTATCCTTTTGATGACTTTGACGACAAGTTTTATGAGCTTGACGCGATCACTGATCTGCTCACGCCGTATGCAAGGGAACATATCTCGGAGTTCTGATCCTGCCGCAGAGAAGTAGACTCCGCATAGATAATCTCCTCCAACAGCGCACAGTCATAGGCCGGGCGCTGTTGGAGGAGACAAAAACTGATGTCGAAATAAAAATCCGGATTATTTTATTTTCTGTATTGACTTTGTACGCCCGGTGTGCTAGTATATATAGGCTAAAGAAATATCGCGGGGTAGAGCAGCTGGTAGCTCGTCGGGCTCATAACCCGGAGGTCGTTGGTTCAAATCCTTCCCCCGCAACCATCAAAGTCCTGAAATCGCAAGATTTCAGGACTTTTTCTGCACTTATGTGGTCAAAAAGTTCGGCCCATTTTCGCCGAAATCGCGCTGACCCAAACCGTGACCCAAATGCGGATATCAGCGGATAGGACGGGAAAGGATTAGATGGGAGAATTGCGTCTTTTTAATAATGCTGTTATAATAATTTTAGAGAAACTTGCTGAAGGAGGTCAGGATAGTGGAATACAGAAAAATTTCAACTGTGCTCAAAAGGTACTCATTTGAGCAGAAAATGAATATCTCACATGAGTATTCAATTCCTTGGGTTAACGGTGTAGATGAATCGTTAGCGCGAACCGGGTGGCCGCTTCCGTGGGAGCTTGAAGCGTTTGTACTCCTTTCAATAATTTCCCGTGAATGGTACAGTAATTCTTTTGATGGACGAAATCAGCATGTTTTCTTAGATATAATCTCCTGCATACGCAAGTATATACCTCCCCAAATAAGTGCTTCAGTAGGAACTCCTGCATTGATAAAATATTTTGCAATCTCGGCTGGACTAACACAACTTGAAATACAGGAGAACCATATCTACAAGCTTTTTAGATATAATTATTTTTTTAATTTCTCTAATGACAGAATTGATATGCCAACTGTGTTCCGCGAAAAATTTGGTTGCAGCTACAAAGAAGTACTTTCTGCTATATTGGGTGTATTGTTATCCTATAGTGTACTCAAAGAAGGCCTCTCCCCAAAAGAATCTGCCGCATTATACCGATTATATCCAGAAATAATGAATAATCTTCGTATCTCGCGAGATGATTACATATCCAAGCTAAACGAAATCACGCCGGATTACAGGGATTATAACTATTGCTTGCGTCCTTCGTGCTCATACCCATTTATAGTTGACAATGAGGAAATCTACCTTCCACTACCACACTTGCTTTTGCAATCTATAACTTCATCTCTATTGTTCAGGCTTACTGATGGACGTAATGATTTGCAAAAAACTATCGGAAAAGAAGTGATCGAGGCATATTTGTTCAAAATAATATGTGCAAGTAAAGCCTTTGATGAGGTTCTTCCTGAGAAGCAATACTCTGTAGGACATCAACACAATCTCCTAACTGCCGATGTTATGGCAAAGAAAGACAGTTGTGTTGTCTTTTTTGATAGCAAATCATTTTCTCCTAAAATTGATTCTCGGATTCTCTGTGATAGTGCTATAGAGGCGGATACCGCTCGGCTGGCAGACGGAATAGTTCAAATATATAAGCATATCCACAATAAATTTCAAACAGAATATGATTTCTTTGATCCTAAGGTTGATGCCCCCATGGATTATAGATTTGGTCTTATCATTATAAAAACAGATCCTCACATACAATTAGAAGATATTTATAAGTATGCTGCTGAAAAATTAGGTATAGATATAGATTCTCCTGAGTATGTGTGGCTTTGCCTGCATATAGGTTTTGCAGACTTATACGATGTAGAACGATTCTGTTTCACGCAATCTGACATTTGTGCCATATTATTGAAACGCGCAGCTTCTGGTGAGTTATATTCACCATGGTTGCTTGAGCTCCCCGGCAACAATGAGGACTTTATATGCGGAGAGGTTAAAGATTTCGCTGATAAGGTATATGCGTTTGCACTTGAATCCTTGAAAAGAATCGAGAGCGCAGCAAGAGAATAAGAACAAACAAAAGTGGATAGAGAATGTATAGTTCTCCATCCATTTTTTACTTCATCTCACGGCGTTAGCAAGCAGTCCGCCCATCGTTTCGGCAGCTTTGGTCTGGGCGAGCGTTGTGACGTGGGTGTATGTGTCGAGCGTGAAGCCCGCGGAGTAGTGACCGAGCATCCCGGAGACCGTTTTGATGTCCACGCCGTTCTGCAAAGCCAGGGTTGCAAATGTGTGACGTAGATCATGGAAGCGAAGCCTTGGCAGTCCCGCACGGTCGAGCACCCGGTGCAGCATATTCAGTACACTGTCCGGTGAGATCGGCCCGCCGGTCTCGGAGCTGAATACGTATTCGCTCCTGCCGTTGTCATCGACTTTCTTTTGCTTCAGCATAGCCGCCACGTCCTGCGTTATCGCCACGCAGCGATAAGCATTCTTTGTTTTCAGTGGGGCTTCGACTACATTGCCGTCTATCCTTGCCACCTGTCGGTGGACGCGGATGGCATTATCTTTGAAATCTATGTCACCCCATTTCAGTCCGAGGAGCTCACCGCGCCGCAGTCCTGTCGCAAGCTCTGTGTAGTACATTTCATACACGCCTGACCGACGCGCTTCCGCGAGAAAGGCCGCGAGCTGATCCTGCGTCAGCGTGTTCATCTCATGATGTTCGACTTTAGGGAGCGCGCACTTGTTTGTGGGATTTACGGAAATGAGTTTCTGCTCGATTGCCATATCCATTGCCGACGAGATGATTTGATTCAGATTGCGCACAGTTTTGGCGCTCAGTCCCTTTGGCTGCTTTTTTGACTCGATGCGCTCGACACGTCCTGCCTTCATCAGCTTTTTGTATAGCTTCTGCAAGTCCAGCGTAGTTAGCTTATTGAGCGGTATGCAACCGATATGCGGCTTGATATGGTGCTCGATATATCCTTTGTACGTTTGGTGTGACGATGGGCGGACCTTGATTGCGGCATAGTTTTCAAACCACACGTCCATCCACTCGCCGACAGTGTACTGCGCAGATTTGTATACGTCTATCTTCTCGCACTCCGCCAATGCGATTTTGAGTTTTTCTTTCACCTCGGTCTGAGTTTTGCCGAGGACATTTTTGTATATAGGCTTGCCGGACGTAAGATTCCGCCCTGCGGTATATCGTCCTTCCCAGCGACCGTCGCTGCGCTTGCGTATGCTGCCCTCGCCGTTTGCTCTTTTCTTTGCCATTTTTTCATCCCCTTTCGCAACAAACACAAATACCACAAGTCCTCCGAAATAGCTATAGAAACTTTTCGGAGCTTTTTCATTGTTTATTGCGGCGCAAATTTTAAGCACCCGTGTTTGTGCTTATCCAGTCTATAAATTTCCCTTTGGGTACAACGATGCGGGAACCGATGCGCAGTGACGGGAAGCCGTCACTGCGCACAAGTTCATACGCACCTGCACGGGATATGCCAAGGACGGATGCTACATCTGGGACAGACAGCATCAGCGGCAGGTCATCGTAGTTTGTGTATTTTGTTTTGTTCAAATAAGTTCCTACTAATATGACTGTGTGGGATAATTTGCAGGATCCTCATGGTCATCCTCACGGTGGCCGAGGGCAATCTTCCACTCCTGCAATTCTTTGCGTCGCTTACTGTCAAGCTGCAAGCCCCGGTAACCGGTGGTGCTGACATTATCTCGGAAGATGTTACCCATGTGGTGCAGCATACGAATCATACAGGCAGCGACGGATTTGGGTGGCGGAGTACGATGCTCTGGTACAGGCGACGTACCTTCAGGCGTGGGCTGATGCGGTTCATAGTAATCTACATTTGTTTCTTGCCGCTGCTCCATCATCTGCACGACTTCACGGATGACCATATTGCGCACTGGCTTGAACTCTTTCTGCTGAGAGAGCGGAACACTCTCTGGTTTTGACTTCGAGTAAAAGCTGAACACCTCGTCGCGCATATCTTGCCAGAGTGAGTATGCTTCCGCTACTCGCTCATTGCTCGCAAGATTGTCAACGATAGCGTCGGCTATGCGCTTAGTCGCTGGCGGTAGATAGCCATATACCTTCTTACCAGAATAGTTTTGCAGACGCTCAGCAAGCTCAGTAATGAGCAACTCAATTTTACCCCAACTTTTAGTTTACAACCTTTGTTTCGGGTCAAGGCTGGCCATAATATGCCTTTGAGCCGTGCTTGCGGGAGTAATGCTTGGTGAGAAGAACGCTGCCGATGCCGCCGACCTCGGGGTTTATCTCCAGAGTATGGTAATTCATAAAGGCGATCTCCTCAAGGATCGCAGCGTTATGAACGGCCTGCAGCGGACTTGCGCCCCATACGAACGGGCCGTGACCGGCAAGCCCGCTGTCACGGTCTATCCCGGAAACATTTCCCCACGTGAAGGAGACGAGCCCGTACTGCGGCAGCATTTTGTTCGCCGCGCAAACCTGCTCTTTGAGTTGTTCAAGCATTATACCGCTCCTCTTACCGCAGAGAGAACGTAAAGCGCGTGCAGCTGCGGTGTTCTTTGCCGGGCTCTATTACGGCGACGGAACCGTACATGTCGCGCAGAGAGCTGAAGAGCATCGTTTCAAAGCACACGCCGGCATGCTTGCCGTAGTGGAAATGGTTCTTGCCGTCGATATCGACCATGTTGCCGGTGTATATCATGATGCAGGGCATAGTAGTGGTGCACTGCATTTCAATGCCCGACTCCGGAGAATACAGAGTGCCGGCGTCCTTGAGGTTTGCGGAAAGATCGGAGAGGATAAATTTGTGGTCGATACCGCCGCCCATGGCTTCGAGAGACGGATAACGGCAGTCGAATATCTCGCCGAGCACGCGCTCTTCATTGAGGTCCGTCCCTTCGAAGAGCGGCGCGGATTCTTCCGTCAGCTGGTTGAAGGAACCGGTCACGGGGCAGTGCAGAGTATGGCCGCGGACGTCGCCGGAGCAATGGCCGTTAAGGTTGAAGTAGCTGTGGTTGGAGGGATTGACGACGGTGCGGCTGTCGGCGCTCATGCTGTAGTCTATCGTAAGACCGGTGTCATCGAGCGAGTAGGTGATGACTGCGGTGACCTCGCCGGGGTAGCCCTCCTCGCCGTCGGGACTGACATAGCGGAAACGTACCTGATGCTCGCCGAGGATCTCGCCATCCCATTTCACGCGGCTGAAGCCCTTGACTCCGCCGTGCATGTGCATATCGTCGATATTGTCGAGAGGGTAGTCCCTGCCCTCAAAATGCAGAGTGCAATCCGGCATGCGGCTGATAAGACGGCCGAGCGCCGCGCCGAAGAAGGTGGGATTGGCTTCGTATTCCGCGGCTGTGTCATAACCGAGGACGACGTCGCGCAGAGTGCCGAAGCGGTCGGCGACCCAGAGCCCTTGGATGCAGGCACCGATCTCTATCAGAGAGACCATGCGTCCGGTACCGGAGCTTATTATAAACTGTTTTACATCTCGGCCGTCGGAGGTGCGGCCGAATATTCTGGTTTCAACTGACATGCTGAACCCCTTTCATATCGTACTAAAACGGCAGCATGACGGCACAGCGAAATGCCAGTCATGCTGCCTTTGAAAAAGGAGGCTTAGATCGCGTAGCCGAACAGCTGCGGCAGCCAAGTCGCGATGCCGGGGACGAATATCGTGAGGAGGAGCGTGGGCAGCCATGCGAACAGGAAATAAATCAGGGTGGGCTTGAGCATCTCTTTGAGAGGTGCGTCGATAATGCGGGAGGAGAAATAGAGCAGCGGCGCCACAGGGGGCGTGATGTTGCCCATGCCGAGGTTAACGGCAAGGATCGCCGCAAAATGCACGGGGCTGAAGCCGAGCTCTTTGATGATTGGAACAAGGATAGGCGTGGCGAGCAGACAGCCGCTCGTGTCGTCCATGAGCATGCCGAGGACGATCATGAACAGGTTTATCATGAGCATTATGCCCCAGCGGTTGTCAGTCACGGAATAGAACGCGTTGAGGATCAGCTTGGGCAGGTTGACGTCGATAAACATGCGCGAGAGCATCTGAACGGTCAGCGTCAGGAGCATGATGGTACCGGTGGCCTTCGCAGCGTCGATGAAGCTGTTCTTGAGCTCGGTATATGTCAGCTTTTTGTAGATAAAGAAGCCAACGGGGATCGCGTAAGCGGTGGCAATGGCCGCGGCCTCAGTGGTCGTGGTGATGCCGCCGTATATGCAGCCGAGGATAATGACCGGCATGAGCAGGGCAAAGAAGGGGCCGTGCTCATTGTTGAGCTTGCGCAGCCGCTTTTCCTCTTTATAAGCCGCCTTGACCTCTTCCGCGGTCATAGTTTCGATGTCATTGTTGTTGCGCAGCATGAGCAGCGTGCAGAGAGACAGAAGGATCGCGAGGATTATGCCGGGAATCGCGCCTGCGAGGAAGCAGGCAAGAACGGAGGTGGAGCTTGACCAGCCGTAAAGGATCATGATGCCGCTGGGCGGTATGAGTATACCGATGACGCCGGCGCTGGCGAGCATCGCGGCAACAAGGCCGCGGGGGTATTTCTTCTCTTTGAGCATCGGGCCGATGATGCCGCCGATCGCGGAAAGAGTTGCGGCGGCGCTGCCGGAGATAGCGGCGAAGATAGAGCAGGCTATGATGCCGACGACGGCGAAGCCGCCCTTAATGCGCCCGACGAGACGGCTCGCGGCATTGATGATCTGTCGGCCGATGCCGCCGTAGGCCATGATGGAGCCGGCCATGATGAACAGGGGGATGGTGAGAAGGATAATGGAGCTGGTGTTCTTATAGCTGTAGGACATGAGCAGCGAGAGACTCGCGCCGCTGCCGATGGCAACGACCATAGCGCTGAGGAAGAAGGACAGCGCCACGGGTACGCCGATGACCAGAAGAACAAACAGCAGAGCAATAGAGGCTATTATTGTAGGAGTCATATCTTATTACCTCGCTTATTTATTTTCCTGATCCGGCAGAGCTGCCTGATCGGATCCGCTTTCACCCTTGCGGCCGCAGTTATGTATTTCAATCACAGTATCGACCATATGGGCGATGGTATAAATGCAGGAGAGAGCAAAGGAGAGCGGGAGCACGGCATGTATCCACGCCTGAGGGAAGCGGTACATAACGGTGATCTTATGACGGACGATATCGAAAGAGAGAAACTCCCAGGACAGCCATGTGAGCATGCCGAAGGCAACAAGAGAAATGGTGAGGCGGATCAGCTTGGCGATGGCTTTGCCCTTTTGGGACTTGAGCATGCCGGTGAACAGGTCCGCGCTTATATGGGAATCCTCGTGGGTGGCGATGTATGCGCCGATGAAGTACATCCAGAAAGCGATAGCCAAGATCAGCTCTTCGGCACCGTAGAACTCGCTGGCAAAGACGTATCTTTTAAAGGCCCACCATACGATCATCGCGCACACGATGGCGCTGAGCACGAAGGCAACGTATTCGCTGACCTTGATGAAGCCGTCGTTGATTTTTTTTAATGTTTTCATTGAGCACCTCCTTGACGGATGTATGTGTATATCAATTATGGGACTCAAAATGAGTCCCATAATTGATCAAATTGCGAAAAGAAGTTATAAAAATTTAGGTGTTCGCCTGAATGTCAGCAAGCAGTTCGGTGAGGAACTCTTCGCCGTAGAGCTCGTTGAGCTGGGGCCATACCTTTTCGCGGCAGTCATCAGCAAAAGCCTTCTTCTCTTCATCGGTGAAGCGAACCATCGTGTAGCCCTCTTCCTGCTCGTAGAGATCCTTGTACTTGGCATCGTTCTCGGCGGCGTTCTTTATGGACAGCTCTGCCTCCTGAAGAATGATGTCGGTGAAGATCTGCTGCTGTTCCTCAGTGAGGGACTCCCAGGTCTTCATGCTGGCGATGTAGTGACGGGACTCCTGCCAGATGTCGTAGTCATAGTAGTGATCCTCAACATCGAGCCACTGGCCGTAGTGCTGGGAGACAGGGCCGCCGCACCAGCCCTGGACAACGCCGGTCTGGAGAGAGGTGTAGGTGTCGGAATAGGGGATGGAGGAGTACTTGAAGCCGAGGTTCTGGACGGCAAGGATCATGGACTGATTGGGCGGTACGCGGATGATGGCGCTGCCCTTGTCCGCACCGGGCTCGGCGGCGTTCTGGAGCTCGCCCTTGACGCCGATGCCGCAGTAGCCGTCTGCATATACGCCGAAGTACTTAACGTTCAGATCGGCATAGCACTCTTCGAGAATCTGATCATAGTAGCCGCCCTTGCGGAAAACTGCTGCGACCTCATCGTAGGTGGCGGTCAGGTAAGGCAGGGTGCAGGCTGCGATGCGGGGATCGTAATAGTCGGGAACGGAGGTGGCGGTGAAATCAATGCCGCCGTTCATGATCTCGTCGAAAACGACGGTCCAGTCGCCAAGGATGTTGTCGGGATAGACTTCGAGAATGATCTCGCCGTTGGTCTTTTCCTCGACATATGCCTTGATGCGCATGGCAGATTCATAGTCGGGGTAACCCTCGGGGGAGTTGGCCGACCATTTGAGGACGCGCGCGTTGGGATTGGCGCTCTCGGTGCTGGAGGTATCGGCTGCGGGGGCGGTGGTGGCTGCAGAGGGGGTCGTAGTGGTGCTGCTCTGTCCGCATGCGGCAACTGCAAATGCCATGACAAGGCAGAGAACAAGAGATATGGCTCTCTTTGCATTTTTCATGTTCTGTCTCCTTTCTTATTTAACCATCCGAAATGGTTTATAGACTTAATCCAGCGTCACGCCGTGGGCTTTGCAGAACTCCTCAAGCTCTTCCACGGTGGAGTACCCCTTTACGGTACCCTCAACGGTGACGACACGGGCGGCGTACTTGTTGGCCCAAGCACAGGCATCTTCAAGACTTTTGCCCCAATACAGATTCGCTATGACCGCTGAGAGGAAACCATCCCCGGCTCCGCTCGTGTCGGCTATTTCTTCGGGAGGGATGCGTACCTGCCTGCCGGAAAAATAGGCGTCTCCGTCAAGTCCGGCATAGCCGTCGCCGCCGAGGGTGATGATGACCTGACCGGTTTTGTATTTTTCCTGAAGCGCATGGCAGGCAGCCTCTGCATCAAGCGGGAACTGTTCATCAAGGCCGAGAAGCTTTTTCGCTTCGATGTCGTTCACAATGAAGCAGTCGACATAGGGAATGACGCCCATGGTCAGCTTGGGCAGGGGACTCGGATTGAGAAAGACCTTCATGCCGAGCTCATGCGCGAGCTTCGCGGCGGGGAGAACAAGCTCCTCCTTGATCTCAAAGCCGGTGACGAAATACTTTGCGCCTTCAAGCGCTCTCAGCGCCTGCCCGACTTCCTCCGCGGTCAGCCATTTACTGCTTGTCTCGCCGGTAACAATCAGGTTGCGCCCTGTGCCGACCTCATTTATTCCCAGACCCTGGCCTGTGCGCGCCTCGGGGGAGTGCAGCAGATGATCGCAGTCGACGCCGGCATCGAGCAGCCATTGCGTATCGCGTTCACCAGCTGCGTCACAGCCGAGCTTGCCGACGATGGCGGTCGGGACACCGAGCCGCTGAAGAGCGACGGCGACATTGCCGCCCTTTGCAAGATCCATCGGGACATCGAAGCCGAAGCCCATGACGGATTCGCCGACGGAGGGCAGACGGTCCACCCATACGTTGATGCCACCGCCAATATTGTTGAGCACAACGGCTGCGTTTTTATTCATGATGCGGCCTCCTGAATACTCAGCGCTGATTCTCGTTAGAAAGTATTATTTCGGGCAGGGACAGCGGGTGAGTGGCGGTGTGCTTATCCGTGAGGACGACGACCTCGGGGATGTACTTGGGCAGCAGCGTGCAGGGATATTCAAGCGTTGCGTCGCTGAACATGAGCACACGCAGCACGGTCATCTTCCATTCGCCGGTGGGGATCATGCAGACGGCGCGCTTGGCCGAGAGCATGGACTTCATGCCGATGGTGACGGCCTGATGGGGGATCATATCGTAGCAGCCGCCGAACACTCTTTCGCTGGCCTCAACGACCTTCTCGTAGCTGACGTTGACGATCTTCGTCTTCATGTTGATGTACATCTCTTCGGTGATGCGCTGATAGGGGTTCGTGGGAGATTCGCACCACGCGACGAGCCCTTTGTAGCCGATGCCCGCCCAGAGAGTGTCAACGCCGCCGAGTTCCTCGATCTTTCTGTCAACGAGGTCGAGATCCTGAAGCGTGGGCCAGATGCGCTGCTCTTCGGGAACGTTCAGCTCGGGGTCTATCTTGCCGTAAAAGCGGACTTTCATGCGGCCCTGAGGGCTGTGCCAATTGTTGCCTTCGGGGAAGGTCCTGGAATTCCAGTCCAGACCGAAGTCCATGTGGAAAATATACAGGTTCTTAAGGCTGATACGCTCGTTGTTGACTCTGTCAATGAAGGTCTGGAACTGATCCTCAGGGCCGGAGCCGAGTATCCATTTGGTGATCTTGCCTTCGGCGTTGTTCTTCTTGACCTCGTCGGCCATCATGTTGCCGGCCATTTCCATGGTCGCGCGGCGGCTGTCGAATATTTTCAGGTCTACTTTGCTGTCGGGATGACCGACAAGCTGATCCTCCGGGATGGAGCACCACTTCATCATGTCTTCGTGGGAAATCTTATATACTTCCATCGTTCGTTCTCCTTTGTATTAGTCGGTCCGGATGTGCGATCAGTGCTTCCCGGTGTTCTCGGCGGAAAGGACGATCTTGCCCTTGGACATCGGATGGGTCGCAGTGAAGCGGTCTGCCAGAACGATGACTTCGGGAATGTGCTTGGGGAAGAGCGTGACAGGGTACTCAAGAGTCGGCTCGCTGAACATGAGCACGCGCAGGACGGTCTGCTTCCATTCGCCAGTGCATATCATCGCGACGCAGCGCTTGGCGGAGAGCATGGATTTGAAGCCGATGGTGACAGCCTGATGACCGGATCTGTCGTAGCAGCCGCCGAAGCTTCTCTGGCTGGTAGCAACGACCGTGTCGGCATTGAGCTCGACGACCTTGGTTTTCATGTTCTCATAGTCCTCGAGAGTGACGCGCTCAAGAGGATCGTGCGGGGACTCACAGAACGCGACGAGTCCCTTGTAGCCGACGCCTGCCCAGACGGTATCAACGCCTCCGATGGCTTCGATCATTCTGTCGACCTCGTCAAGATCCTCAACGCGGGGCCAGATGCGCTGGCTTTCCGGAACGTTCAGCTCCGGGTCTATCTTGTTGTAGAAGCCGTAGAGCATTCTCCCGTGGGCGCTTTCATAATAGTCGCCGAGGGGATATACTCTGGAGTTCCAGTCGAGCAGATAGTCCATGTGGAAGATGGTCAGATTCTTGAGGCTGATACGCTCGCTATTGACTCTGCCTATGAAGGTGGCAAACTGATCCGCCGGACCGGAGGGGAGCACCCAACTGGTGGGCTTGCCTTCGGCATTGTTCTTTTTGACTTCGTCGGCCATCATGTTGCCGGCCAGACGCATGGCTTCCTGACGGGTCTCAAATATTCTAAGATCCACCTTGCTGTCAGGATGGTTTTCCAGCTGATCGACAGGAATGGAACACCATTTAAAGAGCTCATCTCTCTCAATTACGTATTCTTTCATTTTCATTCGTTTCCTTTCGGTTGGCCTTTGCTATTGAATTTACTATCATTTTTGGCTTGCTTTGCCTTGCGCTTCTGGACATATTCTATACCGGTACAAGCCTTGAGTCAATAGCACTTTTTTGTTTCTGCGTTTTATACCAAAAAGAAAGAAGAAAATTGTGCGTTTTATGCAAGCGCAGCTTTCATATAATTACATTATATTGTTTTTCTTGACGTTTAACGGAAGATATGTTACTGTTATACTGCGATTAGCCGCCGAACCGGTTTCAACTAAAAACATACAAGGAAACTCCGCGATTGTGACAGTGAGGTAAATTATGCTTGGAAAGCATCTCTTGGGATTATATGAAAAGGCATTGCCCGACGATATGAGCCTGCCGGAGAAGTTCGGCAGCGCCGCCGATATGGGTTTTGATTATCTGGAGATATCCGTTGACGAGAGCGACAAGCGCATTTCACGCCTTTGGCTGCCGGAGGAGGAGCTTGACGCACTCGCGGCGGGAATAAGAAGATCCGGGCTGTACGCGCGGTCGCTATGCCTGAGCGCGCACAGGAGGTTTCCGCTCGGCAGCGCGGATGCACGGACGCGCCGGGCTGCGCTTGAGATAATGCGCAGGGCGATCCGCTTTTCGGAAGCGCTTGGAATACGCATGATCCAGCTTGCCGGATACGACGTGTATTATGAACCGTCCACCGAGGAGAGCAGAAGGCTTTTTGTCTGCGGACTGCGCGAAGCCTGCAGGGAGGCTGAGGCGCACCAGGTCATGCTCGCCATGGAAATAATGGATACGGAGCTGCTGTGCAGCATAAGCCGTTTCATGAAGCTGAAAGAGGAAGTGAGATCGCCGTGGTTCACGGTTTACCCGGATATGGGGAACCTCTCGGCGTGGGACAGGAACGACGTCCTCAAGGAGCTGAACCTGGGCATAGACGAGATCACCGCCATGCATGTCAAGGAGGCCCTGCCTGAAAGCGCGGGGCCGGACCGCTTCAAGCGCATTCCCTTCGGTACCGGCTGCGTGGACTTCGAAGGGATATTTGCCCACATGGAAAAGCTGGGATATACCGGGCCGTATACGATAGAGATGTGGGACGACGGGACAGGCCGTTCAAAAGAAGCCATAACGAAAGCAAAAAACTTCATTTCGGACCGGTTTGATTCCGCTATGAGCCGTATGAGCTTAGAGTAATACGGAAAAACTTTGCGTTTAGCCACTTGTTTTCCAATAAAAGAAAATGTATACTTGATTCAAGATAATAATCAAAGTCTTGATTATTGAGGTGGAGGGAAGTTTGTGCTTCAACATGACAGATATACCAAGATTAAGGAGTATTTAATAGGGAATAAAGCCGCGTCTACCGCCGCATTGGCGGAGCACTTGGGCGTGAGCACCGTTACGATCCGCAAGGATCTCGACTCCCTTGAGCAGTCCGGGATAGTAAAGCGCACCCACGGCGGCGCGATGCTGGCAGAGGGACAGCAGGCTGCGCCGCAGATCTGCGCATGTAAGGCAATCCCGGACAGAATGAAGAAAATAGCCGAGCTGGCGAAAAATTATGTGCTTCCCGGAGACTTTGTTTTTCTTGGCTCCGGGCGCACCTGCCTTGCCTTGGCAGAGTGCATTAAGGACATCCGCGGGATATCCATCATCACGAATAACGTTTCGATCGTGCCGATCCTTAAGCCCCACGTCAGCAATATCATTCTTCTCGGCGGGGAGATCATAATGACCGATGACGGACTGTTCACTACGAGCGACGCAAATGTGCAGAATGCCGTCAGCGGGATGTATGTCAACAAGGCATTTTCGAGCGGAGTCGGCATAGACGCAGATATAGGGCTTACAGTCAACAATATGCTGAGCACCTATATCACCCGCGTGATACCGCAGCTTTCGGAGGAGTGGTATGTTATGATAGACTCGAGCAAGTTCGGCGTCCGCGCCTTCTATCAGGCCGCCGAAATAGGCAAGTTCGACCACCTCATTACGGATGTCACGGATGAGAACGTGCTCAACAAGTACAAAGCCCGCGGCATTGATATTATCCACCCGTAAAAAAGCGTAATAACGCAGGCAGCAGACAGACTTATACGCCCCTGTTCACAGCGTAGGACAGGGGCGTTCGTGTTTTTTGCGGACAAAATCCCGGTATAAATGTAGGTTTGTCAATGATGTGTTACAGAGTAGGAAAAGAAAAAAGAACATCGCGAGGAGACTTCCAGTTGAGCGGACGCATGGGGAAATTATTATATTGCCGTTGACGGACAGCAAGCTGTTTCGCAAAATCATCAAAAGAATAGAAACGATGAGAGGCATAAAATATTACGAAGAAATGGACCGGAAGACGACAGGACTGGAGTCTGATCCATTCCCAGTTGTCGGTATTCTTTGCTGACCGTATGCCGGACTGACCGACTGCACACCGGTATGTCAAGGGTCGAGATGAACGGAGGCTGACGCCTCCGCCCTTGACATTCCCATGATGCACTGTTGTTTTTGTAGAAAAGGCGGCAGCAGCTTGCGCCGCTCCCGCCTTAAAAGTATTTTGCTCTATTTGCACCATAATTTAGCGTTTACACAGAATTTGGGATTGCATTTAAGCACGTCGTCAACATACAGGCCCCAGCCAGCGTAAAGAAACTTTCAGAAAAATAAACACATCAATGTCTGCCGAATAAAAGCAGTACATTGATGTGCTTTTCGCTATTGCAGTTCACTCATAGTCCAGCCATCGTCTTGAGATTGAACCATGGCCATTTCGTATGCCGGTCGCAGTATCAAGTCATAGCGCGCGGAGACATATCTTTCATACAAATCTTTTTCCCCTTTGCGCCGCTGTAAGCCTTTCCGGGGACACGCGGACAATCGGTAAAATCTATTCTTTTGTTCATATACTACCTCCGTTCCATAAAAACTTTTGACGCAGATACTCTGCATGCTCATGAGTTGTTGCTCCGTCATTTATCTCGGCAATATTTATGCTGCCGTAAAGCTCACCCCACAGGCAGTCTATGAGCGACGAACCGTTTTTCAGCCCGTCCTTGTATGCGTTCAGGTCATGCTGCAAATACGCCGGAAGTCCATACTCAAAAGACTGTTCGCGCGCTGTAGCGCGGAGCCCGTTCTCCGTCAGCAGCTCCATTGGCACATTGAGTGTCTTTGCAAGCTTATATACTGTCTCGGCGGAGCATTTTTCGAGTTTGGTTTTCCCACTGCATATATCATTGAGTGTCGTGTGCGGGACACCGGACTGAACGGCAAGCCTGTATCTGGTCATGTTTCGCTTTTTTAGCAGGTCATCAATAATCATTTTCATCACCCTTGATATTATATCGGCACGCCGAAATAATATCAAGGGGATTCTGCTGGAATACGCTTTTTCTTTGAATATTGCGGCGCAAATTTTAAACACCCGCGTTTGCGTTTATCCAGTCTATGAATCTTTCTTTTGGCACGACGATGCGGGAGCCGATACGCAGTGATGGGAAGCCGTCACTGCGCACAAGTTCATACGCACCTGCGCGAGATATGCCGAGGACGGATGCTACATCCAATACGGACAGCATCAGCGGCAGGTCGTTATAATCTGTGTATTTTGTTTTGCTCAAATGTGTTCCTTTCTTCTCAGCACGTAGAGATGATTGAGTTGCATTTTCTTTTCGTTGAGGGTATACTGATATTGAAATAATCTTGAGGGAGGTCAAGCCATGTCTGCTGTGTACACAATACCGGAAATAAAAAATATAGTTTGTCCTCTTGCAAAAGAGTACGGAGCTGAACGTGTATACCTATTCGGCTCATACGCCCGCGGAGAGTCTACAAAGAACAGCGATATAGACCTTCGCATAGACAAGGGCAATATAAGGGGCCTTGCTTTGGCAGGCCTGCTGCTCGACCTTGAAAAAGCCCTTGGGTGTTCGGTTGACCTTATAACGACCACAAGTCTGGACAAAGAATTTTTGTCGTCCATCAAAAACGATGAGGTGCTGCTGTATGAAGCCTCTTGATAAAGACCTCAGCATCATCGCACATGTGTTGTCCTACTGTGAGCAGATAGATGAGACTATGGAACGGTTCGGGCGCAGCCAGGACATTTTTATGAGCGACAAAATATATCGCAATGCTGTTGCGCTGTGCATACTTCAGATAGGAGAGCTTGCTGGTAAACTGTCAGATGACTTTCGGCACGAGCACAACCAGATCCCATGGCAGCAAATAAAAGCAACTCGCAATATTGTTGCACACAGCTATGGCTCTGTTGACCCCGTGGTGACGTGGGAAATAATCACGGACGATATTCCCGCACTTAAGGATTATTGCCGGGCAATTGTGAATGCAGGACAACCGAGTTGAACCCAAGGAGACGGATGAGACGCCGTCTCCTTTTTGTTACTCCATCTTCGGATAATTTGTGGGATCATCGTGATCGTCCTCACGATGACCAAGCGCAATCTTCCACGCCTGTAATTCTTTGCGGCGCTTTTTGTCGAGCTGCAAGCTCCGGCACTATGCGTTTTACGTTTTCTGTGCTTATTTCCATCATCTCCTCTACGAAAAATTGGAGAACCGCCGAATCTCTTGAAGCAAGGGCGTTGCGCGGCTCTAGGTTCACCTAAAATTTTGAGTTTCTTGGAAATGTGTACCTTGCCCGAAAGCTGAAAAAGGCCCGCGTTGCGGGGCTTTGTGGGTGGGAGGTGCGCCCTTGGGTGTACCTCCCTTTATCATAGTGCCATTTTCGAACGGCTGTGTCCGGGCGAAAATGCCGCGAAAACGCCCCCGGACGCCGCGCGTTTTCCTGCCGGGGTATCCACGCTCCACCCGTCTCCATAAAAGCGCACACAGCGCCTCACGTGCGGACACAGGCGAGGCTTGCGTGTGTGTTAGTACACAGCGTTCCTCTGCACCATGAGTTTTTCAATGCGTTGCTGCTCTCGTGCAATGTCCGCAGCATTGAACTGCTCCTGATAGAATTGCTCGACGACCAACTGTATAGGTAAGATCGTATAGAGCAGACTTCCGTTTTGTGTGCGCCAGTCTCGAGTGACGATCGTTGTGCGCTCTGTGAGGATGAGCCCACGCCGTTCAAGTTCTTGTACGTACTTACGCACTGTATTGCGGCTCATCCCGACAGCATTGCCGATGGTGGCATAGCTTGCGTGACACTGATAAGTTTCGCGGTTTCCTATGTAGAGCAGATAACCGTAGACGGCAATCGCTCCAGCCGACAATCCAAGCTGGTAGATACGATTCGGCAGCGGAAAATAATTTTTCGTGGGTTCTCGATGTAATTTCTTCTTTCTCACATTCAACCTCCTACAAAAATTCAAAAAAATATCTTGTGTTTCGGAAGCCTCTCTGTTAGACTTGCTCGCAGATGGAATCTGCGTTTTCCGAAACGCAGTGTGCCGCTGAACTGTTGCAGCAGTTTGGCGGCATACATTTTTCTTTCGACCACCTTCTTCCTGCTTTTTCTACCATACGCCATAGCCGTTCCTGCCCTGCGGCCTTGCTTGAGTTTTGCGTCATCCTTGGCACGCTCAACGTCGCTTCATTGCGTTACTTCCCCGGTGAGTATCATCTCTGGCGATGGGTATTCAATTTTCAAGGTTCCGTGCATACGAAGAGATTTTTCCCCTCATAAGAATAAGGGATAATTTCAGGCTTTTTTACAACCAAATCGAAAAAATTCTTTGTAAACTTTTGCGACTATAATTTTCCCTTCACTTATTAGCTCACAAAAACATCAAAACACACCTCTATAATTTTGCACGGTCAAAAATTTTTGCTCCGGCAAGAAAAAATTCCCTCACCCCTTATAGGCGAGTTCAGACCGTAGTTGTACGAAAAAATTTTCAGCTTTCCATAAGTTTTTTCAGCTTTGCAAGAATTTTTACTTTGCGGTGCTGTATCGTCATGTAAGGAATACCCGTTTCCACTGATAGCTGACGAAGCGAATAGCCCAGAAAATAAATCCTGTTTATGAGCTCTCGTTCTTCCGGAGATAACTTATCAAGGCATATATACAGCTTGCAGCACATGACGGCAGAGAGCGCAGTCTCTTCAACGCTTGGCTGTAATGAATCGCATAGCAGATCCTCTCCCTGTATAGTTTCGGTGGTGAACATCTCATAACTGATGAGCCCATTGCGAGCATCTTTCTCTGACTGTGTTCGCTCCTGACGTTTCATCTGCTGATATGTTTTATAAACCTCTTCGGACACGAATACTTTTTCTCTATCAATGACTATGAAATAGTTATCTGCCATTGCGCAGCTCCTCCTTGTTCTGAATTTTGAAAAATCAAAATCCAAAACTGGAAGCGCGCGAATCAGGTATGAAAAACAAAGTTCCCCGGCATGGCAGCGCCAGCTGAGGAACAAATAGCTCCAAAAAATAACCCCTGTTAGTTCATGCTGAAAATTTGCCGGACTATTCCCGCCAAAGAAATAAGCTTTTTCAGTATGAACTGACAGCAGGTTGTTGGTATATTTATAGCCAGAAACTCATAAGGAGTTTCTGATTAGAAAGAAATAGCATGAAAGTTCTCCCAACTTGACAGAGGAGAACTTTCATGCCCGATGGGACAGTCCCGCAACTGTCATTTTATTTTTGCGGCAGTATCTGTTGTGGCATGTGGCCTACTGCAATGCAGACTTCTTATACATGTGTAAAATCAGACACCTGCTATATCTCAAGCAGGTGCCTGACAATATCAACTACAGCGAAGAGCCGAAATCTTCAACAACAATTTGACCCGTAGTGTTTTTAGAAGAATCGGACACAAAATAAAGAATGTTTTCGGCAATATCTTCAGCGGTAGCAGCGCCGAGAGAAGGATCAGTGTGTTTGTTCATAGACCACCTTGATTACACGCCAAAAAAATGCTACACTATACAAGTGAGGTGGATGCACATGCTCAATTTATATGTGCTTGATGCGAGCTTGGCAAAGATACCCGTATTCGTCCGAGAAGCATCTGAGCCAGATCTTACAGCTACATCAAGTTGGCAGACTAATTGGACAAGCAAATATGTAAAATCTTTGCCGAACAAAGTTGCTCTGTGAGGCTGATGGTGACTTGCTGGCAGTTGAGATTATCTATATTGAAAGCGCGGCTCATAGCAATGCAAACCTATTACGCACGAGTGCCGGCCAGAAAAAGTATGTAGGTATTGCTAAAGCTCTATTTGCATATGCTATCATTATCTCGAAAGAGGCAGGCTTCGACGGCGTGCTGGTTTTCAAGGCAAAAACGACAGAACTGGTAGATTATTATATCCACGAGTTTGGTGCGTGCCATGCAGGCTCGTATGATCCATTCAGACTGATCATATGGGAAGATGCCGCTGAAACTATTTTGAGTGAGTACAGAAAGGAGGACATCTAAATGTCAAGAATAAATTTTTCTGAGCTTGAAAAAATTGAAAACCTTGGTGCTGCGACGGGCTGGGTGTCTCCTTTGTCAGCAGAGGACAAGGAGTTTATCAAGTACTTTCGCTCGGTTTTTAAGAGGTATAACATTAATCCATCGAAGGCGACCCGGCTCGAATATGACTTCGTGACGAGGGTGGCTGAAAGCGAGTTCTATCTCCAGCAGACCAACGCATAGCCTAATTCTTTGAATATAGCGGCGCAAATTTTGAGCATAGGTAGCAAAAAAGCAGACCTTTCAGGCTGCTATGAGAACAGGTTTTAAACGGTTCTAAACTAAAAGTTGTGGTATCTGGGTTTCCCCGGTTACCACAACTTTTAGTTTAGTCCTTATATTACTTCTACGAACTCTGAGTCTCATTTCTATGTCAAAATTTTGTGTTGGATGAAATTTATAAGGAGTTCCTCTTAAGCGTAAGATATTCTATTTCCTCCTGCGTGAGGCGGGTCTTGGATGCGGAAAGCACATTGTCTATATCTTTGCAGGAGCGGGGACCGATAATAGCAGCAACGGCGGCTTTCTGACTGAGAACATACAGAAGAGAAATCTGGGAAGGCCGGATGTTCTTCTGCTCGGCTAGAGAAATAACGCGCTCTTTCCGGGCAAAGTTTTCGGGAGTCAGGACGGCCATACGTGTTGCGGCATCGGCGTTCTCCGGCTGAAACTGCGGATAGCTGCCGAAAAATCCTCTGCCCTGAGACGACCATGCCGCGATCACGACATCTTTATGTTCCTCGAACCAAGGGAGCCACTCCTCTTTAAAAGCCGGAATACGGTAATACCAAGGCTTTTCGAGCTTCACAAGGCTGAAGAACGGGCTGTATACACTCGGCCCCTGATAACCCATGCGCTCACAGTATTCATATGCCTCAACAAAGCGATCCAGCCTCCAGTTGCTCATGCCGTATGCCTTTATCCAGCCGCGGCGGAGAAAGTCCTCAAAGGTGTCCATTATCTCCTCAACAGGAATTTTGGGATTGTCGCGGTGGGTGAGGTAAATGTCGATACAATCGACACCGAGATGGTCGCGGCTGAAGAGAATGTCGTCATACATGAAGGTTCTTCCCACGCGCGGCATCTCCTCAAACATATGAAGATTGCGGTCCATATATGGGTTGCAGCATTTAGATTCAATAATGACCTTGCTGCGGTTATCGTTCTTCTCAAGCCAGCGGCCGAGGATCTCCTCGGTGTGCTGTATGCCGCTCCCCCTGCCATAGAACCTCGCAGTGTCTATGTAATTTCCGCCGACGCTGATATAGTAATCAAGCATTTCGTGGATCTTAGCCTCATCCTCGAGCGTGGAGGTCGCAGTGCCAAAGCTTATATCTGAAACCTTTTCGGTAAGGCCTTTGATGTTAATATACTCCATAGCAATTTCCTTTCAATTTTCAGTGTGTTACGGCAGCATAGGGAAAAGCGTCATTATTATAGCAACTGCCGCAGTGCCGCTTGTTGTTGCAAGAACGGTAGATACAAACACAGGAGGGTAACCGTCTTTCATTTTCAGGTCGGCAAGCCCGACAGCCATTATTACGGCACCGCTGTTAGGAAGAGAGTCAAGGGTGGTGGCAGCGAACGTTCCTACTCTGTGAATGAACGGCAGGGAAAGCCCGAGTTTGGTAAGAGCGGGCGTAATGATCGGGAGTGCGATCTGCGTGCCGGTAGTGGAACCGCCGGTCATCATGCAGATAATGGCAATGCAGACGACAAGAAGTATTACCGGCGGAACGGTGGCGTTGAGGAGAGAATCAATTAATATCTGATATTCGGGAACGGCCTGAATAACGGCGGCGAACCCGTTTACTCCCGCGATGGCTCCGACAGGGATAAGCGATGACTGCGCTCCCTCGTTAAAGGAACTCATTATCTTCTTCCCCCCGAGCTGCGGGAAAAAGAGCGCGGCAGAGACAAGAGCAGTCAGCAGGATAGAGAGCGATATGTTTACCTTCAGAATATTGAAAATGACGAGAAGCACGAGAATCGGCAGCAGCGCCGCAAAAAATTTTGGCTTTGCCTGATCGACGGAAACAAAAACGTCTTTTGGACCTGCCACGAACGTTTCACCATTCGAGGTGGCCTTTACACACATTTTCGTAAAGACAAGCAGCATAACTCCGATTTCGACCAGAGCGCCGACAATACCTGCGACAAGGCCACAATAGGAGCTCGTACCTATTACCATTGCCACAACGTTGGTCGGCTGCGGCGAGCCGGGGCCGCTGAGCGCGAATGTGAACGCTCCCCCGCAGATTGCTCCCATTATGAACCGTTTGGGAATACCGGCGCGCTGGAAAATACCGATCGCAATGGGATAAATAGCAATAAGTGCAACCGCGGCGTTTATACCGCCATAGCAAAGGATAGCGGAGGCGATTATAACCGAGAGAAATCCGAGAGTGTATCTCGTTTTATCTTTTTTTGCGCCCTTGAACAGCGCGCTGCATACACTGTCCGCTATGGCTGAGGCCGCACCGCTGTTGGTGTAGAGCTTGGCAAGGACAGCGCCGAAGAGAAACATCGGGAAGAGAGCTCCGGTGATAGCGCCGAAACGAGTAAAGAACACATTTACAAGTGTATCGGTGAATGGAAGACCGGCAATGATCGTTACAGTAAATGCAGCGGCAAAAGAAGCCAGAATAACATTTACGTTCAACATGCACAGAGCAACAAGGACAGCAAAGCCTAATATTATAGATACATAACCCATGATAACATCCCCCTCCTCACCACACAGCCGATGCTGTGCGGTGAGGATTATCTATATTTTATTTCTTTTCGATAGCTGCCGGGCCGCCTACCTTGTCCCAGCCGGGAACTTTCTTGATGCCGGTGAAAGCGAGGATCAGGCATATAACAAGGACAATGAGGAGTGCGCGGAAGAGACCGGCATAGGAACCGGTGGCGTCATACACGATATTTGCGGCGGGGATGCCGACACTTGCCCCAACGGTAACTGCGGCAGTCAGTATAGAGATGATGGAAGCAGAATCGCGGCTTCCGAAGCAGAGAGCAAGCGGGGTGTGCAGGACTTTGCAGAAGAGGTAGCAGATGCCGATGAGCGCGCAGACGATATACATCATTGTGGTGTCGGGAGTAGTAAAGCCCAACACGACGCAGATGACGGCATAGAGAACACACAGGATAAGAATGGTGAGACGGGGACCGATCTTATCAGTCACATAACCGCCAATGACCATGGAGATGACATTTGCAGTAGCAACGACGCCGAATATTTTACCGTAAACGGCGGGCTCCCATCCGAGGTCAGCCATATAGAGAGCAACGTTTGCATAAGCTGCGTAAAACCCTGCTGCGAAAAGGACGAAGAAACCGACCATGGCCCAGAAGTTGTAGGTCTTTACCGCCTGCTTGAGAGTGAAGCCGGCGCGTTCTTCCTGAGAATGCGCGTTCATGTCAGTTTCGGACGGCCAAAGCATTACGGTGCCTTTATCAGCAGGATTGTTGCGGACAACGAGAAACACGATCACCATTGTCACGAGCATCAGCAGACCCATATTACGGAAGCTTGCTTTATAGCCGATGGTGCCGAGCCAGTTGCCGACGATGCTGGAGCCGACGGTGCCTCCGAAGCCGCCGATAGCCATGGAGATGCTGAGAAGAGTGGTGTTGAGCTTACCATACCAGCGGTTGATAAGCGCGCCGGTAGTAGTGGATGAGCAGAATGCCGGAAGCATGGCAACAAAAACTGCGCCTATATAGAAGACACCGATGCTCTGTGCAATCGAGTAAATGAAAAATCCGACTGCAAGACCGATGCCGCCGAGGAGCATTATTTTGCGGAAGCCGAGTTTCTGAACGATCTTCCCGTATGTAAGCAGAAATACGGTTGCAAACACGGAATGCAGGGTAGGTATTACTGAATATGCGGTGCGGGTGATATCGGGGTTCGCTTCAAGAACCTTTGCAGCGTATAGGCTGAAGGTGCTGTACACAATAGAAAACACGAAGTTCATGACGACTGTTGCCGCAAACACTATCCATGCATAGTGAAACCCAGTTTTTTTGGTTTCCATTTTCTTTTCTCCTTTGTGGTTTTATTAACTTTTTTACTTCGTAATATGGCCCCCGAACACTGGAGATTCGGGAACCATATTAAGCTTTGCATCAAATACAGGTCCAGCCGCCGTCTACGCCGATTATCTGACCGGTCACATAGCTGCTTTCGTCTGCTGCGAGAAATACAACGGCGGAGTCAAGCTCGCCGGGATGCCCATGACGCTTCATGGGACACTTGCTCTTAAGGAAGTTGTCAAACTTCTCGTTGCCTACCGGAGATACCTCGGATGCGAAGAATCCCGGTGCAATTGCGTTGCACGTTATGTTGTACCTTGCCCACTCGGCACCCAGCTGACGGGTAAGATTGCACACAGCACCCTTGGAGGCGGCGTACTCGGGTATGCCCATGCCGTAGGCAAAATCCATGCCAACGGAGCCGAGCATTGATGAGATGTTTATCATACGTCCATAGCTGTTTTTGATCATGGCCTTGCCAAATTCACGGCAGCAGTAGAACACACCGTTGATGTTGACGTCCATGGTCTTGTGCCATTTCTCGTCGGGAAGGTCTTCGGTATTGCCGCAGTTCCCGCCGCCTGCGCAGTTGACAGCAATGTCTATTTTGCCAAAGTCAGCTACGATCTTTTCAGCAACCTCGGCGACCTGACGGCTGTCCGTGACATCACAATAATAGTAACCGGTTCTGACACCGTATTTTTCGGCGATGGTTGCTGCGACTTCCTTGAGCATTTCAACGCGTCTTGCAATCACCACCACGTCAGCGCCCTGACGACCGAGTGCATGTGCGAACTGAACACCAAGACCAGATGATCCGCCAGTTACGACGGCGACTCTGCCTGAAAGATTGAACATGGGTTTGCCTCCTTGAATTTTTATTGTAATGTGTTTGCTTCAGTTGATGCTCAGCGCTGCACAGTAGCCGCCGCGTATAGCATCGCCGGACTTTGCTGCTTTAACGCAGTCCCCAATAAATATGGTTTTTTTATAGTATTTGTCCCTGAGCTTGTTTACCATATCCTTATCGGGGGTTTGACCAAATGCTGAAATGACCTGATCGCCTTCAATGAGTTCTTCTCCGCCATCTTTGTTTATGATGACAACACCATTACCCGTTATTTCCTTGACGCGGCATCCGCATCTGAGTGCTACGCCAGCTTCGGCCATGCTTTCCTTAAGGGATATCTGATTCATCATTATGACGTCAGTTGCAACATCATCCTTCATCTCAATGACGGTTGCTTTGCGTCCAAGGGCGGTCATTGCCTCAAGCGCAAAGTCGCAGCCAGACATGCCGCCGCCGCATATGATAAGATTTCTGCCCGTAACGAGCTCAGGCTTAAGGTGCGCGTCGATAACACCGAGGACATTTGCGCCGCTGATGCCGGGGATCGGCAGGCTGAGCGGCTTCGAACCGGTTGCACACACGATCCGGTCGCATTCTGCGAGTATTGGAGAATCTATGCTGAGCTCAGTATACTCGTGTATTTCAACGCCGAGCTTGCTGAGCTGAACTTTATAATATTCAATGAGCTTTCTGATCTGGATCTTGAACTCTGCGGTCGCAGGGGCATTCAAGGTACCGCCGAGCACATTCTTTTCATAGAGCCTAACTTTATGACCACGAATGGCGCAGGCTCTTGCTGCCTCCATTCCGCCGGGACCGCCGCCGATAACAACGACATTTTTAGGCTGCTCGACTTTAGTAAGCTTCATTGCGTTTTCATCGCCTGTTGCAGGGTTGACGGCACAGCTGAGCTTTGAGCGGTAGCGCAGAATACGTCCAATACATTCTTCGTTGCAGCGCATGCAGGGGCGCACATCCTCGGGTCTGGCATCAAGAAGCTTGTTCCCGGTCTCCGGGTCGGCGATAAGCTGTCGGCCGAAGATAACGAAATCAGCGTCGCCTGACTCGATAAGATGCACGGCGCTTTCCGGAGTGTGCGAACCGGCGTTGAGCAAGGGCTTTCGGGTAACTTCCCTTGCGGACTTGCAAATATACTCCATGCAGGCCTCACCCATATACATAGGCGGATAGACGTATTTGATGGTTTCGTAGCATCCGGCATCTATATCAAAGGCATCCACACCATGCTCCTCTAGTACCTTCAAAATCTTTTGGCTGTCCTCAAGAGTACGTCCTCCGGGGATCCTGTGATCGAGCGACATGCGGAAAATAACGGGGAAATCATTGCCTGCGCCGCGATGGATAGCGTCGACTATATCAAGCGCAAACCGTGCGTTTTTCTCCGGAGACCCGCCGTATTCGTCCGTCCTGTGGTTCCAGATCGGCGATAGGAACTGGTCGATAAGATAGCCTATGTGGGCGTGGACCTCAATGCCATCAAACCCGGCGTCACGGACAAGTCCGGCGCTGTACTCCCACTGCTTCATGATCTCCCGGATCTCTTCGAGCGTCAGTGCATGACACTTTACTTTTGGATCCCATACCCAAGTATTTTCAGAGGACGAATACGGAGGCTTGCCGTGGAGCTCATTTGCATTGCGCCCTGTGCCGCAGCTCAATTGGGTGAAGACCTTGCAGCCATATGCTTTGCAGCGATTGGTAAGCGCGCGGGCCGAAGGGACGATATGATAATGATCCCAATAATGCCCAAGAACGCCCTGGCCGAGGTCAGCAGTGAGATAGCCTTGACCGACGATTATCATGCCGGTGCCGCCCTTTGCACGCGCTTCGAAGTAAGCTATCTCATCCTCGGAAAAAGTACCGTCGCGGTTGGACATAAGCGTGCCCATTGCGGACATGACGATACGGTTCTTGATTTCGCATTTACCGATGCTGAAAGGTGTGAACAGTGAATCGTAGTTCATTTTTGACTCCCTTATTTATCGAAATATATGATAGGCTTGATGACTTCCGGATTTTTGGATTTCATGAGATCAAAGGCTTCCTCGATCCCGTCAAGTCCGTAAAATCTATGAGTAATGAGCTTTTCCGGTTCGAAGCGACCGGCTTTTACCATGCCCATCAGCCGTTCTATTCTTCGTCTTCCGCCGGGACAGAGACCACCAGTGACGGTTTTGTGTGCGCAGAATCCAAAGCCCGATTCATTGGTGTATATGGGGAGCAGAAGCTCTGTTCTGCCGTGCCCTGCAAGATTGGCAACCGTACCGGTATATTTCACAAGGGCGAGAGCGTCATTGAAGACGGTAGGTTCACCGCCGGCTATGATGACCTTTTCTATTTGCTGCCCACCGGTAAGCTTCATGACCTGTTCGACGATCGGGCCGTCTTGGTAATCAATAGTTGCTGTTGCACCGTACTGCATTGCAAGCTCACGGGTGACCGGACGGTGACCGACTGCATATATTTCCGCCGCGCCGCGCAGAACGCAGCCGACAACGCTCATAAGGCCGACAGGGCCGATACCGATAACGCACACACGGTCTCCGAACTTCACATCAGCAAGCTCGACTCCGTGAAAGCCTGTGGTTACCATATCGCCGACAAGAGCGGCGGCCTCAAGAGAAACACCGTCTGGGATCTTTGCCACATTAAGGTCAACATCGGGGACCTTGAAATACTCGGCAAACATACCATCCCACTTGGATGACAGGTAACGTCCGCCGAGATAACCTCCGGAATGCTGATGATTGCAGTCCTGAACGTCAAGATTTCTCCACATCGGCGTGACAGCTGGGACGGCGACGATATCGCCGGGTTTAAAATCCTTTACCTCGCTGCCTACGGAAACGATCCTGCCGACACCTTCATGCCCAAGTATCCTTCCGACGGGAGCATTTGGGTTTTCCGCAGCGGTGTCGACGTCAGAGGTACAGGGGATAAGCGCAACAGGCTCCAGTACAGCCTCATATGGCCCGGCTACGGGAGCATCCTTCTCAATCCAGCCGACTTGTTCCAAGGGCTTGATAATGCCAAAACCTTTCATTTTCCCTCCTAAATGTTTGACACACATGACTTCATGTGATATTCTTTTTACAAGACACAAACGCAGATGGTCAAAAAATAGTTTATATTGTACTCGTGTATTGTTTTGCAATACATTTATACATCCGTGTCGAAAATATGTCAATACTATATTTTGCTTTCTGCATTTTTGACAAAGTTGAGGTATGAAATGTATACATCTTATACAAAACCAAACACTAAGGATATTATGGTCGAAAAGGCCATCGAGCTTTTCAAAGAGCGCGGGACGGAAGCGGTTTCTATAAAGGACATCTGTGATAGAGCCGCGGTGACACGCAATGCGTTTTATTATCATTTTGAAAGCAAGGATCTTCTTTTTGATTCTGTAGGCGATTGGGTGAGCAGAATATCAAAAGAGCGCATACAGATGATCTATGAACCCGACTCGTACTATCAGCAGTTCTGGGAATATTATCGCGCTTATATTCTTACTGAGATAGAAATGGGTGCGGATATTATGAACCGCATCTGCTTTTCTCGAACGATGAAGGGGCGGGCAGATTATTACAGCTACATTGACGATAAGCTTGCGCTTCAGATGACGGCGCTTATAAGGCGTGCGCAGGAGGAAAAAATTGTCCGCAATTCCGGATCGCCCGAAGATCTGTTGTGGACAAGCTATGATATTGTTCGCGGTGTCAATATCAAGTGGTGTTTCCAATGGGGCACGTCTGATATTCTCAGCGAGACTAAACGCGGCCTTGATACATTGTTTATGCCATCTGAAGGACACGCTCTTAAATGAGCATAGTCTTATTCTTTGAATATAGCGACGCAGATTTTGAACCCATGGCAACAAAAAAACAGACCTCTCGGCCTGCAATAAAATGGCATCAGTATAAACACCAAAACGGGTTTGACCCAAACGCTGACCCATACGGGAAAATCACCGGGCAGTACGGCGCAGTACAAGGCAGCAATTTGGTGAAACAAAAGAGGGCTAAACAGCAGTTAACCGACACAAAAGCAGCCTATTTAAGAACCGACCGCAGCTCATAACCCGGAGGTCGTTGGTTCAAATCCTTCCCCCGCAACCACCAAAAACACCGTTTCAGAACTTGAAGCGGTGTTTTTCATAACTTTTCGGGCAAATTAAAAAGAGCAAGCGGGAGGAAAAGTCAACTTTAATTCAACTCTCGCTATTTTTAAACTGTACCCATAAAAATGGGCAGGAAGAAAAAGAAGAATCCAAGAAACAGGACAAAAGCGGTTTCTGAAAAAGAT